>Ga0118677_10000523_pt2 | contig 83315 bp, 86 predicted proteins | sample AliMusrvi5mmetaG_FD_86154 | JGI IMG/M metagenome (GOLD analysis project Ga0118677, IMG submission 86154)
ATGTCCAGCCCATATTCCAGAACCCCTTCGAGACCTTCAATCCGCTCAATAGAGTGGATGAGTTTCTCTTCGCGACTGCTAAATACTTCTTTCCCGGCGAGAGCCTGGACGACGCGAGGAGGAGAGCGGAGAAGGCGCTCAACTCCGTGGGTCTCGCGCTGTCTGAGGTAGGCGGGAGATTCCCCCACGAGCTCTCGGGCGGACAGCTGCAGCGCGCTTCCATCGCCCGGGCGATAATTCCCAACCCCAAGATCCTCGTGGCCGACGAGCCTGTGTCCATGGTCGACGCCTCGCTTCGCATGAGCATCGTCAACCTTTTCCAGGACCTCAAGAACCAGCTGGGTACCTCGATCATCTACATCACCCACGACCTCGCCACCGCCTACTATATCTCGGATCGTATCGCCATCATCCACAAGGGCTTCTTCGTCGAGCAGGGCTTGACCGGTGCGATACTGACCTCTCCCCGCCATCCTTACACAAGGCTCCTGGTCGAGTCAGCCCTCGATCCCAGGCCGGGCGCCACCTCGCTCGCCGATTCCGTCGCCGCCACCGGCGGCGAGGACGAATATCTGGCACGGGGCTGCAAATTCGCGAGTCGCTGCCCGAAGGCTATGGAGATTTGCCGCAAAAAGGAGCCGCCGGAGACATCGGACGGCGAGTGGAAAGTCAGATGTTTTTTATATGGAGGGAAGGATGAAAGCTAGGATCAGCATGGACAGGGAATACGCAATCGGATCTGTCGACAAACGTGTCTACGGCTCCTTCATCGAGCACCTCGGCAGGGCCGTGTACGGCGGCATCTACGAGCCCGGCCATCCCACGGCCGACGCGAATGGATTTCGCGGGGACGTGCTCGAGCTCGTGCGGGAGCTCGACGTGCCGATAGTCCGCTATCCAGGCGGCAACTTCGTGTCCTCCTTCAACTGGGAGGACTCGGTGGGCCCCGTCTCGCAGCGGCCGCGCAGGCTCGACCTGGCCTGGAAGAGCGTCGAGCCCAATTCCTTTGGAATGGGGGAATTCGTGGCCTGGGCCAAGGCGGCCAAGACAGAGACGATGATGGCCATAAACCTCGGGACGAGGGGCATAGAGGCCGCGAGCAGCCTTGTCGAGTACTGCAACCACCCGGGCGGCTCCTACTGGAGCGACCTGCGAAAAAGCCACGGTTCCAGGGAAAGCTTCGACATCAAGCTCTGGTGCCTGGGCAACGAGCTGGACGGCCACTGGCAGGTCGGGCAAAAGACCCCCGACGAGTACGGCCGCCTAGCCTACGAGACCGCAAAGGCCATCAAGCTCTTCGATCCCAGGCTCGAGGTCGTGGCCTGCGGCTCCTCCAATGGAACAATGCCCAGCTTCCCCCAGTGGGAGGCCACCGTCCTCGACCACTGCTACGAGTCGGTCGACTACCTCTCCCTGCACCAGTATTTCAACAATATAGAGGGCGACATCGGGAATTTCCTCGCGGCCTCGATGAGCATGGACGCGTTCATCGAGTCGGTCATCTCGACCTGCGACTACGTCAAGGCCAAGAAGCGCAGCAAGAAACCGATGCTCCTCTCCTTCGATGAGTGGAACGTCTGGTTCCACTCACGCGAGGCTGACAGCAAGAACGAGGCCTGGCAGGTGGGACCCCACCTCCTCGAGGATGTCTACACCTTCGAGGATGCCCTCGTCGTGGGCTGCATCATCAACAGCCTGCTCCGGCACGCCGACCGGGTCGAGGTCGCCTGCATCGCCCAGCTCGTCAATGTCATCGCCCCGATCATGACCGACGACGGGGGCGCGGCCTGGCGCCAGACGATCTACTGGCCCTTCTACTACGCATCCAAGTGCGGCCGCGGCACCTCGATGAACCTCAAGATCGCCTGCCCCAGCTACGCGAACAGGAGCTTCGGCGACGTGCCCTGCCTCGACGCGTCGGCGGTGCTCTCGGAGGACGGCTCCTCCCTGTCCCTCTTCTGCGTAAACCGCGCCAACGAGGCCATGGAACTGGACCTGAGGGCCGCCGGCTTCGAGGGCCTGCGACTCGTCGAGGCGGTCGAGCTCAAGAACCCCGACCTCCTGGCGACAAACACGGCCGCTTCACCCGACAGGGTCGCGCCGCGCAGCTTGAGCGTCGCGAAGGGGCCACTCGCGCTTGCGCCGCTGAGCTACACCGTCCTTCGCTATGCTCTTGATGTGAAATGAGGCCTTCGGGCATCAAATGGCAGAAACCGGCTGTCCCACGGGACAGCCGAGCTCGACCGAGAGGGCCTCGTCCAGTGTCGGATCGTTGCCTCGAAGGCGACCGTCGGCATCCCTGCCCAGGGCAGCCCTCCCGTCCCGCGCTCCGGGGATCGCCCTCGCGGCCTCCGCTATCCAGGCGGCGGCCCGGCCGATGCCTATCCTGCTCGAGTCCAGGACGAGGTCGAAGCCCTCCATGGAGTCCCAGCGAAGCCCATACATGGAGGAGACAAAGGAGGACCGGACCTTGTCGCCCTCGCGGACCAGGGCCTGGGCCTCGGATCGGTCGTCAATGCCCTCTTCCTCCATGGTCCTGGACACGCGCCACTCGAAGGGCGCGCGAAGGCGGACATTGAGGATGCCCGGCAGCCCGGCGAGGACGGCGTAGCTTCCCCGTCCCAGGATCACCGTGTGGCCGTGCCTGGCGACCGAGAAGGCGATGTGATCGAGCATGGTGACGAGGGTGCGCAGCCTCGTGTCGAAGGCCGACCAGATCCCCGACTCAGCCTCATACTGCCTCTCGAAATCGACGAGGCCGTACCCGGCGAGGATCCTGCCGATCGCCGCCTTGTCCAACAGGTGATAGCCAAGGAGATCTGCCGCCTTGCGGGCCACGACACTCCCGGCGCTCCCGTATTCCCGCGAGATTGTAACTACTGCCATACAGGCCCCCATACGCAGGGGAGGGTTGGCGGGTGCAACGGCAAGGGGGCTGAGGAGAGCGGCCGCGCCCCTCCCTGTGCTTAAATATAGCGCTTTTCGCCCCTCAACAAGGGCCGCGATTTCAGTCCTGGATGAGGGCGCGGGCGGCGAGGTGGGAGAGGAACTCGACGCGCATTCCCAGAGCATAGTGGACATTCAGGTCGGAGAGCTGGCTGTGGCAGTTTTCGCAGGCGGTGCTCACTATCACAGCCCCCGTCGCGCGCAGCTGATCGGCCTTGACCCGGGAGGACTTCATCCTAAACTCGTCCTCGCCCATGGCGACCAAGCCCCCTCCCCCACCGCAGCACCAGTTCTCCCCGCGGTTGGGCGTCATCTCGACGAAATTCGAGGCGAGTGCCCGGAGCACGCGCCGTGGCTCCTCGATCACACCCCCGTTGCGCGCGAGCTGGCAGGGATCGTGGTAGGTGATCCTATCAGGGAGCCTGGAGCGGTCGAGGCGTATCCGCCCCTGGGCGATGTAGCGGTCGATGAGCTCGACAAAGGCGACCACCTTGAAAACCTGGGGGCCGACCATGTGCTTGAGATAGCGGAAGGCGGTCCCGCACTCGACGATGGCCACCTCCTGGACGCCCAGGCGCGTGGCCTCGTCGATTATGCGCTGCGCGACCTTTTTGGCCTTGGGCGCGTCGCCCAGGAAGGCGGCGAAATTGACCGCCTCGAAGGAGGAGAGGCACCAGCTCTCGCCCGCTGCGTTCATGATGGCCGCGGCGCTCACGATGGAGTGTGAGCCCGCGAGGGCGACGTAGAGAACCCGCGAGCCGGGCACCTCGTAGGGCACGGCCGGGGTCGGCGAGGCGGGCCAGAGGGCGCGCACCTCGCCGTCGAGGTTGGCGAGGGCCTGGGTGAAGCCGGCCCTGGACTCCTCGACCATCTCGCCCTTGGCCACCGACATGTCGGCGAGCATGGACAGGAGCTTGGGCTCCCTGTCCGCCCCGATGAGGAGGGCCTTGGCTATCGACATGATGAGCTGGGTGTCTATGCCAAAGGGGCAGTGGACCATGCAGCGCCTGCATCCCGTGCAGGAGAAGGCCGCGTCGTAGACCGCGTCCATCGTCGCCTCGTCGAACTCGAGGGTCTCGCCCAGCCAGGGCGCGAAGCGCCCCTGGAGCTTGAAGTAGCGCTTGAAGATCTTGCGCACGACCTCGGCCCTGCCCACGGCCGTGTAGCGGGTCTGGGGCATTGAGGCGTAGACGTGGCAGGACTCCACGCAGAGCCCGCAGCGCGCGCAGCTGTCGAGGTAGAGCCTCATGGCCGAGTTGAGCTTCTTCTCGAAGAGCTCCTTGAGGGCGGAGATCATGACTTCTTCCATGTTCGTCTCCTGAGGGTCTCGACCGGGAGGGCGAGGAATGCGTGCATGATCTTGGTGAAGGGCAGGACGATGAAGAACAGCTCCGCGAGGAGGACGTGGATCACGATGAAGTGGTAGTGCGAGCCGTGCAGCACGGTGCGCGGATCGGCGAAGCTCCAGCTCGCCAGCATGGCGAAGTACCGCGAAAAGTCCTTCTTGGCCATCACGAAGCCGCTCGCAGTCCAGGAATTTCCCCAGCTCATCAGGTCCCCGAAGAGGAAGAGGAAGAAGAGGAAGTGAAAGTGAAAGAGACGGCAACTGTTAAAAAACCGAAAAAGCCTAAGAAGTACCGTCGTGCTTCACAAGTCTATCCCGATTCATATGCTTAGACAAGACGAGCAGTCTCTGGCTTCTTCTTTCCTGTAACCGGATCTACATCCACAGTTCCAACGCGTTTTTCTTGCTTCATCTCCTCATCATCCACTTCAAACATATCAAAGCGTACAACCTTGCCCGTTCCAGGATCTGTAAACGGAACAAGTTTCAGAGGGTGACCTTTCATTCTCACAATTGGATACGTTTTCTTGGCTGTCGCGGCTGCTGTCGCAGGTTTCAAGAATCGACTCTCCTCAATATCGTCTTTTAAGATCGGATTGTACATGAAATCACCCACTGTAAATTTCTGACACACGAAGGTCCCATCAGTGTTTTCATTCAAGTTCAGTTCGCAATCTACAGCAGCCGACTTCATGATGTTTTGTAAATTATCAATGACTGCCTTCTTTCTCTGACTAACTACATAGAGGCGCTCATCACTGGTCATCGTATACATTGTCGCGCCTTCAGGTACCTTGATGCCAATCTGCTCAGCTTCCTCGCGTGTAAGACCATCCTTATTAATGATAGTTTCAGCGATCTTAAACTCACCTTCTCTTGTCTTCTGTGCCTCAGGACCGAAGACAGAGATATAGGTAAAAATCTCAACTGTGCGCTCAGGGGGCGGTAAGTCCATGTGCGAACAGATACGAACTGCGCGTCCCTTAACCTGTGCCATACGAACTTCATTCCAATACGGCTCCATGATATGAACAGCACGCACATTTTTGAGGGAGAGACCCTCAGCGCCAGCACTGGTAATACAGAAGAGACGGCAGAGTTTGCCGAGTTTGTTATCTAGAAGACCTTCTTCTTGACCAAATCCAGCCTTCTTCAATACGCTGATCATGGACGCAGGAAGTTCAGAGTACTTCGCGTTGAACAGATTCACAGCGTATCTGCGTACAACTTCTGACTCGCCGCCCGTGAATTGTATGAAGCGGTTTGTTGTCTGTGCCTTCTCGGGGGCAAAGGATGCCAACGTTTCTTCAGTGAAGTGCGGTCCCTCGGCGCCAGTGACATCAATCTTAATCGGCACCCAGCCATTCGCCTTCAGAACAATGGAAAAAATGCCAATGCCCTCCATGTCCAAGAACTGACTGTAGACGAGGCTGCTTCCTTGTGCGGCTTGAATATTCTCAAGGATCGCCGCATACTTCGGGCTGATCTTTTTCAGTCCATTCTCGCCATCAAGTTTCAAATACTCGGGTGTGTACTCAAGGAGGCAATCCTTACAGCGCTTTATAGCTTCGGCATAAGTCTCACCTGGCTGAATATCGGCTTTACAACGCACTTCTCTGCGTTGCTGCTCCTGCGTCTGCGCCTTTGCCAATGCCGCCGCAGTGGCTGTCGCCTTCTGTTGCGGCATTAAAATACCCATTCTACGAATCTCTTCATCAAACTTCAATGTCTCTAAAGTACGACGGATTTCTTCTTCGGACTTACCTTCCGCCTGTAGTTTAGCCTGTTCTTCTGAAAGAAATGACTGAAATGCCTCGTCATCTACCTTGTCGTCCTCAGCCTCTGCATCCTCTGCATCCTGGTCCTCTTCCAAGACGGACTTTGAATCCTCATCATCCTCAAACGTGTCAAGAACAGCCGTGTCCGTAAAAACATCGCGATCACGACCGACTTCCTCCTTGACCTCTCTCATATCACGCGGTCTCGGTCTGTTCACACCAGGGGGGAATGAGAAGTTACAAGCTTGACGACTGCTCATACGGTAATTATTTGTTTGCTTGGAGTTCTTAATATCGTAGATTTCAGCCCACAGGGATGACAGACGATTTGTATCATCACCCTTCTGTTTCTTCTGCTTTTCTTCAATGCCAATCTCTTCAAGGCGGACTGTACTGTATTTTTCCTGAGCATACGATGACAGTGGAACACGAACCACCTCATCCTTTGTCACTTGCGGCATAAGATCCTTACGAGCACCCTTGTAATAAGAGATCAGACCCGAGAGACGCTTTACCAGAACTAGCTGGTTCTTTACAGTAACACCGTCCTTTTCAAGGAAATTATCAGCGAATTGATCACCAAACGGTGGCAGCAATGACTCTGATCGTGTCTGAATCTCACCCTGAAACTGAATGGCATCTTTGAATGATTTTACCCGCTCCTCAAAGGAGACTTGGGGCTCTGAAGGCTGAATACGTTCAACTCCTGTACTCTCAGATGCCACTTTGCGAATACCCTCAGGAAGTGTTGTAAACATAAATTTTACACCATGATCATCCGTTGTTGCCTTGATGAAATCAACATAGCGATTCTGCTTCGCAAGTGTGGTAATCTGCTTTGCTTTCTTCTCCTCCTCGTCTGAAGACTTTCCTCTAGGTAAACGTGCCTCGCCGATATTGAGATATCCATGTAAAAGATTAGCTAAGATACCCAGTTCCTCGGGAAAGTTAATCAGCGGCGTGCCACTGAGACCGATAATTTTAGAATTCTTGGCACCGAGGAGAAGTCTGTAGAAGAGATAGCCACGCTTATAATTCATAGTACGACCACAGAGACTCGGCTTCCACTTACCAGGCAGAATTGGCTCAGGCTGAATCTTTCTCTTCGCGCCAGGGAGATTTAACAGATAGGGATCAATGGTGCCCTGGATGAGACGTGTTAAGTTATGAATCTCGTCCACTACAATCACAGCGTCATCAAATGGGTTTTTTTCAGCGCAGGCAATCTCCTTCAACTTATTCGCGGATATACCGTTGTAGTTAATGAACCAGATAAGACCATCGCGTGGTTTCTTGGGATCTGGGTCAAATACTAGGATTGCGCTGATCTGTTCTCTGATTTCGGTCTGCTCTTGCGGCGTCAAGGTTTTGTAGTTAGGATCTTTCTTTGAGAAATCGGGCACCCAGATACGTTGCGCCGTTTTCAAATGGCGAACGGGTATCTTGAGTACTGTGCGAGCGAAGGTGTATTCCAGGGACGTGGCGTCCTTGGAAGGAAGTTCAAAGGCTGTCCAATGATTCTGTAATCTGTAGTATTGGAATCCGCAAAATGTTATCTCATTGATAAAGTTCTTACGCAAACTAAAGGGAGTCATTACGATAATTTTGCGATTAGATGTGGCGAATAAGGCTTCTGAGGCGGCGATGGCAGTACATGTCTTACCTGAGCCGAGTCCATGGTAGACAAGAACACCTCTGTAAGGACTTTCCCAACGCATGTAGTCGCGTACGAACTCCTGATACTGGTAAATTTCGGCTTTCTGGGCGCCGCCAGCACCGAGTTTGAGGCAGGCATCGTAATCGGGTTTCGTGTCGGGAAGCTTTAGTTTGAAGGGGCTGTATGTTTGGCGGATAAAGTCTGTAAAGCCACGCTGTGTTTGCGGTTGAAATCCATTTTCGGGGATAGGAGTTTTATAGGGATTGCGGGCTTCGAGGTCGCGAATGGCTTCGGCAAGCGTTTCAAATTCTGTACCTGTGAAATCGGCTGGATCTCTTGATGATGCTTGTTCTTGTTGCTGTGTAACAGTGACAGCCGCAGATCCGGGAACGGCTACCTTGAATACACGTGGCTTTTTGGGTACTGAGGCGGCAGGGGCGGCGGCTATTGCTTGTGCTTCTAGCACTGGCGCTTGTGCTTCTAGCACTGGCGCTTGTGCTTCTAGCACTGGCTCTGCCTCTGGCTTTTGTTCAGGTGTTTGTTCATCTGAAGGAGGCTTGGGCTGGGGCAGGGGTGGCAATCTTCCCCTTGGTTCCACTTGCGTTTGCGCAATAGGTGGCGGCTTCACAACTGAAGCCTTCTTTGATCCCGAAAACAAACCACGCACAACCGTGACCGGCTCAGGTACAGGCTCAGCCGAACTCGGTTTCATATCCAGACGCTCAGCATCAAAAGCCGGTAAGGCAGCCTCTGTCTCTGTCGCTTTTCTAATAGCAACCTTCGTGAACTTCTTTGGCGCTGGTTTTTTTGCTTGTTCAACTTGCGGAAGGGGGGCGTCCGACATCTAGTTTGAAGGATGATTTTCTCCGTCCTCATTTATCACAGTCTTCTGAAGTTCAATCAAAGCCAAACGACTTGCCTCTTGCTCAGCAATCTTCTTATTTCGCGCCGTCGACTTTGCCAGAATAGACCCATCAATTCCCACGACACCCATTGTAAAAATGCGGTCATGCGGGGGACCGACAACCTCCACTTCTTTGTATTTCGGCGGCTGGTGATAGTGTGCCTGAAACCAACGGAGCACCTGATCCTTGTAATTTGTATCATTACTAATCAGTTTTCTAAAATTTACATGCTTCTCAATTACTTTGATAAGAAATCCTTTGACTGCCCCCCATCCCGACCCACACCGTACCTCTTCATGTTCAAAGAGGGCACCAAGCCACGCCTCAAATAAGGAGCCAAGAATCTCCAAATTCTCTCGTCCCTTACAGACTTCTTCAACGTGGCGACTGATAATTAAATACGGTGCTAGACCAATTCGTACACTCAATTCACCAAGTTCCTTATTATTTACAATTCGTGTGCGAATCCGTGTAAAAAATCCTTCGCCCTCGCCCTTATACCGCTTTGCCAAATAGTATCCAACAATATTTCCAACAAATCCATCGCCTATAAATTCAAGTTCCTCATTGTCTGCATCTTTCAGAGGCAGACAGTTAGAAGGTCGTTCGGTCATTGTCATCTTTTCACCTTTCTTCTCCCAGACTTCCGAACGGTCCACGTAGGACTTATGTACACATGCGAGTTGAAAGAGTTCGGGCTTCGTGACTTCGCCAGACCACCCATACTTTGTGAGAATTGCCGCGATCGTCTCCTTTTCAATATCTTTGTTCCTTGGATTCCAGGGATTAAAGATCTTCTGATTCTCAGGCTCCGTCATTCTATACGGTCTTCGTACTAAGTGTTTAGACATTGTGTAAAAAATTGAACCAGCCGCATAAAATGTGGCTGATTAGAAATGACCCGTTTTATTCGTATCGGAAAGACAATTGTTCATATCCCGAGTCTGGCAAATGTCACAATGGATACATCGTGTTGGGGATCACCCCAGCTGAATTTGTATTACCATGTACAAGCGCACAAGACAATTAGTTATGGTTGGGGGAACTGGGAAGCCTGTGAGAAGGATCTTATCCGAATCAAGCAGGCTATGGTCCTATCAGAGAAAGCCCTGGAGACTATGCCCTTAACAGAGGAGATAAAGAAGGAGGAGGTTGTACAGATTGATACGACTGAAGTTGCAACTAAAATTTCATAGACTTTCAATAGAGAAGACTGTTATGTCTGAAAATAATGAAAATAATAACAATGGAGCAAGTGAGCTAAGTGATCCTAATGCTCTGAATAATATAATCGAAGGGGAATCAAGAACTAAGCCAACAAAAAAAGCAACGCTCATCAATATTTTTAAAATGAAACGTATTCCTATTATACCAGCACATGATGAAATAGGTATTAGCCTCCCCACTGGATTTGATATAAAAGCTCTTAAAAATAAGCTTGGTATCAAGAGCACAAATACAATTGAAGAGGCGGCAGGAAATCAACTCGTTTCGGTTGCTGGTGAAACGATTTCATTTGTTCCCACTGGATTGGAAGAACTTGAGTCAACACTTGTTGACATTTCAGGATTTAAGGCGCTCTATGTGCCAAAGGACTTCAGTCTACGGAAAACAGAGAAACTCATCGGTACTTACAAGCTGGTGTTTCCTTTTTCTAAGTTAGGCAAATCCATTGAAACGTTTCTACCGCCCTGTAATGACCAAATGTTGACAGATTGGAAACTAACTAAGCCGCTCCTTGATAGTTTACATTTTCGTCTTGATAGATTAAGAGCCAGTATCATTGATCAACGTTCCCTGCCGTCAGATAGTGTCGATCTCCGTAGTCAAATTGCGCATTTTCACCTTCTGGGTGAATTAATTGAATCCATGGAAACACACGCGGCAAATAATAATTGTTCAGGCGAAGAGCCAGAAGTTGAGCCAATTGAGGAAGACGATTTAACACGGCTTCTACAGAAATTTGCTCTTTTGCTTCTTTTGAGAAAACGTGATCCTGCTACCGACTTGAAGAATCTTGTAAAACAGTTAGATGAAGAGTATCCAATTAAGCTTGATGACTACGACGCCGAAATGAGGAAGTCTATTCGTGAATTCTTGAATTTGACATTGAAGAAAACGACGGGTGGCTCTATGAATGATGAAATAGAGGATAAACTCAGTACAATTGATGATGATATGAAGGCACTGTCAGACATCATACAGACACTTGAAATCAAGGATACACCCACAAAGAAAGAGACAAGAGAAATAGTCAAAAAACAGAAAGAGCTCAATAATATGTCGAAGAAACGTGTGGCACTTGAGGAAGAGCTGTATGAGATAAAAAATAGTGGCTCCTACACTGTGAAAACAGCTGAGCTTCCTCAACTGGTGGATGCTGTATATCCCGAGCTTCAGAATTCAAAGTTCCTAAAGTTTGAGAAAGAGTTGAATGAAAAATTAAATATCTAGACTAGAATGCCTTCCGATACAGATAAAAAAGAAGCGGTAAATACAAGACCTAATTTCGCACTTAAAGCCAAATATGCCTTTTATTCAACCCTTGTCTTCTTTTTGATCGCGAATCCTGAAACCTACAAACTCATGCAACGATTTGTCGGCAGTTTTTTTACTGTCGCCTCAGATACCGGCTGTCCCTCCACCTATGGATTCTTCTTTCATACCCTGCTCTTCTTTCTTGTTCTCTGGGGTCTCATGTTATTCCCCCGAGATTAGGAAAGAAGATCTTTGAGTTGAGCCTCCTTCTTCTTATCATATTTCATTCCTTCATGAATTTGTTTCAAAACATACATTTCTGCGAACGCATTACTTTCTAAAGGACTGTATCCCTTAGAAAGTGCTGTGGCATAGAGTGACGCAGCCTGAAATTCATACTTTTTTTGCCACCCTGTGATTTCACCATGTGTTTGTGTATAAAGGACTGGGTATTGTATCCATGCTCCACCTCTAAAGACTTGTAGTGGCTTACTCATTACTTACTATCGGGGGCTAAAGTTTAGGTTGTAAGTTAAGTAGAATGAAGTTGTTCGGTGCTCTTCTTTTTCTATTTACTGGTGGTCTATCAAGTCTTCGTGATTGCAGTAGTGGCAAGGGACTATTTACGATGATTTCTCAGGGATTCAGTCCTGAGCCACCTGTTCCTGGAGAGGACGCAACACTCTGGTTTTACTACCAGGTGCCTGAAGGATTGACTGTAACGGCGGGGACGGCAAAGTATTCTTTCACGTTCAATGGAATTCCGTTTAGTCCGACCGTAGAGGATCTCTGTACACAGGTTGATTGCCCTCTTGTACCTGGTACATTTAATCTCAGCAGTACCTCTCAATTTCCCACTGGTGTTTCTGGAAAGATTACATCAACAATTCAGTGGTACAATGAAGATGGTGCGCTGCTGCTGTGTAGTGAACTAACAGAGAAAATCTAGACCCCTAGAAATGAACACGCGCATGGTTCTTATCTTTGTTGGAGTTTTGGTTGTTCTTTTTGCTCTCCGGTGGATGTGGCTTTCTAGAGAAGGTTTCACTGCTTCGGGTGAATCGGGTGCTGGTGCCGATACGTTCTCGCTCTATTATGTTGACTGGTGCCCCCACTGCAAAAGTGTAAAACCTGCTTTTGAAGAGTTTGCGAAGAATGGATTTGTCACAGTGGCGGGGCAAAATGTAAAGGTTCAGGCGGTTGAGTGCGAGAAGGAACCTGAGAAGGCGGCGGGTAAGAATATCAAGGGATACCCGACGATTCTCTTTGAAAAGGGATCAGGACAGACTCTGGAGTACTCAGGTGATCGCACACCTCAGGGCTACATGGCGTTTTTAACTCAGCAGTATGCTTAAGGGCGCCCAGCATTAATGAGCGCAAGTGATGTACATGAATTTGACGGCTTCGGTAGATTCTGGTTTCGGTCTGGCGTGGGGCAAATCGTCGGTACTCTCGGTCCCTGGTATTCTGCAAAACGGCGGGCAGGATCATTATAAGGCGCATAGGCATCATTTGTTTGCTGCTGTAAATTCTTAATGCGCACACTTTCTGGGACACCTCGTAAATTTTGTGATGCGATTGCGGTTGCTTGATCAGACGTTGTCTGTGAACAGGAATCCATTTTACCTTGTAAAACTGTACTTGTAGGCGGCACTTGTCCATTAAAACGAACGGGCGGACCACAGCATCCAGAGGCACGGGCTTTTGCAATAGCGGTTTTCATGGCGGATAGTTTTGCTTGTGCGAGTATTTGATCTACACGACCACTTTCAAAATTGCCATACTGTTGCATTCTTACTTCGGGTCGGGAAAAATTGACATGACTATTTGTACACTAGGATAGCATACAAATAAATGGACGGTCAAGATTGGACTCCCGTAATTGTTGGTAAGAAGAGTTATGCGTCAGCTTTAACCACGTCAAGTGCTGTGCGTATTACGCCCATAAAGTCAAGTAATCAGGCACAGCACCTCGCAAAGGTGGAGGCTGCCGAGGCACCTGTAAAGATGAAGACGCTGACCTCTGAGTCACGCCAGAAGATTGTAGCCTATCGTTCCCTAAAGCAGATTACACAGAAGCAGTTGGACCAGGCATGTGCCTTTCCCGCCAACACGATGCGGGAACTTGAGAGTGGTCGTCTGACGCCATCAACTGGGCAGCTCAATACACTCAATCGTTTCGTCGGAGGTGGTCTCAAGCTTGAGTAATCATGAAACCGAATAACGGCGCGGCGGAACTTTCCTTCGTAAACCGGCAAAGAAGTCAAGTGCCGCTTTTTTACCGGCGCCGATGAGCTCTTGGCGCTCTTCATTACTCGCCTCAAAATTCCACGGTGGATAATCGCCCTTCGGGACGAGGATCGTTCGTTCAGAAAACATATGTTCAGTTTCACGCGCTCGCGGCATGTAATAACAGGCAAAGATCTGCATGAAGAAAGATCCAATCTCTGGAACTTCATCCACCGTAGTATGATTGTAAGAAAATGACAATCCGATCGATTCAGACTGTTCTTCAGCTGATAAGAAAGACATCGGATAATTATTGATCACGCCACCGTCGACAAGCATATGTCCTGTTTCCGGGTCCTGGATGGGTACAAAATAGGAGGGAAGGCACATGGAGGCTTGAAGAGCCGTAGTTAGCTTGACTGTCGGAGTCTTCTCTTTACTAAACTCCCTGTGACTACATGTACACAAGTCGGTGGCATAACAACGGAAACTCATTTTTGTTTGTAGATCGGCGAATGTTGTAGTTGGGTCTATTCCTCGCTGTTTCATCAGTGAGTGTAGAAAACGAAGAAGATTTGCCCCGTCATCAATACCGAATGCTGTGGGAAACTCGAGAAGAGTCTCTGGACTAATGGAACGAATCAGTTGAAAATCAAATTCAGTGATAATTTTTTCTATTTCTTTCATCGTATAGCCAATACAAAGACAGAAAGAGAACATAGCTCCAGCCGATACACCAATACATTCTTTGATTCCTTTCATCAAGCCTCGTTCTTCAAGAACCTGAACAGCGCCAATATGGGCTACGGCTCGCATTCCGCCGCCGCTTATCACCAGCCGACGCGGTGGTATTTCCATGTTATAAAATCTGAACATTTCTTTAAGGATGTCCTCGTCGCAGGTTGAAGTTCCCAGACTCTTACCTAAAGACCTGTATGAAAAACGTATGAAACGTGATCAAGCACGGCTCAAAACCTATAACCAGATTCTTGAACAGATTTACACCCGTGTCTATTCAACATCACAAATGAACGGAAATGCGAATTATATCTTGTATAATGTTCCTCCGTTTATCCTCGGTCTTCCCGCCATTGATATGGAGGATTGTATTGTATATATTGTCTACATGCTCAGGCAGCACGGATACCAGGTTCGGTTTACTTACCCTAATCTATTACACATAAGTTGGAAGCACCACGAGAAAGACTATTTGCTTACGCAGAATCCCATTGTACAAGCGATGCTTCCAGCCGAGACAAAGAAAGCACAGAAGCAGAAGAGTAAAGTCAGTTTTCAGAGTTTAGAAGATCAAACTATGGCGCGCAGCGCTGAACAGCCGCAGATTCGTCGCGCAGCCGATTATATTCCGCCCCCGTCCTTTGTACAAAGTATTCAGAAACCGGTGCCCGATAAGAAGGATATTGTACTTTCTGATCTGTGGAACTTTTCATAAGCAGCAATAGGAATGAATACGAACTCTCTTATTGTGATTGGATCAGAGGTCGCGTTGGCGCTCTATCCAATCTTGATCAAAACAGTCCCTGTAAATCTTGCGACACAACTTGTCGCGAGATTTCTAGTCTATGTCTCTCTGGCATTCTTCTTATCTAGTCCGAGTGATCTAACAGGCACATGGTTAACTTTCGGCGCCGCATCGCAAAGTATGCTCTATGGTCTTCTCAATCTAGTACACATTGCAGTCTCTTATTATTCATTCGCGAACCTGCCGACTGGAACCGCGATGAGTCTCTTTTATACCTATCCGGTCTGGAATTTGTTGGGGGCTCACTTACTCTTTGGTGAAACGTTCAGCGTCTTCAACATACTCCTTGTCTTTGTAGCCCTCTTTGGAGTCTACTTGGTTTCTATCAATACCAAGGATGAAGATGATGATAAAAAACAAATTCATCTACAAGGTGTTGTCGCTGCTTTAATGGCGGCAGTAACCGAATCGCTCATTTATTTGATCGTCCGTGTAAAGAGCCCCTCACCCTCCTTTAGCATTTTACAGTTATATCTAGGCGGTCTTCTTTTACTTCTTGCCGGTTTAGTGGCTACAGGTGAGACAATTGATCTTTCATGGGCTCACTGGAAACCACTTCTTCTCTTTAATGGACTCATCGGTTTTGTAGGATACTTCCTCCGTTTCTACACCATACCTCGTGTAGAAACCATCGTTTTCACTTTGCTCTCTTTGATTGGAGTTGTTGCCTCTTACATCTGGGGCTTTGGATTCTTGAAAGAAGTTCCCACTTCGATGGGAGTCTTAGGTTCTCTTCTTATCTCTCTAGCAGCAGGACTCGCCGAGACCAAATGAGTGACGATAACTATATCGTGTATTTACTTTGTACATGCGAAGCACCGTATCAGACCTATGTAGGCATGACGAACAATAAGGAACGTCGTTTAAAACAACACAATGGTGTTTTAAGCGGCGGGGCACGAGCGACGGCACGTCGTAAGGGTGAATGGAAACGTGTCTTGTATGTTAGCGGTTTTCCAGACAAAATTACGGCACTTCAATTTGAATGGGCGTGGAAATATTGGACACGGAAACAAGCGGCAGGAATGGCACCACTGGATCGTCGGCAGAAGGCACTCGAGGATCTCTTAAGTCAGGAACAGGCGACCTCCAAAGCGATACCATTTTCCTCGTTTCCTCATCCGCTTGAAATCAATTACGAGGACGATTCTGGGGGTGGGCAATCATAGAAGACGGCGCGCAACTTTTTTGCGATGACCGGTCCGAGTTTTCTCTTCTCTGAAATCCTGGTGTCTGCTAGAGTCTTTTCTGACGCCGCAATAATTGCCTGAAAACTACCGAAGCTTTTGAGTAAAGCCTCAGCAGTTTTGTCTGAAACACCCGAGCACTGCTGGAGCATAGCGGACGCAAGATGTCCCTCACGATTCACCTTGCGACTACTGGAAAGAAGTTCTGTGTAAGGAACTCCTCCCTCGGGCGCAATAAAACACGTGGGGTCCGCAACGAGTTGTTCTTCAATTGTTTCCAAAAGTTTCGCCGTTTCGCCCAAGGAATCTACCTGGAAAAGGGCAATGTTGTACCTCATAGAAAGACGTAGAAGAACTTTCCAGAGTGTCTTCTTTGGGGTCTTGACTGCGAAGCTGTCCATATCACCCTCAATAATGTACAATGGTCTTGCGCCGTTCTCTTGGCAATATGAAAGAAGACGCGTTCTTTGTTCCCTGTAGCGTCCATCCTTCAGACTCGCCTCCAAATCCTGAACCTGTTTGCGTTCAACACAGACACCGCCCTTCATGATCTGCTCACCTGAAAGACCTAGCCAGATATCTCCGACAGGTAATTGCTTTTTCTGATGTGTGGGTAGCAACAAAATAAGGTCTCTTTCTCTCACGTCAATGATCATCTGATTTTAAAGAAAACAATTCTTTAGAAGGAAATGACAATTGAGTGGGTTCCGATTGCGTTTGGCGCAATTATGGCAACAATCGACGTATTCATGCTGTCTGCCATTAAAATCATTGGAACAAAAGCAAAATACTTGAAATGGATGATCGTGCCTACAATTCTGTATGCAATTCAACCATGGATCTTTTTGTCCTCGCTCAAGTTTGAAACAATGACAGTTATGAATCTTACATGGGATCTGATGAGTGATGTTCTTGTAACCGCTGTCGGCTTATATTATTTCGGCGAAAAGCTCGGTCCTGTAAAGACATTGGGTGTCTTTACCGCACTTCTTTCAATCGCACTGCTTGCGTATGATGATGGTACACTTGAACTTAATGCGATTTCTTCTTAATACCACTGCTGAACAGGCTGCGTGGGCGCAAACATGCGCTCCAAACCCGGTGTCCATCTCATGTAATCCCACTTGCCCGTGCGTGTGGATGAATTTGGTGTATAATAGGGATCAAGTCCAGCGGCTGTGTCGCGCGCCTTTTGCGGAATGATGATATTATCCTCACCAGCTGACTGTGTCGGCTGCGTCGTCGACGGCGCCTCAGACTCCTCTCCTTCATAGACGATTTTCTCATTCTTCCGACGCGTCCCGACAATCTCATAGACGTTGTTATCCTTTTTGACAACGTCTGCGACGAGACCCTTTTTATCATAGATCTTCTTGATGAGCTCCTCGGCGTCATCAAGATTGTACTCAGTCGGCTTATCGCGCGGCTTGGGATTGTAGGTCTGAAGAAGCTTTCGCTCCTCCATTTCAAGCGCGGACGTATCGGGGGGTGTCATGTTGGAACCATCCACTTCCTTGTAGGGGTTTGATGTGGAGACCGGAGGAGCGTTCTCATATGCCTCCACCTGCTGCTTCTTACCCTCTTGGAAACGAGCGGAGCTCGGCGGTAGCCCAGACCAGTCAAGAGGATATTGCGCGGTCAGCTTATTGAGAGTTGCCTTACTAACCTCCCTGTCACCTTCATTCTGAAAGACAATGTTGTACTCGTAGTCGTCTACATCATTGATCGGGCGATTCAAGTACGGCTTATCGGCAGGCTGTTCAAACTCTACGATCGTCCCCTTGCATTCTTTGACTTCTCTCTTCAGGCTGTCACCCTGGAAACCCTGGCGGAGATAGTATTTCCCTGAAATATAAAGGAATAAATATGAAACGATGAGCAATAGGAAAAAAATTGTATATGTGTCCATTCCCTTCGGAATACTCTGATACAGGGATTGAAAAAAAGATATGAACTAAATAGAATGCCTAAGTCAAAGAAGTCAAAGAAGTCAAAATTCTCAAGAAAGAGAATTGATGTTTATAGTAAGGCGGATGTACCTGCGTTTGAGGCTCTTCTTGGCAGAGGACCGATGACAATTGTTCTTGTCCATGCCAAGTGGTGTCCGCATTGTACTGAATTCATTGATAAAATCTGGAATAATGTTCCCAATCTCCCCACGAACACAATTCATACGGCGGGCGTTCATTACGATATGCTGAAGAATACGAGTCTGGCTAATGCGAAGCTTGAAGGATACCCAAGTCTGTTGCTTGTGGGTAAGGATAAGAAGCCGGCTGTCTACAAGAATAATGAAGGTAAGGAGACAAATGCCATGCCGCAGCCCGAGAGTGCTGAGGAATTGAATAAGATGGTGAATACTCCTGTGAATGAGAATCTTGGCAATTCTAACAGTGTAAATAATAGCAACAATGAAAACAGTACGCCTAGTAGCCTGAAAACTTCTTCAAATATCTTGAGCATGAATAATAGCAATAGTAATAGCAACAATAGCAATACAAATAGCAGCAATAGCAATAGCAATAGTAGCAATACAAATAGCATCAATAGTAGCAATACAAATAGCAGCGTAAAATCATACAAACCTGCGAATATGTCTACAAATGCAGAGCCGCCTAACGCAGCCGAGGACCTTGTTACCAGTCAGCAAACAAATAAGAAACAGATGGGAGGTGGTCTATATAAGTCTCTTCTACAAATTATTGATCAAATGAAAACACGTCGCGTTCGCAGTCATAAACATAAGCAAACACGCCGTCATTAGTCGTCCAAAAATTGGGCATTTTTTTCCTTACAAAAGTAAGTACAAAAATGCAGATACTCCATATATTTGATTCTTACGCACAGGATCAAGAAATAAAAAAAGAAGATGAAACCACCATGGAAGTTGAATATATTAACGAGGAAGAAGACGATGATGACGATGAATTCAAGCCGCGTTGGCGTCGTAACAAAACGCAGGGTGAGAAGAGCTTCCAGGAAAAGCAGTCCATGGTGATTCAGCTCTTTGGATCGACCGCTGAAGGCAAGCCTGTCAGGCTCCAGGTGAACGGATTCCAGCCCTTCTTCTTTCTGCGTCTTGATGATGACGCATCCTCCTGCGACAAGTGTAAGCGTCGTTTTCTTGCGCTCTTTGATGAGCGGAAAATCCCGTATTCATGTGTCAGATTTTTGAAGACCAAGAAAAAGGTTCTTTATGGATACACGGCTGGTCGCGAGTTCACTTTCATGCAACTAAATTTCAAGAATCTTAGTGTGTTTCGTGCTGTCAAAAGACTTGTTCTGGATGATCATCAGCGACCTATATTTGTACTTTATAAAGGTGAGAAACCGCTAGAGGTCTATGACGCAAACCTTGACCCTATGCTCCGTTTCTTTCATCTTCGTAAATTACAGCCATGCGGCTGGATCAAAGCAGAGGTAAATCTGGAGGAAGAGGATGATGTGCTCATCGGTCAATGTGAATGGGATCAGATTGACCCTGAGCTGGCTCCACCGAAAGCGGCAGCTCCCTTTCTCATGGCGTCGTGGGATATTGAGTGTTACAGCGAATCAGGTGACTTTCCACTGCCAACACGGAAAGAGAAGATTGCTAAGCTCGGACCTGACGCCGACGCCAAACAGGTCCAAGGCGATCCTGTTATCCAGATCGGCATTGTTCTTGTACGCCAGGATGCCGAGACCGAGCGACACATCTTTGTTCTTGGTACATGTGACTCACTCAAGGACAAGGGTATTGAGGTTCACGTGGCAAAGACCGAGAAGGCGCTTCTTCTGAACTTCGCCAATTGGCTTGTAATGAAGAATCCAGACATACTTGTGGGGTACAACACCTTTGGTTTTGACGAAAAATATGTCTGGAAGCGCGCCACGGAACTCGGCATCACAAACGACGCTGGGTTCAAGGGGCTCAGTCGTCTCTCCTCGCTCGGCAAGGAGACGAAGCTTGACGAGAAGTTTCTGAGCAGTTCTGCACTCGGTGACAACTTCCTCTACATCTGGTCAACGCATGGTCGCCTCCAGATTGATCTATTACACTATGTACGTCGTGGCACGGCTTTACCGTCGTATAAACTGGACGATGTCTGCCTGTATTACATGAGCGGCAAACTCAGTGGCGTTGAGCGAAAGGAGTCGTCGTGGCTTCTGAAGACAAAGAGTACAGGCGATGCGAAGCCTGGTCGCTACATTGTCCTCCTGGAGGAGACTGGCGAGGATATTACTGAGAAGGCGGAGGTCATTGAGGTCATTCCTGGAAAGGGAATTATTATTAAGACTCCGCAGCACTCTGAGGACATTGATGTGCGTGAGGCTGTCAAGTGGGCGATTGTAAAGGACGATGTGCCACCTGCTGAGATCTTCCGTCTTCATCGCGAGGGTGGATCAGCCGGTCGTGCCAAGGTCGCTGCGTACTGTATTCAGGATTGCGACCTCGTTGTAGAATTGTACAAAAAGCTGGATGTCTTCAACAATGCCATGTCCATGGCGAATGTTTGTTCCGTTCCCGTCTCCTACATCTTTACACGCGGTCAAGGCATCAAGATTGAGTCCCTGATTTTCAAGGAGTGCTATGAGCTGGGAATGCTTGTACCAGCTCTGGAAAGTACGCCGTTCGGTGCCGCGGCGGCGCCAACAGGTCAAGAGGAGTCCTATGAGGGGGCAATTGTATTGGATCCCACGCCCGGATTCTACAATGTCTCGCCAATTGGTGTGTGTGACTTTGCCTCACTCTATCCAAGCACGATCATTAGTGAAAATATCAGTTATGACTCGCTCGTTTGGGTCAAGGAGTTTGACTTGGATGGGAACCTCGTCAAAATGACGACTCTTGGTGACGAGAGTCAGGCGCCTCCTGGTACAACATGGAACGCAATTGAGTTTGCTACATGGGGTGTTAAAGAGGGTGACACGAGGAAGCAGCCTGAGAAAGTGAAGAAAGGTGTGCGTGTCTGCTGTTACGCGCAGCCGCCTGATGGCACTAAGAGTACACTTCCGAATATCGTTGCGAAGCTGCTGGCGAAGCGAAAGTCAAAGCGCAAGGAGGCTGAGAAGGAGACGGATCAGTTCAAGAAGGCGCTTTTGGATGCCGAGCAGTTAGCGTACAAGCTGACGGCGAACTCGTTATACGGTCAGCTCGGTTCACCGACCTTCAAGATCCGCATGCAGAACTTGGCGGCGTCCGTTACAGCCTATGGTCGTACACAGATCATTCATGCGAAGAATGCCATTCTGGAGTTCTTTGGCGCGGGTTCTAAAAACTTTCCTGCTCCGCCTTCCTCGTTTGAAACGAAGGAGGTCAAAGACAAAAACGGTATCGTTGTGCGCCAGTCTCTCAATACTGATGAAGTGGCGTATATCAAGTCCTTGAACGCGGCTGAGTACAGATTAAAAGAATTAGCGTGGGCTGATCTCAAGAGTAGCCACGATGTCAAAAGGACGCACGGCTTCATCGCGTGGAAGGCTGGTAAGGGTGGTGTACATCTTGATGAATGTAGTGGAGCCGAGATCGTCTATGGTGATACAGACTCACTGTTTGTGAACTTCAATGTAGATGCTAGTTCCGATGCGCGCAAGGCGATCGTTGATACCATTGAACTCACGGAGAATGCTGGTAAATTTGTAACGCAGAATCTGAAGAGTCCACATGACTTTGAGTATGATAAAGTGTTCTACCCGTTCATTATCTTCAGTAAGAAGCGCTATGTAGGCAATAAATATGAGGAATCGCCTGATGAGTTTAAGCAGACGTCCATGGGCATTGTCTTGAAGCGGCGTGACAATGCGCCGCTCCTGAAAACTATTTATGGCGGTGCGATCCAGATTCTTCTGAATGAGCGCAACTTCCTCAAGGCGGTTGAGTTCGTGCGGGAAAAGAGTATGGAACTCGTAACAGGAAAAACAAGTACATATCAGCTCACAATCACAAAGAGCCTGCGGGCTACATATAAAACAACTCCACCGCCTCATAAGATTTTGGCGGATCGTATGAAAGAGCGTGATCCTGGTAATGCGCCATCGGCGGGCGAGCGAATTGGCTACATTTATATATCGCCGCCGACTGGACAACTTGCTCCATCACTACAAGGCGACCGCATTGAAACACCTGAGTATATGAAGGCAAATAATCTTGTACCCGATGTAAGATATTATATTGAACACCAATTGATGAATCCTCTTTCACAGCTCTTTGCTTTAAAGGTTGAGGATATCCCTGGATATCAACCATCTTCTGGAACAATGTCACCCGAACAAAAAGAAAGTATAACTTCAGATTTGATCTTTGGAGATGCGCTGAAGGCGTGTGATCGCAGTGCTGTGCGTGCCTTTGGGCAGAAGATGTTTGGTACACTCTCTGTTTCAGAGACTGTCAAGCGTTCGCCGCGACTGGCTACTCTAGCAGCGGCAGCAGCAAAGCCGCCTCCAAAGCAAATCACACTCACAGGCTTCCTTGTGCCGCAGGAACCACAGTCCTTTGCCTCTACAAAGGCGCTCCTTGAAGAGCTCAAACGTGAAAAGGAAAAGGAAAAGAAAAAGAAGTCAGCCTCTCCACCACCAAAGGGAGAAAAGACAAAGGGCGAAAAGGAAAAGAGAGCCAAGAAGACACCTGGTGTGAAGGTAGATGCCTAGACACGCTAAAATATAAATCATTTTTTACTGATTCTAAGTAAAGGTATGCCTACCCTGGATATTCCAGAATCAATTGATCATTACAGAGAACGTTGTCTCAAAGATCCCTATAATGCGCGGGCAAGACAAAACCACGCCTATGTTGCAATGAATTCATTTGAAGTGGAGCCTGGTCCCTACAACACACAGATTATACGAATGTATCCTACAGCCGATGCTGGAATGCCCCATACACGTCCGCCCAATTATATCTGTATGCCTGAATATTATCCCGAGGATTTTTACCAAGAAACTCTTCAACATGAACTTATACATGTACATCAACGACGCAATGATCTTTCATGGCGCAATCGTTTTCACGCGGAAGGATGGATTCCATTAGCCGAAGAACATATCCCCGAACGATGGTTACGACGCACTCGTCTAAATCCAGACACAATAAGCCAACGTTTTTACGCATGGGAGAATCGCTGGGTACCACTTCCGCTCTTTGAACGCGAAGATAGACCTGATTTACGTGAATGCTCTGTTCGCTGGTGGGATCAGAGAACGGGGGAACTAGACAGAAATCCGCCGCCGTCATTTCAATCAAGATTCGGTAAAAATCATCCGCAACCAGAACATCCGCGCGAAGTGAGTGCGGTCATTTTCGCGCGGCAATTCAGGCTTGAAACATGGGAAACTTTAGAAGAATACCTGGATGGATATCTAGGCGCTAAATAGGCATGGAGATTGATTTAAAAAATCTTGGTATCGAGGGCATTTATACCCTTGATACTGTGAAAAAAATTCCAGATTCTGCGTTTCCTACACTGAATGCGAGCAGTCAGCTGATCGCTAACAGTGAAGAGCGCACGCAACTCTTTCTAGGTGACATCATAACACATGGATCCTATGGAGATATTCGCTCCGCTGCGCGTGTAAAAAATGGAAAGTCAGAGACTGTTCTGGTGAAATCACCTCGCCTCGCAGAAATGAATCTGAAAATGGAAGGGATCGTGCAGTATATTTCGCGGACATGTCTAGAAAAACAGAATATACCATGGGCAATTCCAGCCGTCTATGATATTTACCAATACAAAGGCAGAATGTCATTTTCAATGGAAAAAATTAAAGGTCAGTATCTACATGAATGGTTTTTGAAAACGAAAGAACCTGATCTTGATTTCTATAAAATTATGGTTCAACTCTGTATTATACTTTCTATTTTACATAATTGTCTAGAACTTGATCACCGCGACTTAAAATCAGATAATATATTTATTCGTTATGAACCATGTTCATTACAATTCAAACATGAATCAACTGTGTATATAGTATCATCTAAATTTCAAGTTGCCCTCTTAGATTTCGGATTTGCTTGTGTAGGTGATCATATTGGTCTGGGGACAGAGGTGTTGCCTCTGCTGGATCCGTGCCCAAAAGAGGGACGCGATCTCTTTCATTTTCTCATATCCGTTCTCAGTATTGACACAATACGTAAACGTTTATCAGTGAAGACCCTGGAACAGATTGATCTCTGGCTAGGGAGCAAATTCGCATCCATGGCGAAGCGATTCGCAAATATAAAAGAAACATGGGCTCATCTGGTTACAAGCAAGGCTGAGTTTCGCTCTCAGACTTCGTCGCCGCGGCGAGTTCTCCATGATATTCTTACAAAAAAACCAGAATTATTTTTTGTGTCTCCGTGATTTTGTTTTTGTGCTGCGTTTCTTAGATTTTCTTGTTTTCTTGTAACGACCTCCAATCGCAGCAACTTCTTCATGATGGTGTGCCTCCCAATTTCTTACTCTCTTACCCTGCGATCCCGTTCTCGCAGATACAGCTGAAAAAGTATGCAAATTTCTTGTAATCTGCATTATTTTCATTTTCATATCCTTCTCAACTGCTTCCCATTTTGGATTTGATAGTTCAGCTAGAGGCGGTGTAAGAGATCGCAATCTAGAATCTTTTAGAACTTTCGGAAAATATCTAAGAGAAAACGTTTGAAACTTCTTCAAATACTCTGGACCAAAAGCGTTTGAAATAATATTTTCAAAGATGGATGGAATAAAATAACCTCCATTATAATTCTTCTCAAAAGATGCCTTATCGTTGGAGTAGTAGACCATTCGCATAAAAAATAATATAAGAGACATAGGATCTCTACTAAAATTCATGGCATGAAGAAGAAGTTTACCAGCCATAGGAATGACTTGACCATACACATCTATATTTGGATCATCATATTCGCCTTTGAAATATACATCCATTTCAATCATATAGTTGAACAATATAAAAGAGGAAAGTTCCAATAGTTTTTTCTCATCTATGCGGGCGCCACCTTTCTTATTTTCAGTATTTTCAACATTAAATATTGCCTCTATAGAGTCAGATAAAGCATTAGCAGTATCAGCAGTACGCTGTCTTATTCCTTCATGATATGGTATAACGCACGATATAGAAGAAACAGCTTGTATTTCAGTTCCAGCATCTGTTATCCCTATTTCTCCATGAACTGCAGCCAATAGATCGTTTGTTTTTACAGATGAATCTTCTTCTTTTGTTATTAAAGGTGTTAACTTAAGAAATGTAGAAAGAACTTCTTTCATGGGTGCTTTATTTTTCTCTAAACGTCCCGCTGATATATAAGGGCTTTTGTAGATTGCCTCTAAAATATCTATGAAACGCTGTACACTGGCTTCTCTAAATAAATAAGTATGGATAATGGGTGAAGCTCCAAATGTAAATTTATTTGCCTTTGTTCCAAAACTAATATATGAAGTTGCCCCTGTTAAAATTGTATCAAATGTTTTTATTTCCTGGTATATAATATTTTTTTCACAACTCCTAGTAAATTGAGGAAAGTCTCCAGTGTAGTCTGCATTTTTGGGTGCTTGACTGTAATAAAATTCCTTTACTGTATCCACTCTATTTTTAAAAGATATTGAGGCATCGTATTCTTTTGACCCTGATAAAGAAGTTATTTCTCTAAGAATATCTGCCACACCCGAAATCATATAGATAGAACGAAATAAAGCTAATTTAAAAAATGCCTGAAGACAAGCACTAATTTTGTTTTTTAATGCTGTAATTTCTGAATCAACGAATTTCCCTGGATCTCTTCCAACAGATGTTCCTTGGCGCTTAGAATCTTTTTCTATTTCATCAATGGCTTTCTTAATTTCATCTTTGATCTGTGTTTCTCTCTCTACAAATTTTTTATCTTGATCTGCGAGGAGTTTACTTATTTCGTCCCGCTTTGTTTTATCTTTTATGTATGTATCAAAAAATGCCTTTGTAAAATCTGTTTTTTCTCCAACGCGTTTAAATTTATACACTGTATTATCTGGACCCGTGTAAATAACATCGGCTCCATTTTCAAGAGAAATAGGAAGAGTGTTAAATGTATCATGTGTTAATACAAAGCGCGGTTTCTCATTAAATGTAAATGTCTCTTTATTAGCATTATATAATCGCGAAGTATCAAAAAAAGAGAGGGCTATGAGGGTGTCACCACTTCTCTTTTTTTGTAGTGATACGAAATAATCTCGTAAATCATTATGATTTTCTTTAGTACCTGCTCCCCGCATAATACCAATGAGTGTTGCTAAATTAGCTTTAATTCTATTTAAAATCTTTATCATTGCATTTTTGGAATTTGCAAGTTTCCCTGCGGCAGATGTTTCAATTATAGATTCATCTTTATAATCTTGACCAGTAAAAGTTAACATTACAGATTTTGTAGTACCATATAGTACAGGACTTAATTCCAGATTAAAGTCTGAGAAAAAGTCACTACGATAATTTCTGCGCGGGTCAATCCATTTAGGATAGCATATCTTTTGTTCTGAACTATCCAGTGCTATAAAAATCTCAACTTCACGTTTCTTATTTTTATCGTCTCTGAAAGCAGAGTCATTCTCGTTCGGTTTTCCCGCAGGATCACTAATTGTTTCTCTGTTTACAATAATATAGATCTTTTTCTTTGAAGCCCTTACATCATCTTTTTCAACATTTAGAAGAACTTTCTGAAATGAGCCCATTGTTGCGTCTAAAATCAGACAGAGTTCAGTCTCATCTTCTTCTGCCAAAAAATTAAAAAGAGTAGTTGCCTTTGTAGTATCATTAATATTCATTGTTGTTAACTTATATTCAAAGTTAGAATATTTAATAATAATGGGTTCTATATCTGTTCTAGGTCGGTCAATTTGACTCTTGGGAGGAGGTGTATCTTTTGGAATATTTAGTTTACTTCCATTTTTTTTATTCTCTAAAATTGTCTCTACAACATCCCAACCAGTTGCTTTTACTGCTTCGAACTCATTGTGTGGAGTACCAATTCTAGTAATTCCATCTCGTGCTTTATAAATACCTGTAAATGAATCACCAAGGTCGTGTTTAGCATCAGAAGCAGCTTGTATCTTCTTGGTTTTTAAAAATTCAGGCTTCATGTGAATGCCTTCTTTTATTTTCTCATCGTCCTTTACTTTTGCGGCTGCCATTTACTTAGTGCGCAGAATTAAATTCGTTTTTTAGACGTTGAATCAGATTGGGAAGAGCCTGTGAATTGTTCCCATTAAAATGACTGGCGGCGTGAATACGATGAAAGAGGAGCGGGTACGGAATATTGAAAAAGCGGAGCCGTTTCTGGTATCGTAGCCGTAACCAGAGTTCATAGTCTTCTAAGATACGATTATCGGGATTCCATGTCGCGAGGTTGCGCCGCATCAAGATAGACGAATGTAAAAGAGGATTCACCTTCCAGAAATCCTCGTTTGTAATATCGCCCGTGAGTACGTGGGGTGACCCAGTTCTATCGCCGAAATAGTTCGCGCCTGTTCCGATGACATCAAACTGCGGCTGCGATTGCTGAAAACGGACCTGGATTTCCAGTTTTTCCGGGTGCCAGAGATCATCGGCGTCCAGAAGCGCGACCCAGTCATCGCTGGTCTTTGCGGTGAGTTTGTTCAACGTCGCGGGTTTCCCCTGACATTCGTGTAAATCATAGATGTGAATCTGGGGTGAGGCGAAACGAGAGGCTGCTTGGAATACAGGCGAATTCGGCTCCCAACCATTTACACCAATGTGAACAGTCCAATTTGTATAGGACTGCTTCTTTACCGAGTCCAGCGTTTCTTCTAAGAGTTCAATGCCATTATACAGAGGAATTAGTATTGAAATGTGCGGTTGCTCTTTCTTTTGTAGACTAAATGTGAAGAGAAGTGTGAACCAGTGATCTTTAATTGACTTGTTTGCCTCGACAAGTTTTACGAGATTTGGATTCTGTAGGGAAAGGGCAGCCATAATGGTCTGGTCTTTGCCCACAAACATGCCCTTATTGACGCGTTCCTGAAGTTTCTGATCATAGAGTGCCGACCAATATTTCCAGATTTCTGCCGTTGCGGCTTGAATGCCTCCACCAATCCGATTACGGTCATCAAACTTTCCAATCTGATCGGCATTAAAAGTCATGCGGTCTTCATTATTGAAAGGTTCCACTTGTAAGAGAACCATCTTATCTTCGGGGATTTCGCTTGTTGCCGAGCCGAATGTGCGGAGAGAAGGTAACCATTCAGGATACCGAAACGCACCCGCATCACACCAAATGTATTTTGTGTGTCCGAACGGATTGAGCTCCGCCGCCTTCAGAACAAACTCTTTCTTCTCATACCAAATCGCGTACAGGTCAGCACTGTGAATCTTTGCCTCGCGGTCTTTCTGCTTTTGAGTGATCCAGAAATTCTTACCATATTTCTTGTACGCCTGCCACTGATGCCTCGGAAGATCAATAAACCGTGTTTTTTCAGCATACGGCGCCCTCATTTCTTGTAGCTTCGGGATCATGAAGGAATCCGTGTAAAAAACGAGGTGACAATCTACATTCTGTAGAAAGTTTTCAATCCATTTCATGTATTGCTCAGAAGGAAATTTTGATTCCATTGTGTAAAACGCTGTTACGACAGTAGCCATAGTTTATCTGTATTCGTTTATTTTCTTTATGTTTAAAATCGCTAAACATAAAGAATGTGTAGTTGCAATATTGAAAAAATAAGCGTGCCCCAAACATACGAATGGGGACCGCCCATTTGGAAAGTCATGCATTCTATGTCGTTGAAGGCGGGTACGTGCTCAGTTGACTCCATGCGCACCGATGAAATGCGGGCATGGGCTGCTCTTATTCCCGCCTTGGGACCGATGCTCCCGTGCGAGGACTGCCGTGGGCATTTTGCGACGTGGATTGCCGCGCATCCAATTAAACCATTTTTATCCGTTTCGTATAATGAAAAGGGGGAATGGATACGACGGTGGCTTTTTGATTTACATAATGATGTGAATCGGCGGACAGGAAAACCTGCCTTTCCATATGATCAACTTGTTCCGACATATAGAAATACGAATATCTCGGATACATTAAAAATAGTTGATGGTCTAATGTTAAATGCGATGAAAGGCGGCGGCGCCAGTCTTCTGAAATACAAGGAATGGCTAAAACAGATGGGTATGTTGCGAGGACTATATTAAGCTTGGAGATCCATAAACTGCTTCGCGGCTTCTTCAGTTATACGATAACTTTTTATAACTATTGATTTATTTAGCTGTATCACTTTGAATTTGACAGGTCTATTTCTTTCTATCGCTTTTAAAACACTCTGAATTGCTTCTTTTGTTGAGAGTACAATTGTTTTGAATGATCCGTCTTGTTTTTCTACCTTAGCCATTATAGTATCGGCATTTCTCTTAAACTTAACAATTGTATCCGTGGCATTAAAAATACCTGAACTCAAATTTTTTTTATTTTTTCTTGTATTTAGTTTTGGATGTGTCGGTGGCTTCCCAGACATTCTGATCTAGCCAGGTAAATTACGATCCTGACCTCCACGTCTCACCGCACACATTACAAATATAAATAAACTTCAAGTTGACGGCGTCGTGCTTAATAAGAATCACGTCGCGATCAGCTCCCTTATTTGATTGACAGGCTGGAGCCGGGCACTTGATCTCCTTTGTGTGCGGGAGTGTCGGATCCTGACGTGTAAACTCATTCAAGAGAATCTTGTGTGACTCCGTGGCTCTCTGCTGAATGACCGTTTCCATAACAAGATTTCCGTCCTTGTCCTCTTCCGTGTACCCGCAGACACGGCAGATTCGGAGAAGCTGGTCACCCTGTACTTTGTGATAAAGAGAATAGTCGCATTCGGGGCAAAACTTCATTGTTACCTGTTCTTGCTTATGATTTATAAATCAATTTTTAGACTGGACCAGCATGTTCGTATATTCATTCCATAGGGTAGATTTGCCCAGGCAGTTTCCGTGGTATGTGATTGGATCCTTGTGTGTAGATTCTTTTTGAGTTCGGGTAAAAGATCATTAATTTCATCTTCAAAGTGTTCCCACATATGTCCCTTTTTCGATGTGATGGATTCAAACTTCTTAATTAATTCTACCATGTACTTAACCATCTGGTGTTCCACGCAGTCGGCGTAGGTTGAGTGTTTCGGATCTTGTAGCGTTCCTTTTTCCCATGCCGGTTCATGTGCCAGGGGATTAGTATCTAAGAGACCAAGAATACTCAGAAGAACCGAGTTGAAGGAGAGCGCTCCAGACCACTGTGGACCACTATAGGTTCCAAGAATTGAGAGACAGACTTTTCCCTGAACATAGAGGTTCGGGTGAAAACGTGTGATACCGTCACTTGTAAGTATGAGGACTTTCGGCGGAGAAAATGGGTAGTCAGCCGGAAATTCAACTGAAAAGAAGAGAAGTGCGTCTTCATAGGGTGTGCCTTTCGGTCCGCGTATCATTGCCGTGCCTTTTGTAATATTTGTTTCATCTTGGGCATACCAGATTCCCTGACTTTTTAGTTCTTGAACTGCTTGCATTTCGCGCATTAGGCGCTTTGTGGCTTGCGGTGGAAGAAATGTTGACATCTTATCTTGAGTTGTGTGGGACCTTTAGCCTTATTAAAAAAGGAAACTTTTGCTTATCGTTGGTTGATCAATTTTGGGAGTATCTTGATGCCTGGATTTTATCTCAATGGGTGAAAAAGTTCCTTTAAGGGGGTCCCTGGTTAAAAATTGACCCCGACTTGTATATTCAAAATGAGCGAACACAGGATGAGCAGCGTCATACAAGCGTACAGGAGTCATCCGATCTTTACATTTTTAGAAAACAGGTCAGGCGGATCTGATGTGAGTGTCACAGGCATGGGTGAATTGAAGGGGAAGTGGGCTGTAAGTGACGAGGACTACCCGCAGTTCTTGGATCTTCTGAACGACTATTTGTTTGTAAAGAAGCACCGTGCCCTCGGTTTTGTTGAGAGACCACGCACAGATGTCGCGAAGCCTTATCTGATTGACCTGGATTTCAAGTATCCAGAGAACATGTCTCTGACTCACAGTTTCACTGATGAGCAGATTGAGGAGTTCTGTGGGGTTCTTCAGCAGGGTATCTCGCACTTCTTCGATATCTCTGACTACCAGGAGATTTCGTACTTTGTTATGCTACGCCCAACAGCTTATAAAGCAGCAGGCGTACTAAAGGACGGCATTCACATTGAGTGCCCCGATTTCAGCTTGACGAACGACAAGTGGAATGTTCTGCGGCGGTGGATTCTCCAAAATGGTGCAATTCGTCGTATCTTTGGGCAGACGGGCTACCTGAACGAGGATCATGATATCTTTGACAAGGCAATGGGTGGTAATCAGGGATGGATGCTCTATGGAGCAAGTAAACCAGAGATTCCTGCTTATAAGCTTTCGTGGGTAAAGAAGTACACGCCTGAGACGGATTCCTGGGAGAAGGTTGAGAGCCATCTTACGCCAAGGCAGCTCCTTGAGCACCTGAGCATCAGGTACAATGTGGTTGAGGGCTGCGGTGATGTCAAGGGGGAGCGAAAGGATGAGTTTGATGACTTTCTGAATCCGCCTTCTCTACTTAGCGGTGGTGCAGCTGCAGCTCCTGTTCCGGTTGAGCCGCATTCGCAAAATGTCCAGGCTTTACTTTCACTAGTGCCAAATCCAGATGATGAGAGGAAACTGATTGAGCGGCTTATAAAGGAGTGTTTGTCAGTTGAAAGGGCGGAGGCATTTCTTACTTGGCGGTGTGTCGGTCTCTGTCTACACAACATTGAACCGAGCGATGAGATGTTTGACTTGTGGATTGACTTTAGTAACAAGTCGCCGAAAGCTGCTGGCAATAATGTCTCACAGCTCCGCAAGGATTGGTTCCAGGGGATGCGTAAGGATGGCGATGGTCCGAAGTTGACCATTCGCAGTCTTCACCTCTGGGCTCGCCAAGACAACAAGACAAAGTATGAGGAAATCATGAATGAGGATATTCTTGAATACATCATTCGAAATTTAGATGGTACTCACTACCACATTTCGCTCCTCATGCAGAAGATGTTTGGAAACAATTATGTGGCATCCATTGGCAACAAGGTAACAGAGTGGTACACCTACGATGAGTTACTGAACATGTGGAAACATCTGAATCAGGGAATTGATCTCAAGAGAAAGATTATTAAGGATGTGGCAGATAAGGTAGATTCTGCCTGTGCTCGTGTTCGTGATCGTTGGAACAAGGCTACCGATGAGGATGAGAGAGAACGCTATGCGGCAAAGCTGAAGAACCTTCACAAGATCCAGTCGTGCCTCTACACAGCCGGTTTTGTAGATTCCGTTATGAAGATGGCAGGTACCCTATTTGCCGAGGAGGACTTCATGTCCAAGCTCAACATGAACCCCTATCTGTTCGGCTGCGCGAACGGAATCCTTGAGCTCAGACACAAGGAGACGCCCACGAGCAAGGAGCGCGTGTTCTTCCGTCAGGGCAAGGCTGAGGACTTCGTGAGTTTCCTCGGTGGTAAGAGCATCTCTGACAGCTGGGATGCCATCAGCTATAAGCCCTATGATCCGAGTGATCCGAATATGCCTGAAATCATGGACTTCTTCAAGAAGGTCTTCCCGCGTGATGATCTGCGGGAGTATGTATTCCGTCTCTTGGCTTCGTGCCTGGAGGGAACGAACAAGGAGCAGTGTTTCTACATCTTTCACGGCTCAGGTTCAAACGGTAAGTCCAAGATCATTGACTTAATGACAATGATCTTTGGCGATTACCAGACGTCCATCCAGACGACCGTCCTCACGAGGAAGCGCCCTGAGTCCGGTGCGGCGAATCCGGACATTATTGTGACGAAGTGTAAGCGCTTCATTCACATGGGTGAGCCTGATAGGAATGAGCAGCTGAACACGAGCCGCATGAAGCAGTTTACTGGTGAGGATTTGGTTGAGGCGCGTGGTCTCTTCCAGGACCAGGAGAAGTTCAAGATCATGGGGAAGATGGCTCTCTGCTGTAACGACTTGCCGCCGATCAACAGCATGGACGATGGTACGTGGCGCCGTGTGCGCGTCATTCCGTTTGAGAGTAAGTTCCGTTATGCGGATCACAAGGACTGGAAGGCGGGTCTCAAGTACCTGTTTCTCCGAGATGATGGGCTCAAGGACAAGATGCTGCGGTGGCGCGAGTCACTCTTCTCGTACCTCGTGTATATCTACGAGACGCAGTACCTGGTCAATGGTCTGAATCCTGAGCCGCCCATTGTTCTCCAGGTCAGCGACAAGTACAAGGATTCGTACGACGTCTTTGCGAAGTTCATGAGCGAGCGCGTTCGCCAGGAGGACGGCAACCGCGTGGAGTTCAAGGACATGAAGCGGATCTTCAAGGCGTGGCGTCAGGAGGCATCGGTCAAGGCGAATCTGACGGATGCGGAGCTCTGGGGGCGATGCCTGGAGTCCAGTAATATTGGTAAGTTCAACGAGCGAAAGCAGATTCTAATTCACATCCGCGTCTTCTCAACAGATGAAGAAGTGGAGGAGTACGATAAGGAGCACGACGAGGGGTCGGGCGCCGAATAAATTTACGCGGCAGCCTGCTCAACATACCATGAGTTGGTGCTCAAGAGATAGAACGTGGCACCCGTGGCACTACCCAGTGTAACGGCGGCGCCCGCAGCACCACCGTTGATCGTCGCAGTAGCAGCCGGATTAGGGAATACAGATAATGCTGCACCAGTGAAATTTTTTACAATACATGCTGTTCCAGGGTACGCAGTCGCTGTACTCGGTAAGGGTACGCTCGCGGCACCCGCAGCCGGTCCGAACCAGTTAAAACCAGCCTGTATAGTCGTACTTACAGTGCCCGCTACAAGTTGCTGTGTTGTAACCGGAACGATGAAACCACCCGTGCCAGCCTTGATCGTTGACGCAGCCTCAATTGTGCCGTCCGTGTAGACCGGAGGCGCCCTCTCCGCACTGCGACCATCGGGACCAGCAGTGTCCGCCAGGTAGGTCGGCTTATCAGAGTTGTACATCGTGAAAACAGGCGCATTAGGATCAATGAAGCCAGTCAAGCCGGTGATAGCATCATATACACCAACCATGTACTTGGTGATACCAGGGTTGGCATCCGGAAATAACTTCTTTCCGTTCTCACGGAGAACACGTCCCTTGGGGCAAGTTGTCGGCGTCGCGCCTGAAACCGTTGTCAGGGTGCCTGTGTTCACAAAGGTCGTGCTATTCATTGCGACCGTGTATGTATAGAAGGCACTATCAAAAGCAGCTACAGACATATAAGACCGCTTTGAGCGGTTGAAAATACCAGAATCAGAACCATTACCAACGAAGAATGACATTTCTACTATTCCTGAGATTTTTCATCCAGGAGAGGTTTTGAATCACCCTTGGCTGCCGGTGGCTCGTATACATCCGATTCATCTACGAACGTTCCATCGCGGATGGCTTCAATGTCTTTCAGTAAGCGTTTTGATATCCCAGCGTTCGTTTTCTCAAAGATGTTAATGAGAGACGCAACAATATTGATACCGACGCCGATCCAAACGAGATCCTTCATATCATATCCAGCCGCGATGGTTGTCGTAAGAATTCCAGCCGACTGTACAATATGAAACAGATACATGAGCGCCATATTGAACTCATTGAGGCACTTGCGCCGCCCTACAAATTCCTTCAGGTCACTCAACTTATTTTTCTCAAAAATCGATTGGATTTCTGACGAGATTGATGGGGGTTGTACAACAACGACAGGTGCGGGTACAGGTTCTGCTACAGGCGCTGTCGCAGTAGGCGCTGTCGCAGTAGGCGCAGTTATAACAACAGGCGCCTTCACAGAATTCTTTGAAGAAATAGACGCACTCATTTTGTTTCTACTAAGCATACCGTAAAACCATTCCAAAAATGAAGAAAGCCACAAGAGATAAGAAAAGTGCCATATATCCAGTCTGTTTCAGAGACTGTGAGCTAAAATAGGTAACGAGTAACATTGCGATTGAAAAAAGCAGGAAAGAGACCCAGAAAAAAGAGAATGTAAAATCCTGAATGGTCGGATTACGCTTCGTCTTGAATGTATCACCCATCGCATCCTTGCGATCAAGAAATTCGCGATCATATGTTTCAGCCGCACTATCCGCATCTTTCCCCTTCGTCTCCAGCTCACCCAGCGCATCTTCCGCATGCCGCTTCGTCTTCTGTAGTTCATCCGTAGCCCTCGTTTTCTGTTGAAAGGTTGTCACAAGTTGATCAAGAGTTACCAAATTATCATCAAGCTGTGACTTTCTGAATTTTACATCATCAATATTGATGTACGCCATAACTTCTAACTTACTAGAAAGAATTGTTTCCACTTATATCTGACGACTCTGGTGGGCAGATATCGGGAGTTGCGCCACTCACATCATAGTGCCCAAAATAGGCACGATTCCAGTAATTTCTGTCTCGTACTTTATTCGTATAATTTGCCCTGTTCGCAATTGTGACAGCGATAACAAAGAGCAAAATGCCAACAATAATACCGAAAAATGCGTTGGAGAAGTATCCTAAGCGCTGTAGGAAGGCAAGGAACGCCGTGACGCAGAGTGAAATGAAAATAAGTTGAAACACAAAGAGAGTATCTAACTTATTGTTGTAAGCCCACTCATTTACCTGATTTTGTCTTTCTGCTAAACTCTTATTATACGTAGCCGTATTGATTACATTCTGGTTCTGATTTTTTATGTAACTGCCTACATCGTTCAAATCGGAGTTTCGCGACATGTAATACAAAAGAGAGTGCTGAACATTCGTATTTTTTACCATATCTGTATAAGTCTTCTGAAACGTTGACTCACGTTCATCAAGCAGCTTGTTAATCAGCTGCGTCTTCTGTGTATCAAAGTACGCCTGTCTCTGCGATGGGGTCATTGACTGAAGCGCCGACGTATACTGTGCGTCCTGGGCGTTTCTTGTCGCATCTGTTAAACTTTGAGTGTTTCCCATTTCTTTCTCCTATCTTTAGGAACGATAAATGTAAAGCAATAAACCAATGGCGACAATATTCAATGCGCCGTATAGTTGTAAGAGATTGTTTGCCGACCTGTTCTTTTCCTCAGAGAATTCAACCATTCTCTTACGAAGATCTGCCGTGGCGTTTTCACTTGAGAGAATCTGCTGGTGCTGCTTCAGAACATCAAAGGTAGATGATATCTCCGTGTTGAGCGCATTCACCTTGTCACTCTGCTCTGACGCATCGGACGCACGCTTTGAGGCAATATAGTTTGAAATTTGGATAAGATCATTCAGCTTTATGTTAAATTCCTTTGACTTTGCCAGATACATTTGTATCGTAGCCTGCTTATCAGCCGGCAGGGAGGAAGCCGTAGAAGCCCCTGTCAACTGTGTAAACATCTGGTTAAGGGCATAACTGTATCTTACGAAGGTAAAGCAGTACTCTTCCTTCAGGTCCCGCATGGTCTGTAGTTCCTTATTCGGAAGATCATCCAAGAGTTTCTGTACCTGGTCACGCCCCTTCGCCTTTGACTTATCATCCTGCTTGCTCTTAATCGTGTCAAGCTGTGTCTTAAATTGGGAGCCTGAAACGAGCCGCCCTGATGCTACAAGCGCATCATAGATGGTCTGCATTTTCGGAGGTAATATACGTCCTGTCGTAGGATCACGCGCATCTATACCCAGTGAGCCTGAAGCGGGCATGATTGATTTATTGGGCGGGTATCCAAGATTCATTTGAGCATCTGATGTAATATTTTCTGTCGTGCTACAAAAGCTCATTCTATATCAGACTCCGAATATTTACTTCATTTGGCTGGGGCTATAGGCGCTGGAATTGGTACTGCTGGCGCGGCATTGCGTGGCTTATTAAACATATTGGTAACACCCTCAGATGCCTTCTTTATAATTTCAACCTCAAGCTGAAATCCTGCCATATACAAAAAGAGACCCAGTGAAACAACTAAGAAAATCAGAGCCATAGTCCACAGAACCGGAACACTTGATTTCTCTAGGGGGCGACCAAGGGGAAACCAACTCTCCCATACTGTTGTCTCAGCATAAGGATCACGTAAAAGAGCTGCGCGTTCCTTCGAAGAACGAACATTAATGTCCTTTGTTACCACTTGTTCCTTTTTCTCCTTTGCCCTTTGTTGAAGATCATAAATATCAGAGGATATGTTTTCTCTCTGTACAATCTCTTCTTGGAGACACTTGAGGACGCCTTGAACATCGGTCTCCAGATTCTTAAGATCATTCATCTTTTGTCCGATAACATCATTCGTCGTTTGTGTGAGAGCAACCGTGAATTCCTGGTTCGGCTGAGAGATAGTAAACTCCATGATAAGTGTCTTATCACCATTCTGTAGAACAAGTTTTACATTGTCAGAGGGAACATAGGAAACGACGATTTTAGAGACACGCGACGGCATCTGGAGTTCAACCTGCCACCATTTCGCTGTTGATCCAGTCGGATCATACTGCGTGTAAAAATAGCCCTGTCCTGATAAGGCATTGGTAGGACTATAATACGTCGAGTAGACGCTAGATGACGTGGCGGTTCCGGTCAACGCGATGCTATTGCCTTTCTCATCAAAAACTTGTATCTGCTGAGCGTATAGATAGCCAGAACCTGATTTTTCAAGGCGGACATATTTCACAAGATTCTGGTACATGACCTGGGGGTCGGCATTTCGCGCCGCCGTTTGTAAATCAGCTTCCAGGCTATTGGTTACATAAGCACCTAGATCATCTGTGCGCCTTTGTATCTGAGTTTTAAAATCTCTGTATTTGTTTGTATCTACATAGTTTACTCGTAGTACATCACAGCCTTGCGGTACTGGTATCGGTTGAGTCTGTGCTCTCATCTTCTTAAGGCGCACAAACTCTATATTCTACATAATAACCAGCCGAAGGACTCGGGCGCGTAATCTTTACAATATCTCCAGGCACTAGACCAAGGATGCGTGCCTGGATATCCTGATGGAAGACGATGAGCGGAAATTGTGCTTTCTTCGCATACATCTGCTTGAGCAGTTCTGCGTGATCCGCAGCAGGAACACGCTCATGCTTGGGTACAAGAACATGCTCTGCGGGATTGTTTACCAGCTGGTCAACAAGGAAGAAGGAGAGGCGGAACTTGTTGTTGTTCCACTGATTCAGAGATGCTGCTGTAAAGACATCTGCGAGGGGATGCGCATCGTCTACAAGCATGACAACGGCTTCAGTTGTTGCAGGATCAATGGTATTCTCGTATGAATCTTCTTTACCTGCGCGCTGTTCCATTGGAATCGCTTGAAGATTTGTAGTAAGATAGCCACCAATCTTCTGCTTCAACTTCGTGAGCGAGTAACGAACAGTACACTTCGTGATGCCTGTATCCGTAGTCTCAGCTGCGCGCTCAAAATCCATGCGCAAGGCTTCCTCACCTCCAACAAGCATGGCTTCAATCTCCTCATATCCAAAATTCATATAGGATGTAACGTTGTATCCGCGACTCGCAAGAATATTCAATAGTGTCTTGCGACTGCGAAGAATGTGATCAATGGCAGGTACGTTCATCTCTCTATGATTGGAAAGAATTGTTTTTTTAAATCAAATTTTATTTTTTATCCTTGTTTGATTACGTTTACTTTCGTTGCAGGGGGGACAGTTGACGCGGCGACAGAAGGTCCGTTAGCCTGTGGTTGCGAAGGAGATCTAGGGGGTGTTCTTCTGTTTGAGTTTGCTGGTCTTGGCTGCTGCATGGGTAAAGGAGGTAGTCCCGTTGCCTGCATCGCGGGAGGGCTTGTATCCACGACAAGTGTCGGGGGCGCACCAGGAATAGCTGACGGTACAAGTACAGCATTTGTTTGCATTTGTTGCGGTTGCTGCGACTGTATATTGATGTTAACTGCGGGCTGTTGTTGCATTTGTGGCTGCTGCATTTGTAAAGGAAAGGCAGATAGATCATCTGCCTCAATCGAGGAGGAAGGTTGCGCCTCGCCGATCACTCTGTAATTAAACGCTTGCTGTTGCGGCTGCATTTGCATTTGCGGCTGCATTTGCATTTGCGGCTGCATTGTATTCTGAAGAACAACATTCACAGGCATGCCTTGCATTTGCTCTTGTTGTTGTTGCTCTTGCCCTTGAGGAGGAGGGGCTTCAGCTTCTGGTTGCGCAACACCCAACTGTCTCAAATCCTCAGGTGTAGCTTCCACAGCCTGAGGTGGCGTAATCATCTCGGGCACAACTGTATCAGGCAGAACAAGGGTCTGTAACTCCTTGTTCGCAATCTGGATCAGTGACGGATCCATCAAATCCTTCACCTCAGGCTTCCGCAGTCGCTCCAAATCCCTCGTTGTCAAGATCCGCATGCCCATATTCATATACGTATTAAGTTCCTGGTTCAACAGGTACGTCGCATAAGGCATCTCCACCTTGCTAAACGACGCCGAACTTTTCGTTATAGGCGGTAAAAGCTCCAAATTCTTTACACTATCACCCGCATAGCGTAGAGGACCGTCGCACATGGAGCACACATAGAGCTTAGTAGACTCATTGTAGATCGGCACCGTTCCGCAACTGTTACACAAGACCAATTCAGATCCATCACTTCTCTTCATCAGCGACTCCTGGAAGAATCCTGAAACACCATGGGCTTGTAAAGCCCAGCATTCCATCTCGCCAATACGCAGACCACCCTCATTGCCACGACCACCCGTCGGCTGGTGTGTCCGCTGCTCTCTCCTACCTGCTCCGCGCGCGTTCCACTTATCTTCTGTCATGTGCTTCAGCCTCATGGTGTAACACGTTCCGATAAAGATCGCGCTCGGTATTTGTACACCTGTCGTGCCATCGTACAGCAGTTCATTACCATACTTTTCAAACCCACTCTTCTCCAAAATAGACTCCACAAAGTCTGTCGGATTTCCTTCGTTCATGAAGGACGTGCCATTTGAAATCGCACCGCTGATTGCCGCCGCCTTTCCAAAGATTGTCTCTAAGAGCTGCGCAACCGTCATACGACTCGGAATCGCGTGAGGATTCATGATCATATCGGGCACCAAGCCATCCTTTGTTCTCGGCATATCGTGACCACGGATCATCATGCCAATTGTACCCTTCTGTCCATGACGATTTGAGAACTTGTCACCCAGCGCAGGTATACGATCCTGTACAATACGTATCTTGATGAGGCGCAAGCCCATATTGTTTACAAGAACAACCACCTCGTCTACACGACCTGATGTCCAGACTTGCGGTGTAAGACTCGCGTCTCTCATCGCACCCGATTCACTTTGGATATAGCGACCAACAATCACAGTATTCTGATCTACATATTCACCCTTCTTCACAATGCCGCGGTCATCCAGCTTTCTGTAATTCAGTCCAGCCGCGATATTCGTCCATCCAGGCACCTTCTCAGGATTCGCAATGCGCGTTCTTGTCTTTGCCTTCTCATCGTCCTCCTCATAGGTCTCGTAGGATCTGAAGGACATGTTGCGGAAGAGACCACGCTGGAATGCGTCGTGATTCATGACAATGCCGTCGTCCTGGTTGTATCCCGTGTAAGACCCAATTGCCAGAATCAAGTTGTGTCCATAGCCAATGTTGCCATCTGCCACATAATCGTAGTATAGTGTTCTACAAATGGGCGCTTCGCCATAGCAGAGAACATGGACCTGATTGTCAAACCGCGACGTGTACTTTGTAGAATAGAGTGAGAGACCCTGTTTGCTCTGACTGCAACTCAGCTGGTTACGCGGAGACTGGTTGTGATTCGCAAACGGAATCATGGAGGTCATCAGACCGAGAATGGTCGATGGGTGAATCTCTACATGGGATGTCTCAGGATTGATATAGCTCGGATAGTTCGCAATGTAGATCAAGTTGTGCTCATATGGATCAATGTACTCAATGGATCCCTGAAATGGCGTCAGGTAATCAATATAGTCCTTGAGTGAGGCGGCTACTTCTCTCTTTGAAAATGGATCAAAGAAACCCGACGATGACAACTCTCTGCCATTTGTCTCGGCGAGTGTTCCCATCACCAGATCACGCCACCTCTTAAGCTTTCTTAACTTCTCGGCGGGGAACACACGTGGCTCCTGTAAATAAATGAGTGGGCGCATCGGTCGCCCTTCGTCCAAATACAAGAAGACCTGGCGTTCCTGGATATTAAATCCAATGCTCGCAGAGGAGGGGAGGCAGCCTGTGCGCTTGAAAAGACGCAAAGTCTTAGTGAGATCCATCGGCTGGAGTGTGTAGCCAAGGATACCACCATTAATGAAGACAGGTACACTGATCCGAAGAATATCCTCTGTAATATATTCGCATGGTATGACACCTGCCTTGTCAAAGAGCCACTTAGAAATGCCCGTTGGCGCCGTCGCTGTGCTAATTGCCGTCATCATACTGAGATTCTTCGTGACACCGATACTCGCGCCCGTCGGCGTCTCCGATGTACAAAAATATCCATATTGACTCGGATTCAGCCGACGCGGTCCAGCGAGCTTCATAGAGGTATCAAATTCAAGAACAAGGCGGCGGCAATGCGAGAGGAAATCGTGATAGGAGAGGCGTGACAGCGCCTGAATGACACCAGGCTTCTCCTCGCTGCCTGCGGACCACTTGCCTTTGAATCCGCGCAAGATGCCCTCTGTGATAAAACCGACCTTGAAAATGCGAAGGCGGTTGCCAGGTAGAAAAATATTGACGAAATTCTCGTTGTTGTAGATACTTGTCTGGTAGTTGTACTCCTCGTCTATGGCACGTGCCGCCGCCTTTGTCCAGTTCTTGTAGATTCCCTGGAATAACATCTGGATCAAGAAACCGCTCGTCAGGCAGCGCTGGTTGCGAATATCGTCTCTGTTAGTGGACTGATCAATACCTGCATTTACGCGCAAAATCTTCCGCACACAATCGCCAAGGAACGCCGCGCGCGTTCCAGGAGTATCATCAATGTGGATAAAAAGCTGATTGTGGATTACATCAAGAACACGCGCCTCACTGAGACCATGGGCATCGCTTGATCTCTTCGTCATCAGCTTCATGTACTGAATAGCTGAATACGTATCTACAAAGGGGAGCGCCTCGGCAATACTCGGTAAGAGACGGTCCTCCAACAGTTTCGCCTCGGCTGATTCCGCGTCGGGGAAAATCTGGCGCACAATGTCACGATCTGATTGAATTCCAAGTGCTCTGAACACAATGAAGACCGGGATCGGCTTTCTCACCATCGGTAGAATGACCTGGATCGTCTCGGTGGCGCGATCTGTTGTAAATACAATACGCTTCACCTGTCTTGTTTTCGGTGACAGACATGTAATTGACGCATAGGTGCTGAGCTGCGGATCTCTTTCTTGCTGTGTAATATAGAGCGTATTGAACGCCTGCTCCTGACGTGTAACCAGTACCTTCTCTGAGCCTTCTACAAGAAAATATCCGCCATAATCGTATTCGCACTCACCTGCCTCTCTCAAGAAGTCTGCGGGTTTGCTGTGTAGTACACAATAACGACTCTGTAACATGATCGGCATACGGAAAAGCGGGATGCGATCGTCGGCTTCCGCTGTTTTTACCAGGTTCACCTCAAAAATGCGCGGTTCAAGGATGCCCTTATCTCCAGCAACAAGCACAGTGACACGGATATAAATATCGGCAAGAACAACGGATGAATAGGTGAGATTGCGGAGGCGCGCCTCATTTGGAAAGAGCAAACGCACTTCTTCGGTGTCCTGGAGACTGACCGTGGGCGAACCAATGTAGATTCCTGTGCCTGACTCTCCACCAACAAAAATTTCTACTTTGTACTTATACTGATTCTTCGATGGAATCAGATCTTTTAGAATAAGAATTGGGTTTGATGCCTGTATAATATTCGGTAGATCCTCACTCATGAACTGGTCAAATGAATCAATATGGTGACGAGTAAAAGGATAAGGTTGCGTTTTGAAGTAGGATGTAAGAATTTCGCGAGCAAGATCGGTATCTGAATTTTTTTGCTGCATGCTCGGAAGAACCCTATTGTCTATTGAGGTTTCTTCAGAGTATGATTTCTACGCCCTTGCCATAGCAACCGGGTGACTACGCATTTGAACCTGCGATTTCTGACGTGAGTTGACGATTGATTGCGTATGAAGGATAGGAGACGGCTTGCGGCGATGCGGATACATAAGGCGGTGTAGCTGTATTCGCTGTGGGAGAGGCAGGAGGGAGCTGCGCTTTTATGGCAGATTGCGCATCGTATGCCGCTGAGGTGGGAACTGTGGGAGAAAGCGGTCCGAAAGATAAAGCCTGGGCAAACTCAGAGAGAGTAGGGAAGCCGCCGCGCTGCTTTCTATTGCGCTTACTGCGTCTAGCGCCACCTACCTTGTTTGAACCCGTGGATTCGTAGACTACAGGTGTACTATTCTCCTTTCCACACTGCGTGGGGAAAAATGAATCCTGATTGATTTTATTGTAGAAGGTGAAACCATCGCCGATGTATTCAAGGAAGTTGCCATAGGGAGTCTGGTAAGTTCCGGGACGTGTCTGGAAATCCAGTGGCGCACCCGCAAGAGGAGCGCCAGCACCACCAGCCTGCTTTTTGTTCTTTCTCGTAGGCTGCTTTTGCTTTGCATGGTGATCAATCAGACTCTGCGCGGCGGCGGCATCCACGTCATGGTAGAAGACCTTCTTCCACTCTTTTTGAAAAGCGGCAACCTGCTGCTTCTTGTCTTTTTCACTGTGGACCAGCCATTTTGTAAATTGTTCGATGTGGTCAAACGATTTCCTGAGTTGGGGAATCGTTTGAACGCCCTTTTTATGCTTGAGTGTTGTACTCTTCTTCATCTAGTTATAAGGGAGAATCATTTATAAGAAAGGGGGTGAATACGGATTTCTGTTAGCAGGAGGACGAGGATTGTTGTTAAAATTGTTATTGTTATTGTTATTGTTATTTAGGTTACCGAAGAGCCCGAGATTGGCGGGATTATTCGGTTGATTTGTGGTATTTACCTTGACATTCGCCATTTTCGCCGCCGCCCGTATAGCATTATTCGCACCTTCCGTAATTACATTTGTGGCTGTTTCGGGAGGGGGGAGATTGATTGTGTTTGGCTTGACATTTGCGTTGGCTTTTACGTTCGCATTGTTAGTTCCAGAGGTATTAGCAGAAGATCCGGAAGGTAATAAATAAGTCAAGTACAGTATAATCATCAAAATAACAGCTCCAATCAAGATATAAGGAGCATAGGCAACAGCACCAAGTTGCCAGGTACTGAGTCTGTACTCATTTTGAAACATACTGTAATGATTGTAGATACCAATGCCCAGTAAAACAAGAGATACCACCGCCAATACGAGCGGTCCAAAACGAGGTATCACAAAAAAGACGATCGCGGCGGCGACCAGTAAAACTAGGATTGACGGTAGGAAAAACTCCATTTACTCTTTTCTTAGATTTTATCCATGAGATCCTTCTGTGTCAGAAAGTGCTTACGACAACAGATCCTCTTCAATCCAAGTTCATCAAGAACACGACCTTCAGGGGTGTCGGGTAGAGTCACACCGTCCATGTAGAAGGGAACTTCCGCTGTCTCTCCCTTCAGCTCTCTCAAACGCTTTTGGTAGTACCTCCACTTATCTGCTAGGATTTTGCCACAATTCATACAAAGGACTACTGTGATCATTCTATAGGTAGCTGTAAAATTGCTTTAGGAATCAAATTTTCATTTGAACGGTATAAAATTGATTTCATTGACCCAGATTGTTTTTGTAGTAAAATGCTGTATCGTATTGCGTGGACAATGCCCGATAGACAGTCCGGTCATGGTGAGTATTGCCTAAATCTTGAGGCAGGTGAGAGCTGGATTCACCATTTACAAAAGAAGTATCCGGATATGAACCATTGGCTCGAACCGTGCGTCCAAACTGTAGATTGAAGTTCATTACAAATACCAGAAGATGTCATCTGTATTGAACTTGAGTGGTCTGAATTACCAGAATGGAAATCCTGTTCGGCGTGAACTTGTGGCGTTAAAGGCGGAGATTGAGAGTTTGAAGAAGGATATGGCGGCAATGAAATTTTTTCGTCCGATGACGGCACCCACATTGACTCCTGTCCAGGGTCCGCCTGGACCCGCTGGTCCTCCGGGTCCTGCTGGACCTGCTGGTCCTCCTGGTCCCGCTGGTCCTGTTGGTCCGGTTATGTATGTACAGCCTGTTGCTGCGCCTTCGGCGGCGGTAGCCCCTCAGCCTGTCGCTGCGCCCTCACCTTCGGCACCTCAGCCTGTCGCCGCCGCTGTCGCTGCTGCTGTCGCTGCTGCTGTCGCCGCCCCAGTTTTCTAAGCATTCTCCACCTGCTTTCTGACGGCGCGCACCATGGATTCACTAACAACCATATTTTCATTAATCTGAATCGCATGTACAATTCTCTTTAAAGGTATGTTCGGATGTTCCCGTAGATACTTTTCAATCATTGGTCGTTTTTCATCTTTCTCTGCTGCCGTTTTAGTTTTTGTTGTTGTCGTCGTGAAGGATCGCGCCTCACCATCACTTGTCTGTTGAACCGGTCCAACCTCAAATAGACCCGCATGTAAATCATCGTGGCACTTCTCACAAAGAACCGCCAGATTTCGCAGGTCATTTTGGTGGCTGCCGTCTGCGAAGCGACCATTGACCGCATCAGCGCGATGCTTCACGTGATGGATTTCCAGCTCCTTTGCCTTTGGAGAACCGCACTTCTCACACCGTTTCGCAACAATGGACGCATTCCAGTGACTCGGCGTCGCCTCAGAATACGAAACTTCACCCTCCAACTTCCGCCTGAAGGCGAGTGCAGCCTCCACGATCGGAACAGGAATGTGCATCGCCCGCGCCACTTCAATGCCATAGAGGGTTGTCCCTGCGCCCTTATGTAAGGTTCTATCATAGATGAGGCGATCATTTACAATATCGTAATGGCACTGTAAATGCCAGATACCCAACTTCGGAAAGTCAGCCAACTTATGTAGACCATGTAAATGTGTGGCAAATACAAAGCGTGACTTCGCCTGTGTAAGATATTGGATACCTGCTGCGACCAAGCTCGTGGCACTTACACTCTCCGTTCCACTACAGAGTTCATCACCCAGTACTAAGCTGAACGGGTCAGCTTTGGCAAAGATATCACGCAGTTCAGACATTTCCACTGCGAATGACGAAAGACCCGCCCACAGATTGTCCTGATTCAAGATACGCGTCAGAACAGACTTGAAGGGGGCGAGTTTGAAACTCGTTGCGGGAACATAGCAGCCCGCCTGTGCCAGGAGAGTGGCAATACCAATTGCCTTCATGAGTGACGACTTACCAGAGGCATTCATGCCATATAAGAGCCATCCAAGATCATCCGCATCTTGAAATCCCAGGGATACGTCATGTTTTACATATTCCACGCGAGTCTGGATTGACTCCAAGAGAGGATGACGAAGACCTGTTACCTGGAAACCTGAATTATCCTGTCGCTGTATAATTGACGGGCGACAATAGCCACGCTGTTTAGAGACTTTTGACAAGGTTAACGCGCAATCCAACTTGCCAACCCAATCTTCCAATGTAGACCACATACTTTCGCCCAGGATTGTCAGGCGTTTACACAACGGGATGAGTTCCTGTTCAGCTGTGCGCTTGAGTTCACTGAGAAGATTTTCGTAGTTTCTCGTGATTTCCGTTAATTGTGTACATTCCAGCTGTGACCGACTGGAGGCACGAATCTGAACTTGAATTCCATGGATATTCTCGGAGGTTGCAAGTTTCTTCTTGATCAGATTTGCAGTGGTCTTTGTCACAGTCACCTGTAAATACTGTTGATCGCGCCCCTCCAAACGTATAGCTTCCTCTGGAAGACCAACCCAGAGTCTTAGAGTCTCAATCACTTCGTTCGCGGCTTTCAAACAGGCTGCGAGTTTATCCTCACACTCTTTTGTCTTTGGAGCTACCTCATCCTTCAGAAAGGAGACCTCCTCGCTTCTTACACTTCTCTCTGCCTTCTGAACATCAAATAGCGTATTGAAAAGTGCCAGGTACTCCTCAAGTTCCACGAGCCACGGCTGGAAACTAAAGGGACTCTGTCCCTGGTCAACGAGGTCAATGAGTTGTGAAATACATTGATAGGATTGATTTAAGTTTAAGATGTCCGAGGCGCTACAGGTGTAAATCATACAGTTTCTGTGAAGGCGCGAAATATCGAACATGAGTCGCAACTGTGTTTCTATAGACTTTTGAAGTTCAGAGTCAAGTTGGTAAAAATAGTCCACCTCCTTCAGCTTCTGCTCAATCCGCTTTGGATTAGATGAAGGGTGTAGAAGACGAGCGCGGGTGGCGCGACGACCAAGGGCTGTAATGGATCGCTGGAACAGATTGAACACGGATTCTTCCTGGGCGGCTGAAACATAGTTGAGTTGTACAAGGGAATGGTTTCCGAGATAGACGCCATCTCCAGGAGTCCAGGTTGAATGCCCGATCAGATTCTTTACGGCGGAGGGAATGTGCTCCTTGGCAAAACAGAGAAGAGACGTGAGGCACCGTTCCACTTTTTCATTGCTTTGGACTCCGAGGAATTCCCGGATGGAGACAAGCCCATGGTCCGAAAAGAACTCCTTGAGACATTCTGCGCGAACAGTGGAATTTTCCAGAGGACCGAGTTCATCCGAGTTTGCCAACTTTCGGTGGAGAAGAGTTTGCGGAAGTTCCAGAGTTTTTCTCAAGAAACTTTCGGTTGGACAAACGAATTTGTCTCCGCGCCAAAAAACCAGAAGTTCCTTCGGTCTGTAAATCTGGAAAAAGTTTACCAATTCATCTGCGGTCCAGGAGTCGGGGAATCCGCGGCTTGCGCCTTCAAAGGATTGGAGGGCGCCCGTAGTGAGATCCAGCATTGTGGCGGCGAAGGTCGGGGGGGCTCTCTGTATCAAGGAACCCTCTTCCAACCAGAGGGCAGCCAGATAAGGCGGCTCAGATCCAGCCGATTCAATATGTGTACCGGGCGAGAAGATTCGGGTTACAGGGCGTCCTGTTACAGCACCGCCATCATTCTTTTCCTGTGTAGCGACGACGACTGTCCAGTTCTCTCGTGTAAGAATTGTGGCGAACTTCTGAAGAGAGACTTCTGGGATTCCAGCGAAATAGCAGTCCTCGCCTTTCGGTCCATCGCCCTTTTTGAGCGTGAGTTGAATGCCGAGAATTTCCACGGCTTGTTTCATATTTGTTTGACCCTCTTGTGTTTCTTTGTCCAGTATATCATACAGTTCGAAGAACTTTCCCACAAGCATAAAAAAACATGTCTGGTCGCCATACATGTTTTTGTATTTTTTCCATTCGCTGATGTACTTTTGGTACATGGTCATCTGTCTTACTGTGACTTAGTGTTGCGGGTTTAGGCTTTTATTTTACAAATAGAGGATAGATAGTGAAGACTGAAAATTTGTGGGGGGCATTAATAGATGAAGCTCAATAAGCCGTTACCCAAAGCTGTTCTCGCGAAACTCACAGTAGCAGAACAGAAGAAGTTGGCGACCCTTCAGGAGAAGTCCGACAAAACGGGAGAAGAGATGGTAGCTGCGCAAAGAAAGGCGAGTGAAGCAATGATAAAAGAGGATCGTTCAGGACACGTTGGAAAACATTCAGCGGCAGTTCAACGCCTGATTAACAAAGCCTTCAAAATAGAGTTCAATGCTTTTAAGGCGGGGGATGCTCTACGTGATTTTAAGGATGCACTGTGTAAGAAATATTAAGCGCGCTCAAAATGTAGTCTTCTTCTTAGACCTTCTTTTGACAGGGCATCCGCCTTCTGATTTGAATCACGATATACATGGCGAATCGCAACGAAGTCAAAGGATTTAAGATGGTCCTGTGCCTTTTCCCAGAGAGTTCGCATTCTCATGTCTTTGATTTGCCACCTTTTAGCCATTTGCATAACAACAAGATTGGAATCGCCCTCTACAAGAAGAGCTCTGCAGCCCTTTTTCTTCGCAAGTTCCAAGCCGTAAATAAGTCCTGTGTATTCTGCGACATTGTTCGTGGCAAGCGGAAGAAATAAACCGCCTTCTGCCAGAATATCACTTGTATTACTGGTAGTCGTGTACACGACGGCTGCGCCACAGGATGGTCCAGGATTCGGATCAGACGCACCATCAAACTGCATGAGAGATGGATCCTTACAATCGCCCTTTGAGCCTTTCAAGAAGAAATAGTTTGTCAGTTCATAAGGTAAGGATGGCGTCAACAGGGTTGTTTCGTCACCCTTACCCACGCGTTTGAAAAAATCTAAAAGGTCCATTATCTGTCTTCTCTTGTATGGTAGTCTCAATTTTCTTACCCGCCGCGAAGCGCAAGGATAAGGTAAAGCGTGTCTCCACTCTTTATCTTAGTCTTATCAAATGTCTGTGTAAAATTTATTTGTGTACCGCTATGAATCATTCGTATTTGACTTCCATCAATACCTTCGCTTTCTACAACCTTTTCCAAAAGGAGTGAAAGAGAATCTGTGGGCTCAAACTCAAAGAGTAACTTTCTACCGGTGAGCGTTTTTACGAAAATCTGCATTTTGCCTATAATTTACAGGCGGAGGGGTCGCTCCAATTTTCACAGCCCTTGTTTCACAGTCCTTGTTTCACAGCGCCTTGTTTTTCAACAAATGAAAATCAATATACATTGATCGCAGAATCGCATCAGGAGCCTTTGTAGATTCCTTAATCAAGCCTGAACTCTTCAGTGCTGCCTTTATTTTTTCTATATTGAGCGCCTTTGCCTCCTTGCGAATCTCATTTGCCCGCGTCATGCGTTTGCTCATGTTTGAAATATTCATTCTAATCTTCTTCGCAACCTTACGCGTCTTTGACTGCGTTGTTGCCAGAGTAATCGGGACCTTCTTCTTCTTGGGCGCATCAAGAACAACCTTGTTCGTTTTCTTTTTCGGCGTGAGAACAACCTTTACATTCTTCTGGTAGCCCCCAACCGTTGCTTGCGCAATAGGAGGCACCTGTACTGGTGGCATGACCTGTGTAACCTGCTTAGCCGCCGCGGAATTTGCCGCTGTCATCTGGTACGAGGGACCGGGTGGTACATTTGACGGACCCGACTCCGAACCGCCACTTTGACGTTTGCGGCTGGCTCTCTTTCCTCCGCTAGAAAGCGCATCCAGCTCTGATTTTCCACCCACCAGTGTAAAATTTTTGATATTTGGATCAGCAGACATGAATCTAAACAATACGAACAAAGTATTTTAGGACTTCGGGCGAATGGCGCATTTAAAAATTGATGGGATTTCGCAAACTTCAAAGGAACAAGCAATGTTTCCCTCGCATCGACACATTTTAAGTAGTTATTTCCAGCAATCTAATGGGCGACAGACAATCAGCCATCAGGTCGAGTCATTTAACCATTTCATGGATGTAGATATTCCTGAAATTGTTACCATGGTAAATCCTATTACTGTTCGCGGGAGTCCCGAAACTCCTCTGAGCGGTCCTCGTTCAGCTCTCGCTTCTGCTACAGGTCTATCCACAACAGCGGCAAATGCGCTCATGCAGAACCCTGTGAACTCAGGCGATGTCATCATCGGTTCACCTGTTGCTCCTGCTGTCGCGGTGAAGCGTGAGTATGAGGTACAAATTGAGTTTCAGAACCCCTCTCTGCGAAAGCCGACCATCTTTGAGAATAACGGTGCTGTTCTTCCCATGATGCCCAATGATGCGCGCATGCGCAATCTGACCTATGCTGCGCCTCTCTTCGTAGATGTACATGTAAATACGAGCATGATCGACAATACGAAGGGCGGTGAGGTCACAACGAGAAAGCGCGTCTTCCCCAATGTACACCTCGGTAAGATTCCTGTGATGGTCGGCAGCAAGTACTGTCTTCTCCACGACCAGAAGCACATTCACCCGTCCCAGCTCGGCGAGTGCTTCTATGATCTCGGTGGCTATTTCATCGTACAGGGTGGTGAGCGCGTCATCATCAGCCAGGAGCGAATGAGTGAGAATCGCCCCTTCGTCTTCCGCAACAACCGTAATCCTGGTAAGGAGCTTGAGGTTATTGAGGTCAAGAGCATTGGTCCTGACAATGATCAGGTACCGAAGAACAATGCGGTTAAGATGGTCTATCACCCGAAGAATCAGCAGATTCACCTGCTGAAGGCGACGATGCCGCGCATCAAGACAGATATTCCTCTCTGGATTCTCTTTCGTGCGCTTGGAATTGAGTCTGATCACGATATCTGTAACTTAATCCTCGGTCCCGAAGGCGACAGCGCATTTGACAGTATCATCTTTGAGAGCATCAGTGAGGCGGCTGATATCTTCAACCAGGAACTCGCCCAGAATTGGCTCGCACAGCACATTCAGTCCTGGTCATCCAAGTCGCAGAAGCCGCTGCGGATTCAAGATATCCTAAATATTGAGCTATTCCCTCACGTTGGCATCACTGATGAAAGCATGTACGCAAAGGCGTGTTTCCTTGGGCACATGACTCGCAAGGTTCTCTGGGTATCATGCGGGCGTATCCCGAAGGATGACCGCGACGGTTATCCGAATAAGCGTGTAGATTTGCCTGGCTTTCTCCTCGCAAACTTGTTCCGCAGCTACTTCGCCACCAAGATGGTGAAGGATATACGTGCATCCCTGAACAAGGAGATCCACAATGGATCCTGGAAGGCGTCTGGCAACTTCGATGAGATTCTGAACCCCAGCAATATCAACAAGGTTATCAAGAGCACCATTGTAGAGATTGGTCTCAAGACAAGTCTAGCCACGGGCAATTTCGGCTCAGCGAAGATCGGTGGACCGACCAAGATCGGTGTTTCGCAGGTCATGAACCGCCTAAACTTCATTTCGGGCATCTCACACTTGCGCCGTATTAGCACACCGATTGAGAAGACGGGTAAGCTAATTCCTCCGCGCAAGCTCCACAATACACAGTGGGGGTTCATTTGCCCCAGTGAGACGCCAGAGGGTCACAGTGTAGGTGTAGTGAAGAACATGAGCAGCACGTCGCTCGTCAGTATTTACAGTAATCCTGGCATTGTAAAGGACTTCGTAAAGCAGCTCGGTGCCTTACGCCCTCTCAAGGAGTGCAGTCCTGAAATAAAGTTCTCTGAGACACGTCTCTTTGTAAATGGCGCGTGGCTCGGTATGATTCCTAACGGGGAGACAACAGCAGTCGTCACGAAGCTCCAGGCGGCGAAGCGGAGTGCGCAGATTCACATTCACACCTGTATTGTGTGGAAGCGATCTCTCAAGGAGATCTGGATCAGCACAGAGGCAGGTCGTATGCTGCGCCCCCTGTACTACGCTCCTGCTGCGAGGGAGATTCTTGAGGACAAGACCGGTAATTTGTATCGGCAGATCATGGGTCTCAAGAACTGGGAGAGCATTATTCTCTGGGAGAGTCCCAAGGGCAATCACTTGATTGAGTACATTGATCCTGGTGAGACAGAGACATCCTACATTGCCATGACGCCTGATAAGACGCTCATGGACAGGACATATACGCACTGTGAGCTCCATCCTTGTACCGTCCTCGGTACACTGGCGAGTAACATTCCGTTCCCTGACCACAATCAGAGCCCCAGAAATTCGTACCAGTGTATAGAAGAAATGGAACCCCTACTTCTATGGGATGGGCGAAGGATCCCGGTTCGTGATGCAAAGATTGGTGATATTGTAACTACATTCGATCCTGTAACTCAACTACCGTCACCGAGTCGTATTATTAATCACTACGTGAGGGAGACTGATAAGAAAATCTTTACTGTAGAAACTGAATCAGGTCGTAAGATTGTCGCAACGGACGATCATCAGTTCATGACAGATTCTGGTTGGAAGATGGTTAAGGAACTTGATATCTCATCAAATCGCATCGGCATTCAGATTCATCCATCGAGTATGAGTGTAGAATGTGATAGGAAAGTGATTTTAGATGAAACTTCAATGAAAACTCTTCTCTTAGAGAAGGGACTTTCTGAGAAACTGGCTGTGAATCACATTGACCAACTGAAGAAGGCGGATCTTCTACCTCTCATGAGTGATTCAGTGAAACTTCCTATCCTCGCTCGAATGATCGGATTTACAATGACAGATGGTTGTATTAATATCTACAATAAGAGTCACGGTGGACCGACACCTCAGTTTCAAGCCAACTTTGGAGATGAAGTTGACGCAACTACATTTGAAAATGAAGTTGCTGAACTTGGATTTGGAACTGTATGTGTTTCAAAGTCTGTTCGCGAACTTCACGAAAAAATACATACTACATACAAGATTTGTCATAATGGCGCATTTGCATCTCTCCTTATTAGCCTTGGACCTACTCTTGGTAACTATGTAGAATCAGATCGTCTTCCAGTACCGAATTGGATTATGACTGGATCGCAACTTGTAAAGAGAGAGTTCTTATCTGGATTCCAGGGGGGCGATGGCTGTCGTATTCGTTGGAATAACATGGGAGAAAAGGGATACAACTATATTTGTGCTGCTACCCAACAGCAGATTGTGCCCGAACATCATGAGTCCCTTTCACACTTTATGAAACAAATGGTAACTCTTCTACAAGAATTTACTCTAGATGTTCATTTACTAGAATCGCGTATGATTGAAGGGAAGATGTCTGTTGGATATAAGTTTAATGATACGCATGATAATCTTATCAATCTATTTGATACAATTGGATATAGATATGATTCTCATAAACGAATGGCAAGTGCTCTTGTTGTCGAGTTCTTGAAGAAGAAGAATCAACTTGTTCAATCACGTAAAGTAGTTGTTCAGAGAATTAATACTCTCTTTGGTGAGGGAAAGACGAACCGTGAAATTGCCGACGAAGTCGCACTGCCAATTGAGAAGATTCGTGATACACTTCGCAGTTTGAAGGATGGTAGAAAAATATCAAGCCCTAACCTTAGAGGGCTTCGTATTGAAGAGTGGATTAATTCTACGAAAATCGTAGGACAGACACTCTTTGTACCCATTAAATCTATTACTCCTCATGAGAAAGTTCGCATTGCTGATATCACTGTAGAATCTGAGAACCACAGCTTTGTTGCAGGTGATAATTTTGCAGTTCATAACTGTGCTATGGGTAAGCAGGCGATGGGCATGTACGCACTGAATTTCCAGGAGCGGTTTGATGCCATGGCGCACCTTTTGAGTTATCCGCAGATTCCCATGGTGTCGTCCTACATGAGCAAGTTCTATGGTGTACAGGATATGCCCTCGGGACAGAACATTATTGTAGCAATCATGACCTACACGGGCTACAATCAGGAGGATTCAATCATGATTAACCGCGGTTCCATTGAACGCGGTCTCTTCCGATCCGTGTTCTACAGAACGTACAAAGATGAGGAGCGCAAGAACCAGAGCAGTGGTGAGGAGGAGCGCTTTGACAAGCCTGATCCTCTGTACACGAAGCATGTAAAGAATGCGAATTATGGGAAGCTCGGACCCGATGGCTTCGTACCTGAGAACGCATTCGTTGGCTCTGAGGATATCCTAATCGGTAAGGTTGTACCTCTCCGTGTTCCGACGGGCATGGTCATTCCTGCTGGCACGAAGAAGTACCGCGATGTGTCGCGTCCTATGCGCAACAACGAGTTTGGCTATGTAGATCGCATCTTCAAGAACAGGAATGGCGAGGGCTACTCATTCGTAAAGATTCGTGTTCGTCAGGACCGCATTCCTGAGATTGGAGACAAGTTTAGTTCGCGTCACGGACAGAAGGGCACGTGCGGAATGATTCTGAATGCGGAGGATATGCCACAGACCGCGAACGGCTTGATCCCCGATATTATTATTAACCCGCACTGTATTCCGAGCCGCATGACGATTGCGCAGCTCATGGAGACGCTGTTCAGCAAGGTCGGTTGTAAGGTGGGTGCGCTCGGCGACGGCACGCCGTTCAACAATGTGACACTTGATAACCTGGAGGCGTTTCTGCGGGACAAGCTCAATATGGAGCCGCACGGCAATGAGGTCTTGTACAATGGCTTCACGGGACGTCAGATGAATACGAGCATCTTCATTGGTCCTTGTTATTACCAGCGGCTCAGGCACTGCTCGGCGGATAAGCTCCATAGCCGCGCATCGGGTCCTTTGGTCATGCTCACACGGCAGCCGGCTGAGGGGCGGGCGCGTGAAGGTGGTCTCCGTTTTGGCGAGATGGAGCGTGATTGCGTTGCGGCGCACGGTATCACGGAATTCACCAAGGAGCGCTTCATGGAGTGCTCTGACTTGTTCAGGTGCTGGTCGTGCCGCGATTGCGGCTTGATTGCCATCGCGAACCCGAAGGAGGGCATCTGGCTCTGTAAGGGCTGCGGGAACACGACAAATTTCAGCGCGATTGAGATCCCGTATGCGTACAAGCTTTTATTACAGGAGCTGGAGACGATGAGCATTAGTAGTCGCATCCTCACGCAAAAAAAGTTGCTGAAGCAAGCGGGTATCGGACAAGAAGTGAAGTGAGATCACTTTCAGCCCCGAATCTAAAATTGAAATCATTTTATTGATAGAATAGGTATGGAAATGTCAAAGGTATATACACATTATCGTATTTTGGAGACTTTCAATATTAATGTTCATAAATCCCTACCAAAAAGCGCATCCCAACGATTAGAAATTATGGTAGAAAATCATATAAATCAAGTATGGAAACTTCAGGGTTCGGTTGTTGTATCAGATCATGGTTATGCGCAGGCTATTTATTTAGAAGAAGAAAGAAAAGAAGCGGCTGACATTGATGCAAAATAGATAGATAAAGTAAGGATGGACTTCATACAGTCACTAAAAGATTCGATTGAAACAAGTCTAAAACTTAAACTTTTTTCATCTAGAAAAGCGGCGACTGCAGCTCATATGTCAAATACAGAGTTTATGCGATTTACCATATCGGCAGCGCGCAACTTAGACAACTTCAACCCCGATCGTCTTTCAAAGAATCCCTATCCTGCTCATGATAGACCGCGTGGACACAATGATCTCACATCAGTCAAATATCACAGAAAACAGATTCGCGACGAAGGTGAAGTGGAACCAGTCTGGATTGCCAAGCAAAAAGGGAACTATATTTTATTGGACGGTGCACATCGTCTTGTTGCAACATATTTAGAAGGAAAACGAACAGTTCCTGCCTATATTGTTCATGTGTAAATATTTACTTCCAGCCCCGAATCGTCAGAGCTAAGACGTGTTTCTTTTTTATTTCTATTTTTGATGGTTGTTCACATGCGCTTATGGGAGCCAATTTTTAGATAGCTAGTAATAGAATGTCTCAGTATCCAGCTATCACACAACATCTTACACAATATATACAAACAAACGGTGTAACAATTCGTTCCATTGTGTTTGGCGCTGCCCTCGGCTACGCCATACCAAACGGTTACTGGCATCACACACCACTTATTTGGTTGAATCCTGTTGCCTACAGCGCTTATCAAGTATTTGTAAGCCAAACACAAGTTGCCAACTGGTGTAAAGAAACCTTAAAAACGATTCGTTTATCTTGACGTAAGTACACATATGGCTACTGCCATTAAGTCATAGAATGACCTAATGAAAATTGAGCCGCTTTTTTATACTGAGGGTTTTCAAACCAGATATTCTCAAAATGCCTTTTAGTATGCAAGTCGTAAAGAGGAATGGTATTTCTCAACCCGTGGCATTTGATAAGGTGCTCGGTCGTGTGCGCAAGGCGGCACGTGGTCTACAGGTAAATCCCGATGCCCTTGCGCAGCAGGTGCTTGCGCAAATTGTTGATGGTGTAAAGACGAGTGAACTTGACGAGCTCACGGCACAGCTCTCTGCGAGTCTCAGCACTCTTCACCCCGACTACGCAATGCTTGCCTCGCGTATTGCCATCAGCAACCACCACAAGAATACTCTAACGCATTTCTCTGAAGTTGTCAAGCTGCTGTCCACACAGGTGAAGCCGCAGACAAATGAGAATATTAGCTATATTCATGAGGATCTTGTAAAGATTGTCGCTGAGCACGGTGAGCGCATAGATGCCTACATCAAGTATGATCGCGACTACATGTTCGATTACTTCGGATTCAAGACTCTGGAGAAGTCTTATCTGCTGCGCGACGCACAGATGAAGCCTGTTGAGAGACCGCAGCATATGTGGATGCGCGTGTCGCTAGCTCTCTGGGGCGGCATTAGCTTGGAGCGTGCCTTTGAGACGTACGATCTTCTGTCACAGAAGTTCCTCACGCACGCAACTCCGACACTATTCAATGCGGGGACACCGCGCCAGCAGCTGTCGTCGTGCTTCCTCCTTGCGATGAAAGATGACAGTATCTCCGGCATCTACAAGACCCTCGCTGACTGTGCCATCATCAGCAAGTACGCGGGTGGAATTGGTCTCCACGCGCACAATATTCGCGCACGCGGTTCTCTTATCCGTGGCACGAATGGTCTGAGCAATGGTCTTGTACCCATGCTGCGTGTCTTTAATAACACGGCGCGCTATGTGGACCAGGGTGGTGGTCGTCGCAACGGCTCTTTCGCCATTTACCTGGAGCCTTGGCACGCAGATGTAGAGGATTTCCTCAAGCTGAAGCTGAACACGGGTGTTGAGGAGGAGCGGGCGCGTGACCTCTTCTATTCACTCTGGATTCCCGATCTCTTCATGCAGCGCGTGGAGGCGGACGGCGAGTGGTCGCTCTTCTGCCCTGATGAGGCGCCTGGGCTTGCCGATGTTTGGGGCGAGGAGTTCACTGCGCTCTATGAGCGCTATGAGCGGGAAGGGCGCGCGCGCAAGGTCGTGAAGGCGCAGAAGCTGTGGTTCCAGGTGCTCGATACGCAGATGGAGACAGGCACGCCCTACCTCGTGTACAAGGATGCTGCGAACAAGAAGTCAAACCAGCAGAATGTGGGGACAATCAAGTCGAGCAATCTTTGTACAGAGATCCTGGAGTATTCCTCAGCGGAGGAGACAGCTGTCTGTAACTTGGCATCACTGGCTCTGCCGTCGTTCTGCGCTGGTGACAATGGTGCCTTTAACTTTGAGAGCATGCGCAAGGCAACGAAGACTGCGATCCGCAACCTAAATCGTGTGATTGACATTAACTTCTATCCGACGCCCGAGACGGAGCGCAGTAATATGCGCCACCGCCCCGTTGGTCTTGGTGTCACAGGTCTGGCGGACGTCTTTGCGCTTAATAGTCTTCCGTGGGAATCTGAAGCTGCTCTAAGGTTAAATCAGCTCATCTTTGAGCACATGTACTATGCGGCGATTGAGGCGAGCTGTGAGCTCGCGGATGAGCAGGGTCCCTATTCCTCGTTCGCGGGATCACCTGCGAGCAAGGGACTCCTACAACCCGATCTGTGGGGTGTCAAGCCGATCACGGAGCTTGACGGTAGCCTTGACTGGGCTGCCTTGAGGACGCGTGCCGCGAAGGGTCTGCGCAACTCGCTGCTGATTGCGCCAATGCCGACTGCGTCCACGAGCCAGATCCTCGGCTACAACGAGTGCTTTGAGCCGTTCACGAGCAATTTGTACACTCGTCGTACGCTGGCTGGTGAGTTCATCATCATCAATAAGTATCTCATGAAGGATCTCATGAAGCTTGGACTCTGGAGCGAGCAGCTCAAGCAGGAGATTGTTGCGCGCAATGGCAGTGTTCAGGGCATCTCTGTAATTCCTGAGGATCTACAGCTTGTGTACAAGACATCATGGGAACTCAAACAGCGGACGCTCATTGACATGGCAGCTGCTCGCGGCGCATTCATCTGCCAGAGCCAGAGTCTGAATCTGTTCGTGGCGGATCCGACGTACAGCAAGCTTACGAGCATGCACTTCTATGCCTGGAAGTGTGGGCTGAAGACGGGCTGTTACTACCTGAGGACGAAGGCGCCTGTTGCCGCGCAGAAGTTCACGATTGACCCGCGCCTTCTCTCGGCGGTCCAGAATGGTGGAAACACGAACACTGTACACGAGGATGACCATGACTCCTATGAGTCGGACTCGGATGATGATTCGGATGATGAGAAGCTGAGCGCCCCTATTAGTAGTGCAAAGGAGCAGCGTGCCGCTCTTCTAGAGAAGCTAGCCAAGGAGTACGATGAGGCTCAAGGTGAGGGCTGTCTGATGTGTTCATCTTAACAAATTAAAACGAAACAACTAGTAAGAGATGTCAACTCCTCAAAAGAGAAAACAACAAATTGAACAAAAAATAAGAGAAACTGAGAATGTACTTAAGGGCGAAGCCAATAAAATTCCCGACCGCATCTATTCAGCGTTAGAGGGAATGTCTTCCATGGCACTCGCATGGAAACAGAATGGCGGCGAAAGAGGTTGGTCACAGACTCTTGTAGATAATGATGGAAACCAACTTTTTACTGAATCAGAGTCTGATCTGATTGAGGCGGGCGCAGAAAAGGCACGTCCTTTTTTGGAGTCCGTTTTACATGAAGGACAGACTGGCGGTTCTGGGGCTTTGCCCACTGTGCCGCAAATGCCGCAAATGGGGATAAATCCCGAAGACGTCAGTATTGATAAAATGTATTATGGTCTTCTCTCAAAATTAGATTCTTACGATACACAGTGGCGTGATATTGTAAATAATCTTGGAGTCATTAAGACATTTAATGAGACAGATCAGGTTGGTGCCATTCCCTTTGTGCCGCCAATTCCTTATCTAATACCCGCTAAGTTGAAGTTTCCTCTTATCAATACGGTCTTAGAACTTTTGCGCATTATGGTCTCTACACCTGTTCTTGATCTACCAAGCTTTCGTGTACTCTTATCCTTTGGCATTGCCATTCTTGATTTGGTGCGCGGCGAATGGAAACATGCTGTTCTCAGTCTGTTTGGTGCGTATAGCATGAATGCGATGTACATTGGTATTATTGGCAAAATCATACGTGATGCGTGGTTACTCATAGCACCCGATCTTCGTACAGATCTCACAGATGCGCTCTTCAAGAGTACAAAGTCTTTCGTGGCTGGGTTTATTCTCTGGGCATTCGGTACATTTGCTCCTGGATCTATGCAGAAAATCATTCAGACTGCGCTAGATAAGGCAGCTGAACAGGTAGAAAATTTCAATAAACAGATTGAAGAGCTTGAGGCAAAAGTTGGAGATGTTTCAAAGACAGCAGGTATAACTGTGAGCTTTAAGCGTGTACCCGAAGGTATGGTTCCATCGTTGGATGACATACAACGTCTTCAAACGATAGCGCGTGTTCCGGCTATTTTTTGCTCAGATGAATTTCAGAAAATTATTGAGCCGCTTCTTCTCATTCCTCCGTTGCGCCTTGCCCTTGAATTATTTAATATACCTACTATTCCGGAAACGAAAGAGAAAATGTGTAGTGGTGTTCCTAAGGGATCAATTGCTGATACGGTTGGTGATGCGGCAGATCCTGATGTGGGGATCATACCTGGTGGTCCAGCGGACCAAGCGCAAGCAGCCGTTGGGCAAGCGCAAGCAGCCGTTGGGCAAGCGCAAGCAGCCGCAGCAAAAGTTCAAGAAACAGCCGACCAGGCGCAAGCAGCTGTAACAGATGTACAGAAACAAGTGGAAAGTGCCGCGTCTTTCTTAGGAGATACAGCAAAAGCGACAGGAACAATGGTCGGCGGCAAAAAAGGTCGCACTCGTAAAAATAAAAAGAATACCAAGTAGAAACAAATGTTTGGTCCTTGGTTCCTTCCCACTCTCTTATTCGTAGTTTTGTCTCCCGGTGTTCTGGTCACCCTGCCGCCGAAGGGCAAGCCGATGGTTGTCCTCGCCGTCCACGCCGTCCTCTTTGCCGTCCTCTTCATGGTCCTGCGCCAGTACCGCATGTTCGAGGGCTTCGTTGATGCCAGTGGCAACGCGATGCCTAGCTTGGGTCTGCCTGGCGTTAAGGCGCCGTTCCAGAACAAGTCTGGCTTCGCCAACCCGTGCGGCGGCAAGGGACAGCCTCCCTGCGGGCAGTAAATTACTCAGCCTCCTCCACGGTGACTCCAGCGAGTCCGTGAATATACTGTAAATACTCCCTGGGAAACGCCCAAAAACAACCAGGCTTCGCATCTTCCGATGGAATGCGGCGCCCGCTTGTATTTTTCCGATGGCTAAACGCCACAATCATCTGTTGCGGCGGCAACTCCAGGCACTGTGACTCACGTCCCTGTAAAAAGAATTCACCTTCGCCCACTGAATCCGCCGCGTTAAAATTGCGCTCTGTCCAGAACTCCTTGTAAAATGCCAGTGTCGCTTCCGAAATGCGCTTTGAGAAACCCAGGGCAAACGGCGGCGTATTGACGGCGCTCACACCGCGGATCAGATCATAGCAGGCAATGGTTGTACATGCGACTGCGCGCGGTTGCCAAGGATGCTTCGTCAGCCACGCAACACGTCTCCTAAACGACGTCTCGGGGTAATGGTCATCGTCGTCCATGAAGAGAATAATAGTATTGGATGCCCGCGCAACACCCATATTCCTCTTCTCAGCAATGGGCGTCTTGTTTCCAATTGGACAATAAATGAGTTGGAGGGGCGCCGACTGCATGCCGACCTGAACGACACGATCACTCGCATCCTCATTTGGATCATCGCTGTCCTCTACAACGATCCACTCAATCTTATCTTTTGGGTAGTCACTGAGCATGATGTTGTGGCAGGCGAGATCAAAGAAGCGGCGACGATTGTACAATAAAGTCACTACGCTAATGGGCGGACAATCTTCCGGCAGAAGAACGGGAGGCAGTTGCGCGAACGGCGTATTTTCAGCCTTCTCATCAATCGCCTTCCAAACTCCAAGACTTTGCCAAAGTTTTAAGGCGTTCGCCCGCTGCCTCACAGCCATTTCCTTTTGGAATTTTCTACAAAGTTCCAAATCGGTGGAAAGGAATTCCTGGACAGCCGCATCCAATTGCTTTTCCAGATCTTGAGTTTCCTGGAAAACGGACCGGGTAGCCAAGCCATCTAGGTTTGTCGGAGTCTCAATCCAAGAAACAAAGGAAGTGTCCGTATATCTTTCCTTGTAGACCGGCAGCGAATTGAGAAGAAGAAAGGCACCTGCCGCCTCCGCCTCAGCCGTGGCATAACTGAATGCCTCTGCCTCACTCACACAGACCTGTGCCGGAAAATAGGCAGTCAGTTTCTTCTTGTTATCATCTGTAACGTTGCCACTCCTGAATGTGACATTGGGAGCACACGACAGATCAATCGGATCAACAGAGAAAACAAAGAGAGGAGGATAGCTCGCCTTCCAGTGCGGCGCAAGCCACTGGACCGCGCGGCGCTTATTCTTGCTGCCCCCTACAAACCAGGCAAAACCATCGCTGTGCCTCAGTGATTCAGGGTGCGCAGTAATTTGGGGTGCGTCGGCAGGCAAAGACCAAGGCAGACAAGTCACAGACTTCGTCGGAAAGCGCGCCTGGAGCCTCTTCTGTGAGTCAGTGTCGCGCACAAAATAGTGATCAATTCGGTCACTGTAGCAATCCCATTCCTCTGAATACCATTCCGGGTTGACAAGAAGACAATTTACAGAAGCCCACGGCATCATCGTTCCAACAGGAACCTCAATGTGAATGGCAATTTCGCAACGGACAGGCGGCTCAAGCGGATCTCTGACTATAACATTATATCCCATACCTGCCGCAGCAATTACCGCCTTGAACTGCTCAACATCCTTTGTGAGACCAAACGTATTTGACTTATTGTATAAAAGTACAACATCGATTGTTCTCCGAGAAGGCATCTCCATATAGAATAGGGTTGCCGTTTAGGCATGTCAGATTCTTATAAATGGATGGAGTTAATGAAAGGCGCGAAATGGACTGAACTGGTAAAAAAAGAACAGGCTCTGACTGCCGCGGCTATCTCAGAGGTTGCCCCGTTGGTAAAAACAATTGAGAAAGAGCTCATGGAGAGAGCTGAAAAAGAGAAAAAACATGCGTTCATGTATTACAAGTACAAAGTTCGCCAAACAAATACATTACATTATGAATGGCATCGTGATAATGGTCCAGAACACGGTTGTGCTGATCTGGATGCGAATGCGGACGGTATTTGGTATGTAGAAGACGAGGGTGAAGGGGCGGAAGTCTACATGTTAAAACATGATCATGGCTGGTCATACGATAAGCCTGTTGGACCGTTTGTAGCTATTCTTGATAACAGAGTCTATTGTATTGAATCAAAGAATGACTTATGGTATTACCGGCTGATCTCACTTGATGCGGCAACAGGTAAAGATCGGCGTGTTCTGTTTGAAATGAAAGATCCGAAGTGGAATTTGGCTCTTGTGAAGGCGCAAAATAAGTGCTTATGTCTTCTTGGTAATAATGCTGGAAGGCAACGGCTCTGGCACATAAGTGACAATGGGCTAGAGGAAGTGACTGGCTACGAAAGTTTCGTCCCCGTTGGACTCTATGGTAAAGAACATCAGTTTTTTGCTCGGCGATCTGGTTCTACTAGGTTTGAACCGATCGGCTCTCGTCTTCCGAAAATACAGGATGGTACACCTGAGTATTATTCATTGCGCCATGATATTCTTGTAACACGTGCCTATGGAAAAAAGACAATTCATTCTTCCGGCAAAAAGAGAACAGTTGTCGGCGAAGTCAAACCGAATCTGTTCTTGGATTGGGCTGGCGTAAGCAGTCCGCTACAGGTGATCGAGTCCAATGGTACTCTGTATTTTACAAAGAGCAAGGATGGTACACAGATTCCTTATGTCCTTGTGCGGAGTCGTTCTACAACTAGAGGTCTTCTTGTTGTCGGCTATGGCGCATATGGTATTCCAACGAGTCTAAATACAGATCGTTGGTTACCGCTTTTGCGCCGTGGCATTTCTGTCTGTTTTGCGCTTGTGCGTGGGAGTGGTGATCACGATGATGCCTGGGCTGAGGCGGCGCGACGTGACCAGAAGGTGAAATCCGTGGAAGACTTCGAGGCAGTCATTGCTGCTTCTCGGCGGCGCATTGGTATAAATGCAGAGAATGTAGCAATCTATGGGCGTTCAGCAGGTGGCTATCTTGTCGGCGCAACACTTTCACGAAATCCCGATGGAAAACTCTTCGGTTCTTTGTACACGGAAGTACCTTATTTAGATGTTCTAAGAACAGCGAGTAATCCGAAGCTGCCACTTACACAACTTGAATATGAAGAATTCGGCGATCCTGTTCACAGGAAAAAAGATGCTGCGGCATTACTACGGCTAAGCCCGATGGATATAATTCCCGAGGGCGGTGCTCCTGCGGTCTTTGTACTCTGTAGAACTGGTTTGAATGACAAGGAGGTTTTTGCCTATGAATCGGTAAAATGGATCACGAAGCTAAGAAATCTTCAAGGTGAAGGTGACAAGCAAAAACTTCTCGCAATTCGCGAGGGCGAAGGACACTTTATCTCCGGTCGTCGTCTTTTTAAGGAGAGGGCTGAGGATTTGGCTGTTCTCTTTCATCAGATGGCGCGTAGAAAATCTAACGACCGAATATATAAAATGCCTCTGACTCGTCGCAACCGCAAGAACCGTCGTGACCCCATGATGGGTAGCCGCAAGAACCGTCGTGACCCCATGATGGGTAGCCGCAAGAACCGTCGTGACCCCATGATGGGTGGTCGTAATCGCAAGGGCAGCCGCAGAAATCGTCGTGGCTCAAGACGCAATCGCCGCAACATGTAAACATGTTTTTTAAAACTCTTTAATCATCCTGTATCATACAGGTCTGATTTAATAGTTTTCGCAGAAAGAGTCGTCTATGTTCCTGTTCAGCACCATGCTTCAGAATTCCTGTGCGGTGTTTTTCAGTTCCATATCCTTTACATGATAGCAGATTGTATTTATCTTCAAGATCGGTATGCGTTGAAAGATAGTCTTTTACCCATTGATCGTGGGCTGTTTTTGCTAAAATGGAGGCGGCAGCGATTGGTAAATAGGTTGCGTCACCATCTACAACCATCACTGATTCCGTGATCTCCTTTTCTTTGAGCCAGTTTTCCTCTATTGCCAGAATACCGTCAACAAGTACACGATCAGGTACGATGCTTGCGGCATCAATGGCTCTCTTAAATGCCTGGCGATTTGCGTAGGACATTCCATTTTCATCTATTTCCTGGGCTGATACGGAGCCGACTCCATAATCAATTGCCAGGGATTGAATGGCAGTTGCGAGATGATCTCTCTTTTTTTCAGATAGTTTTTTGCTATCTTTAATCTGTGGTGCGATTTCACGATGCTCATCTGTCCATTCATCTTCAGGTGCCCAGATTACGGCAGCGGCATAGATAGGACCCCAGAGACAGCCACGCCCCGCCTCATCAATACCCATTTCAATTGCCCGATCATTTTGATATCTTACTTTTAACATTTTAATGATCATGTAAAAAGCAACTGGAGGTCAATTTTTTAACTCGTCAAAAAGAAGATGAAGGCTGCCTTTACATATACGGCAATTGGCATTTTACTTGTAGTCGTTTTAATTCAAATCTACTACATGAATGAGAGTTACCAGGACGCGTCAGGGAATGTGGTCGATGCGTCAGGAAACATGGTAACCTTGTCACTCAGTGATCTTTTCAACGCCATGCGCTTCAATGGTGGATTTGGTGCGTCGCCGAGTAGTGGCAAGACGTATGATGATCTTCGTAATGATCTAAACAAAATGAATGATAAACCGTTTGATAAACCCGCTGAGAAGCCTACTGAAGCTCCGACCTCAGGTACATGGACCGGCTCAGGCTCATGGACAGGACCTACTGGATCATCGGGTTCTACGAACGCAACCGGCAACATGAGCCAGCTGATCGTTGATCGTGCTACAACGCAGCCTCCTCTGCCGATCCCTGGTGCGTGCGATGCTGGATCTGGTTCTTGCTCTTCGGGCGGTTGCTCTTCGGGCGGCGGTTGCCCTTCGGGCGGCGGCTCTTGCGGCAATGACTCTTGTAGTGGTTATGATAACATGGCGAGCAGTGGTGCGCCTTTCAACACAAATGACTACATACGTAAAGATTCAATCCCTTGCTATGGATGTACTCTACCGCAATAAATTACCCTCATAACGGTAGATGAAGGGATACATATTCCTACTAGCTGTAATCGTCCTTTTAGTTGTAGCCTACAACTACAAGGTAGAAGGATTCAAAACAGAGATTGTCATTCCAAATAATGTACCTGAGGCTAAGTCTGTAGACGCCTCATCTCCGGATCCATATATGGAGCCTGCTGAGAAAGTATATGGACCACCATTTGGTGACATTGCGAAAGTCAACAGTCTCCCTTACAGAGATCCTGCTGAGGAGAAAACAAACTACAAGAACCTGGCTGAACTGAAGGAATCTCTGTCTGGTTTCATTAATTATGAGGCGAAGGGTCTCCAGGAAAACTCAGATCCTGCTATCCAGCTTCCCCTCACAACACTCCGCAGTGACTACCAGCGTGTAAGTGATGAGGTTGATGTTCTTAAGAGAAACCCTGGTATTGATGCTGACATGACCATTGATAGCGCAAATCAGATACGGGCAAATCTTGGATATTTACAAAAGAAGTATCGTCTCTCTGTAAATTCTGACATCGGCGAGATTGAAGGGTTTGAGAATGCTCCTACTGGACGTGCTACGCTCCAAGATATGAAGGATGCGCTCTCCAAAATCAAGGCTGAGATTCTTCGCATGTCAGCTAGCGGGACAACAGACCCTGTTCTAAACGCTCGTGTCAATGTTCTAACGAAAATGTCTCAGAAAGTTCAGGGTATCATTAATGATGTAAACAGTGGCGCCAGAACACCCGATCAGATCCCTGTGATGAAGAGTGACCTGAAGGATTTTCTTAGCAAGTCGGGTGATGTATCAAGCCCTGTTAATAATTTTGTAAATGAAAATAACCTGCCCCTGACACTTGCGAACTTGTTTCCTGCGTATCAGGCGGGTGATATATCAGGCGCGAAGATTACACAGTACCTCTTTAATAAGTATGCGGACACGGTTGTCAAGGGTCTTTCATGGAGCGTCGGCTTGAAATACACATCTCCGAATGAAGCAGCGAAAGGCGGCTCTTCTTTGGCGGGTACAAATGTTTCGGGTACGGGACTCGATGGTGCATTTGAGTCTATTACCAATGCGGTAGGTTCTACGGATGTCACTGGTTCTGGCAATAAGACAAATGACTTCTCATCCCCCACAAACTTCGCCCGCGGTGAATTTGAAGCCACCACAAATCCTTCTTCCCGGACTTCTGGATATGACTGGAAGGAGAAGTCAGCCAAGATCTGCGAGGCGATACGAAGCAGAGGATTGAACCCTGGTGACTTTGGCTGTCTGGAATCAGCCTCTTCGGTTGGAAGCGATTATTCTTGGCGTGGAAACGCACGAATGGTATGTACCCGACTCCAGGCGAGTTATGACCCTGGTCTCCCAGATTATTGCGGTTGCCCTCCCGTGGAATGGGCTGGGTGGCGGTCATAATTAGATTCCTATAATAGAGAAGTGCTATGCGCGCAAATGTATTTACATTAATAGTTGTTGCTGCCATTATCTTTCTTATAGGATACTGGTCAGGAAGCGCCACAAAAGAGGGATTTGATGGCAGTGGTCACATGCCCCGTTGCTCTACTTGTAAAAAGACGTGCCCTTGCCCGTGCGGCGCGAATTCTCGTCCCACCTGCCCACCGTGTAGAGAACCCGACCTGAGCAAGTATGTTCTTAAGAGCACAATCCCCGCACAGATACAGTGCCCCGATATGAGCCAGTACATGTTAAAGACAGAGTGTCCGCCGTCAGCCGACCTCAGTAAGTATGTACTTAAGAGCAGCATCCCGAAGCCGCAGCCGATGATCATTGATAACAGCTCGTGTAAGAAGGAGTGTGGTGAGTGTCCGCCGTGCCCGCGCCCTCGTTGCCCCGATGTAATGTGCCCTCCTGCTCCTAAATGCCCGCCCCCGGCGCCGTGCCCGCGTCCTGTCTGCCCGCCGCCTGCGACGAAGGTGAAGTGCGTCGCGGAGGAGCCGACGAACCAGAATGTGCGTCCGTTCCTCGCGCCCTTATCCTTTGGTGGTTTCGGAAAGGACTAAATGTACTATGTAATACTCTTTTGTTAAGAACTATTAATCTTAACAAAAAGTAAGAAGGACGATGGATACACGATATTGGGGTCCATCCGGATGGAAACTACTACATTTAATAGCCGCTTCTCGCTATCCGAGTGCAGTACAAGAATTTCTTGAAACGCTGCCGTTTGTACTCCCATGTAAATTCTGTCGTGCGAGTCTGAGCAAGTATTACAAAGAACTTCCATTATCCGGTATAGATCGGCTAGATCGTTGGATGTATGAAATTCACAATAAAGTAAATGGAAAGTTGAGAAAACAGGGACAAGGAATACCACCCAATCCACCGTTTTCAAAAGTCCAGAAGATCTACCAGCAGATGTTTGAAAGTGGCTGTACGCGCACCGATTTTCCTGGCTGGGAATTTCTCTTTTCCATTGCGAAATGTCATCCGCTTTCTGGAGAGAAGAGTACACCCATCCAAGATGCGCCGCCGCTGGAAACTCTGAAAACGGATCTGGAGAAGAATGAATGGAATCTCTTGGAACCGGAGAAGCGTTACGTCTACTGGGTACGATTCTGGAAGTTTCTGCCTGATGCCTTACCCTTTCAAGAGTGGCGTAAGTCATGGATGAAACATAGTCTCAAAGGTAAAAGGACAAGCAACGAGATGGTGAGGCTGTTGTGGCGACTCCGCTGTGTCTTTGAGAAGGATCTGGAACTCTTGAACAAGACGACATACAGCAGTTTGTGTAGAGATTTGTCTATGCATAAGAGTGGCTGTAGCAAGAAAGTGCGAGCGAAGACGTGCAGACGATTGCGAGGTAGCGGCAAGAAAACCACGAGAAAAAACAGCTTAAGATAGAGATGGAACTGAAGTTCTCGTGGTTCATATTTATCATATTATTTCTCGCATGTCTCCACTACATTTCATTGGTGACATACGATTTGATGGAAAAAAGATACACAACACTTACGGTAGAGGGATTTGACGACAAACTTGTTGTCGCGAAAGAGTCCGGGAATGAGACTTATTTGGACAACGATGAACTCTACGATTCTTTTTATGCCTCTGTCTATGATCAGCTTGTACAGAGTTCCGTGAGAACACAGGCTGAAATTGGTCTTCTTCTTCATGTCTGGACAGCCGGTGGAAATTCCATTGAAAAGATGTCAATTCTCGATGTTGGTTGTGGTACGGGTATCGCCGCCGCCGCATTTGCTAAAATGAACGCGGGTCATGTAGTTGGTCTGGATAAATCAAAGGCGATGATTGAGAGAGCACGTACAGTTACAATACCTTCAGCGATGATCACCGATGAACAAAAAAAGCGCATTAACTTGCTAGAAGCCGATATTTTGAATCCCAGTGCCCTCGGTGGTGCCGAGATTACGCACGCAACCATGTTCTATTTCACAGTCTACTACTTGAAGGACATGGAGGCGGCATTCAGAAACCTATACCTCTGGGTAAAACCTGGTGGAAAACTCGCCATTGAAGTTGTCAATAAGCACAAGTTTGACCCCATGCTTGAATCTGCTGCACCCTGGATGGCATTTTCTCTACAGAAATATTCCAAGGAACGCGTGACAAAGAGCAAGGTGACGTTTAATAAGTTCGAATACGACGCGCATTTTGATCTGGAGGATCCCTCAGCTGAATTCAGAGAAACATTCCGTTTCAAGGATGGCAAAGTTCGGCGACAGCGCCATCGCCTTTTGATGCCCGATATCAAGGAGATTGTGAAGACGGCACAAGTCGCGGGATGGAAATATGACAATAATATAGATCTGACGCCGATTGGCTTTGAATACGCCTACCTTTTGATGTTTACCCATCCGTAATAACACACAATCTAAAAAAACATGCTCTAGATAGAAGAGATTTCTTCATGCATAAGTCAACTGGAGATATCCTCAATGTATTCCAGCCTGGACTCATCCGAGGGGCTGCGAAGTTGGAACATGCTCCTCATAAACGATACTTTTATGTAGAACATCCCACAGAGGGATGGAGAGTCTATTTGCGCAGTGCGGGGTTTTTACACGCGGCTGGTACACGTTTTGATAAGAGTCGTTTTCTCGTTGTAAAGAGGACAGGTGGCGAGAATGAAAATAAATCGTGGGAGCCACCGAAGGGACAGATGGAAGGAAAGGACGTGGGTAAGAGCCGCGCAGCCATCATGAAACTCTTGGAGGAGAATTGTCGGCGGGAAGTGGATGAAGAGGCAAAAGTATCAAAAATTTTGTCACTTCAGCATACGGGTCTAGTACTACAAAGCAGGGAGCCAGATTATCCTGAAAATACGTTTTTCCAATACCATGTATTCAGAGGATTCGTGCCGCCTGTAGAACTACAAAAATCGTTTGATGAATTTGCCTGGATTAAAGAGCATCCAGATGCGTTCGCACGTTTCAAATCGGATCGCAGAGAAAAAGATGACATTACGTGGTTTGATCCGAAGGAGACGAAGCTTATGGGGAAGTGGTCACCGACGCTTGTTGCTATGTATTTATCTCATTAGACGCGCTGAACATTCGTGAGGAGAGGAAGGAGAGTCAGTAGGTGATCCTTCACCGCATAGACGCGGCTAGCATGAAAGAGTACGCTGGGGAAACCAGGGGCGAGAACCTGAATACTATCAAACGGCTCCGTGTCCTCACTGAGGAGCGAGAAGAGTGAGCTGAGGTAGGAATCCAGTTCAACACCTGTCAGATAGGTCTCGTGGCGCACATGGTTCTCGCCTGCGCCATCCTGGTAGCGCAGGCGATAGTTATCAAAGTTGTTATTGTAATCCTCAGACTCGCGGAAGATGGTAATTACATCATCCTCCGACTTGCTCTTACAGTTCTTGCGCAGAAGGCGAAGCGTGATCGGTACAGGGGACTGGGTCATATTGTTCTACCTGCTGCTTTGCGCGGCGGCAGGCTCAATTTTTACATTTTTCAGTTTTTTTGGGCTAAATAGCCTCAATCTTCTCTGCGCGGATTGCTGTACTCATATACTTGAGAAGATCTTTCTTTTGCTGTTCACGAAAATCAAATGTACACTTATGTACATCTGATGCTCTGTGAACTGAGCAAAAGTTCTTCTCGCATTTACAGAGGAAACCAAGAAGACCGAGCTTCTTCTTACATCCCTCGTGTTCACAGCGCTGTACCTTCTTTGAAGACTCCATGCTTGAGGAACTTTAGGACTTCGTGCGAATCAAATTTAGAATTATGTCCTTCTGGAAGCAATCGCCAGGACCGCACTGGTCACATTTTTTTGAAACTTTAGTAGCAATTGACGGCAATCCATATGTTCTTCAGAAGGAGACTCCTCAGACGCCGAATTTTCCCTATGATCTTGTAACGGCTGAACACTGTGAAGAAGTAAGTCTTCTTCTCAAGACGCATTATCAAACGTATCCTGGTTCACGTGTATCTCTTACGGCTGAGCAGCTCCAGGACTTTCTGAAGGAGGGGTGGATCGGCGTGATGATCCATGGCACAGGAGTTGTCTTTTCACGCCCGCTTGGAACTCTCGGGTTTGGTAATAAAATTATGAGAGAAGAGGCTGGGCTCGTTGATTTCTTCTGTGTAGCTACATCTGAGAGAAAAAAAGGGGTCGGTTCACGTCTCTTGACTGCTCTCTTTTATGAAACGAGCAAAGTGGGGCGGCTCGTTCATCTTTTTCAGAAAGAAGGATATCCTCTTGTTGGACTTCCTCATCTCTGGACATCGACCTATTGCTGGCGGTCCGTTGAGCATCTAGCAAATCGTCGTGTACATAAGATTGAATCTGGACATTTGCCTCTTGGTGCCTCATGCTGGAATACTATCTTTAATGTGAAACATACTGATATCTATGAATGCGATGGAACCTATGTAGGAATTACAGATACATTTCATACAAGTGTCCCAAGTGGCAACTCGATTGGAGAAGTGGCATGGATCTCTGGAAAACGGTCGGCTATTGCGCTTGAGACTATTGTTGATGCGTGTAAATATGATGTTGTCTTGATGGATTCTGCCATTCCACACGCAGAAGATCAGTGGAAGACCGATGCGCGATTTACATATTATATCTTTAATGCGCAGCCGATGCGATTCTTGGATGTTCAGCCCGCTCTCACTTTTTAACTGTATCTTCAATAGAATGATGAACCCGTTTATTGCATTTTCAATGGATGAGAGAAAGAAAATCGTTGCGGAAAACCCGAGCCTGAAGAGCGACATTGGCAAGGTCGGCAAGATGGTGGGTGAGCGGTGGCGCAAACTCAGCGATGCCGAGAAGGCAAAATTCAAGGGTCGTCCTGGTAAGGCGCGTAAGGCGAAGAAGACTCGCAAAAATCAGGGGGGAGACGAGGAGGGTGAGGGTGAAGGTGAGGACAAGCCTTCTGGACGCAAGGCGAAGAAGACCCGCAAGGCGCGCAAACTCTCCGGGTACATGAAGTTTGTTCAGTCCGAGCGGAAGAATGTAATGGGCGCGAACCCGAAGATGGCGTTTGGTGATGTCGGCAAGGAACTCGGCAAGCGGTGGCGTGCTATGTCTGAAGCAGACAAGAAGCGCTTCGCCTAAATAAAGTGTATAAATACTATTGCGTTTTATTTTATGTAAAACATAATAGTATGCCATCAACAAAAACCCGTAAAAATGGGAGAAAATCACCAAGTAGTTCAGCGACACTACATCCCGAAGGAACAATTGAATTTGGAAAAAATTCTCCGAGTGGAGATTCGCAACGATGGGTCGTTAAAAAAACAGATAAAGGTGTTAAACGTTGGGTTCCATTTCATTCAACGCATCTATTCGGCTATGCCCCACTGACCGCCAAGATCCTCAAGGACAATATTAACAAACCGATTGTGGTCTATGAAAGGGCAGCATTGGGTACTTGGCCTAAAAGCGCCAGAGATTTTGATGTAAAATATTCATTTACAGCATCAGGTGATGCCGAATTAATTACAAATAAAGGGAAAGATATACAAGTGTTTCCAAATTGGTTGCGAAAGAAGACACGCGCAGTGAAAAAGAATGAGTATTTCGTGATCAAGGGAACAATGAAATCTAAAGATCTAGATTCCAATATTCAAGTTGCCCCTTTGCCTGGCGAATTAGTCAGTACAAACTTAATGAACACAGATGCATTCATAAAATTATAATTTACACAAATGCCGTGCCAGGCGCCGCCGCAATGGCGAGAACACCCACCTGGTATCTCGCTTCGCATGTCTTGTAATAATTGAAGAGCAGATCACGCGCCTTATCTGCAATGGCGTTGACTGTAGGGAGACCACCCTTAACGATATTCGGGTGTAAGGTTACAGGCATTCCCTTTTCAAGAACAAAGAGCTGTTTCAAGAGTTTTACAACTTCCGCGGTGTGACTTATCTGTAAGAGAAGCATCTCGCGCACCTGCTCTCTCAACTTGCCAATTGTAGCCTTATCCTGTACAAGTACAAGTTTCCCCTTCCGTTCCTTTGGGTCGCAGTAGTCTTTGGAGGAGCGATCTGTAATTGAATCCATCTTTGTACCTACAGGATTCAAGAACACATGTGCCATCAGTTTATTCAGCGCTTGATATTTCGGCTGCGTTTCAACAGAAACAATCGGTGTAATCTGCTGTAATTTATCATAGAAGAGCTGGTGGAGAACAAAGAGACCCTTTTCCTTGGTAATCGGCTGCCCGAGTCCAGGGAGTGTACCTGAACTTGACATGAATTTCTCTTTACAGATGCTGCTATATATGGCAGGAGGGACGCTCTTTTCTAGAGCTTGACTTGATACGAGCTGTATGGCTCTCGCAACGCAATGTGACTTCGTGTACTTTCTGTCCGTGAACATGGACCAGAGATCGGCTGTCTGGAGTGATGGAGAGACCTTCCTTTCGCCCAACAATAGAACACGTCTCTTTTCATCTGTAGATAATTTGTCTTCACCCCTCGCTTCAAGTTCAGATTCTTCTGTTTTTAAACCTCCTGCCGCTTTTATGATCTCAATCATCTTCTTCTCAATCGCCTTTGGAACAGTTAAATCGTGCCATTTGTATTCAGTTTCGATACCATATCCTTTATGAAATGTCATTGTTATTGATGGCTCTTCAGGGCTTCCTTTAAGACCTGTAAAATCAGATAAATGAAACGTAATTGTTGCTGGGTGCGACTCAATTCGTAAAGTAAATTCTACTCTAGGAGTTTTCCTTTGTCCTGTCTTTCTCGGAAATTCCATTGTAAGTTTCGCAACATTATCGTGAAATGGATCTACATTTTTGTGAAAATAGATGGCATAGGAAGTTCCATCAAACTTGTAATATTCGTCGGCAACTGTTGGTGAGAGATATCTGCGAAAAATTTCAAAGGATACTGGGAGCAGGTCATCGGCGCGGAGCCTACCACCTTCTTGTATTGCGCCTCCTCCTTGGAGAAAAGCGCCACCGAGCTGCTGGTAATACAGCGGATCCACATCCAAAATGGTCAGAGAAAGAGCCCCATAGATCTGAAAAATACGAATGTAAAACATCGCAATCGTTACGCAGACTAAATACGTAGTGGAATCGTCTTTTATTTCTCCCTTACATCTTCCCTTAATATCGTCTAATTTCTGAAAATAAACGAACCCATCGTCTCCTCTTACAGGATTAATCTTGTATTTTTTGAACGACGTCTGAAGCGCTTTCGCAGTCAAAAAAATCATTTCACTACACTTGCCTGGTTGCGCCATAATGAGCATGTCTTTCATATTCATTTGACCCGCCATGTAAAAAAATGCGTGTTCAATGAAATACTTTCCATCGCCCGTCGCCTTTAACATCTCTTCACGTGAAGGTATTGTTTTTGGTTTGGAAGCAAATACTCCCATTCTCTACTTAGGAGTCCACAAAGAATCTTTTGCCAGTTCTAGCCGTTTCAGACACTTTTGTAAAGTACCTTCACTCACATTACAAACCGACGCAATGCGCTCAAGTGGAATGTCCTGATAACCCGTTCGCTGGAGAACAAAGGCAATTGTCCCCGCGGCAAGTGAGGGTGGCATATTCTCAGGACTTACCAAAAGCTCCTCAGCTCTATTCGCAACTAGCATAGCCTGTGCCTGAATATCCAAATACTGTGAGCGCGAAATTGGGAGTTTGCTTAGCGGGTGTGTGATGTAATTTGACGCCTTTGTGCTCGGCGCAGATGCCGGAGCAAGTTCATCTGAGATTAAGCCACGCTGCTTCGCCATTGCGAGAACCTCCTGGAAATACTTATATGCCTTTGTAAATTGCGCCGTCGTCAAGTGAAACATATCGGCGATCTCTTTCGGTTTTCTCGGCTCACCAACAATTTTGAGGGCGGCATAGACGGAGCTGGCGACGACGCAATTTCTAGACATACCGCGCCTATCACAGTGTTCAACGAGTTGAATATAGAGTTGCTTGGCTGTGTCAATCGCCTTTCCATTGATGCCATTATTTACAGATGCGAGAGCAAATTGCTCGAAGACTTGAAGAAGAGAGCGCTCCTTATACGGAATCATATTCCAGGTATGATACCTGCGTATACGATTCATTGCACGAGCATTTGAAGCATTCCCTCCTTGTGATTTAAGTAGTATAATTGTACCGAGATTAGATGAGGGGAAACGGACATCAGTGGGTGCGCCAACACGACAAGGATCGTTTCCGCTACGATCTTCAGCCGAAAAGAACCTGTATTCTGCACTTTGATCAATTTCCGTTTCCAGTACTTCGCCGCATTTCTTACAAACAGAAGAGTCCTCTACATACCAGTCTTCTTGTGTAGATTCGCATACAGGACATGTTATTTGCTCTTTTAGAATTGGCTCCTCCTTTTCTTTGGATGCGGAAAACCACTCCAGTTCTTTGTCTGTGTACGTCTTCCGTTCAGCCAGGGGTCCGAGAGCAGCAAATAGTGCGCTCATTTTACTCTTGAATCCGTGGATTCTTTCTTTCAATTTTCTACGTGCCAATTTGTTGTTCGCAAAAGTCTAAGTGAAATCTGCTCCGTTTTGATCCACTCGCTGTCGTCATGGACAGTGTGAATATATTTAAGCCCTGGAACAATATAATATATATAGTCTCCTATAACCATTTCCTTTGCGAGAAGAAGAGAATCTGTAGCGCGTATTTGTTGTTCATCCGCATCGGGATCAAAACAAGAAAGAACATCCTTGTGTGCGGTCCAATTTCCGTCATTCAAAAGAAAGTTCCATCTAGGCATTTGTAGAATTTGGTTCCAGTTTTCCTTTGTGATCCTTTTTCCAGTAAAATGTTTTGTGTGAGTTGTTGATGTGCCCGTCTTCTTATGTAAATGAATAATATCAGAGGCGACAAAGACTATTTTTGGGTTATTCTCTTTTTGAATGGCGGCACAGAGAGTTTCAAAGAAATCTTCAGAAAAAAGATTATCGGAGTCGAGGACGGCGACCCACTCGGCGCCATTGGCGGCGGCGACTTCTAAGCACTTACGTTTATTATGGTACATACCAAGTTGCTTCTCATTTACATGGAGCACCAGCTTTTTATTGGTAGAAAAACGGCTCGCCTTAATGGCGGCAACATCTTCACCTGTCTCGTCGCAGATAATGACCTTTTGAATAAGATCATTTTCTAGATAGGGACCGATCGCCTTTTCAAGAAATGACCATCTGCGCCATGTAGGAATTGCTACAGTCAGGTTTACCATTGATTGATTTTGTAGAAATAACTTTAGGTTTAATAGAATGGCGACAGATCCCACAAAATTAGGAAATGAAACAAGGACATCTGTTCTACCGAGCTCATCAGTAGGGGCGGATGTTGATCTTATGGGACCATCCTATGACTACAGTGGAGAACTGCCTGTACCTGGAAATATTGGAGTTCACAGGGGAGATTCATTAGATTCTGTCATTAATGCCGTTAGAGGAGCAGCATACTATTCTGATATGATTGGATTTGGAGAGTCAAGTAATTCACTGACACAGGGAATGCCGCTTTTTCCGATGGGTGTTAATTATTTTACAAAGACGGGTGCGACGTGCTCAAATGGTGCTGAGATGTGGACATATGTAAATGGAACTCCTACAGGAGATTCAATGGGAAAGGCAACAAAGAAGGCTCTACAGAGTGCGGGGCTCCCGGGCTTACGTGGTCTTGCACCTGGTATTATGGAAGATGCGCAGGCGGCGCTGAATCCGATGCCTGTTGTAAATACTGTGCTCGGAACAGGCTATGCTCGGTGTAAACAGGTGACAATGCCGATTGGTGATCACAAGGGGGCTCTCTCTTCTTCAGAGGGTGATGTCTGGATTAAGGATGCTGGTGATATAGATCGTTCATCTGGGCGCCCGCAGCAGACAAAGTGGGTTCTTGATTCCTGGATTTCACAGGATGACTACAATAATGAATTGAAAAACAAGAGTTTTTGCTCGGATGGTTCTAGAATTGTGAATCATCGGGGCAAGGACTGTGCGAAGCCTGTTATTAGCAGAGAGGGGTTCGGACAAGGAAATGAAGTGGCAGCTCCAGCGGCGGCTCTCTTAGTTTGCCTTTTAGCCGCGCTCTATATGCGCTATTCTTAGAATAGTAGTAGTATGGAGAGGGTGAAGCTCAGAATTCGTATTCCTCTTATTTACTCATGTATGACGGAAAATTGTACTGAGCTTACTAGAGTAGCATACTGTGAATCCTGCTATAAAGATATCCTTAAATCAACTCATAGAAATCATCAGAAACCATCAAGTCTGAAGATAGAAAATACTTCACGCGAAGGATTTGTAAGCATAGAGCGCCGATGCTCCACCTACTACCTGAGCGGCTGAATATGCAAGCAGCTCATTGAGTGACAGACCGCCCTTCAGATACATGGCGACGGACACAGCCGGATTTACGTGCGCACCACTGACTCCTCCGATCAGCAGGATGATGATTGTAAGAGTTGCGCCGATGACGAACGCATTGCCTGTCGCCAGGATACTCAAAAGAAGCAGAAAGGAACCAAGGAACTCTGAAATAATGGGGAGAGTGTTCATTCTACTTAGCTGGGGAAAAATTGACAAACGGCACAGTTTAAACTTATATTAATAAACTATAGCATGTCCGCCAAACGTATTCTGAAAGAACTAATGGATCTTAAGAAGGACCCGCCATCCAATTGCAGCGCTGGACCGGAAGTAGAATCAGATCTTTATCGCTGGGAAGGGATGATTTATGGTCCAGCCGATTCACCCTACAGTGGAGGATTCTTCAAACTTAAGATACAGTTTCCCGTTGACTATCCATTCAAGCCGCCGCACTTACAGTTTACTACAAAGATCTACCACCCAAATATAAATGCTGCTGGGCTCATCTGCCTTGATATTTTGAAGGGGCAGTGGTCGCCTGCACTCACAATTAGCAAAGTGCTCTTGAGCATTGGTAGCCTGATGACCGATCCGAATCCAGATGATCCGCTTGTTCCGGACATTGCGACGCTTTACAAGAATAACAGGGCACAATACGAGCAGGAGGCGCGCAATTGGACTCTCCGGTATGCGACTGGCTAGAAAAAGAAAAGGCACTCAAAGAAGATGAAGTTGGCACCTCTCCTCATAATTCTTACACTTTTTTTGGTACTTTTTTTAGTACCTTCCCAACTCCTGGGTTCAGAGCCGCAATTCGCAAAAAAAATGCCGCTGCGTCTTCCTGAGGGATTCCAGGAACAATTGGCGGCGGCGACTCTGGATAAGCCGCGTGCCGCATACAATGCGCTGAATGACTGGTTGCCGGAGGCGACTGCGAAGTACAGTGCGATTAAGTCGGGCTGCTGCTATGAAACATCATTTCAATCACGGGTTGAAATGGTGGGTAATTACAAGCAGATGACGAATAATTATAAACATGCGTATCCTGATACGTGCTCAATGCCGTTTAAGGAACTGTTGATGACGTTTTACAAGCCGCAGTCATTAAACTCCAGTCTTTAATCGTGCGTCAATCACTATCATCCTGAATCTTACAGACATTCACCTTCACCTTCGGTGACATCGGTGTAACCGGCTCAAGGAGCTCGAGTCCCTCTTTTGTCCGCTTGACGTCAGTCCAGAAAGCCTGACGCCAGATGTATGTAGACTCGTACCATGCCCGATCACGGCGAACCACCTTATTATGATACTTGTGAAGTCCCCATGGTATGGTCTCCACAAGTGTCCATCCCTCTCGTTCAACCTGATCATATTCATAGGCGAGAGCTCCATCTTTCTCCCACAAATACATATTTCCTGTCATTTTACAACCACTCAAATCAACGACAGGCTGCCCAGGTCTCTTTGAGACAAGTTCACATTCTACATATTCACATTCATCAATATCCGCCACTTCCATTTGAATTTGCATCTGGACCCAATAGTCAAAGGGAACATCGCCGCCCACTTTTCTCGTGTAAGGACACTTGATTTCAACAAGGCGGCATACCTTCTCCTTGTGTGGGCATTTTACAATCAAGCCATCCGGACTCGCTGCTAAGAAGGAATCCGTTGCGTGAATGAGTCGCCCCATTTCCTTGATTTCACACTGCCATTTCTTTACCAAAATCTGCTTGACAACAGGCTCAAACCGCACACCCCATGTCAACGGTCCAATGTCTTCCGATCGATGCGCAAGTGGACGAGGCGGAGATGGCGGAGGCGGATTCGCTTTCGCCTGAACAAGAGCCGCTCGACCACGCGCTGAGCCGAACAAGGTAGAGAATTCACTTGCCGTCAAGACAGTAGCAGCCTGTTCATACCACGCGGGTGTCCTCTGTTCAATCTGTGGTCTCTCACACAAGGCTTTACTGTGTGCCTCTCTCTCTTCTACAGTCTTTGCGGTCCATTCGGGATTAATGGCTTTCTCCAAAAACTGCTCGTAGGCATTATGTACAAATTCACAGAGTTTCTCTGCCTTCTTTTTCTTTTGCTCACTGAGCTCAGATTCATACAAGCTTTGATGTAGCAAAGTGTAGGAATCCGTAAAACAGTTTGTGAAAAGAATGGGATGATCACCATAAGGTAAAATATCGGTTGACGTTCTTACAAACTCACATACTGGCTTGAACATTTCATGATAGTCGCTGAACATGTTTTCCGTTCAAGTTTTGAGGGCTTCCTATTGTATCATGGTATTAGAGTTTAGATTCCTTTTCATTTGTTGCTGGAGCATCAGTACCCGCAGGGCGACGCCTGAAGGTAACGGCATTTTTACGGTCAAGAAGCTGAAAGAGAGTCTCTCCAGAGCTGTTTCTGTGTGTAACTAGACCCTTGATCTCCTTTATCTTCTCCTCCTCCATGTCATAAACAACTGCCGTCTTACTATTGAGCAGCTTCTTCTCAAGGCTCTTGTTCAACAAGATGAACAAGTTATTCTTCTCCTGCTCCGATAAATGCTGTCGCTTAGCCTCCTCCTCACTGAAAAGGCGAAGACGATTCATGCGAAGACCGCGCTCCAGGCGGTGCCACGGTCTCTTAAATGCAGAATCTGTCTCCTTCTGTAGAAAATTCATAAGCGGAGTGAAGATCGCATTTCCGCTGATATCATCCTGAGTTCTTTTTACTGTTTTATTGCGAGTAGAACTCATCCCTTATGTATAGTATTGGTGCTATTCCTTAAGACTCAGAATATCAATAAATAAAGAGGAGGGGGTGAGAAGAGTTCCTTCAAACTGGGTCTCTAGATGTTCTGAACGAAACCACTGTGTATCAGATTCGGCTTCAAGGCAGATATGGAAGGCTCTCCAGCAGTCATCCTTTTTCGTTTCCTCCCAGGTGTAAAATGCCGCGAGATTTGTCTTCGTGGGATTTATTTTCGCATAAACCGTGGCGCCTTTTGTGTTGAGTTTGTCCACGACGAAATCGTTTTGACTGAGAGTTTCCTCTGGATTTTCGGAGGGTGAGAGTTCCCAGAGTGCCTTGCCTCCGAGGGCTAGGAAAAGCGAGAGTTTGTACACTGTGAGTTTGTCAGTTTGCTTTTTACTTAGGAAGTATGGAATTAACTTTCGTGGAGGTTCGGGGCGCATTTCTTAAAAAAGAGTGTTCAAGATAGTTTAGATAGATGCAGCCGTTCCCCCTAGACTACGAGCCGGCAGTTCCAATGCCTCAAATGGTCTTACGCTCAAGAAAAGAAGTTTCTACACGAGATGCTGTAAATGCTAGGCAGTTTGAGCATTGGCAGACAGACGCACCGTATATGGATCTTAATCGCCCGGACAAGAATGGGGAGCCTGCTCATCTAGACATGAATCCTTCAGCGAGTCGGAACAACGCAAGTAGTGCTTATAGGCAAAATCCTACACTGAAAGCTGGTGCCGATGGATTCACGCAGAATCCTTATTTTGAAAACTATTCTCCTGCCCATGATTCTCGTAATGCTATACGGGAATTTCGGGCGGCTGTATTTGAAGATAAAGAGGATCGTGGAATCGCAGAGTCGAAACGAATTCTTACACGGGAATTCCAGAGTCAATGGGTACCAAAGGCTGTAATTGAGAAGAAGAATCTTACAACCTTACATGCCTATGAGGAGTTGAAGCCGGTATTTGATAATCCTGCTACGAATTACAGGAAGCGCTAGCGCAGGCGCTGACTTAGTCAAAGCTCATGATAATCGGAAGATCATGTTTCTGCATCTGTTTCGCAGACACCTGCTCTTTATTTACAATACGACGACGGGTTGTAGAGCGTTGTGTAGATGTAGTGGCAGTTGACTGCTGTGTCGTGGCGGTGCTCGTTGTGTTTGTAGGCGTTGTCTTTCGGATCTTCGCATTCTCGCGCATCTGGGAGTTCATTTCAGCCTCTACGGTTGTCGCATTGAGACGGAGATAATCCAAGACTCCCTTCTCCAGAGCCCAGCGGAAGAAGTTCAGTTTTCCAACGGTTGTGAGGAAAGACGGTTGACCGGGCACTTGGAAGTAGATTCGCTCACGACGGCAGAAGGGATCAAAGAGTTTCTTACTGTACGCCTTCAGCTGACTCTTGTAATTTGTGTAGACGAGGAACTCCTGTCCCTCAAAGATGTACGCCGTATTGTGTGTCTTGGCATAATTGGTGACGAACCAATCAATGAGACGGAGGGAGAGAGCGGACGTTCCGAGGAGAATGGGGAGAATCTCGGTGATATCCGTACGCTGGGCGTAGAAACGCTGGAGACTCTGTACAATGAGCTCCTGCTTGCAGTGGATCTTTCTACGGCGAGTTTGTGGATCAGGATCAAAACGAATCATGTTTTCTTGGTTGGGGTTGAGGACCTCGGTCATCTAGTATAGAGGAAAAACGTACTATTTGCTTAGGTGTCCTCTAAATAGATGGGAGATCAGGCACCCCCGAATTTCAACCCAAGTGTAAGTTTATTAAGTGGTGGAGAAAGTGCTACAATTATGCCTGTACAGGGCGGCGGCGGTCTTGCTGACGTGTCTATGCTCAGCGGCGGCGAGGCGGCAGTTATACAGCCGATTAGAGGTGGGGCTGGGTTTTTTAAGAGATTTATGCCGGGAAAGAAAAAAAAATCGAATAGTGATAACAATAATAACAATAATGATGAAAATGATAATAATAATAATGATGATGAAGAGGAGAATAATAATGATAATGTGGATTTTAATGCGCCAAAGCCGACTGCGCCGCCGAATGCGCCGAAGCCAAATGCGCCGAAGCCAAATGCGCCGCCGAATGAGAATGAAAATGAGAATGAGAATGAGAATGAAAATGAGAATGAGAATGAGAATGAGAAGGGTCATAAGAAGGGTTGGAAGCTACCGCAACTGGGAATGCTGAAATTAGAACTGCCACACATAGGACTGCCACACATAGGACTGCCATCATTGCCGCATTGGAAGTCGAAAGAAAAAGGAAAGTCGCAGACGTCGTCAAAGACAGATGAGAATGACGATGAGGGTGAAAATGAAAATGAAAATGAAAATGAAGAACTACATATATCAAACGATATTAAAATTACAGTAGATGGAATTTCATTTAAAATACGTCATCATAGCAAGGATACATTCGAAGCATGGGAAAACGGCGACTACAATGAGGGTGAACAAGACTTTATGAATTTTATTGAACTTACACCTGAACTGTTAGAACAGACATTCGGTGATACATGGAAAGGTGAAGTTGCCAAATTTTTGAAAAATATTGGTCATTCATCCTGTTTTAAAGACTCGCTTTTATTAACAAAAACGGAATGCGAAGATACCCGAATCTTTACACAGAAAGTTCATTTAAAACTCTATGAAAATATATTGAAGAAATTCGATAAGGATACTTCAACAAGTGTATCTGAGAAAGATCAAGATGGCGGTAGTCGATCTAGGCGCATGCGATTACCAAGTATAGGTGGGTTTAAATCGTTACATTTATAA
>Ga0118677_10000533_pt1 | contig 83063 bp, 77 predicted proteins | sample AliMusrvi5mmetaG_FD_86154 | JGI IMG/M metagenome (GOLD analysis project Ga0118677, IMG submission 86154)
TAGTGTAGCGAGGGGGAATGCTGGTGATTGATCCATCGGTAATCCTCCATTGGTTATAAGAAGGGTACCGATTGTAGCAGATCACTTTTATGGTGTCATGGCAGGCTTGCCGAAAAGACACGACGGTAAGCAATTCTGAACAATTAACGTGAATTGAGTAGGATGAAATGAATGCCTTGCCAGCCTGATCGCTCCAACTCACTGTTAAAGTGACAGTGGCAGTTGTCACCGCTGTTGCCACATCAATGAGATACCCACTGCTGGCCATATCAAGCCTATCTGTTCCAATATATTCAATGCCGTTATAGTAGATAGGCAGGTCTTCCCTTAGTAAATCAAGATCAAAGCCTAGTCTGATAGACAAGGATATATCATGGTTGTGAACCATATTTCTAAAACCACCCAGATCGATAGATTTCCCTCCGAGAATCGTATGACCAGGGTCCACATTTTCTCGGTCAAAGAGCTCTCTCGCATAATGCAAGGCCTGTACTATGGTGGATTTGCCTGCCGAGTTGGGGCCAAAGAGAAGGGTGATGGGTTTGAGTTCGACCCGTATCGCTTCTTTGATACCTTTAAAGTTCTCGATGGTAATTGCAGTAATCGGCATGTTTATTCCTTACAGGCTGAAATAATAGGCTTTGAGGTATTCCGTAATGAGTTGGTAGAACACTTCTGTGAACTGGGTTGATGTATAAGAAAACGTGTCTTTCATTCAAGCTCTCCTCGGGATGCACGATGAGCGAGGGAGAGGAAAAGCTTTTCAGCAAGGATTTCACTTTGAGATTTTTTTGCTGTTTGGATACTAAGTTCGTTTCCAACACGAACAAAACCGTCCTGCAATGTACGTGGTGGCATGACTAGTTGAATATTTTCTATCCCTTCTTGACTAATCGTATACTGTCCTGCTGATGTCTTAACTTGATTTGCTATTAAGTTTTTTCCAGCTCGACTATTGAAAATGTAAGATAAAAATTCAGGGCAATAATTTTTTGAAAATCTAAGTCGTATTATGTGATCATTGAAATAGACTGGCTCTGAATATCCTTTAAACACTGAGGATCTACCAACATATTCGCTATTCCCATTAACTCTGATAAATGCAATGTCCCCATTTGACAATTTATAGCGGTCTTTTTCTGTGTTACTTAGTGTAATTCTGTTCGGAGCATCAATACGAATATTGTCTGGCCGGATATCTTGAAGTCGCAACACGATACTCTCTCTAGAGTCCCCATATTTTGCTCGCCGGGATAACCCGTTTCTTGAGTTTAGCAAGGATAAACGTAATGGTTTTATTGGCCACCATTTAGGATTTGTGACCGGGTCGCCGAACATATCGAGAAAGGTGGCGTGAAGGAAGTCATCGGCGAGTTTAATGGCCTGTTGACGTTTCCGGCGGATGGTGTCGGCTTTGTCCAGAATGGCTGCAATTCGTTTCTGCTCATTCAGCGATGGCAGGGGAATTTTATATCTTTTCAGAAAATCAGTCGGCACTCTCTTTTGCCCTGCCGTTCCTGTCATGTTTTTTTCGCCCACAAATCGAAAAACGGGATTCCAGACCTGATAAAACAAGTAATTGGCATCGACCTCTTTGCTAGGGCGCAAAACATGGAATTCGGTTGATCCGAATCCAGTATCGTGCAGCAACCCTTGAACCACAGCAGCTTTGCCATTTTCAAAGCATGGTGTTATCTTGGCCAGGAGAACATCCCCTTTCTGGAAATACGTATATCCTTTCATTACATCACTCAATGGTCGTTCGCTCTCGCTACATATAGAACCATCTTCAGACACCGCTGCCATCGGTACAAACGCAACTCTTTGATCTCGCATAGCTGATAATTCTTTCGGTATACGAGGGTTTATCTCAACTATTTCATTCAATGCAATTAAATTAGTCATCCTAACATCCCTCGTAACTCTTCCATATCCAACATAATCCCTTCCTCCAACCCCATCATCTGGTCCAGAATCACCTGTGGCGGATCATACTGCTCTTCTTTATAAATCGTCTCCTTGTATCGGTTGATGGAAAGGTCATACTTATTTTCCCTTATCTCATCAGCAGATATGAAAAAATATTTCTGAGTCCGGTCGGTGTCCTTCCTCATGTCACGGTCTTGCCAGCACTTCAAAGCGTGAGGAAGGTCGTTGGACTCCACTTGGTCCCTCTTGTCATCAAGGGAAAAACCGTCTGCCTGTACATCATAGAAAAAGACATCTTTTGTCCGGCCACCCTTAGTGAAAATAATGATGGCGGTGGAGACCCCCGCATAGGGTCTGAAAACACCCGAGGGCAGCGAGATGATCGCCTCCAGCTGGTTATCATTCACTAACATCTGCCGAAGAGCCTGATGGGCCTTGGAAGAGCCGAAGAGTACGCCGTCTGGTACGATGGTGGCCGAACGACCACCCAGTTTCAGCAGCCTGAGTATTAATGCCACAAAAAGTAGCTCCGTTTTTTTGGTTTTGACCTTTTTCAGTAGCGAACTGTGCACATCGTCATAATCGAGGGCACCCTTGAAAGGCGGATTGGCCAGGATCACGTCAAAACAGTTCTCAGCAAGATCCGGGAAACGGTCTGGGAAGTTGGTGCTGAGCGTATCCTGATAATGTATATCAGGTGCCTCAATACCATGCAAAAGAAGATTCATGGCCGCAATCCGCAGCATCGTGGCGTCGAAGTCAAAGCCATGAAACATCCTGCTCTGAATATGCTCGCGATAGGGTTCCAGGAGATCACCGGAATAGATCTTTTCACCCTGCTCATCAATATGTATTCCCTCAGGTGAAGTATGGGTACGGAGTAGATAGTGCATGGTCTCGACCAGAAAGCCGGCGGTCCCGCAGGCCGGGTCTCCCACCACCTCATTATCGGGCTGTGGCGCGAGCATCTCCACCATCAGCCGGATGATATGGCGCGGAGTGCGAAACTGACCGTTGACACCGGCTGTGGTTAATTTACTTAGCAAGTACTCATAGAGATCGCCTTTGGTATCGCCCTGGGTGAGCGGCAATTCGTCCACCATATTGACCGCAGTGACAAGCAGACTTGGCTTCTGGATCATGAGCTGGGCATCTTTCATGTACTCGCCAAATTTGGCGCCATCGACGGATACGGTCTTGAAGTGAGGAAAAACCTGATCCCGCACCATACGCAGCATGGCCTCACCACTGAGATTCTTAAACTGCGACCAGCGCAGGTTTTGTTCATCTGCATTAAAAATATGGCGAAAGTCTTTGCCGGTTCGTTGGGCCTTTTTTTCTTCCCGTGTCTCTGTAATGTCCAATAAGCGTGCGAACATGAGAAAAGAAATTTGTTCGATAACGGTGAGCGGGTTGGCAATACCTCCGGTCCAAAATTCCGTCCAGAGCTTGTCAACCTTGTTGCGTAATTCTCCTGTAATCATTGTGCTGTTACTCCCTCATAGGTTGGTGTTTCATCGGAGAGCAGGGCCAGATCCTCATCAAGCTCCGCAGCTGTTTCTAAAAGTTCATTGGTTATAGTTTTCTTGGTTTTAGCCCCCAGAACTTTCAGTTTTTGGGTACGTCCGACAAGATTACCCTTGCCACTGGTGAGACGTTTGTGCGCAGTGTCATAACTATCACCAGCTTTCTTAATCTGATCACCGACCTTTTCCAATGCTTCAACGAACCTGACAAATTGGTCATGCAGGTTTCCGGCCTCGGTGGCGATGGTTAAGGCATTACGGTTCTGGTGCTCATAGCGCCAAATATTATGGATGATCTGTAAGGTAGCCATCAGCGTGGAAGGACTGACCAGCAGAATACGTCGGGAGAAGGCCTCACTGAACAAATTCGGTTCATGTTCGAAAGCCAGAAGAAGCGCTGGTTCGATGGGTACAAACATGATAACCAAATCTAGGGAGTTCACACCGATCAATTCATCATAGTTTTTCGAACTGAGTCCACTTATATGGTTACGCAACGATACAATATGAGCGCGAAGTTGGCGTATTCGCTCTTCATCACTTTCAACCGCATGGTATTGTTCATAGGCCACCAGCGAGACCTTGGAGTCGATAATAACATCTTTCTTTTCCGGGAGATGAACAACGACATCGGGCTGAAAGCGCTGGCCGTCTTCATTGCGGTGACTTACCTGCACATCATATTCGTGCCCTTTGCGAAGACCTGATTCTTCGAGCAACCGTTCAAGCTGCATCTCACCCCAGTTGCCACGGGTCTTACTGTCTCCCTTAAGGGCATTGGTCAGATTGAGGGCATCCAAGCTAATCCTTTCATTCAAAGTTTTCAGGGTCTGAATCTCGGTACGCAGGGAGGCGCGTTCCTTGTTCTCATTATCATAGACATCCTCAACCTTTTTACGAAAGCCGGTCAACTGCTCACGCATCGGAGAGAGCAGAGCCTCGACGCTGGTCTTGCTGACCTCGCTGAACTTCTGGTGCTTTTCTTCAAAGATTCGGTTGGCAAGGTTTTCAAATTCTTTAGCGAGCCGCTGTTCGGCTTTTTCAAGCATGGCTATCTTCTCCTGTGCCGAATTCCGTTCTTCATCCATTTTTGACTCAAGGGCGGCAGAATGAGTTTCCAGGTCGCTTTTTTCCTGGCGGAGAAGGTCTGATTGAGTTCGGCTACTGTCCCGTTCACGGGTTAACTCGCCTATTCTCGCCTCAGCTGTTTCGCGAGCTGTCTTTTCCGCCTTTGCTTGTAAAACAGTTCGCTCCTCCAGTGCCTTATGCTCCTCTTCGAGCTGTGATTGAAGAGCTGCCAACTGAGCATTTATGGAATTTTTTTCTTTACGAACCAGGTCCAACTGGGAGCGGGCGTTATCACGTTCAGCGGTCAGTTCATCTATTCTTACTTGAGCTGCTTCTCGTGCGGTTTCTTCGGCCTTAGCGTGCAGTCGTGTTCGTTCTTCTGTCGCCTTATGCTCTTCTTCAAGTTGTGACTGTAAGGCTGCAAATTCAGCTTCGACAGCACTTTTTCCCTCTCTTACTTGTTCCAGCTGATTACGAGCGGTATCCAGTTCATTGGTTACTTGCTCAAGCCGCGTGGCTTTAGTTTGCTCAGTTGCTAGATCGATCTGCAGTTTGCTAAAGTCTTTCGCTAGAATCTCATTACGTTGGCGCTCTCGCTCTTTTTCATCGCTCAAGGTGGCCGATTGTTTTTCCGTGTCGCATCGCAGGCGATCAAGCTCAGCATCACGGGCAAGGAGCCGTTCCTTGACTGCTATCTGTTCCTGAATCGTCAAGTTTAATGTGTTGCCGCAGGTGGTCATTTCCCGTCGGAGGGTCACAGACCGTCTGATGAAATAGATGAGGAGCGAGCCCAATAGGAGAAGCGCGATAAACCATGGGGCAAATTCTTGATATGCCCATGCCTGGGAAAATAGTGTCGTCACAGTCACCTCTTTCATATGGCTTTACTGGTTGTCCGGCTGTGTTGCTGGCCGGCTGAATGTGTCGAGGATGTCAATCAGCTCATCGATCTCGGTTTCTGCAGCAAAGACACCGTCTAGGCCGTTGCTGTCCACTGTAGTGAAGGGTGGTTCATACAACCGGTCGATCTCGATAGAACCATTTTTAGCGATGTGATTTTGCAGCAAACTTAAAAAATGGGTCTGTTTGGCGGTGAGCTGGGGATGTTTGTGAACGAAATCAGCGAACCTTTGTCGCACAGCCTCGGGTTCCATGCCAATCAGCGAGCGGATAATGAATTCGAGAGTGATTGCAGTTTCCTCATAAAAACTTTTGAGGATATTGAGATCTATGTCAGGATTCTGGGTAAGTATCAAGGCAGTGAGGGCATCAAGGTCATGATCTGAGACCGGCTCGCCCTGCTTGATCTTCTGCAAGGTTAAATTGGTTTCAAAAAGCTCATTCAAGGTCTCTTTAACCCTTATGCTGTAAGCCTTTAAATCAACCGAGCGCAGATTAGTGGGCCGGTGATTATACTCCTCTCCTCCGTCGGTGATGTCGATTATTTTTGGAGCCAGGCCAGGCTGAGTTGTTGTTATCCTATATTGCCAGATAGCGCGCAGCTCATGGCGCAGGGTTTCGAGATCTGTAAACGTCACTCCATCCCAAAACGCCAGCGTCTTCATTTTCTTTATGGTTTCGGATTTTTCCCGTACTGGGTTCAAGCTCATTTGCAGACGACTGACTCCATCAAGAAGCTCGTCTTTCAGGTCAACGAAAATGGCCGACTCTTGAAGTTGCGCCGTTTCCATCCGAGTAATGAGAAAATCAAGTTGATAGGCATCAGCACTGCCTCGGGTATTTACCCACTGCATAAGTGGTGCCAGATCATTTCTAAGGCGAGTTACGGTGGTAGCGTTAAACTGGCGCAAAATTTCCGGATCTGCCAGCTGGCGTTTAGCCTGCCAGCGGTCACGGACGGCGATAGTATCCTCAGGAAGGGAATTGATAAGGTCCCGAATAAGAGGCCATGTGGCATCGAATATCGGTGGCTCCGCTTTCTGTAAGGCAGTCTCGGCCAAGTGTATTCGAGCTTCAAAAACCTGCTGCAGGAGAGATTTCGTGACAACTGGTTCGGCTTCTTGAATCTTTTTGCTGAAGAATTCAAAATTTCCCCAATGATCGAAAATCCAAAACACCTTTTTATCTTTTCCTGGACCAAAAAGATTTTTGCAAAGCCGGGTGCCGCGGCCAATCATTTGATCAAATTTGACTTGTGAGCGAATCGGTTTTGCAAAACATAGGTTGACTAGCTCCGGGATATCTATGCCGGTATCGAGCATATCAACCGAGATGGCGATGGTGATTTCGTTGGCGCCGCCAGTGGTCTTTAGATCATCGATGAGCTGCTCGGCTCGGGGATCGTAATTATCGATCACCTGGCAGAGTCGGCCACCATACTGAGGATACATTTCATCGAAGAGTTCCTTAAGGAGCACCGCATGTTTGTGACTGCGGGCAAAGATGATCGACTTACCGGGGAACTGTCCGGTCTGCTCGCGAATACCATTCTCCATCAGGTTGCGGAGTATGGCTCGATTGGTCTCCTTGTTGAAGATAACCTTATCGACTTCACGGTCTTCATAGTCGAACTGGGCAGGGTCTTCACCATCTTCTTCTAATTGTCTTCGCTGCTCGGGAGTCAGATCGGCATATTTGATACCATTGCGCAGGAAATTGGTAGTGTGAGTGAAAACCTCGTAGGGTACGAGATGCCCTTCCTCCACCGCATGCTCTAGGTCGTAGTTGAAGGTTGGATCCTGATCTTCACAGTTAAAGAGACGGAAAGTATTGCGATTGATGAAATGAACTGGCGTGGCAGTGAGGCCGACTTGCAGACAGTCAAAATAGAGAAAAAGGTCTCGGTAGCGGTTGTAAATGGAGCGGTGTGATTCATCGGCAATGATAAGATCAAAAAAACCGACATCAAAGGTTTGGAAAATCTTCATCATGGCCGGGTAAGTTGCCAGATAGATGCGCTGATGGCGATCCTTGGCTGTACCGGCGGAGACGATAGTGAGCGGTGAATCGGGCATATACAAGTTGAAGGTGTTTTTTGCCTGTTTTCGGAGCTCCCGACGGTCACAGAGGAAGAGAACTCGTTTCACCCAGTTTGCCCGAGCCAGTACATCGGTGAGGGAGATGGCAACTCGGGTCTTACCGGTTCCTGTCGCCTGTATGAGCAGGGCTTTCCGGTAATTGCCGGTGAATTTTTCCAGCACCCGCTTGATTGCCTCCTGTTGATAAAGACGGTCAGTAATTTCCGGTTTGATTGCGACTGAGTCGAGGGGTTTTTTACTGACCCGTTGAAAATTGATCAGGTATTTGAGACTCTCTTTCGAATAAAATCCATAGATCTTACGGTCAGGGTAGTTCTGAGAATCATCCCAAATGTAGACATCAAAGCCGTTAGTATAAAAGATCACGGGCCGCTGGCCGGTCATCTTTTCCAGACCGTCGGCGTAAATCCTTGCCTGATTACGGCCTAGAGTGGCATCAACTACCGTCTTCTTTGCTTCGATAACCGCCAGAGGCTTATCGTTGTCGTCATATAGGACATAATCGATCTTCCCAATACCGGTAGGTGTAGGCTGATGCAGGACATTTACCTCTTGACCGACTTCATCGGTATTTGCTCCTTTTCCGCCCACATTCCAACCAGCATCGGCCAACATTGAATCAATAAGGCGGAAGCGGGTTGTTTCCTCATCAAAATGAAGTTCATTTGCTGATTCTGTTGACTTGATGGCCAACGCCTGGAGTTCTTCAGCGGTTTTTTGCGCAGCGATGGCTTCGGTTCGGGTTGCCTGGAGTTCTTCAAGCAAGGCTTGCATCTGAGCCTCAGCTTCGGCGAGCTTTTGAAGGGCGAGCTTTTTTTCTTTTTTTATCTGAGATTTGGTATCTTCAGTCGGTGGTGACTGATAAGCAGGGCAATCGGAGAGATTGCCTCCGCCGTATGTGAGAAAAAACCATCGGCCAAGGTCGAAAGCCTCCTGCAGCATATTCAAGGAGGTATTGGCTGTTTCGACGGCACCATGGGCCGACTTATTACCTTTGATGCGGATAGCGTGGAATTTATCAAGAACTACTGAGGGAGTGACATGCCGGAAACAGTCTTCATTGAGAAGATCGTTTAAATTCGCCTGATAGGGTTTTTGGAACCCATGGGTTTGGTATATAGCTTCAACCATCTGTTCGGTAAAAGATCGTAACTTGATAAGAGCGCTGTTGGGATCGCTATGGCTGTATTGTTCGGCAAAACCACCGAGACTTGCCAACTCAGGCCATTGGGCGCGCAGTATTTCAAAATTGATAGATTCCATTATCGTTTCCATGCCCCTTATTGAGCAACTACCGTGCCATAGTTATTCGATATCGTATTTCTTGAGCCAATTTGTCAGGGTCTGATAGCTCGGCATCCCCAATATTTCTGCGGCTTTTGTCTTATTTCCATGGGCTTCCAAGAGTCCTCGTTCGAGATAATGGACAGCAACCCTTTTCATGATCTCTATGAGATTGAAACCTTCTCCCAGTTGTTGGTTGAGAATATGCTCTTTATCCACGCCAGCGGCAGGAATAGGTAGGAGAGCCTCGGCAATATCCTGCTCGCTGAGTTCTTCATCCAACGACCAGACTGCCGCCCTAGTGAGAGTATTCTGCAGTTCTCTCACATTGCCTGGCCAAGAGTGCCGAAGCAGAAGATTTCTTGCGGGTGCAGAAACTATTTTACTTTTATAGCCAGGCTCATTCGTACTCTCCTGATTGATTTTATCCATAAACCGTTCAACGAGAAGGCTGATATCTCCCGCCCGGTCACGAAGTGAAGGCAGTTTGATTACAGCTACGGCAAGTCGATAAAAGAGATCCTCTCGAAAAGAGCCGGTGGCCACCTCGTTAATAAGATTTCTATTGGTAGCCGCAATTATTCTTATATCTATCTTCCGAGCTTGCGCAGCCCCTAGCCGTTTCACTTCGCCTTCCTGCACGGTGCGGAGTAACTTGACTTGCATCTCCTTAGGCAATTCACCTATTTCATCCAAAAAGATAGTGCCCTGGTGAGCCGCTTCAAAATGTCCTACCCGTGTGATAATGGCACCTGTAAAAGAACCCTTTTCGTGGCCGAACAACTCTGACTCAAAAAGTTCTTTCGGGATAGCCCCGCAATTGATGGCAATGAAGGGCTTGTTTTGACGCGGACTGGCATCATGAATGGCGCGTGCGAACAATTCCTTACCTGTACCAGACTCACCCTCTATCAGAACAGGAATAGATCGGGGGGCTACACGTCGAGCCTTGATTACAACTCGCTGCATCACTTCGCTGCGGTGGATTATATCATCAAACTCGGGTGCAGTTGCAGGCAACCCGGCTGTAAGGCGCTCAAGGGTTCTGTCAGATTTTCGAAACAGATCGGGGATGAAATCGGCTGAAATGTCGAAAGGTACAGTGACGGTACGAACACCATGTTCTTTGGATGATTCAATCAGCTCGGCTGGGAATCGGGTTTTTGCAAGGAGAATCCAAACAGCTGCCATTGCTGGAGTACCTGGACTAAGGTGGAAGACCAAATCAGCGCCAGGACTGTGTTCCTGGATTTTTTCGGAAATGCTAGCAGTGGCAGCTTGATAGATCTCACCAAAATCTGTCGGTCCTGAGAGGGAAATATGGTTAAGGGTTATCTGCGATGAAGTCTTGCTCTGAAGCCAGACAACATAGTTTTCAGCAATGTTCTTTTTCCAGTTATTGAGGAGTACGATTTCTCTGAAAGTTTGTCCTGCAACAGCCTGAGCAACAGGCCCTAGGCCGACATCTGTTACTCCGGAAGCCGCTCTCAGATCTGTTGCTCCTAACCAGCAAAATAAAATTTGAGTCACCATAGTTTTATGGTGTTACAAGATATCTTCTGAAGAAACAAATTGTTTTGTCTTTTTCATCGAAAAAGATTGTATTTATGTCGCGCAGAAACCACAAATTTTCGGAATAAGGGTAAGGTAAGGCTAGGTCCGCATCCTTCCAGAAAGTACAACGTCTCACCTATCATTAATCACCTGATCCAACTCATCAGCAGTGATCCAAGAATATTGCATAGAATGAACAACCCCGCCGCAAGCGGACGGGGTATCAAAATTGTTTTGCGCCCCAAGGGGCGGGGTATTAAACCCGAGCTGCACAATAAACCGGATTTTTGTATCCCAATTCTCTCTGCACCGCCGCCACATTACCAGTTTTCTCAATTATGTGTCGTCCCATAGCATGTCGAGCACTATGAGGTATTTTACCTATATTATCACACCAAAGGATCCTTTTGTCTGGTAAATTACGTATGATTATCACTTTATTTTTGCTCCAACTTGTTTTCGGGAAAAATTTCTGGTGAATTTCTATCTGTAAGATATGATATGGATAATTTCTAAACGGCAACCTCTACTGAAGAGAACACAATGAACAAATCAGACCTCATAGAAGCGCTAGCATTGGACCAAAATCTTCCTATTAAAACAACTGAAGCAATTGTCGCTACTGTGTTGGAGGCTATGACAGAGACATTGGTCGAAGGTAGCAACGTAGAAATTCGTGGTTTTGGCAGTTTTACTGTGAGGGAATACCAGTCCTACGACGGCAGAAATCCTAAAACCCACATGATAGTCAAGGTGAAGCCGAAAAAGCTCCCTTTCTTCAAGGTCGGTAAAGAACTTCGTGAAGCTGTAAATGATGGAAAAGAAAAATAACTCAATGTTCACTGAAAATTGGGGTAAGAGTTGGCACATGGTAGCCGGTGATGAACTGCTTGCCAAAGAACTGATGCCAGTTTTTGAAAAATACCTGACGGCTTTACAGAAAAAGGGTGCTTCAAAATCAACGATGAACCGGCACAAAAATGCCTGCCATTCCATCGGTGGATATATAATCAACCAGGTGTTTAAATATGAATGGGATGAACTTGAGGAGCCCTGGAATGGGGAAGAAATTATCTTTCAGTGTGTATTTGGGCTTGATGGCCCGTTAATCTACGATGACAATCCCTCCTTGCAAAAGGAAGTTGACGCTACCAGCCGGAAACTCTACAATTTCATTCTACTAAAGGGGACCGTGTAGCAACCAGCAAAAATACAAGCGGTTGTGCTTGTGAAGCAAAAATTTTCCTCTGCCTCCACATGTCATCTTCCATAGATAAAAAGGCCCATAGTCAGGGTATCCACAACCTGCTAAACAAGAAGCATCTTTTTACCCCTCCAACTCTTGCCTAAATAATGGTCGATGGTGGGTAGATCTTTATCAGTTCGAGTATTCAGGTAGTAGCCTTCACAACCGGCAACTCCTGCCAATTTGTTGTATAAGCTGGTGACTTCCGAGTCTGTTGCATTGACCACGGTTTATCCGTGTCCTCGGTCATTCCATATTGAATAGTACTCCGCCCCCACTTGTCGTTGATTTTATCCAATGCCGCCATGAGTGGCTTGTCTTCTTTCACTGGAGTGGTCGGCGAGAATAAATCCTGCTGCTTATATCCCTGTTTGACGATACCGGCAAGCATGATACCCGCCTTTCGATAACGATAACCAGGGCGGTATATAGATTTGAGACATCGTATCGCCGCTTCGATCAGATCCGGCGTGGATGAAGTCGGTCTCGGTAGAGTGATTGTCAAATTGTTCGAATAGTTCGACTGCTCGTCAAACGGTCCGGTTGTGATATATAAGTTCAGATGATCTGCTTCAACAGCCTGTTTTCGGAGCTTCTCGGCTGCCATTGAGACAAAACTGATGACCGCTTCTCGAAGGTTCTCAATATCCGCAATCGGATGCCCAAAGCTCCTAGATGTGATAATTGACTTTGGACATGGTGGAGCCTTCTCAAGTGAGATGCACGGGATCTCGTTCAGTTCCATCACAGTTCGCGCACCGACAACGGTCAACTGCTTCCTTATCCACGATTCATCGGCTCTTTTAAGATCAAGTGCGGTATAAATCCCTCGTCCTATCAGCTTTTCAGTATGCTTTCGACCAATTCCCCAAATATCACCGACTTCCGTCTCCCGTAAAACTTGGTCGATTTGACTGTTATCAACGAGATCAAAGACACCTTGATACTGTGGATTCTTCTTCGCGACCCTATTGGCGATCTTTGCCAGCGTTTTTGTCGTGGCAATACCGATGGAAACTGGAATACCAACGAGTTTTCTCACTCTCTCTCGAAGTTCGGCAATGTATTCAAGCCGGTTCCAGATTTTATTCACTGGGAGCGTCAGGAACGCCTCGTCTATGGAGTACACTTCAACATTACATTCCATCTGTCGAATCACATCCATGACCCGATGTGAGAGATCACCATACAGCGCGTAGTTTGATGAGAAAACATGCACACCATGCTTTGCAATCAAGTGTTTCATTTTGAACAGCGGGGCACCCATGGAAATTCCAAGAGCCTTTGCCTCATTGGAACGAGCGACTATACATCCATCATTATTCGAAAGGATTACAACGGGCTTTCCAATCAAGTCTGGCCGGAACAACCGTTCGCAGGAAGCGTAAAAGTTATTACAGTCAATAAGAGCGAAAACTCTCTTTTTCGTGGGAGGCATTAAAATTGATGGATGACGCTGGTGACCACTCCCCAGATGCTGAAGTCGGTATCTTCGGTGATCACGACAGTAAAGTAGTCGGGATTTGCCGGGACCAGTTTACAGGAAGTTGGATTACGCTCAAGCCTTTTTACGGTCAGTTCGCCATTAACGATAGCAATAACAATTTTACCGTTTGTCGCCTCAAGAGATCTGTCGACAACCAGGATATCGTCATGATTGATACCTGCATCTTTCATAGAATCGCCGGCAACCCTCACAAAAAAAGTGGCCACCGGATGTTGAATCAGCAATTCGTTCAAATCAAGTTTTCGGTCAATGTGGTCTTCGGCAGGGGAAGGGAAACCAGCTGAAACGCCGCTTGTGAAAAGCGGCCGAACACCCATATTTTTTTGCTCGACTTCAAAAATGGTGGCAATTGAGGTGTCTTTTTTCATGTCGGGAACATTATCATAAAACCCTGAAAAGATATTGTGAGAAATTTTCTCGTTGCCATTAATCTGTCAGTTCACCGGTTATTTTGCTCTAGCCGGTATCGTCCTCCCACTCCCTTTTTCGCCCACCCCCACACGTCATTTTCCCACTTTCCAGAGAGATATTATCACTAAAGATGCCCATGACCAAGGCATTCCCACCAACCCGCTGAATCACTAAGCATCCGCATATACACCCCGTAGGTCCGGATGCTTTTTGATTTTCAGATATATATTTGTATAGCATAATGTACATACAAACCTATATCGTTTCCCGCAACGCTTTCAAAAGCCTTTCTCCTGTTGTACTCGTCCCCAACACAATCAAGGCACGAATTGCAGCAGTTTCACTGATGTGCCGGTGACTCTCCTTGTTCATAGTCGCGGTAATCTCTTTAAGCCTGGCAATATCATCATCATAAAGCCGGTATGCCTTCAACGATGGTTTTTTTCTTGAAGGCAGCAAATCGAGACGTTCTTTAGAATCAATTTTTGACTCAGCTATTTGAGCCAGCTTGGATTGTCCGGTAATTTTTTTAGTTGCCATATCCCAGAATCTCCTCGGTAAGTTTTTTGAAATCTTCGGCACCGCAAGATCTTGGGTCGAAAACCATCACAGGTTCATTGTTCATTTGCGCTTGGTTAATGGCTTCATTTCTACGGATCACGGTTTTTAATAGATTCTTCCTGTATGGTTCCAATTGTTCTTCGACAAATACATTGGAGAGCTTGTTGCGGGCGTCACGACCATTTCTCAAAATCATATATTTAAAGTCGCTCGATTCTTTCACATCCTCGATCGACTTGAAAAGGTCGGCAATACCATCCAAGGAATAACGTCCGTAAATAGTCGGGATCAAAATCATGTCGGAGGTATAGATGGCATTGATCGTGAGGACGTTAACTGTGGGTGGGCAGTCGATGATGATGAAATCGAAATCCTTTTCGATTTTTTTCAAATGATTATGGAGAAGCTTTTCCCTGTGGATTTTCGTTGTGATCTGTTCGGCAGTAACTGCGAGGTGGATATTGGAAGGGATAATAAAAAGATTTTCAACTGGCTCTTCATTTTCACCGAGCGCTGCTTGACGAATGACATCGTCAATTTTACACGATTTGCTCGACAGCAGCTCACCCACTGTTTGATTTCTGGGAATGTCCGTGCAGAAGATCACAGAGCTGTGCGCCTGGGGATCCATATCGATGAGAAGGGTCCTCTTTCCTGATATCGCAAGACAATATGCCATGTTTGTGGAAATCGTTGATTTTCCGGCACCACCTTTCTGGTTGAGTATTATTATTTTCATCGTGTTTTCCTGTAGTAAAGATCAACTTGTATATATTTTTTGTGATCTATTTATACAACTAAATAGTTATATAATAAAGTAAATAAATATTCATACCTTTGTATAGCACAAAAGATATAATAATCATCCAAAAAAAAGCCGTCCCCCGAAGGAGACGGCTGTGGTTAAATTGTTATGCGGCAATCGACATGGATTTCAATTCAGCCATCTTTTCAGTCAATACCCAAAGAGCCTGATTCAGCTTGATATTGCGATCAAGGGCTTTCACCGCTCTGGTAGTGACTTTTCGAGGGCCATCTTCTCCATTGATTTTGCCTTTTACTCCGCCTTTGATGATATTCTCCTGGACTTTATTGAATGTTGTCCACAGACTATTGCTGCCATCAGCAAAGCGGCGCTGTGTCAACAACTGTTCCGGAGATATAGGAGCGTTATCCAAATCCTCATATAGCAGCCTGTGAGCTGATGCAGCATAGGCGATCTGCTCGTCGTATCCCAAACTGATGCCTTTCAAATATTCCATCTGGTCGTTGATGACAGTTGCAGCAGCGGTGATCTTATCAGCCGATTCAACAAAATCATTTTGGTTAAATCCTACATGCCGATGGGTGAAGTTGGCAAAATCCGAGGCGATCATCAAACCGTTGCCACACACCAACCGCCAAACTGAAGCAATGAGTTTGAAGGAACTGCCCAGGTCGTGAGAATTATAGAGCACCAGGTCAACCCGCTCATCCTTCGGATTCATTTCGAAGTTTTCATTCCGGGTAAAACGAATGGAATGCTTTTGAAATCCTTCCTTATCCTGAATACGGGTGCTGCTCTGCTCTGCCTTGATCGGAAACCAGCCGGCATTACGCAGCAGGTCAACTGCATCTAAGGTTGGAACAAAGGTGTAACGGCTGGATACTTTATCTACAGGCTCAGTTGCACCAGCAGCAGAAGCGTACTTAACGATCAGGTCATTGGTCATAAAAATAGGTGCGGTCATGGTCGTGTCTCCTTTGAGATTGAAAAAAATAGGGACAAGACCCCCGTCAGGGAAGTTTTGTCCCTGATAGGTTGACTACTTATTTAGTGTGGATTGGTTTTACTCCGTTTTTTCTGTTTTCATTTTCTACCTCTTAAGGCCAAGAGGTGCAGAAGACCTGCCATTTACAGATTGGTGCAGACTGACATTATTGCCATCAGTCATACCTTGCTGGTAGGCATTGCCATCAACACGACTGGCTCTTGACATTATCGTTTTTATACGTGGGAAAAGCCGATTAACTCGCTGGTCAACTGCTTTATCTTTAATCACCATCAATGCAGTACCGGTCATCCCGAAGGCATTACGACTATCAGTCGGGGCAGTGTTCTGCTTCAGACGTTCTAATCGTTGGCTGATCGTTTTAATCATTCCCAGGCGATAGCTGTTATGCAGGGATTTACCGTGAGTTCTGGTAAAACCCTTTGCACAGTTTACATAAGCCTGGCTCATCCGCTTAATTGTAGAGCGCAGTCGTTCAAACAGATCGGTGATTATTATCAAATCTGTCTGGCCGGCCACGAAAGTGAAACTCCAGCCATTGCTGTTTCTGGTACGGATTGCTCGGCCATTGAAGGTTTGGGCAATGAAGCTTCCCATGGAGATTTCCCATGTCTGGGAAGTCTTGGTCAGTCCACATACCTCAGCAGAACCTACATGCGCACCACTTCCGTCAAGAGCTACATCAGCAACAGACAGATTGTGTTCACGCATCAGCTCCTCGGCCTTCTTCATGGCAAGGGCAGCTTCGTTTTCGTTATCACTTGCAGACAGAGCAAGTAATTTCTGGAGTTTATCGATTATTTTCTGATCTATCATGGCCTTGTCTCCTTTGAAATTGAAAAAAATAGGGACAAGACCCCGCCAGGGAGGTTTTGTCCCTGATGGGTTGATATTGATTGCGTAGAATTGAGCTAAAACTGAATACCCATATCCGCAAAGGATGTTATCTCATCCCCGACGATTATATGGTCCAGCACTTTAACATCTATAATCTGCAAGATTTCTTTCAGTTTTTTGGTCAATTCAATGTCTTGTGGTGATGGGTCAGAATTACCTGAAGGATGGTTGTGAGCGAGGATAACCTTTGTAGCATTGAGTCGCAGGGCTTCCTTGACCACTTCACGAGGATAAACGGTTGTCGAATCAATAGTCCCTTGGAACATTTCCTTCCACGCCAGGATGCAGTTCTTGGTGTCCAGAAACAGACAACTAACAACCTCATGTTGGTATGGAAAGATTTTTGAGGCTATTGCTTCCTTTGCAGCTTGTGAACTTCCGATAAATTCAGTTCCTCTTTTCAATGTAGAGCAAGTACGGCTACGGCCCTCTTTAATAATTACGGGGGTTGTCGCAGTGACGTACTGTCCTTGTTCGTCTTGGATAAATAACTTCATGGCCTATCTCCTCCTTTGAATTAAAGAGGGAAAAGACTTTACCAAAGACTTAGGAGTTATTTTGCTCCTGATGGTTTGATTGCTACGGGTTTCTGCAACAGAAAGCTTCTTTTGCAAGCGTTCTATTTCATTAGCAGCCAGAAAAAGCAGGATGCAGTGCCCGAGGTTGTTTTTGTCGGTTCTTTTTGCAGTAGTCCGCATACTTCTAACTAAATTGACAATCATGGTCTTGTCTCCTTGGAGTGAATGAAAAAAAGGGACAAGACTTCCCCGTCAGGGAGGTTTTGTCCCTGGTGGGTTGATTGGTTTATGTTTGGCTAATCTTGATCTTGACGATCTTCCTGGTGGTCGGCTTCGAAATAATCAGCCATTAAATAATCCATTAAATCATCCATTAAATCGGCCATTACTTCGAGATCATAATAATATTCCATTATGATGCCTCCTGTGTGTCAGTATGGTCAGCGATGGCCTCAAAGAGATAGACGGGCTGATGATATTTCCATATCTCTCGTAACAGAGCTACGGGGTCATTACTTTTCACTATCCTCTGTAACCTTTCGATCTCGGTTGCTGCCTGTCTGAGCAATTCCCCAAAAGGCCAAGTGCAATTATCCGCAGCGTCCGCATGTTCGCGTAACTGTGTAGGCAATTCAATCCTGATCGGCTTTGGGGTGATATCGACTTCTAATGGTGCGGCCATCATTTCGATTTCTGAATTATTCATAAGTTTTCCTCCGTAATGAAAAGGAACAAAACTTCCCACAAGGGGTTGTCTTGCCCCTTGATAGGTTGGGTTAATGGGTTATGCCGCTTTTCGTATTTCAGCCAGGACAAAATGCTTGCACTGGTCAGGCTTATAAATACGAATCGGCTTTTCGTTGATTTCACCGCAACCTTGTCGGTCGTACCAACCTATCTTTCTGCCGGACCAGAAAACAAATCCGTCCCTCAGATCGAAGCGGTTGTTGCCGACATAAGCGATGGCTCCGGCCTTTTTGACATACACAGTCCCGCGAACAACATACTCTTCTGTGATCGTGGCTGTACCGCCGGAGGCGGTACTCATGGTGGTGGTGGTCGTAATGGTGACATCCTGGTCATCGTCCATAGACAGATTACTCAGCAACTCACGCTGCCGGTATCTGGTCCATGCTTCGCTCATATCCTTGACCGCAACCTTGCCGGTCAAAGCCTTTGCCAGTTCATACATCATGCTGTTTTCTGATTCAGATAATGCGGCCAGCCCTTTATCTGATAACTCGCCCTCTACTGCGAGCGATGTTTCCATCTTTTGGGCCATGAGCGACAGAGCTTTTTCCTGCATGGTTTTGGAATAGGCCATAAAAAATACCCGTACCGGCAGGTCTTGCCCGATACGCCATGACCTACGGCTGGCTTGTCTGAGAGTGAATACTGAATAGCCGCATTGAAAAAAGATGATTGTGGGAAACTCCAAAAGATCGAGCCCAGTTTTTACTAAATTGGGATTGCAAATAAGGCAATCGTACAATCCCGTCTGAACCTGCTTTTTGAGCCAATCCTCCCGATACTCCGGCTTTACGGTTTGACTGCGGAGTACCAGAGGCTTCATGTCATTCTTCTGAAGTTTTTCCTCTAATACAGGAAGCAAATCCCGTGTGCCGGTATGTTCGAGAAAGATCGCTACTTTTCTCCCTTGTTTTTTTTCAGCCGCTATAATCTCCAGCAACTTTTCTTCTTTGGGCAACAGGTCAATTCGGAGGCCAGGTGCAGAGGCAACTACTGTCTCTCTCCCTGCAATCTCCAGGGTGATTTCCTCCCCATTTCGGCATCCATCAGGATACGCCAGCAAGGATTGAATCATTTTGCCCATAAGCCGCATATCACCACGAGCAAGTGCTGCGCTGGTGGCATTTATGAGATCATGGGAGAGTTGGGCATATTCCGGTTGTTGTTGGTCGGGTTCCAATGCGACTGGAACGATGATTTCTTCGTATTCCGGCAATGCGTCATTAACATCGGCCAGACGGACAAAGGTCGAATGCTCAAGCAGCAGATCAGGCAGTAACAGGGGTGATATTCCTGGAGCTTCTTTGACCCGTGACTTTCCGAGCTTTCGGCCAATACTGGCAACATTGAGACTTGCATTTACATCCTTGCTGTCATAGGTGCGTTGCACAACGCCGTAGCGTTCTGCAAAATGCATTGACCTGCCAAACTCAAAGCCATCTGCCTTCATCTGACGAGAAAACATCCGCCAGAGCAGGTAAAACAGATTTGAACTATAGCCGCCCATTAAAGTGCCGGTAAGAGCAAGCACCTTTTTTGAGCGAGCGATAAGACAGGACATTGCTTGACCCTGGGCAGTACCGCCGCCCTTGAGTTCATGCACTTCGTCCAGTATCAGGAGATCGAAAAAGTTCTTGGTGTGAAAAAACCGCTTCATAAACTCGGCCTTGGCGTAGCGGCGGACTTTCGTTCCATCTGCCATCCACATCGGGGCCTTGCAATGTTCGCACGGTATGCACTTGTTGTTATCGTCATCGGTTGTTATTTGCCCACCGCATTCAGGACAACATTGCCTTCCAAAAACCGTAATCCGTTGGGGAACACGCTGGAAATGCAATTTAGCCCGCTCTTTTCCCATTACCCATATCTCCATGCCAACAGGTTTTGTTGACGTGAGCTTACCTGCGATGAGCAGATCGAGGCTTTTCCCGTTGAGGTTGATGCAGTTGCATCCGGGGATGGTATCTTGTGCTTCCCGTATCCATTTTTTGACCAGGTGGCCGGGACATTGAATAAGGATGCGTTTGTGTGTTTTAGGAATCAGATGAGCAACAGCCAATCCCATAAAGGTTTTGCCCGTTCCCATCTCACCGACCATGAAAGCTGCCTTGTGATCTTCTTTGAAAAAAGACCTGGCTACCGGCAATATGCCTTTTCTGGTTTGCGACTCGAACGGTTTCCGCAGTAATTGCTGCAACTTTGCTCTGGCCTGTGAATCCCAATCATCTTCGGCTTTCAACGAATAGACAGGGTTCATGTTTTGAATGACTTGATTCTTAAGCATATCGCCCCATTCATCAAGAAATTCGGCCAGTTTGACGGTTTTTTGTCCGTCAATTACTGATTCGACAATATCGGTGATAGCTTCCATAATTCTCCCTTTTAATGGTTAAAGAGAGGAGAATATGGCCCCTTGAGGGGAAATACTCTCCCCCTGTTTGGGTTAGGTTGTCAGCTTGGTTGGCTACTGTATCTCTCCGGTCTTGATTGCTTCCAGCACACGCGACTCTAAGGTCTCATCGCCTGGGATATTTACAAGATACGCTTCCTGAAAATCCTCGTCGCCGAAGCTATAAAGTTTTTCAGGGGATATCATTTTCTCCCAGAGCCACTCTTGCCATTGTGGTTTGAGTGGAATGGTGGTTGCTTTATCAACACGGCGGAAGGCTCGTTCCTGCACGGTAGGCAGATCAGGGCCAAAGACAGTTGCATGAATAGAAGATTCGTTGAATCCTGTTGCAACCAGCACCTTGTTTACTACCTCACCGATCTTGCGGGTGCGGCAGGTGCGGATTGAGCCGGAAAAACTAAGGTCAGATAACTCGTCATTATTTTCAGACACCCTGCAAACAGCCTCGCCGCCATAAATGAGCGCAGACATGGCCTTTACATGAGAAGGCGAACCGATAAGGCTCAACAAACAACCTTGGTATCCTTGGTCTGACCTTCTTGCAATCAGGGCGTTGGAATAACAGACGAATCCAACACATTTTATGATGAGGTATGGTGTTGTCATGTGATTTCTCTCGTAAGGGTTGGATGAGGATTACTGCACGGTAATCAATTCAGCAGTTTGCATGTCAATGACTTTGACGGTCGGGATGTACTGGTCTTTGGTGGTGATCGAACCGCCGCCAGTCTCGTTTTCATGAACCTGGACAATCTTCTCGATTTTTTTGATAACACCTTTAATAACCAACTGCCGGCCATCCTTCTCAATGGCTCCGTTCATGTATCCTCCTGCCAGCATAAGGGCCAGGTGGCCGTTTTCAAGCGAAGTCAATGGACGGATATTATTGTTTTTGGTAGGGATAAGTTCTTTCAAAACATCTTGAAGAATCCCTGCCTTGTTAATCACTGGAATTGCTTCCAGTGGGTCAAGGCGATCTATACGGAAGTTGACTGGTCTGTCTGCCTTGGGAATAACGATTGGGGCCATAGTTTCCAGTGGCCATACTTCGCTTTGAAACTCTTCCGGTGTCCTGCCGGCCAATTCTTCCAGATGTTCCTGGGTTGCTTTGGCATTTTCCTCTGGTATGAATCTTCTTTCTCCAAAGACAACACACTGCTTAAACATGGGAAATTCTTCGTCAGGAAATCCTGTCACCTGTACCTTGAAATTACGGGCCAGTGTCTTGGCACATGCTTTCAAGACATAATAGGGGATGACCAGAACGAGAATCCCACCAATCTGCAATGTCCGGATATAGGTACGCAAAAACTGATGTTCCAGTCTTCTGTCCGAGTTGTCGTCTGAATTGATTGCGGTATCGTAGGGTGGGTTGAGATAGAGCAAGCCGAAGGATTGAGTTGATACTCTTGCCTCGGTAAGTGCATCACCCCATACTGCCTTGAAAAGCTGTGATTTAGCTTTCGTGGCTCGCTGGTGGTCAAGCTCAACGCCATAGGTTATGGTGTCGGGGCTTGCCAGTCGGGACAGAGTGTTTCCGTACCCGCAGCAAGGGTCTAATGCTCTTGCGTCTTTCTCGAAAGATATTTTTGTTTTAAGCAGGGAAACAACACTCTCCGGTGTAGGAAAGAAACCTGCTTTAGCTTGCGATGCGAGTCGTGCCATGATCTTGCTCCTTTTGGTTGAAAATAAAAAAAGGGCAAGACACTCCCGGCAGGGGATGTTTTGCCCCTGGTGGGTGAACTGGTTTTTATCGGCTCTGTCAGATTAAAACGGAACTTCCTCGCCCGGCGATGGTGGGTTATCCCCATTATTTCCATGAGCAGCTGAAGACGAGGCAGTTTCCTTATCAAAGTTTTTACCACCAAGCATTTCCATGCTCTTGGCAATAATCTCAGTGGTGTAACGAATACTACCGTTCTCTTCCCACTTTCTGGTTTGCATCTTGCCCTCAATATAGACTTTCGAGCCTTTCTTGAGGTGATCTCCGCAAATTTCGGCCAATCCTTTCCAGGCTACAATTTTGTGCCAGTCGGTATGCTCCTGTTGTACTCCGTCTGCATCCTTCCACCTTTCAGTAGTAGCGATAGAAAAAGTTGCCACAGCAGCACCTTTCTGAGTGTAACGAATTTCTGGGTCATTGCCTAAGTTGCCGATTACCATTGCTTTGTTCATGTTGTTGTTCTCCTTTATGGGTTGTTGGTTTATGCCGCTTTTTGGATTTTTTGGATTTTCGTCTTGGCGGTTTTAATATCCAGGAATGAATACGAGCTTGATTCTTGAAATTCTTGCATCGTATGCCCCATCTCCGCCAAAAATGATGCTAAGCGTCCGGTATCAGTATGTTGCCGTGAGCGAACTGCTTTAGAAAGGATGGTGTTGTTAACTTTGATTGAATGTCCGGCCTGATTCACTATTGAAAGCAATTTGGCCTTCATGGGTTCAATCTGTTTGTCCAATACCTTGCCCTGTTCCAGCAAAGATCGTAATTCGGTGACACTGTTTTCCAGATCAGGAACCTCTTTGGCTGCAAATCTGGGACAGGTGGTCAAATTATTACAAAATCCGCAAAGCGGGCTGGGGTCGGTAGGTGGGTTTTTGGGGTGGCCGAGTATCATGAACTGATAATCTGTCCAGATGGACGTCGCCCGGTCTTTCAATCCTTTGTACATAATGTCATCTGGCTTGTAGCCGTTGAAAAATCCAATATCACCGCTTCCTAAATCAATGGCCAGAATTGCACCTTTGATCCTGTAATCAGGAAATTGTTCCTTTAACGCTCCCATCTGCATGTACAGTTGAGATTCCCAGGAGCTATACGGCCCGTCAGGAATGGCACAAACCGATTTGACTTCGAGCACGGCTTTCAGTTTCGGTGCATTGAAAACAAAATCAAGGTGGCACCTGATGGGAGTATTACCGCTGGCAATAGCCTCAACCTGTCGGTCAAAATTATTAAAGCCTGCGGCGGTCATTGCGTTTGCGACAATATCCTCGGCCATGTGTCCTCTTTGGAAACGGAGCAATGTGGCCAGGTCATGTTCGGCGGGATGTAAGCGGTCAAGAATTACCTTTCGTGGGCAGTATCCAATATCAGATGCGCCAAGGTAGCTGCTTCGATCTCCCAGGGTAGTGAGGGTGTGTTGTTTTGCAAACTTTTGTAACCCAGTGAGCAGTGTGTTTTTGATATCCATGATGTTTCTCCTTAGAAATGAAAAATTTGCGGGGAGAACACACGGATTTCCCTTGAGGGAAGAGTGTTGCTCCCTCGTTGGGTGGGTAAAAAACGCTGTAAATAGCTTATGTTAGAGTCAGTCTAATGGGTTAATGGGTCGTCAGGTCTTTGTACCAGTTTTTCTGATCTTTATTCCATTTGAATCCTACCGCTTTTAATAGCTCCTTCTTATCAAAGACTTTGCCCATTGCGATAATAATACTGTCATGATGTTCGTATGTGATACCGTCAATCTTGGGCAAGGAAGAAGAATTGGTAGGTTCTGGTGGAGGATCTGGTTGAGACTGAGTAGTTGGTGGTAATGTTGGTTGCGTCACTTCAGGTTTTGATTGAGGAATTGGTTGAGATTGCGGGGTGCGTTTCGATTGAGATTGTTTCGATGGCGCTTGTGGGCTGTGTGAATTGTAAACAGTCTCAAGTAAGCCACGATATGAATCTTGTCCGATAGAGCAAAGGGAGAGACATTTCTGAAGTGCATCGGTAATTGCCCCTTTCTGAGCATCGCCAACATTGCCTTTCACTATATTCATCTGTCCTTTGTGTGATCCTTTGCAAAGCCATTCATCGGTATCGGTTTTCAAAAATAACGTCACCTCTGCTACAACCTGATTGTCAAAAATCTCTTCCTTAGTCAGTTCATAACGCCAGTTTTCCGGTTCTATGATTTGATTAACTGCGTCAAATACATATTGCGGTTTATAGCCATAGCGAATTTGACCAATCACCTTGCCGTCCTTGTCTTTCATTTTAATTTCCTGCACGGCATTGCGGCCAAAACTTCTGATCAATTCGTTGATTTCGTGAATTTTTTCTATGAGTGTTGACATGGTTGTTCTCCTTTAATCTTGTGGATTGTGGGAGAAGACAACTATGCCCATGGAGGGAGAGTTGTTTTTCTCCCGTTGATGGGGTGGGGGTGTTGCTCTATTGCTATGTGCTACGGGGAATCAACGACAAAAGAAATCAAACGGATTCATCCACAAAAAAGAGGTTCGCAAATGCGATTAAACTTTTCCTGTATGGGATTTGTCCGGACGGATTTGTCTTGTCGATGAAAAAAAGGGGGTTGGAAAAGTTGACGAAGAGGACAATGAAATCAGAATAAAGATAATAATATTGTCGTCTTGTCAGGGGAGGCCATATCCAAAATCATCCAAAAAAGAGGTTCACAAATGTGATTAAACCTTTCTTGCAGAAATCATATGGCAGGTACAAAAATCACTGGGTCATTCATCGAAATATATTATGAAAAATATACCATGAAGCCTCAGTTATTTTCCCGAAAGGGATTACTTAATTAAATTAAGTGGAATTATACTGCAAATAAATATCCTTTCTTGAGGGAAATCAAGAAAATAATTTTTCACGGTAAATTCTGCAGAAAATTTTACTTTTTTTACATAAAAACAGAAAAAATTCCTCAAAAAAGCATACATGGCCGGAAAGAGATAATAGGAGGGAAAAATTACATCCGGCAAATATGCAGACCCAATATAACGAAATCATCAATTCCTTCGTCGATAAATATGGCCTCAGCCGAGGTCAGGTTGTGGCCGAGATCGAGAAGACCTTTTCGACCATGCTGTCTCGCTGGTATGGGACAGGTACGGTTGTCCTGTTTGCTGATGACCACCTGCAGGCACTGCACTATGCCAAGGAGTCAGGCATTCCCCTACAAAATCAGCTTGATTTGGTCTCCGTGCGGGGCTGGAACACTCTCCAGAGGGCACTTGACCAGAATTTTACCAAGATTGCTTGCCTGCATGAAGTGACTCGTTATAAACAATTGGAACATGAGTTGCGATGGGGGGATATTATCCGTAAGAAAAATGATGGTTTCCTGGTGGAGATCGAAATTGAAAAGGGCCTGGCAATCATCGCCGAGTGTCCATTGAATCGTGTTGGCGTGCATGAATGGAATATGCTGGCCGTTGGCCAAAGACGAGCATTTCATCTGCGACGGGTGGACTCGGTAAAATTGCGCGGGATCACCCGGGTCAAGGTGGTGGTTGATCGTGTTTCAAAGAATCTGGTGACTGCTTTACTTAGAGAGCAGCTCGGTACTGCCACAGAGATAACTCTATATTGCGCCAAACGGTATGTCGGCCATAAGAGTTTTGTTGAAGCCAGCGGGTTTTTACCAAAACAGGTAATCTTGGCTGTATCCAGAGAATTGCATGAGCATATTCAGGTTACGGTAGAAAAGAACGCAGTGGGTAAAAAATCTTGATCTGGAGAAAACAGCCCAAAGAGCCGTATACGCAAATAGGCGATGGCTTTCACCTGGACCATCCAGACAAGATAATACCGCTTGGCTTCCCTGATAATGACCGCAGAGGACATTTCTGGTGCTTCGGGACAACCAGGGTGGGCAAGACCCGCACTATGGAAGGAATCATCGAGCAGGACATTCGCAAGGGGTATTCAGTGGTAGTCATCGACCCCAAGGGTGACAACGAACTGTTCTCCAAAATAGTACAGGTGGCTCTTGATACCGACAGGCAAGAGGATTTAATGCTGCTTACCCCTGTCTTTCCCCAATACAGTGCAGTTTTTAATCCTCTCTCTCATTACTACATGGTCGAGGAAATAGTGGCCCATATTACCGCCGGTGTTGCGGTAGGCAGGGAGCCTTATTTCTTCTCTGTTGCCTACGAAATCAGCCTGGTGGTGGTACAGGCGCTTATTTTGTTGGCCGAAGCCAATAATAGAATACCGGATTTCAATCTCAACGATGTCAAAAACAATATCAGTCATGCTGATCTGGAGAAGCTGAAAGAAAGAATCGAAGGTATTAATACCCCACAAGCCCGACAGCTTGCCATGGATTTACGAAGGATTATCGCTTCGACAGCCGACTACCATTCCAAGGTTGCCTCTTCACTGCGTGTGGCACTGACGGAATTAACCAGTGGCAATGTCGGACGGATTCTTGGCCAGGCCAACGAAAACCGTTTCATTAGCCGCCTGGAGCAAAACAAAGGCGTTATCATGATTGTCCAGCTTGGCTCTTTGCTCACCAAACGGGCGGCTTATACCGCTGGGAAGGTCATTACCTCTAACATCCAGGCTTTTGTCGGTCGCAGGTTCTCCAGTGATAAACAGATTTCACCAGCCCTTGTCCTGCATATTGATGAGGCCCAATCTGTTCTCTATGAAGGGATTGAGGAGCTCTTTGCCAAGGCTGGCGGTGCAGGTGTCTATATCCACGGCTATTGCCAGTCAGTGAGCCAACTCTATGCCGAGATTGGACAAGATCGAGCCAATACTATCCTGGATAACTGCAATACCAAGTTGTTTATGCGGGTGCCCGATGCCAAGACCGCCACCTATATCTCAGATCATCTTGGAGAAAAACGGGTCTTCAGTCCGGTTATCTCCGTGGGTGGTGGGCTGGCTATCAGAGAGACCGAGGATGTAAGGGTTAAGCACACCGAAGTATTGAACCTGGCTCCCCGTCAGTTCTTCATGACTACCTATTCAGGAATTTATCGGGGAATCACAGCGGATGTTCCCACGGCTGACCTCAAGGTGATCTTTCCCGAAATCAGACCACAATGGGATGATTATCAAGAAGACCTGTCAGGCGAAGAAGAGAGGGGGGACGGATGACTGCTGCAGAGATCAATACCATCCTTGGCCTTGGTATTTTGGTTTTTGCCGGCACAATATGGATGCTTCTCGTAAGGTCAGAGAAAAAACCTGCTGTATCCCAAAAAGTAATGTTGTTAAAAGACTTATCTCAGTTGTGGATTAAAAATGGAGAGGTCGATATCGCTGATCTGGCCCCAATCTGGCGGGATGATCCTGTAGTGGAAGCAATCGAAGAGGTATTCATCGAATTTCAGAATGCACGGATACAGGAATTCTACAAAAAATACATTCAGCCATTACACCATGCTGCCCAGCAACAGGCAGTTTGCCGTGATCTTTTGTTTTTGCTGGACACGGAAGGGGGGTGTCCATCTGTCGTCAATGTCAGTCGTGATGTAGAAGCCACCTGGGATTCCAACACCTACACCCTGCTTGGTCAAACAACCCTGATTGACCATTCCCTGAATGTGGCTGAACAGGTTGTCCGGCTGCTACAGGAATCCGATACCGGCTATCTTATGCCGGATACCATCATTGCCGCCTTGTCGCATGACCTGGGAAAACTGCCATCCATCCGGGGGCATTTGTACAGCCTGGGCGAACATCCCTTAGCCGCCGGCCGGATTCTGGTCGGTCTTCAATCTTTCAAAGAACTTCACCAAAAAGAGGAAATCTTACAGGCCGTAAAATTCCACCACAAACAGCCTCAAGAGCTGCTGGGCAAGACTTTGAAACGGGCAGATCAACTTGCACGACAGCAAGAGTTAGAGCAGGCACAGGAGCGACTCGGGCCATTAGAAAAGCCTCCTGGGTGGCACAACGAAGCAAAGGCGCAAGACGGTATATTTAATGAAAAATCAGAGACAAAAAAGAAGATGGCAGCCCCAAATCTCATCAACCTGTCATGGCTTAACACCCAAGAATTACTGAAAGACATGCGGCCCTATGTCAATAAATTAGAGGGGCGAAGGTTCCAGGCGTTTTCCATGCCCAGTGGTGTTGTCTATTTTATGCCAAAAATACTGGAAGTGATTGCCAAGAAACAGGCGGAAAAAGCGGGAGTGCTGGAAGTAGTCTCTATGGAAGATAAAGAAATGCGGGAGGTATTGTTATCCATCGTCCATCAACTACGGCAGGAGAATGTCATAGCCGGTGGCCTTTTGAAAGACAATTATTTTGGGGCATATTACACCGTAACCATGAAATCAGGCCTAACCATGAACGGCTATTACACGCCGTGTCATGCCGAGGCGTTTGGTTCTATTGCCGTTATGGAAGATGCTAAATCCGGTATCCTCCTGGACCTGGTATCTGTTGAACCCGTTCACGGAGATAAACAGGCATGAGCAACAGCATAAACAGCAGTGGCTTTAGTGGCTATAAGGGCGGTAGCTCCGGCAGTAGTAGTAGCGGAGGCAGCAGTGGTGGTAGAGGCGGCTCATATAGCCCGAATGCCACATTTATCAATACAGACTCTCGTCAATATGTAAAGCCAAGGACTATCATTAATGTCATTTCGGAGATTCAGCATTATTGCATGGCTGAAAAAATGGGTAAAGACTTACCTGCAGAGTATTTGACACTGGAAAACTCTCTGGGGTTTTTCGGTGTCGGGGCGAAAAGTGGTCTGACAGAAGGACTCTTCCTGCTCTTGCTTCTACCAGCGGTTGATTTTTATCTGGTGCCTTTTGTCCTGAAATCACCAAGTTTGTTTTTAAAAACCATGTTCGGCTCTTTTCCTTTTCTGCCGGTCATCGCCAACACTTTCCTTTGCGCCTATATCAGTCAATACTTTGTTGGTGTAGTTACCCGCAAGGCCATCAATTCTTTCTTCACCGGCAGGATGCTCGTACTGATATTTAAAAGTTTCATGATCTACATTTTCTACACCTTACTTACCGGCTTGAGCACCCCGGAAAGGGTCTGGCAACTTGCTCAATATTTGGGCAAAAATGCCGAGGCAATCTATTATGGCTATATGACTATGCTTCCCAATATCATGCCGATAGCCACCAGGTGTTCTTTGCTTGTTATGGTGGCCGCCATCCTGCCTTACGGGATAGTTTTTTTAATGGATATGTGGCGGAGAAGTAAAATCAAACGCAACCATACCAGGATTACTGGTAAATCTTAAAAATCTATCAATCAAATCTATCAATCTATAGGGAGAGAAAATTGGAGAAAGAAATTCAGGAAACGCCGACTGAAAAGAAGAGATTTACCAAGGAAGAGATTCTGGAGAGAAAAATCTCCATGGTCAAGGAGCGTGGCTCAAGAGTCATGAAAATCAACTCACCATTGGGCAGCATCATGTTCAATGTTCTGCGGCAATTCGACCAGGCGTATGCAAATTTCAAGGGGCAATTGGGAGAGCCAGGGGGGATTTCCCATGAAAAAGGAGCTGCCCTTATGGATGAGGCGCGGAAGATAACCATGGCCTTCTCTGAGTTCACCGGCCAGTTGAGCAGGCAGGTCAGGTTCAAGTATTTTGTGCCTCAGGAGCTAGAGGAGATGCAGCAAATTACAGACAGAAAGAAAGATGAGCTCTCGACAAAGTGACTGTGGGGTGGGAGGCTGGGTTTATGATGGTTACCAGTCTCTCATACAGACCCGTGTCGCACCGAACTTATATTTAACTGCTATTGTGGATTTTCAATCAGGATTTCCCAGGATCTGACAATCGGGGCAATTGTGAGTTTCAATGCACAACATGGCCTACCTCATCGTAGGAGCTGACATCCCAGATAAGACCATGCCAGCCATCAATAATGCCATCATCGCCGCATGTCGGGCAAATCCAGTAAATCCGATCGTCTTCAGTAAATTGGACATTCAGCCGGCCAGTGCATGGTTTGCGATTTGGGCGTCGCCAGCACTTTGGCGGATCCTCGGGTACAAGGTCACGGTCTCGAGCAGTGGCATAGGTGATAATCTCAGCCAGTTTCGCGACTTTTAATCTTAACTGAGGTGCACCTGGCCCTGTTTGTTCCTCATTGAGCCAGTGTCGAATATCAATAACCCACATAAGTGTCGCCGGTAATAATTCTTTGTTCAAGCCTTAATATGGCTAAAGGCATTCCATAGGTGTCATCCATCAACATACTTCAAAGCCTTATCAAGTGACAGAACGATCCCACCAAAATCACCTGTAGAACCCCATTTTTTTCTGTGCCCTCCATCACAGAACCTCCACCTGACTTTTCATCCTTGTTGATTTAATCCTGGCTGGAGAGCATGCAACAATCTTGGACATCAAAATGTTTTTTCTTACCAGGCATTCCAGGGCAATGTTCGGATTTCGAAAGGTCAAAACTCCTTTTTGCGTTGCTAGGTTTTGGAGGCGGCTGATTGATTCAATGACAGTAGCCACCTTTGGTTGGAGTTCTGTTCCACTCTTGAGAGCTTTTCTTTGGTAAGGTAAAGTCAACAGTTGCTCCATTTTAGAGCAATTCCAGGAAAATAGGTTTTTCCACCCTCTCAGGAATTATGTCTACTTGCGATTTTTCTTAAATGGTTAATCTTGCCAAGAGACATCTCTTCAACTGGATAAGAGACAGTCAGAGGGTGTGACACATCGGTTGGAGGTTTGGCGAGAAAATCTTGCAAGGTAGGAGTAAAAAAGCTACGCTGGAAGTTGAAATCGGAGCATCCGGTCAGAGGACCGATTTTTTGGGTCAGCGTAAAAAGGAGCTACTTATCACCCAACAATTTGCTCTTTTACTTTGATATGCAAGTCCTAAACCGATCATTACTGATTCTTTTATATTGTCCTGAGCACATCCGAGCCTATCAATCTTAACAATTTAGGAGGGGATCTATGAAAAAGAATGCTTTCCATTTTCTGGTGCTGCTACTCTGCTGCCATCCAACAATTGCCTCTTCCGCAGACATCAGCGGATGTGTCACTCAAGGAGATACCCGATACTGCAAACCTGGAAAAAATTTTGCAGTATCAGGACAAGAAGTTTAGACCAATTTCTTTTTACGGCGAGAGAGGTGTGAGGGCAACTCAAAATACTAACAGAAGACCAAAAGATTCACCCGACTCCGCCACAGGTGTACCTAGAACGAGAAGAGGCCCTTATTGACAAACTGTTAGGCAGAATTTAAGCGCACTGCTATGATAATATAAAAAAGTCTTCAGAACACTAGCCTGACTTTTGGCTATTGGTTGTACGATAGGTGATCATGATTGTGCAGTGGGGAATGCAAAAAGGATAGAAACTGTGTATGATAACAGGTTTTATCCTGATTGATGTAGCTAATTTTATTAGAAAACAAAGGTGATATTTTTGTCTGATGAGCCTACATATGAAGATCTAAAAAAAAGAGTCCAAGAATTAGAGCATGTTGAATTGGTACGTAAACAGACCGAGGAAGAACTTGCTCAGATATTCTCCATGTCGCTGGACATGATCTGTATAGCCGACATTAACTCGGCAACCTTTCTTAAGGTCAATTGCTCATTTACAGAGATTCTCGGATACTCCGAAAAAGAACTCTTGGGAATACCGTTTTTGGATTTCGTTCATCCCGATGACATTGATACCACTAGGAACGTACTTGAGCAAAAACTGCAGTTGGGCGTCAAAGTTTATAATTTTGAAAACCGTTACCGTTGTAAGAATAGGAGCTATCGATGGTTGAGTTGGGTCAGTCATCCCAACCCAGAAAAAAGCATAACATATGCCGTCGCCCGAGATATCACCGAATGGAAAAATAATGATGAAGCATTGAAAAGAAGCAAAGAGCTACTTGATGCCACCGGCCGTATGGCCAGAGTGGGAGGATGGGAATTAAACGTAAAAACAATGGAGCTGACCTGGACTGAGGAGACCTATCGTATTCATGAAATACCGCCAGACAACAAACTCAATATACAGGAAGCGATAAATTTCTTTCATCCTAAAGACAGGCCGAAACTGGAGCAGGCCATTCAGCGTTCACTTGATTACGGTGAGCCGTACGATATGGAACTCCGTTTTATTACTGCAAAGGGAAACCATCTATGGACCCATACTATATGCAAACCAGAGATCACAGACGGAAAAACTACCAGACTGAAAGGTACCTTTCAAGACATCACTGACCTCAAATTGGTCGATATAAAGTTGCGAAACAGTGAGGAAAAATACCGGCAGCTTTTTCACAGTATCAAAGATAGTATACTCGTTACTGATACCAACAGAAATATCATTGATTGCAACCAAACTTTCAGAGAACTTTTCGGTTATTCGCAGGAAGAGATTATTGGTAGGCAAACAGCCTGCCTCTACGTGAACAAAGAGGAATTTTTGAAGATAGGTGAAAAGTTAAAAGACCACTATGAGCTTGATGAGAAAAATTTTACCTATCACATAAATTACAAAAAGAAGTCCGGTGAGATATTTCCTGGAGAAACTAATGCCTTTTTCCTGGAGAACGACAAAGGTGAAACAGTCGGATTTATAGGTATAATAAGGGATACCACCCACGGAAAAATGATTGAAGAATCACTTCAGAAGGCAAATGAAGAATTGGAACGTAAAACCGTTGAGTTGGAAGATACTAACACGGCTTTGAAAGTACTTCTCCAAAAAAGAGACCAAGACAATCTGGAATTGCAAGAAAACATATATTCCAATTATGAATTAATGATCGAACCTTTCATCAATAAACTGAAAAACAAGGCATCGAATAAAAATCAACAAAATCTTATAGATATTATTGAAACAAATTTGAAAGTGATCGTTAATCCGTTCATAAAAAAAATTTCCACCCCAATGATGATTCTCACGCAATCTGAAATTCAGATAGCCACCATGATAAAGCAGGGGTTTACTTCCAAGTAACTTCAATTTAAGTGGTTGATTTTACGTAGCAGTCGTTTTTTGTTGAATTCCGGAAATTTCAATGAGTTGATAGCCCAATTCTTGGGCCTTACGTTTCAGATTTTGTACAACACGGCTCCGATAACGCTCTTCGTAGTAGTCTTGGCCGGCATCAACATAGGCACTGCCGTGTTTCAACATAGCATAAACCAGACGAGCCAGTTTGTGCGCGGTTGCTGTTATCGCTTTGGGTGCTCCCAGGCGGGACCGTTGCCTGCGTAAATAGGCTCCCAACGCACTTTTTGAGTTGAACAGAGTAAAGGCTGCCATCCGAAGAGTTGCGGCTGCTCGATTAGCAACTTGCTTGCTTTTGCCGCTGAGGATCTTGCCGCCACTGACTTTGGTGCCCGGGCACAACCCCAACCAGGAGGCAAAATGCTTGGGGGATTTCCAGCGGTTCATATCAATGCCAATCTCGGCAATGATCTTCAGTGCGCTGTTGCTGTCTATACCATCAATTTTGGTCAGATTGACATCGGACATCCGCTGCAGAGCCTCTTCAATTGTGGTCGGTGGTTTGTTGTCTTTGTCAGAGTCGGAAGCAACATCGAACGTGGCTAATTGAGCAAGAATCACCTGGTCACACTCGGCGATCTGCCCTTGATAAAAACCGTACAAATCGACAGCCTGCTTGAGACTGAACAAGTGTTCCGGGCGAAAATTGCCGTGCAGTGAACGGGCTATGGTCTCTACGCTGTTCTTGCAACGTTGATCTCGCAGGGCAGCCAGTACCAAAGGATTTCGCTCTCCACCGAGAATGGCTTTGATAATCAGCATACCCGTCTTCCCGGTGATATCGGAAACCACGTTGGTAAGCTGGAGGTTCATCTGGGCCAGTGCTTTTTGCATATGCTGAATATGAGAGGCGGCGTAGCGGACAAGATTCATTCGCTGCCGGACATAGCCGCGCAGGGTACAGATTTGTTCGGGAGGGCGAAAAGCTCCTTCCAGCAGACCATAGGTGTGCAGTCGCTGCAACCATTGGCAGTCCAGTACATCACTTTTACGACCGGGTACGTTTTTGACATGACGAGCATTGACCAATTTTACCTCAAACCCCTTGCTCTCCAGGATCTCAAAGATGGGAATCCAGTAGATGCCGGTCGATTCCATAACAACTGTGGTGACCTCGCAAGCACTCAGCCAGTCGGCCATGCGTTGCAGATCATCGGTAAAACTCTCGAATTCTCGTACCGGCGGTTCGCTCGTCCCTTCCGGTACCGCAACAAAATGGCTTCGTGAGCCAACGTCGATACCGGCTGCATGAATATTGATATGTTGCAGGTGTTTGGGCAGTTTCACAGTCGTGCTCTTTTTTTGCTTTTCGGCGCTCATTGGTTTATTCTCCGTCATGGTTGAATGGCATGACCGGAAGGGGAGCTGTCGATTTCGGCTCTCTTCCAAACGGGATAGCAACTGCTTCACCAGTGACAAAGCCGCCAGCTCCCGGACCACGCTAATCAACGGGCACAAAGCACCAATGGCGATACGGCCTCCTCGCTCCGGCTGCCGCTTTTTATAATAATCAACTTCGAATTCTCAACCAAGTTACTTTATGATAAACCCCGGCCGCAGGCCGGGTGGACCGCTAATAAGGAAATCGCTGAGACTCTTAATTGTTCAAAAAGAACTATCGACACCCACCGTGAAAATATTCGAAAGAAACTGAATCTCACAAATAAGAAAACAAACCTTAAGACTTTTCTCTTAAATTCCTAAAACACCTACTTTTTATACGTACAAAGTCGGGTTTCATTCCGTATTGGCTTCCAGTCCTGTTTACTGTTTAGTGATCACATGATTTAGATTGGTTTCATTGAGCATAAACAGCTTGGAGCATGTGATGAACTTTCCCAAGGCCAAAATTCTAATCATAGATGATGAAAAAGTGCTACTTGAAATGTTGCATCAAAGATTGACTAAATTCGGTTTTGCCGTTGACGTGGCAGAAAATGCTGAGGAAGGAATCAAAAAAATTCATGAAACCCGCTGTGATTTGATTTTGACCGATATCAAAATGCCCGGAATGTCAGGGAATGACTTCTTGAAATATGTAAAAGACAATATGAGACAATCAATCCCTATTGTTGCTATGTCAGGCACACCTTGGCTATTTGAAACTTCCAGCTTCGATGCTGTTATTGCCAAACCATTCTGTAAAGAAGATTTGTTAACCGTGATTAGTCAATTCATTCAACCACCTCAATAGTCATAATCAAGGTTTCTACATTTGAGAGAACTCCTCCGCCATTCCAATCCGCAATAGTCAAAATCCACCCCGTTTAGTTAAACATTGCCACATCCAAGATATGATTAGTTCAAACTGAGGTCCGGTTAACACTACTGTTCATGGGAACTTTTTCATTTCCGAATACCTAACAACATAAACGCAATTTGAGATTAGAGCTTATCCATGAACATGTTTACCTCAATCGCGTGAGGGTAAAGCTGAGCTTATTCCTGAACATTTTGACCTTGATCAGGACCGAATAACGTGATCGAAATGGAGCATTCTAGCACTTCCAAAAATTCAAGATTATTTTCGAAATAACGACGCTAAATGAAGCGGTTTCAATTATTGCTCTGTTCCAGAGCATCATCGCCTGGCGAATCCTTCCAATTTTACTCTACCGCATTTTGTTAATGCAGTTCCCCACTGGTGTCGCTGTCCTCCAAAGCACTTTGCCCAGTATGATAAGCAATAATTGCATCTGCTACCGTTAGCCAGTAGTCCCCGACGGCATTATTTTCAGCATATTTTTTGTAAGCAGTCTGCAAAGAGACGCCTAACTGCATTGAAAAGAACGAGGCTGCCAGTCGCCTAGCTAATTCTGTCCTATACTCACTCAGACTTCGATCCACTTTATTTCTCATAACTCAGTCCCTCTATCTTGTTTTATTAATCCGTACATCGAATGCAAGATATTGACATTGAAGTAAAATATGCAATTTCATTAATATGATCGTTTGTCACAGGATTGTTTATGTATGGCAATCTGTCACCTTCTTAATAGTCCTATCAAAAAAAATTGTGGACCGCACGCACCTAATCCCTGTCATATAATTCCGGTTCTTCCGGATTAAACGTACTTTTGGTTAAATAGCCACATTCGTCGCTTGAAACCTGTCGCCATATAATCCATCACGAAACAACGGCATGAGACCCCTTCCTGATGCCTCCTGCGTCAACACCAGCGACGATGATGGGGTGAGATCAGCCAACGGCTATTAATCACAGTAGTCGCGGTGAACTCAGCGATTACGGCTTCCATGATCCTCGTTGAGGTGACGCGGGATAGCAATACGTTTCCTGCCTTCACTTCACCATCTGGGCGACCAGTCCCTATCTTTTTCTCGAATCAGTCCTGCAGCAGTAAGATATTTGTAAGGTTTCAAAGTTATCATGGTCGGACATGGAGGGACACCTAGATGACTACTGAAAGACAACGTTCCTTTGAAAAATATTACCCTAACTTGAAGAAATTACACGCCATGACTCAGAATCAACAACAGGATCTCTTGATTGAGTGGGACCTCTACCAACCGCGACAACAGAAAGCCATACTCTCCGAATTCCGCAGACGGTTTCGGGGCAACTACTCTAAAAACGACCTCTTTGAATTTCTCAAACAGAAGCTTGAAATTGAGGGGTACTGGAAGAAAATCGGATTGGTTTGAGCCAAGGTGTTTTTTTTAGATGCGAATGGCAAATAGTACAGATCTGTCATTGCCCTATGCAAATCCGCGACACAACTATGCGCGGCAACATTATCGGAGAGGAGTAAATGAAACAACGAAATCATCCGCGACTAGAGATAAAGAACCTCTCTGTTGATGCCTCCGATGGAGTCGGCTTTTTTCAAGGGATGATTTCAGACGTATCCAGATTCGGCGTATGCTTGACAGATCTGCCGAAGAAACTGAATGGGAAAGCAAAAAAAAATGACGGTTGTCGTCAGTGGCCAAGGGAAAAACTTTAAATTGAGTGTGAGGCCCAGATGGTCAAACATTGATGGCAACGGATGATCCGTTGGGGCTGAGATCTTGAATCCACCATGGGGTTGGACTGACTTTATAATGCAATATGAACCGAAACTGCAGGACGATGTTTGGGCCACCGTTAGTCTCTGAGGCAGTCAGATGTTCTATGAAAACGAAAGATTCCTGCGTAAAAGAGCACACTCAAGTTCGGTGACCATCAATGGCCTGGTCCTCCAGGATGTGTGATTATTTGTGGAAGTCCTGCATTCTCACACAAATTGCAGAAGCGCTCTGATCTTCTCTATGGTTCGAGGTGCAGAACCCTCGTAGTGGTTGTTTACGTTTAAAAAGACCTGGTGTTGCCGTTCCCGTAGATCGATCACAATATTTCTCAGATGTAAAAGCTCATCATCCCTTGGATCGACAATCGTATCCCAGACATTTTTTGTCCGTTCTTCGATTCCCTGTCGATCCAAACCATGAAGTCTCAGCACTACCGGATCACTCAGTCTATCCTTGAACTTCCCGTACACTTCAAAGATCGAAGGCATATAGTACCCCTGCAGAAACACAGGACCCAGGTGATGATCCGCTAGAAAATCAAAATACTCATCCTTGAGATAATTCGGATTTCGGATCTCGATGCAATACTTATATCCCGCCGGCAGACCCTGAAGGAAGACTTCAAACATTTCTGTGAAATGACCCAGGCTGACCATTTTGTTTTTATTCAAGTACTCGAACTGAAACATCAATGGGCCGATATGATCGCCAAGCGGCTCCAAGGTTTGCAGGAATTTCCCCATTAATTCAGTGGAAAGGAAATGTGGGTTGGGAATCAGGGATGCGTTTTTCTTTTTGTTGTAGTGGTGGGTCAAGGTGATGCTGTTCGGGACTTTGATGCTGAAGATAAATCCCGGTGGTACTGATTCCGCATATTCCCGGACAACTTCAGGTTTCGGCAGGACCACGGTATTTTCTTTGAATAGGGACCAGAACCATTGATCAACTTCGACGGTTGAAAAATGACTACTGTATTCCTTGAGGTAATTTATTCCTTTACCGCGAGGATAGACCAGCCCCTCCCAGGAGTCATACTTCCAGCTGCAGGTACCAATTCTGAGAAAGTCTTCTGTCGCCATAGTCAGAATGATAATGTCTTTTTCAGCCAGAACAACAAAACTGCAATGTTGGAGGACGCATCCTTGTAAAGAATTTGCCAATGATTCAAGTTTTGAATGATCCTAAGAGAGGAAAAGATGAACCTGTGCTCTCTGTGTGTGGTTCAGCTGGAGGGAGTGGTCTTGTCTGATCGAAATTTCAAGGATAATTTCATACCGTTTTTTTGATTATCGAGTTAGGATAATTTGGAATGTGGACTTTATGGAAGCGGTTCAAAAAGTCATGAACAACTTTAAAGTGGAATAAGAAGTGGGGGCGTTTTAGGACCTGGCTTTGGTAATCGACTTTTCCTTTTGAGCAGTTCATCTCGGTTTATATACTGAGGCCACTGCAATGAATCAAACTCCTTAAAAATCGAAATAAGGGTCGTATGCGCAAACGCCAACCGAAGCACGAGAGTCAGCTGAAGTCTTTAGAGACTTGGAAGCCTGCTGATGTACTTAAAAGAATAGGAATCATTGATTACAAAGATGATGATTTCCTTGACTCGGAAGTACTCGCTTCACTTATTAGAAACCGGATGTATGAATCAGCCGGTGTCACCACTGAGGCGACAATTGTGCTGAACAAAAGAATTCAAATTCTAGTTGGCAAGCGCCTTCGTTTAGAATGGTACGGATTGACGAGTCGAAGTAACACGATTGCCGCAGATACCATCGACTACGTGTGGGACGCGCTCCTCACAGAGGAGGGTTTGTCAAACTGCGAAATTTATTTTGCGGTTTTTGTACGCAACCGTGTTGATGATTACATGCGCCATCTGCTCGCGCAGAAGAACAGCATGGAGTCAATCGATAAGATGACAATGGATGACAAGGACGGCAATAAGACTCCTTTCATTGACATGGTTAAGGACAATAATGCCGAGACGCCCGAAGAGGCCTTTATGCGGACCCAGCAAACCCTGGCTGTGCGTAGCATGCTGATTTCGCTGCCTCAAGTCGAGAGGAATGTATTTTATTTCCGCATCATGTGCCGATATGATTGGGGAAAAGTCGCTGAGTTTATAGGCTGTTCAATTCCTACAGCCAGACTACACCTTAAGCGAAGCTTGGAAAAACTCCAGGGGGTGATGGAATGATCAACAAAAACGTGCCAGAATCTGAAAAACTAATCGTCGATTTTCTGAACCAACACCCCAGGCCGACGAACCAAGACTGGAAACAATTCATTGAGCGATTCCCTCAGTATGCCAGCGCGATTGCAGACGCCGCAATGGTTCGCGCAGCAGGTGATGCGGCCGATGCGGTCGCAAAGCCGTACGAATTGGACGAGGAACTGGCGAACCGTACTGTTAGCAAGGCACTAAGCAAGATTCATCAGACGACCAGCTTAAATTTGGCTAAGGCTAAGAAAAAAGTCGAATCTATCCAAAAGCCGTCTGAACGTAAGCAAGTCGCTATTGCAGTAGGTATAGGTTCTTATCCGACGCTTCTCAACGGAGTTCTGTCGGGACGAACAAAGGCTCCATCGAAAGTACTAGACGCACTTACTGCCCTGTTTGATGTGCCCAGGCTTGCTTTGGTAGAGTTGTTCCGACGACAATTTGAGGAGAGTGCCGTCCCCGCATTCAAAGGTGGAGGTAGCAAGCCGAGGCTTCCTGTTGAACCGGTATCTTGGGAAGAGGCCGTTAGTGGGCTAAAGCTCCCAGAAAAAGAGACGGAACGACTACTTAAACTTGGAAGAGAAGACTAAGGTGAACCCTTTCTATCGTGTCCGCGAAGAAGCCGCAGGACTTAGAAAAAAATTGCTTTTCGAACGTTCTTGTGAAGTCGTTCACATTAGGGAATTGCTCTCTCCGGACATAGTTGAGCAAAAGCTCGATTTGGGTATAGCGTATGTTCCCAAGGACTCGACGGAGCTAGGCGGTGCCGATGCGATCTTGCGGCGCTCCGAGAACTACATCTACGTCCGCGACGACGTGAGTGGCTCCGAAAAGGCTTACCTAATCGCTCATGAACTGGGTCACTACGTTTTAGACGAGGGTCAAGAAGAAACCACGATCGCGACATTAAAGTCGTTGGCAGCAGTGGAAGGCTCACCCGCGGTCATCAGAGTCGAGGCATACGGGGCACGGGAACGTTTAGAGCTTCGTGCCAACGTTTTCGCCCGTGAGCTGCTGCTGCCCCGTTCCGTCGCCCGCATGCTTTATAAGGCTGGCATTGGACCAAGGAAGGTAGCAACCGACTACGGTATTCACCTTGAAGTGGTGCGACAACAGATGTTAGATGCCGTGATGCTTCCCCTGACAACCGCTTCGACCGAAGCGAAAACGTCACCACCTCCGAGTCTTGACCAACTTGCGGCAATCAGGGCTGCTGAGCGTTTTGTAAATGTAGTGGCCGGTCCAGGATCAGGAAAAACAACGACGCTCGTGCATCGGGTACGATACCTCATTGAAGAACAACGCGTCGACCCAAGTCACATCCTTGTTCTAACGTTCACGAATAAGGCGGCCTTCGAACTGATAGAGCGATTGCGAGACGCAGGCATAGTCCGGGCCACGGACGTCTGGGCTGGAACATTTCATGCTTTTGGACTGGAATTTCTTCGCAAATACCACCAATGCTTCGGTTTAGAAAGCGACATAGTCGTAGCAGATATGCTCAATTCGGTGACCCTGCTGAATGGAGAGCTTCCAACGCTGGAGCTTAAGTATTACAAACGAGTTCAGGACCCATATGAATGGCTGCCTGCTTTGGTTGCCGGCATAAAACGCTTGAAAGAAGAGATGGTCACGCCCGAAGTCTACCGAAACTCCTTGCCTTTGCTGCCTACAACCTCCGAGGCTATAGGGCTTCAGCGCGAGGACGTGGCCACGCTGTATGAATGTCATGAGCGCATCTTGAAGGGCAAGAAGATGGTGGATTTTGTCGATCTTGTATCAAAGCCTGCGCAAGCTTTGAAAGAAGATCGACCACAATACGGAGAAATTGCGGACAAGTTCCAGTACGTGCTGGTGGATGAATACCAAGATGTGACCTTCGTCATGGTTGAGCTGATCCGTCAGCTCGCCAAGAACGCCAAGTCTCTATGGGTAGTCGGTGACGTACGTCAGGCAATCCATCACTGGCGTGGAGCATCAGTGCACAGCTTGATTCGTTTTGACCAAACCTTCAAATCAAAGGGCAGCAACGTTAGTCTCCGTTCCTACTCGTTGGGATTCAATAGAAGGAGCTCCTCCGAGATTCTCGAGGTTGTGCAACAAGTCGGCCGCCGACACGTCCTAGAGAACACTCCTCTGAAACTCGCAAATACAACGGCCACCGCTGGGAAGGTGGGGCACATGCCCAGCCTTGTACGGTGTTACCCTGGGGAGGCAATGGCCGAAGCAGTGGTCGAGGGGGTTAAGGAAATTCACAACAGCGGCATTTCCTACTGCAATCAGGCAGTCCTGAGTCGCGGAAATCACGAGGTCCAACAGATCGCCGCACGCTTGCGCGAAAAGAGCATTCCTATGCTCTACATCGGCGAACTGGCTCAGCGAAGGGAAGTTAAGAACCTGCTTTGCCTGATGCAGTTGCTCGTCGAGCGGCTACCGCGGGCCCTTGTAGGATTAATGGGCGAGATGGGGCTAAAAGTGGAATTGGAAGACCTGCGCATTCTTTTGGATGTGTGCGCCAGTGATCCGCTGTTGCAGCGGGGTGGGTGGCGTGATAAATGGCCAGAACTTCTTTCTAAAAAGTCAAATGCGGCGCTGGTGAAAATTCGTGGCCTGTTACAGGGTCAACAACGAAGAACAAACCCTTGGAGTTTTGTCTGCGATCTGCTGCTGGAGCGTCGCTTTGGCTATTCAGACATCTCCGATCAGTCGATTGACGCCCATGCAACTCGAATAGCGCTTTGGCAGTTTGCCTACGCGACACGAGCGGGAGACGGTGGCCGGAAGATCCCGACCTTATCGCGCTTCCTTCTGCGTCAGCAACTTCGGCAGCGCATCGGCGAAACCTATGCCGATCGTGAGCTTCCTCCAGAGGCGGCTGGCCTTGAGGCAGTACACATGCTGACGGTTCACGGCAGCAAAGGTTTGGAGTTCGAGGCGGTTCACGTAGCCAACGTGAACATCGACGACTACGGAGAGGATGCTGCCAAATGGCGCGGTGAACCGCCAATCCTCACGCTAGTACCGCCCGAGGCACTTCGAAGTAATCGCGAGAATTGGGATTTCGAGGCAGCCGTCGAGCGGAACAACCTTCTCTACGTCGCTGTCTCCCGTGCTCGTCGCCACCTGCTGATGTACGAAAACGGCGAAGAGCAAAAAAAACGTGCGCCTCAACTTGTGCAACCTCCAGCGCCATACAAGACGGTCGACTTCAACAGATCGATGGCAAACGAAATCCTCCCGCCACCTACCGCTGGCCACGCGCAACGCTCGATGTCTTTTTATGAGTTCGAGACTTACGCACGATGCCCACTCCAACACTGGTATCGTTATAGCTTAGACCTGCCTGGCGAACAGCAGAAGGACATTGCGATTCGCGCGCGCCGTGCCATTATGGATGGACTCAAGCACTTTGCCTCCGATCCTGGTCAGGAAAAGGACGATGCCTTTGAAGCGGCATGGCAGGAGAACAAACTTCCTGTTAAGACCACAGACGCCCAGCTTTGGACGCACGCAATGGATGTCTTCGCAGTTGGCGCCAAGGTGATTGAAGAGTCTCAAGGATCATACGCTGAACCTATCTCGCAGGTTGATGGTTTTGAGATACGTTTACCATGGCTGTTGCTCGACAAGTCGGGGCATAATCTTGCAATTGAGTTCCTCCGTTTCTCCGGGGATCTTGAAGTCCCATCCAGACTATGGCGCCCTATGCTCAATGGTCTAAAGCCCAATCATGCCGATGAGCTGACGATGCATTCCTTGATGGCCTGCCAATACAAAAAGTTCAAACCGAGTTATAGAATCTCGAAAACCAACGCATACATCGCTATTCAGAAGTTCCGTAATGGCGACCGCAAACCTGTCACCGGCAGGCATTGCAACTGGTGTGCTTACTCAACTTTTTGTCCGACTATTCCGCGTTAAACCTTCTTTTTTCTCACCATCGTTTTCCTTTTTGCCACCTCATCTCGGTTTAATTAGTAGGAACCCGCTACACAACATTAACCAAGAAAAAGAGGTACATTATGAAGGTCAAAGTTTTTCTGCAATCCGAGCTGCTGAGTGACATTGAGGTCGTCGAGGTTGATTCTGATGGGGGGCATTCCATGCTCCGAGCTGCTTGCCTTGCAAAAGTCAATTTGCAACCCAACGAAAAGTTCTTCATCTTCATTGAAGATGATGACGACGAGCACGCGCTGGAGAAGCTCAGCCAAGTTAACGAGGGCATACGCGTCCAACTTCACCGTCTGAAGAGCATTGATGTCATCGTCCGCTACGCCGGCAAAGATGTTCTTCGCTCGTTTCGCCCGAGCACAACTGTGGGACGTGTGAAGAAGTGGGCAACACACGAACTAGGGGTTGCTCCCTCGGATGCTGCTGAACTGATGTTGCAGATTAGAGGCACAGATAACCGGCCTGATGCCGACATCCACATCGGTACTCTCGTAAAGGCGCCTGAGCATAAGCTCGAGTTCGACCTCGTTCCATCTCCGCGGGTGAATGGGTGAGGAGAATCAAATGCGCGGCAAGGAAGAACTAGAAGTTCACCTGAGCTCCGGCAGGTTTCTGGCCGGAGCTGCTAAGGGGCGGTGGCGATTAATTGAACTAAAATGGCCTCTTGCTTTCGTTGAGGTTGGGGTATGCGATGGACGGAACTTCACGTTACGCTTCGAATGCACTGGTTACCCTGACGTTGCACCAACCGCAACACTGTGGGACCTCACGTCCGGGCTGCAATTGTCCGCAGCTCTGTGGCCGCGAGGCGGGCGAGTCTCAAATGTGTTCAACCCAAACTGGAAAGGTGGCACGGCGCTCTACATACCCTGCGACCGTGAGAGTTTCGAGGGGCATCCAAATTGGCTATCTGAACACTCTTGGCTCATTTGGACCCCCTCGCGTGGCCTGCTTCAATACATTGAAGCGGTATGCGAGATATTGCAAAGTAAGGAGCTTGTGCATGAAGCCTCTTGAATTCGCACCTGGCAGCTGGTCTGCTCTGATGGCCGATCTTTATAGAAGAGGGGGCGGGCGGCGTGAATCCGGAGCATTTTTGTTGCGGAAAATGACGGAAGCCGCACGGATGGTCCAAGGATGGCTCCCATATGACGAGCTCGACCCAAAGTCGCTTAAATACAATTATGTTCGGCTTGAGTCGAGTTCGTTCTCACGGTTGTGGGATATCTGTGCTGAACGAAAGCTCGAGGTCGTTGCTGATGTGCACACTCACCCTCTGGGGCCACGCCAAAGCCGTTCAGATCGCGCTAACCCAATGATTTCCCTGGCAGGTCACATCGCGCTCATCGTACCTCAATTCGCACGCGGTAATGTGAGGCCAAAGGACGTGAGCTTCAACGTTTATCTGGGTGGAGGAAACTGGGTTTCATACTTTCAAGACGACGCCGCTTCACTCATCAGATTGCGATAAGAGAGGTTAGACATGAACGCTGATTCATTCCACCGGCTCGCCAAGGTGCTTGCGGATAGCGGTGAAGCAGAAACCATTGAGGATGCGCAGGCAACGCTCTCAAGCTATGGGGTACGCATCCTGTTGAACCCGTCGTTTGAAGGGGACGTTGCTGCACAGATCATCGCGCTGACGGTCATCAACTGTGCATCACGCAGCTTCATGGGCAACGTGAAAATCGAGACCTCATGTGATACCGTGCTGACAGCCCCAGGATTTGCCGGTAGCAGCCTGAGCGATTTTTCTGGGTGGGTAGGTGTGAATCCAAAACTCGATGAGCAGGCGCACCAGTGGCCGGTCATTGAAATTGGCGCTTTAAGCAGTCCTCTGATCGGAGAAGCAATCCATCCGTGGGCGGATGGCTGGATTTTTGGCATTAATGGGCAAACTAAAGTGCAAGGTGCTCTGTTCCCTCCTGCATGCGTTGCAGCCGGTGGTCTAGCTGTAAGCGAGGCGTTTTCGATATTGCGCCGCGATAACCCCTATGCCGGACGTCGGGCGCTAATGCTGTCTCTCTGGGATCCCCGTAAAGTCGGCAGGACTGCTGAAGTTGGGCCGGTAGTCGATTCTGAAGTGCCTTCGATATGGCTTATTGGTCTCGGGCACCTTGGTCAGGCCTACGCCTGGACAATTGGCTTTATGAGCCCCACACATGATGCTACTCTTTTCTTGCAGGACGTAGATGACATAACATCTTCGACGCCATCGACGTCAGTCCTCTCTACTTCAAACCTCATTCAACATCGTAAAACACGGATTGTCGCAGCATGGCTAGAAGCTCGCGGATATAAGACGGCGCTGGTTGAACGTCAGTTTGATCAGTTTCAACGGATAGGTGCCACAGAGCCCCGAGTTGCACTCTTCGGTGTTGACAACCCAGCAGCGCGTCGAGTCTTTGAGGGCGCGGGTTTTTCTCATATTATCGACGCCGGTCTTGGGTCGGGGTATAGAGATTTTAAAGCGATCCGCATCCGCACCTTCCCTGGCCCGTCGCGTGCGGCCGACCTGTGGGCTGCCAACGTGGATGCGCCGGACATCGTGAAGGCGCCTGCATACAAGGCACTCCTGGCCTCTGGTGCAGACCCGTGCGGAGTAACTACTCTAGCTACGCGCTCGGTCGGCGCACCATTCGTCGGCTGTGTCGGCGCAGGTTATGTCATTGCGGCGTTGATACGCCGTAAGTTAGGCTTAGATTCGTTTGCAGTTGTCGACTTGAACCTTCGCGACCCGGCGGCATGTGATGCCCTGCTGGCATAGTCATCAGGAGGCTGCCGAGCATATTACATCTCATTTAGTGGCGGCAACGATTAATCATTTTCCTATCGGTCATCTTGATGAGGCAAAAACATGGCTGGCCTCGAACTGAGCATATGGAGGTAAGAACCGCTTCGACTCGTTTTCCAAAAGTTAACATCTTTCTCTGCCATGAGCCTGAAAGACACAAAAGATGAACGAGTTGAAATGGCCCTTGAACAGCAGGTACTTTCAGTCTGGCAATGTTTCATAGCATCTATAGGCATTGACCTGTTCTGATTTTATCAGTTTCCCTGACACAAACAGACTTCATGTTTGAAAATGGTTTTTGGATGAGACCGTCCTTCCAAGATCACCCGGCAAAATAATTATCACTAAATATTTATTGGTTGCATATTGCAGGGGGCTGGTTTGGTGTTCAGTGTGGGGGAGAGCATGGGGGAAAGAAAATTTAGGCATAAAAAAAGGGGTTAAGATTTAATCTTAACCCCTTGAAATTCCTGTGGTAGCGGGGACAGGATTTGAACCTGTGACCTTCGGGTTATGAGCCCGACGAGCTACCAGACTGCTCCACCCCGCGTTAAGGAGCCATCAATATACACCCAATAAATAGTATGTCAACGATTATTCCTCGCTATTGTTCATGGCTTCGGCAATGGCGGCAAATCCTGCGATTTTCTCAATGATTTCTTGCGGCAGGCGGGTCAGTCGACCTTCCCGGGTGACGGCGGCGTGCACGGTGTAGCCCTTCACCAGGAGTTTTGGTCGGCCAAGGCCCTCCTCCCGTCGCAGGATCCGGTAGGAGAAGCGGCATTTCAGGCTGGACACCTCGGCGACCGTGGTCTCGATAGTGAGGAGATCGTCATAGAAGGCTGGTGACTTGAAGCGCGACCAGCATTCAATCACCGGCAGCACGAAACCGAGTTTCTCGATATCGCGGTAGGAGCACACCCACTGGCGCATCAATTCCGTTCGGCCGATCTCGAAATAGCGAAGATAATTAGCATTATAAACCACCCCTCCGGCATCGGTATCGCCGTAGAGGACCCTGGCGGTGGTGGTGAAGATGGCCCCTTCACTCATGGCGGAGGAGTTTTTCTATCAGTTGATGACCGGCAGCCAGTCTGTTATCGACAGCCGCGTCGTGCTCGCGGCAGGTTTTTTCCGAGAAGGATAATCCCGAGCCCGCCTGCTGCTCACGGGAATCGTAGAGCAGGGTTGGGACCGGGTCAGAGACGTGGGTGCGCAGGGCCAGCGGCGTAAAGTGATCCATGGTGACGATCACCCGGAAATCCTCGTGGCGATTGCGCAGGTCGGTGACAATCGGCCGGACGATACGCCGGTCGAAGTCTTCGATGGCGGTCAGTTTGTCGGCGAGCGATCCTTGGTGGCCGGCTTCGTCTGGGGCCTCCAGATGGACGAAGACGAAGTCGCCGTTTTCGAGAGCCTCACTTGCCGCCTTGGCCTTACCTTCATAGTTGGTGTCGATGTAGCCGGTGGCGCCGGGGACATTGATCACCGAAAGGCCACCCACCACCCCTAGGCCTTTCAGCAGATCGACGGCGCTGATCATGCTGCCGCTGATGCCGAAACGCTCGGGCAAGGTCGGGACGCTGGGCATCTTACCCTCACCCCACAGCCAGATCTGCGATGCCGGGTTTTTCCCGGCCCGTATCCGTGCCAGATTGACCGGATGGCCCGAGAGCACGGTGCCGGTGCGGTCGAGCAGTTCCTTCCAGGCCGGTTCGGCGAGGTAGCGACTCCAGTAGGCGGTGACGTCCTTTTCGATATGATCATGGGGCGGCACGGTAACAAAACCGGGATGCTCGCTCTTGAAGACCACGAGGTGGCGGTAGCTCACTCCGGGCTTGAAATGGAAGGTTGCCGTGGCGCAGGCAGCCTCCAGGTCGGCGATCAGGATATGCGCTTCCTGGTTGCTGATATGCCCGGCGCAGAAGTCGCGCATGGTCACCCGGCCGCCCCCGTCCTGGTCAAGGGTCACCAGGTTGCAGCGGAAGGCGGTTTCGTCGGCGGCCAGGCGAATGTTCATGGCGGCGGCCTCCAAAGGGGCGCGCCCGGTATAGTAGAGCACCGGATCGTAACCCATAAGCGACATATTGGCGACGTCGCTGCCCGGAGGGAAGCCGTCCGGCACGGTGTGGGTGAGGAAGAACTCACCCTTTGCGCACAGTTCGTCGATCATCGGGGTGGCGGCGGCCTCAAGGGGCGTTTTGCCTGCCAGGTCAGCGATCGGGAAATCCCCCATGCCGTCGCCGACGAGAATCAGATATTTCATGGCAGGCCTTATTCCGGGTTGAGGATGCGGATCTTGACGGTGGGGGCGCTGCAGATCGGCAGGGCATCGATCTCGGTAATGGCCTTGACCACCGCATCTTCCTCCGCCAGATGGGTCCGGAAGACGATGAACACCGGTTCTTCGATGTCGCGGCCGTCCTGGATCACCGACTGGATGGAGATGCCGTATTTGCCGAGGATGCCGGTGATCATCGACAGGACGCCCGGCCGATCAAGCGCGGTAACCCGGAAGTAATAGGGGCAGATCAGATGCTGCATCGGGGTGATCGCCGGGTCGCCGATGTGCTCCGGCCTAAAGGACAGGGCCGGCACCCGGTTGATACAGCCGCCCGCGATATTTCTGCCGATATCGACCACATCGGCGGCGACGGCGCTGCCGGTCGGCATCATGCCCGCACCCTGGCCGTAGAGCAGGACATCGCCGACCGTATCGCCCTGGAACTGGATGCCGTTGTAGGCCCCGTTGATGGTAGCGAGCATATGATTTTCCGGGACCATGGTCGGATGGACCCTGGCCTCAACACTGTCGCCGTGATTGCGGCTGATCGCCAGCAGCTTGATGCGAAAGCCGAATTTCTTGGCGAAGCGGATATCAATCGGCTCGATCTTGGAGATGCCCTCGACGGTTATATCGGTGAGTTGCACATTCTTGCCGTAGGCGATGGTCATGAGGATCGCCAGTTTATGGGCGGTATCGATCCCTTCGATATCGTAGGTGGGGTCGGCCTCGGCATACCCCAGGCGCTGCGCCTCCTGCAGCACCTCGGCGAAAGGCGTGCCGTGATCGGTCATCTGCGACAGGATATAGTTGGCGGTGCCGTTCAGGATGCCCTCGATATAGTTGATCCGGTTGGCCACCAGTCCTTCTTTTAAGGCCTTGATCACCGGGATGCCGCCGCCGACGCTTGCCTCAAAACCGACTTCCACGTTCTTTTCGGCGGCGGCCCGGAAGATTTCCCGGCCATGCACGGAAAGGAGAGCCTTGTTGGCGGTGACCACATGTTTGCCGGAGGCAATTGCCCCGAGGATAAACCTTTTTGCCGGTTCCATGCCGCCGATCAGTTCGACGACGATATCGATGTTCGGGTCGGTGAGGATATCGCCGGCATTTCTCGTCAGTTTGACGTCGCTAAATTCTTCCGGCAGGGTTTGCACCGCGATATCGGCGATGGTGGTAAGCACAAAGCTGACTCCGGTCTTTTGCAACAGACGTTCCTTCTGGTTTAAGAGGGTGTATGCCAGGCCCTTGCCTACGGTACCGAAACCGATGATGCCAACATGTATTTCTTTCATAATATCTCAGGATAAACTCAAGGTTAAATATTGCCGCGCAGGGGATCTCACGGGCCGTTACGGCTCCTTTTCAATGTTCTTGAAGGTAACCGCTTTCAGGATGAATGTCAAAATCTTACCGGAGATATTTTTATGGCTCGAATATCTGTTTTGGTCTATAGTATTTGCCTTGTTATGCTTTGGCGGTCAAGGGTCTTGTCTGCATTGGCGCCGTGAATAGATAGAAGAAATCTCATCCCTGCGGGATAAGGTTCTTGTGAGTTTATCGAAGGTTATAGTTGCAAAGGGTACACCAGCTTTATTGATCTTTTATTTGTTAAACGTTGAAAGAATCTAACAAGGAGATGACAATCATGGGTAAAAACATTCTGGTTTTCGGGCCGAACGGCAGCGGTAAAGGTACGCAGGGCTCTATCGTTCAGAAGAAATACAATATTCCCCATATTGAGTCGGGGGCGATCTTCAGGGAGCATATCGTCGGCGGCACCGAACTCGGCAAGAAGGCCAAAGCCTTTATTGATAAAGGTGACCTGGTACCGGACGATATCACCATCCCGATGATGGTATCCCGTCTGCAGAAGGCCGATTGCAAGGACGGCTGGATTCTCGACGGCTTCCCCCGTTCAAAAGAGCAGGCCATCACCCTGGCCGCAACCCTCAAGAAAGAGGGCCTGGCCCTTGACTACGTGATCGAGATCGTCCTTGATCGCGAAATTGCCAAAGAGCGCATCATGGGCCGTCGTCTCTGCGTCAACGACAACAATCATCCTAACCATATTGCCTTCGCGGCCATCAAACCGGTTGAAAAAGACGGCAAACTGGTTTGCCGGGTCTGCGGCGGCGAGTTGAAGACCCGTGCCGACGATCAGGATGTCGATGCCATCAGCAAACGTCATGGTATCTATTACGATGAAAAGACCGGCACCATGGCGGCGGTAAACTACTTCAAGAATACCGATGGCCCGAAGGTCATCTCCGTTGATGGTTCCATCTCCATCAAAGAAGTTACCGACGCCATCATGAAGCAACTGTGAGAGTTGTCATGGTTCTGCAGAGCTGATTTTCACCTTATTTGGGTGGTAAAGGGCCTTCCCGCAACCTGGGAAAGCCCTTTTTTTCTTTAGGAAGAAGAAACGCAAATGAATAAAATCGGAAAGGTGTATCTGGTTGGCGCAGGTCCCGGCGATCCCGGGCTTATTACCGTCCGCGGCAAGAGCCTGTTGGAGAAAGCCGAAGTTGTCGTTTATGACTATCTGGCCGGCAAAAAGCTGCTGAAACATGCCCCGGTTTCCGCCGAGTTGGTTTATGTCGGCAAGAAGGGCGGCGTACAGCACAGCCATACCCAGGAGGAGATCAACCAGATGCTGGTCGATCACGCCCTGCTCGGCAAGATGGTGGTACGTCTCAAGGGTGGCGATCCCTTTATCTTCGGACGGGGCGGGGAAGAGGTGCAGAGGCTGCATGCGGCCGGCATTCCCTTCGAGGTGGTACCTGGAGTGACCTCGGCAACAGCCGCGGCAACCTATGCCGGGATTCCGATAACTCACCGGGATTACACCGCTTCGGTTGCTTTTCTCACCGGTCATGAGGACCCCACCAAGGAAAACTCAGGCATTGATTGGTCGAAACTGGCAACCGGGGTCGGCACTCTGGTTATCTATATGGGCATCAAAAACCTGCCGATTATCGTCGCCAACATGATCAAATACGGCCGCGACCCGAAGACCCCGGTGGCCGTCGTTCGCTGGGCCTCAACGCCGGAACAACGGTCGGTAGTCGGAACGCTTGAGACCATTGCCCAGGTGGTCGTAGATGCCGGGATCAAACCGCCGTCACTGATCATTATCGGCGAGGTGGTGAGTCTGCGCAGCACCATCGACTGGTATGAGAAACGGCCGCTTTTCGGCAAGAAGATCATCGTCACCCGCACTCGGGAGCAGGCCAGCGATCTGGTTGCCGGCCTTGAGGAATACGGTGCCAATTGTCTTGAATATTCGACGATCAATATCCAGCCGGTTGATTCCTATGAAGCACTGGACGATGAACTGGAACGGATAAACGAATATCATTGGATTCTTTTTACCTCGCTCAATGGGGTGAAGTATTTCTTTGAGCGGCTGTACGGCAAGGGCATGGATGCCCGCCAGCTGAAAGGGCCGGAAATTGCCGTGGTCGGCAAGAGCACCGCCGATCTGCTCCTGAAATATGGGGTGCATGCCGATCTTATTCCCGCGGTCTTTACCGGCGAGGGTCTGGCCGAGAGCCTTCTCGATCAGGGCGTTGAGGGGCGGAACATTCTCATTCCCCGCGTCTTGCACGGCCCTGAGATGCTGCCGGAGACCCTGCGCGGCGCCGGAGCCCAGGTGACGGTTGTCCCGGTATACCAGAACTGTCCGGCGCAGGGCGATAAGGAGTTTTTGCGGGCTGAACTGAAAAAGGGTGGAGTTGATATGGTTACCTTTACCAGTTCCTCCACCGTTCGTAACTTTCTTGCCCTCTTGGATGAAGAGAAGCAGGCCGAATTGAAGGAACTTCTCGCCGGGGTGAAGATCGCGGCAATCGGTCCGATCACCGGTAAAACCGTTACCGATAGCGGGCTGCGCGTCGATGTTCAGCCGGAGCAGCATACAATTCCGGCAATGATTGAAGCTATTGTCGCTTACTACCATGGAGCTGGTAAATAACTGTCCGGTCTTTCTGCGGGTGGATGGTCGAGAGAAACAAAATCGGCCCGCCGGCGAAGAGCAACAGGAGCGGGCTGTCAAACCGGCAGAGGCTATTTGCTGTCTTGCCTGCGGTGCCGCAGTGACCGGCAAGGACCAGAAGATCCAGGTAAGTGGTTCCCACAACCATACCTTTTTTAACCCGGCCGGAATCGTTTTTGAGCTGGGTTGTTTTCATTTAGCCCCCGGTTGCCTGGTGGTTGGCGCACCTTCCACTGAATTCACCTGGTTTCCCGGGCATATCTGGCGTATCGCTCTGTGTCGCCGCTGTGGGATACATCTCGGCTGGCTGTTTGCCATGGAGGGGAATACCTTTTATGGCCTGATTCTCAGCAAACTGCGCGAGTGAGGTTTCTGTTCTGTCTCGACGCCCTGCCTATCAGTTACTTTTGATCAAATCAAGCAGATCATCCGAACTCATTTTCGCACTGATATCGCTGCCTTCAAGAAGGCTGCCGGCGAGATCGCGTTTTTCCTGGTGCAGTTTGACGATTTTTTCCTCGATGGTACCCTTGCAGACCAGCCGGTAGATGGTCACCGGTCGGGTCTGGCCTATCCGGTGCGCCCGGTCCGAGGCCTGGTCTTCAATGGCCGGGTTCCACCAGGGGTCCATATGGATGACATAGTCGGCGGCGGTAAGATTGAGGCCGAGTCCTCCGGCTTTCAAGCTGATGAGGAAGAGATCGCCCTGGCCCGCTTGGAAGGCATCGACGTTGATCTTTCGCTGTTTGCCACTGGTACTGCCGTCGAGATACTGGTAGCTGATCTTCTGCTGGTCGAGATACTCGCGGATAAAGTTGAGATGGCCGATAAATTGACTGAACACCAGGGCCTTATGCCGGCTGGCGAGAAGTTCTTCGATAATCGAGGCGAAAACCTTCAGCTTGGAGCTGCCGGTTGCGCTGTTTGGGTCGATGAGGCGGGGGTTGCAGCAGGCCTGGCGCAGGCGCATGATTTCTGTCAGGATCTGCAGGTGCCTCCCCTTTTTTTCCCTGCCGCTTTCCAGGATATCAATGGCGTTCTGGCGTAGGGCCTCGTAGAAATGGGACTCTTCCGGGCTCATTTCGACATCAAGGGTAACCTCGGTGCGGGAAGGCAATTCTTCCAGTACCTGGGATTTTATTCTTCTCAGGATAAAGGGACGGATGAGCTTTTTCAGCTTCAGCTTGGCCTCGCGGTCCTGGTAACGCTCGATGGGAATGGCGTAGCGTTCGTTGAAACTGCCGAGGCTGCCGAGTAAACCGGGATTGATGAAATGGAAGAGATTCCACAGTTCGCCCAGATGGTTTTCAATCGGCGTGCCGGTGGTGATGAGTTTGAACTGGGCGGTAAGCGACATCGCTGCCTGTGAGCGTTTGGTGGCCGAGTTTTTGATCGCCTGCGCCTCATCGAGAATAATCGCCTGCCATTTAACCGAGGAAAGGAGTTCGTTCTCCTGCTGCAGAAGGGTATAGGTGGTGATCATCAGATCAAACTTGCCGAGATCGCGGATGCTTTTTTCCCGATCCTTGCCGGTAAAGAATTTGACGTTGATGGTCGGGGTGAAGCGGTGCACCTCCGACTGCCAGTTGGTTGACACCGAGGTCGGTGCGACCACGAGAGACGGGCCATCGACCGCGAGTTTCAGAATGATCGCCAGGGATTGTATGGTTTTGCCGAGGCCCATGTCGTCGGCCAGACAGCCGCCGACGCCCCAGCGGGCGAGGCGAGCCAGCCATTCATAGCCTTCCCGCTGGTAGACCCTGAGTTCGGCCTGGAGGGTCGAAGGGACCTCGGGCTTGAAACTCTGGGCATCGTGGATTCTTGCTATTTGACTCTGCCATCCGGCATCGGCTTCGGTTGCCACCTGGTTGGTCAGCTTTTCCAGCTGGATGGCGGCGAGCGGATGGACGAGCACCTCGCTGTCGTCTTCACCACCGACACCAGTGGTGTAAAGATTAATGTCCTCCAGGCGTTTGCGGAATTCCTGGGTGAGGGCGATAAATTGGCCATCGCCGATTTCGACAAAGCGGCCGGCTGAGTTTTTCAGTTTATTTAAAAGGTCTTTCAGTTCGATAACCTGACCCTGGTCAAGGGTCAGGTGGCCGCTCATGGCAAACCAGTTCTGCCGGTTGGTACGGATTTTCAGGTTGAGATGGTCGAGAGACACCTTTTGGGTGATGGTCAGTTTTTCCCCTTCCGGCCACTCGATCACCACCTTGTCGCGGATGGCCTGCAGCTCCATGAGCGTCTGCAGGCAGTCGTCGGGGTCAGAGAGGTGCCATTCCCGATCGTTCTCCTGCTCCATGTCCATGGCCAGGTCGAGTATCGGGCAGAGTTCCTCGATATCCCGCGCCTTTTCCTCCTCCAGGGCGAGATTGCGCCGGGTCTGCAAACGCTTGCCGTTGACCTCGGCCATGATGTTTTCCACCCCCTGTCCGGGTTTCAGGTAATGCCCGCCCTCGACAAAGGGTTTAACGAACATTTCCAACCGAAAGCCGGTGCCGTAGGGGATGAGATGCATGTAGATGGTGGAATCGGCCTCGACAAAGGTAATATTGCTCGAACGCCGGCTGCTGCTGTCGGCGGCGATGGCCGAATGGACGGTCATGAACGAGGAGATATTGCCGATGGCGGTCAGTACCTGTTCGCTTGCCGATTTCGGTACGGTAATACCGTCTTTGCCGGTGATCTGGGCGATGCGGCGATGGTTGTCATTGATGGCAATGATTTTGACGCGGGTCGGGGTTTCCTTTTGGAAGTTGATGCTATCGGTGGTAATCGGGTGGGCAAAGCAGATATGCAGGAAATCGCCCCGTTCCTCGACCAGAAGCTCAGGCTCGCCGGCGACGAATTCAACCGGGGTGATAGGTGATTCCGCCAGATACAGGTGCGGATGTCCGATCATCGCCGGGAGCGCCTTGTCGATGGCGAGAACAAAGTTGATATTCTGGTTGTCCGGATTAACGATTTTTCTAATCGCAGCACAGATCTTTCGATCCTGCGAGGTGAGAAAATTGATTTTGCCGGCTTGATAGAGCCGGGCCAGAGCTATCGGCCGCCCGCGGCTCCAACCGCCCTCCGGGGTCAGTTTCTGCTCACGCGGTGCGATGCTGATTTTATTACCCAAAAAAGAGACCATCCAGATGAGCCTGGTTGTCTGCCGGGGTTGTTCATGTTCCTGGGCGGTGGCTAATATGAGGGCCTGGAGGGTGCGCTTCCAGGGTTCCTCAGGTTGAAGAAGGGGGAGGAGGGGAATAATCCCGGTCTGTTCGCGTAAGGTCCTGGTCGTCTCAAGGTAGTCGGAATTGTCGTGATGGATGGTCGAGAGAATTTCCCCGAGCATAAGGGTGAAGAAGTGGTATTCACCACGGCAGCCCTTCTGGAAGAGGGCGACGATTTCCGCTTCGACATCGGCTTCGATGGCACTGTTCAGCCAGTATTGGCAGATGCCGGCAAAGATGAGGGTGAGGGCGTGTTGCTGGACTCTCTCGGGAAGAACCACCTGCTCGGTCAAAGTGCCCTTGTTGATCTGGGAGTTGATCACCACGGCAAGATAGCTGTAGGCATCGTTTTCCCGAGCACCGGGAAACTGGGACAGGGCAACGCCGATGCTGTCGGCAATAGCGGCATACTCTTCGCGACCTAAGATATGCAGACCGGCAAGGAGATAAAACAGCCCCGGGGGACCAAAGAAGGCAACTTTTTCTCCTTGACTGTATGTGCTTAAAAATTGCAGGTCTTCATGAAAGGCCGTCAAGGCGTTCGGGCTGTCGCCTTGGAGAAAAAGAAGGGTCCCGCGTGCCCCCGTGCCCTGGAAGGAATCGCCATGGGTGGTGAGGAGGGCGCCGGCTTCCGCCAGTCGGCCGCGAAATAACAATTCGTTGAACAGCAGTCTTCTAAAGGGCAGTTGTTCGTCGACGGTGAGACCGGCAAACTCGTGTTCGGAGGTAAGAAAATCGATGAGTTGCGGGTAATCGGTAAGAGTTTCCTGGCCGTACTGCAGGACATTGCCGAGGAGGTAGAACTGAAAGGAAGCCGACAGCGAGCGGAACCACGGGAGGTCAAAGGGTCTGGTCATAATCCGCACGGCCGGCGGCGGGTCGGCGGCGAGGTCCCGGCATTGAGCGGCAATGAAATCGCCGGCGTCATCGATCAGCTGAAACTGCTGGGTGTAGATGCCGATCCGCATCTCCCGCATGCCACGCCAGCACCGGGTCGTCCATTTGCCGTAATAATAGGTGACCGGTGCCTCGGCCTGTATTATTGCCGCATAAGAGGCGTATGTGCCTTCTCTAAGGGCTATTTTGCTGAGGGTTTCGACAATTTCTTCGCTGCATTGCCGCTCCTTGGTGAGCAGTCCGAGTTGCTCGAATTTATTGAAATAGTGGGCAAGATTGGCGGCCGTCGGCTTGTTGCCCCGGGGATTTTTTAAATCCAGCTGGCGCAGGCAGTTGACGATAAGGGTTGAATGTGCCGGTTCATACACGATGGAAAGAAACTGCAGGAGCGCCTGTTCGAACGGCGAGAGTTTGTAGTACTGATCGAGGAGGCTGGCAGCAGTTTGCATGTTTGTTTTTGTCCGGGATACAAAATCTTCCGGTGAGTGGTATTCATTTTTATGCGGGGGCCAAAGGGAACCAGGCAATATATCATTGTCTGACCTGGATGAGAACCAAAAACTGAAATATTATCATTTGCCATATAGCACGGGATTGTTGCGAAGGCCCTTGTTATAATGGCGATGTCCTTTTGTTGGGATGAGGGCGGAAGTAGATGACAGGGGTGTACTTCCGGTAATCGGGCAAATTTTGTGTGGCGGAGACGGGGCGATGCGGGTTTTCGGCTATATCTTTCTTTCGCGGGATAAGTACAACTTGGTAGCGGAGAGTCAGCAGCAAGCAGCCCTGCTGGAATACGGGCGAAGCCTCGACCGTCCGCTCGAAGGGATAACCATTGAAGAGGGGGTAGCCTTGAAGCGGCCCTTTAAGGATCGTCCCGCCGGCGGCAAACTGCTGCGGGGGTGCGGAGCGGGCGATACAATTGTTGTCATGAAGGCCGAGTGGGTGCTCAGTTCCGCGGGCGACGGCGAGCGCCTCCTGCGGCTCCTCAAAACCGCGCAAATCTCCCTGCACTGTATCGATCTGGGCGGCAATATCAGCTTTCCCGAAAAACGCCGCCTGATGGTCTCCGAGGGGCCGGCGGCGGTTGTCGAAAAACTGCTCGCGGCGCTGACCGCAAGCGAAAGCAGCAGGCACGGTCAGGCAATTCGGACGGCAAAGAACCACCGGAAGGAACAGGGGAAGTATCTCGGCGGTCCGGTGCCTTTTGGCTGGGAGGTGAACCGGGAGGGCTATCTGGTGCCGAACGAAGGACAGCAGCAGATAATCAGTTCGATTGTCGACATGCGCAAGGATCGCTGGTCGTATCGCGAGATTTCCCAAAAGCTCAAGGAAGAACATAAGGTCAGCCTCTCCCATGAGGGGGTGCGGAGGATCTGCAAAAGTGATACCCGAAAGGCGCGGGCGGGAAAGGTTTAACGGCCCCTAAAGACTCTTATGCTTGCTGATCTTGGCGCTTATCTCCAGGTGACGCAGCCATGCGGCCAGCAGCTGCTGCTGTTTGAAGCGCTGCAGATTGTCGCGGTACTTTTTCACTTCGTCTGCGTTTTCAGGCATCTTTGGTGTCTCACGGGTCAAAAACATGTAGACATAAAAATCCTCTCCGGCCAGGCCCGGTGCTTCCGGGAGGGGCGATGCCGCGGAGAGCAGAAAGGCGCTTTGCAGAAGGGCTGCCGGGAAGTCGCTCTTGCCTTTCGCCGCATCCTGGCCGAGCAAGCCGGATTCCTTGACGGTAAGACCTTTTTCCGCGGCCACGCTGTCGAAGGTTTTTCCGGCTTTTACGCTGCTTAGCACATCTTTTGCGACCGTTTCCGCCAGTTCCCGGGACTTCATTTTCCGAAAGTCTTTGTCAAGGGTTGTCCTGACAGCTGCAAGGTCGGGGATTTCCGGTTCTTTTTTATCTTCGGCAAAAACAATCAGGTAACCCGATTGACCTTTGATGAGAGAACTCAACTCACCCTTATTGAGGGCAAAGGTCTTTTCGAGAAATTGCGGGTCGTTTTTTAAAGCAGCCGGGGGATTGCTCTTGGTGAAAAAATCGGTTTGCTGCACGGCAACCTCCGGATGGCCTTCGCTGTATTTGTCAAGGCTGCCGGCACTGATGATCCCTTCATAGGCCTCATTGGCCACCTGGAAGGCCAGGCTTTCAGCCTCACTGCGCTGCAGGGTCCGGGTAATTTGTTCGGTCGCATCGGCAAGGGTTCGAGTGGCAGCCGGTTTGATTTCCTCAAGTCGGATAATATGGTAGCCGAACCGGGTTTCGACAACGTCGCTGATCGCTCCGGGTTGCAAGGCAAAAACGGCCTCGTCGAAGGCCGGATCCATCTGTCCGGCGGGGAAGAAACCGAGATCGCCACCGTTATTTTTCGACGGATCGTCTGAATATTTGCGGGCGAGGGCGATAAAATCTCCGCCTTTTTTCAAGAGTTTCAAAACCTCGGCGGCTTTGGCGGCTTTTTCTTGATGAACCTCAGGGGAGTCGTTCTCCCCGGCTTGCAGGAGGATGTGGCGGGCATGACGCTGCTCGGGAACCTTAAAGGTGTCGCTGTTGTTTTTATAGTATTCTTCAATCTTCGGTTGGTCGATGGTAACCTTGTTGCCGACCTCGGCAAAGGTGAAGGTTAAATATTTGAGTCGCAGCTGCGGCTCGGTTTTATACTTTTCCTTGACCGTCTCGTACCAGGCGGTAAGGCCGGCATCATCGACAGCAACTTTGTCGATGTAGTCGGCGGGCGAGATACGAGCATATTTGACCGCTATCTTTTCGTTCAGTTGACTGTAGATATCTTGAATTTCATAATCGGTGGTGACGGTGCCGAAGTTGCCGATTTGCCGTACGGCCGCTTCGGAGAGATGGTCGAAGCGCATCGATTGTTCAAACTTTGTCGGGGCCATTTTGTTGGCGGCGAGAATTGCCTTGTAGCGTTCAAGGCTGAAGGCACCCTGTTCCTGGAACTGCGGCATCGTCTCTATAATGGAGCGGATTTCGTCAGCACTCACCACAATCCCCATGGCGGCGGCTCCTTGCCGGAGAAGAGCGGTCTGGATGAGTTGATTGATAACCTGCTGTTTGAGGCCGAAGGATTCCGCCAGGCCCTTGGGTACATTACCGCCGAACTGGTTGCCGAGTTGCTTGTAGGCACGGTCGTAGGCCTGCTGAAATTGCTGGAAAGAAATTTCTTCGCCATTGACGACAATCGCCGACTGATTGCTTCTCCCTATATTGGTACCGACGCCCCAGAAAATGAAAACCAGGGCGATGACGACAACAATTATTTGGATAAGGGGGGATTGTGCTTTTCTACGGAGTATCTGCAGCATGAAGATCCGATGTGAGTTGGGGTTGACGAAAACCTTGAATGTTCAGGGGAGTTGCGGGAAAACCCCGCCGCCGTCCTGGCCTTGCAAGCCGTTCCTTCGATAACACATCGATTTACTCTTTCTTTTTCTACACTGCAAGGAAAAATCCTTAACTTCAAGTCGGGACTGCGTTAAGGAGGAATGCTGTGTTGTATGTGCCGTTTCGGTTCGGTCCGGACTCCTGAGAAACCCGCGGAAATTCAGGGCAACATTGTAATATTATTAATTAAAAAAGTATAAGAAGAGATTCTTGGTTGACTGATAAATGATTCTTCAATCGCTTGACAAATCGTTTTGCCTATAGTAATAAGACAAGTCAGTTTTTGAATTATAGAACGGCGTAAGCCACAAAATAATATTTCAAGGAGGTTGCAATGCCAACATTAGTTCACAATGGTAAGAGTTTCGAGGTAGATGAAGACGGGTTCCTGCTCAAAGGTGATGATTTCAACCAGGACTGGGTTGACTATGTTAAAGGTGTGGAAGGTATCGCCGAAATGACCGATGAGCATACAAAGGTAATTGACGCTCTGCAAGAGTACTACAAGAAAAACGGAATTGCCCCGATGGTTCGTATCCTCTCCAAAACCACCGGTTTCCCACTGAAAAGAATCTATGAGCTGTTCCCGTCCGGACCTGGCAAGGGAGCCTGTAAAATGGCTGGTCTGCCGAAACCCACCGGTTGTGTCTGATTCACCTGCTTTTTTGAATGCGTAAAAAGGGGGAATGGCTTTTGCCATTCCCCCTTTTTCTTTTTCGCGTATCTGTTTCACCGCAAACGAGGATCAGCCCTGAGGGTTCAGCCCCTGAAGTGCTTTCCGGTGTACAGCTTCAATTCTTTTTTGGTATTCCTGCCCTGATATTTTTGCACCTCTCAGTCCGCCACGGAGGTTGATCTCCAACAGGTGGATACCGTCATCCGGGGTGAGCATGAGATCGAGGTGCGCATAGGGAAATGCGCCACGGTCCATAACCTCAAGGCAAAAAGCCAGTTGTCGACCTGACAGTGAGTAGGGTGTCGCCGCCCCACCGCAGTGGAGGTTTTGGCGAAAGTTGCAGGGATTGCTTCGTTCGTATGCTTCTATGTAATCACCAATGATGATGACCCGGATATCTCGGCACTTGGGTTGGAAGGGCTGGACGATAAAAGGGAAGGGGTAGGCCGCCACACTCACCTGGTTGTAAAGATCTTCAATGCCGGCGAAGATATGCACGCCAAGGCCACCATTTTTCCGGTCATATTTGAGGACTACCCGTTGATGTCCGTGTTGCAGGTAGAGGGAAGAGACCTGGAGGAGAGTCTGGGCATCATAGATCGCCAGGGTGTCCGGCGGCAAATATGTGCTGAAGATTCGGGCCTGGAAGACCTTGGAGCGGCTTGCCAATTGCGCGGTTGCCGATGGAACCAGGCGGATACCCCTGGCAAGCAGGTCAGTCAGGAGGTGTTCTTCGCCAGGCTTGAGACGAAGGCGACCTATGATGATGTCGTCTTTTTTGAGTTGTTGGTAGGAGGCAAAAAATGTCTGGTTATCATGAACAATGGTAGGTTGATCTTTCAAAAGATCATCTCCGAGAACCGTTGGTGAAAAGATGTCAGATCCTCTTCACAGTTGCCGCAAAAGAGCTTGACGTCGCCCAAGGCCTGTGCGCTCTTTTCTTCAATAGTGAAGCTGCCGTCGGTGTTTTGCACATAGTGTGTGGTGGTGATGACGTCATCGGTAATTTCGAAAAAGTCCTTTTCATTACCGCAATAGGGGCACTTTATGAGATTGACAACCTTAGGATGAAAAGTCATTGTCGGAACCCGTTACTTCGTGTGTGTACACTCACAGTTGGGTTATTCTCTGGAAATGTCACTATCGTGGTCCATCGGCTTGGGAACATCGATTACCACCTTGATTTCTCCCTGGATCCCTGCCCCTGACTCCACGGTCAGGCTGTTTGCCTCAAGTTTGCCGTTGATGAAACAATTTTTCCGCGCCGTCAGCATGCTGGTTTTAATGTTCCCCTCAATGGTCCCGTAACAATTTAAAGAGGAGACGGTAATATCGCCGTTGATTCGTCCGGTTTCACTGAGAACCAGGTGTTCTCCTTCGATATTGCCGTTGATGATGCCGTCTATTCGGGCCTTCCCCTTGAAGGTTATCCCTCCGGTGATGATCATGGTCTTATCGATGATCGAGGAGATGACTTCACTCTCGACCTTTTTCATTTCCTGGTCAATAGTTCCACTTTTAGTAAACATTCCCATTTCTAGCGTATCTCCGAAGTAGGGCTGGATGATTCAGATAAACCGGCGATTTTCATAAACTTGTAAGGATCGATTGGATCCCCGTCGAGGGTGACTTCGTAATGGAGGTGCGGGCCCGTGGATCGTCCGGAATTACCGACGAGTCCGAGGAGCTGACCGCGGTGTATCTTTTGGCCAGGATGAACCAGAAATTTTTTCAAATGGCAGAAGGCGGTCGAATAGCCGTTGTCGTGGTCAATGAGTACGTAATTGCCATAGCTGCCGTTGTAAAAAGCCTTGTCAACGACGCCATCGGCGGTGGCGTAGATATTGTCTCCGGGTTTGGCGCGAAAGTCGATGCCGGTATGAAAGGCCGCTTTGCCATTGACCGGGTCAATGCGGTCTCCGAACCCGGAGGAGATGGGGCCGTCAACCGGTCGACCGAAGGGGAGAAAACGGATGGCTTTTAAGTATTTGTCGGCCCGATTAAGCAGGGCGTCCCGACTTGTTTCGGGTCGCGCGATAAAGGCGCCGCCGCTGTTGTTTTTGCCTTCTTTGACATCCACCGGCAACTCGATGCCGATGCTGTCGATCATTTTTTCAATAAGTTCACTTCGTTCGGCCAGTTCATTGACGGTGGTAGACAGGAGGTTTTCTTTTTCGGCCTTGAAGGCCACCGCCTGCTTGACGCTGTTCAGTTCGAGTTTGGCAACTTTCAAATTGAGTTTGAGCGCTTGTTCCTCGCTGTCCCTTTTGCTTTCGGCGATGAGTTCGACACTGGTGCGGAGTTGCTCGCGCAGCTCGGCAAGCTGCGAGGAGACAGTACGGTTTTCCGAGAAAAGTGCAAAGGAAAAAATGCTGGCGACAGTCAGAGAAAGGCCGACAAGAGAAGAAAGGCAAAGACCGAACCACAGTTTTTTGCGAGATAGCTGAAACCGTAGAACCCTGCCCTGATTGCCGGCAATGATGAGATGTAGAGGTTCATCCATTAGAGAAGTCCAAAACTGTTGTTAAGAGCGAAAACAAAAAGTATGATGAGTGGCCTTGTTTGCAACCGGATTGCTGTCGACAATAATACCTCCAGAAAACTGCTGAAATACCGACAAATGGTAAAAGGATTTACTAACAGCTCCTCAAAAACGCACAAAATTTTTATAGCTTATACTAAGGAGGAATAAATTAAGCAACAATAAAAAGTCACAAATCCGTGCCCACGTCTATCAAGCAACACACTGTAATTGCTAGATATATATTTTATCCCTCGTGACTATTCCAGTGGTTACGGGCGGAAGAGTCTTGGAGTTTTTCTTCTTAATTATGGCAAATCTGATAACCTGCAAAGCCCTCGGTAAATCGTTCGGTGCTCAAAACCTCTTTAAAAATATCAACCTGGTAGTTAACAGCGGCGAAAAAATCGGTGTAATCGGACCCAACGGTTCCGGCAAATCGACCCTTCTGAAAATCATCTGCGGCCATGAAGAGGCCGATAGCGGGCAGGTTGTTCGGCAAAAATTTATTCGCCTCAGCTATCTGGCCCAGGAAGATGTTTTCGCCTTGGAAAAAAGCGTTACCGCCAATTTGTTGACAGCAATAATGGGTGAGGATCTTGAAGAGACTGCGAAGTACAACCGCGTTCACACCTTGCTCAGTCGGGCTGAATTCCCGGATGCCGATGCCCCGGTCGAAAACCTTTCCGGCGGCTGGCGTAAGCGCCTGTCGATCTGCCGGGCGCTCCTTGCCTCCCCTGATGTGCTGGTCATGGATGAACCCACCAACCATCTGGATATCGAAGGCATCCTCTGGCTGGAAAAGATGCTGAGTGGCGGCACGGCCCCCTCCGCCTATCTGCTGGTCAGTCATGATCGCCATTTTCTTGAAAATTGCACCAACAGGATCATCGAATTGTCCGCGGTCTATCCCGAAGGGACCCTGCAGGTGCAAGGACCCTATTCGCAATTTCTTGAAGTGCGAGAACTTTTTCTCGAAGGTCAAACGCTGGAGGAGGAACGATTGGCCAACAAGGCCCGGCGGGAGATCGAGTGGCTGCGGCGCGGGCCGAAGGCCAGAGCCACCAAGGCCAAGTATCGCATAGACGAGGCGCACAAGCTCACCGGCGAGCTGGCCGAGGTGAAGGCGAGAAATCGCTCGATCTCGAGCGTTCAGATCGATTTCGAGGCAACCGGGCGAAAAACCAGGAAGCTGCTGGAGGCAATTGGGCTGACCAAGGCCTATGGCGGCGAACCGCTCTTTAGCGACCTCGATATCATCCTCTCGCCCGGCAGCCGTCTGGGGCTTTTGGGGAGAAACGGCTGCGGCAAATCGACGCTCATGCAGATCCTCGCCGGGGCGACCGGTAATGCCCGGGTGCTGCCGGACGCCGGAACCCTGAAAACCGCCGATAACGTCAAGATCGTCACCTTTGACCAGAACCGCGAGTCCATCGATCCGACGGTCACCCTGCGTCGGGCCTTGGCGCCGGAAGGGGACGCGGTGGTATATTGCGGTCGGTCCCTGCATGTAGCCAGCTGGGCCAAGAAATTCCTGTTTCGTCCCGATCAGCTGGAAACCCCGGTCGGCCAGCTGTCCGGCGGCGAGCAGGCGCGCATCCTCATCGCCGGCCTGATGCGCCGGCCGGCGGACATCCTTCTCTTGGACGAGCCCACCAACGATCTCGATATCGCCTCTCTCGATGTCCTGGAGACAAGCCTCATCGATTTCCCTGGAGCCTTGATCCTGGTAACCCACGACCGTTTTCTCCTTGACCGGGTATGCCACCGGTTGCTTGGCTTCGGCGGTCGTGCCGGGGTTTCCTATTATGCCGATTACGAACAGTGGCTGAGCGATCTGCCCCAGTCGGCGGAAAAAGACGATCCTCGGGATAAAGGCGCCGAAAAAGGTGGAACTTCCCCTGCCCCGGCGAAGAATAAAGGACGCCTCTCCTACCTCGACCAACGCGAATACGAGCAGATCGAGGAAAAAATCACCGCCGGGGAAAACCGGGTCAGGGAGTTGGAAGAAAGGATGCAGCATCCCGATGTGGTCTCAACCGCCGACATGCTCACCGCCTGCTGGCGCGATCTGGAAGCGGCCCGGCTGGAGGTGGAGCGACTCTACCATCGCTGGGACGAATTGGAAGAAAAAAAGGGAGAGTGACGGGCATGAAGGTCGCTGTTCTTGCGGATATTCACGGCAACCTTGAAGCCCTTCTGGCGGTGAGTGCCGATCTGCAGCAGCGGGGAGCGGAGCGGGTGATCTGCCTGGGCGATAGTATCGGCTACGGGCCGGACCCGGAGAAGGTGGTGCGGCGGGTGCAAGATCTTGGCTGCACGTCAATTCTCGGCAATCACGAACTCGCCCTCGACGATCTTGCCGCCAGGAGATGGATGAATTTCCAGGCGGCGGACAACAATATCGCCACAGCTGCCTTGCTGTCCGCCGAAAGCCGTAACTACTGCTGCAACCTGCCGAGATTTCTTGCCTTCGACCAGGCCTACTTCGTCCATGGGTTCCCCCCATCTTCGGTCTTTCGCTATCTCGATCGGCAATCCGATGCCGGCTTGGCGGCACTGCTGGCCACCGCCTCCTATTCTCTTTTGTTTCTTGGCCATACCCATCAACTGCAGCTGGTCCGGCAGGAGCAGGGGGCGATTGTCCGCAGGCCCTTGGGCGAGGAGTGCCTGGAGCTGCACCCGGAGCAAAAATATATCATCAATGCCGGCAGCGTCGGGCAGCCGCGGGATGGCGACCATCGTGCCAAATACCTTCTCTGGGACAGTGCCACGGCAAGCCTTGAGGTAGTGTTTGTCGCCTATGATTACCGGATTACCATGAAGAAAATCGGGGAAAGGGGTTTTCCCGAGGCCTACGCCGTACGTCTTGGTGCAGGGTATTATGAAAACAATCGGTAGATATGAGGTGGTCGGCCGCCTCGGGCGCGGCGGGATGAGCACGGTGTATAAGGCCCGGGCGCCGGTCACCGGCCGTTTGGTGGCCCTGAAGCTCCTCCAGCCGCGCAACCCGCTCTTTGCCGAACTGGTAGGCGAGGAGCGGCTGAAAGAACTTTTCGTCGCCGAGGCAAAAACCATGGGCGCCCTGTCCCACGATCATGTGGCCAAGGTGCTCGACTGTGACGAGCACGAGGGGCAGCCGTTCATCGTCCTCGAATATTTCGCCCATTCCCTCGGCACTTTTATCGGCGAATCGTACCGGGTGGAAGCCCCGTCGCGGATCATCTCCGTCGCCAAGACCCGGACCTATCTGATCCAGGCCCTGAAAGGCTTGGAGAGGTTGCATTTTGCCGGCATCATCCACCGCGACATCAAACCCTACAACCTCATGTTGACAAGTGACGACCGGGTGAAGATCATCGACTTCGGCCTGTCGCGGGTGCGGGGTGAGGAAAAAACTGCGGTACCGGGGATGCAGGTCGGTTCTCCCTTTTATGCCGCACCCGAACAGGAAAGGGACCCGCAGGGGGCGGATGGCCGGGCCGATCTCTTCAGCCTCGGCGTCATGGGGCTGCGCATGCTGACCGGTCGCCTCTTCGATGCCCGCCAGGGCGAGGCCCTGGCCAGTGCCGTCAATCCCGAAGTGGGGCCGTTGTGGGACGGGTGGCTCAGGCGGAGTATCGCCAGGCGGCCGGAGGACAGGTTCCAGACCGCCCAGGAGATGCGCCTTGCCCTGCAGGCCCTGCCGCTTGGCGAACAGCGGGTTGCTGGTATTCGGGAGAAAAAGCCGGAAAGAAACAGACCGGTGCTCCGCAGTCAAGCGGAGTGGGTTTTGTTCAAGGACATCCGCGCCACTTTGGGGCTTGATGAATTGTTCCGGCCCCTCGTCTATGCCTCCCAGGATTTTGCCGTCGCCGGGCCGCTCGTGGCCTTCGAACGTAACAGCCGTCTCTCTTGGCAGCGCTACGGCTCCGGGTTTACCCTCGACTGGCAGCAGGCCGGCGAATATGTCGCCCATCTCAACACCACTTGTTGGCAGGGGCGGGACAACTGGCGGCTGCCGACCGTAGACGAGGCCTGCAGCGTCCTCAAGCCGCCGTTGCACGGGGTGGCCTGTTCCGCCTGGCCGCTTTTTGACAGCACCGTCCACTGGCTATGGACCTGCGACACATGCACCAAAAAACAGGCCTGGACGGTTGACGTGGTGGAGAGTTTTTTCGAGCGCCTCGACAAGGACGGCCTCGCCTCGGTCTGTGCCGTCAGCTCCGCCGCCCGCTGAAAAACTCGGCAAAGGCCAGAAGAATGGCAGTTACATCTTCGTCATTGATATCCAGGTGGGTGACCAGCCGGGTGGTTTTACCGGGGCTGATAAGGATCTGCCGCCGGCCGAGAAAGTCGGCGAGATCCCTGGTGGTTGCTGCATCGGCGGTAAAGAACACCATATTGGTCTGGGCGGGATTTTTATCAACCGTCAAGGCCGCAAACTGCGCCAAGCCCTCGGTGAGGCTCTCGGCATGCCGGTGGTCCTGGGCCAGCCGGTCGATGTTGTTTTCCAGGGCGTACAATCCGGCAGCGGCAAGAAGCCCCGCCTGGCGCATGCCGCCACCAGTCATCTTCCGCCACTTCCTGGCTTCCTCGATAAACGCCCGGTTCCCCGCCAAGAGTGAGCCGACCGGCGCTCCCAGTCCCTTGGAGAGACAGAGTGAAACCGAGTCGAAATGGCGGGTGATTTCGCGGACCCCAACCCCCTGCTTGACAACCGCATTCATCAGCCTTGCCCCGTCGAGGTGCAAGCTCAGGTTTTTGCCCTTGGCGAAGGCTGCGGCCTCGGCCAGGTAAGGCAGCGGCAGAGCCTTGCCGTTCTGGGTGTTTTCCAGGCAGAGGAGGCGGGTTCTGGCGAAATGGATGTCGTCCGGTTTGATCTTTTCTTCCACCTTGGCAAGAGACAGGGTGGAATCCGCCTCGAATTCGATGGGCTGCGGCTGGACGCTGCCCAACACCGCCGCACCGCCGCCTTCATAGCGGTAAGTGTGCGCCCCTTGGCCGACGATATACTCGTCACCCCGGCCGCAGTGCGACAGGATGCCGATGAGGTTCGCCTGGGTGCCGCTGGTGGTAAAAATCGTCGCCTCGAAGCCGAGGAGTTCGGCGGCAAAAGCCTCCAGCCGGTTGACTGTCGGGTCGTCGCGGTAGACATCGTCGCCGACTTCGGCGCCGGCCATAACCTTACGCATGGCTTCGGAGGGTTTGGTGACGGTATCGCTGCGCAGATCGATTGCTTGCATTATTATTCCTCCGGTTGTCGCCTGGGAAAAAAAGTATTACACATTATGCTACGGTAGGTTTTGACAATTTGACAGCAAAGGTACAGGAGAAGGGATAAAAAAGCGATGGGAAATACTGTCTGTTTGAGCGATGCCCAGAGGGCGATTTTGGCCGCGGCGCAATGCACATTCGATGCTTTGGCGGAGGACGAATTGGTGGCCATTGCTGCCGGGGAGATTGCCGTGACGACTCTCTCGGACGAGCAGCTTGAGGAATTTCTGCAGATCGCCAACCTCCTCTACCGGGGCGGGGAAGAGCTGATCTCCGATGCCCTGTATGATTTCACTTTTTTGTCCGAACTGGAAAGACGCCATCCCGCCCATCCGTTTCTTCATACGGTTGAGCCGGAGGTACTGATCGAGGCCAAGACCGTCGAACTGCCGGTACGCATGCTGTCCACCGAGAAGGCCTACGACTTCGCCACCATCGTCAACTGGGCAAAACGGATCGAAAAAGCCGCCGGCGAGTGTGGCCGCGACTTTGCCGGCCTGGTTTTCAAGGTTATGCCGAAACTTGACGGCTTTGCCGCCTACGACGACGGGCAGACCCTCTACACCCGCGGCGACGGCCGGCGGGGGACGGATATCAGCCGGGTTTTCGAGCGCGGTCTGCAGGTGGCAACAGGCGGCCGGCGTGGTCTCGGGGCCGGCGAGGTCGTCGTCAGCCGCAGCTATTTCCGCGACCATTTGGCAGCAATATTTGATAATTCGCGAAACTTCCAGGCGAGTCTCATAAAAGAAAAGGAACTCGAAGCCCCGGCGCTTGAAGCGATATCTTCTGGACAGGCGGTGTTCTTTCCTTTCAGCCTGTTGCCCTGCTGGCAAGGGCCGTGGGCCAAGTTGGCCGCAGAATTTGCAGATATTGTAGACCGTTTATGGGGAGAGGTAGATTTTGATGTCGACGGCATTGTCCTGGAGATTTCCGACGAAGTGTTACGCGACCATCTCGGGGCGACCAGGCACCACCATCGCTGGCAGATTGCCTATAAGAAAAACACCGAAACCGCCGAGGTCAGGGTATTGCGGGTGATCCCCCAGACCTCTCGCTCCGGCCGGGTCAATCCGGTGGCCGAGGTCGAGCCGACGCGGCTGAGCGGCGCCCTGATCCAGCGGGCGACGGCGCACCACTATAAGATGGTACGGGAGAAGGGGGTGGGGCCGGGGGCACTGATCCGGCTGTCCCGCAGCGGCGAGGTGATTCCGAAGATCGAGGAGGTGCTGGCCCCGGTTGCAGCGGAGCTGCCCGACGCCTGTCCAAGTTGCGGCTCGCCGCTTGTCTGGGAAAATGATTTTCTCCTGTGCATCAACAATATGAACTGCCCGGCCCAGATCACCCATGCCATCGAGCATTTTTTCAAGGTCCTTGGCAATATAGATGGTTTCGGCCCGTCGTCGGTGCGGAAGATTTTTGACGGTGGCAAGGCCTCCATTCCGGTGATCTATGGACTCGGCGAAGAGGACTTCGTCGCTCTCGGCTTCGGGCCGAAACAGGCGGAGAATATGGTGGCCCAGTTGCAACGCAGCCTTGTGCTGCCGATTGAGGATTGGCGCTTTCTTGCGGCCTTCGGCATGTACCGGATGGGTATGGGCAACTGTGAAAAACTGCTGGCCGCCCATCCCTTGGAGCGAGTTTTTACCCTGACTCGGGAAGAGATCATCGCCATCAAGGGTTTCAGCGAAAAAACCGCAGGCGAGATGCTGGCCGGGATGCAGGCGACCGCCGCGCTGTTCGACGCCCTGTACGGTATGGGTTTTAATCTCATCACAACCCCGCTGGAAACATCGGCAGAGGCCCCGGGGGAGGGACCGCTTAGCGGCAAGCTGATCGTCTTTACCGGGTCGATGCAGACCGGCAGCCGGGAGGACATGAAAAAACAGGCGAAGGCCCTGGGGGCAAAAATCGGGGAAAGCATCACCGGCAAGACCGATCTCCTGGTCTGCGGCGAAAAGGTCGGGGCCAGCAAGTTGAACAAGGCCGAGAGTCTCGGGGTGCGGATCGTGACGGAAGCCGAATATCTGGCAATGCTGCCGTAACTGGGTAAAAAACGGCATCGGAAAAATCCTTCCCCGGTGCCGTATCGAGCAGGCTCTCTTTGCTTATTTGGGTGGTTCCATGAGCTTGCCGGCCTTGGCGATATTTTCGTGGGGCACCTCGTCGATAAAAATCAGGATGGCTTCCGGCGGCTTATTGGCCTCTTTGCTGATGACCTCGGTGACACCCTTGCTGATCTTCTGCTTCTGTTCCTTGGTGAGGGTTCCGGCGACCCGGATATTGACATACGGCATGATAACTCCCTGGATTCTGTTTTTGATTGCTCTGTTGTTGTTCAACACGATGGTTGCCTAAGGCGACCTGTATTAGTGTACATCCTTTTGCTTCGTGGAAAAAGAGGTGATTTTCGTAGCGGAATGAATATGCCATTCACCGTTCCTAACTCATTTTTCTTGTCAAGCCTTAAAGTCTCGTCTACTATGCAAACAGAATTTCCCGGAACATAACTGGCTTGCAAATCGAAGAAAAAAGGTGTCCCATGCCTTACAAGAAAATTTCTATGGTTGTTATTCCGGCACTGCTCGCGACTGCGCTATTGTATTCCGGCTGTGCTCCCGTGGACGTCAACCAGTTGATCGCCGGCGGCCAATTGAATCAGGCCCAACTGTTATGCGAAAAACAGGCTGGAGCAGAGCGGAAAGACTGCTTCCGGCGGGTAAGCCAGGCGCATCTCGAAGCCCGCAATCTGGATTTAGCCGTTCAGTGTCATATCAAAGCCAACGAGGAGGTAGTGCTGGCCGAAGGCTTTGTTGATAATCACAATTCTTGGCATGATAACAACAATGCCGAGGTTTCCCAAGGGGTGCAGAATGGCCGGTATCTGTTTGAACATAAGAGAGAGAAAAACACCTGGTATGCCTGGCCGCAGACCCAGGTCGATTTAAATGGGGCAGATGATTTTCGCATTGAAGCCGAAATGACCAAGATCGCTGGGATCGACGACCACCGCTACGAGTTGGTCTGGGGTTTGCGAAACACCGAAAACAATTTCACCTTCGGTATCAGCGGCAATGGGAGCTACCGCTATGGCAAGAACAAGGATGGCAATTGGATCGGTCTCTGCGAATGGACGCCGAGCAGCTCCATTCATAAGTACAATGCCAAGAACGTCCTGGCGGTTGAAAAAAAAGGCACTCTCCTCCGGTTTTTCATCAATGGGCAACAGGTGCTGGAAAAGCCTTTCGAGCCCGGCTTTGGTTCGAGGGTTGGTTTTTGCCTGAATCAAAAAATGAAGGTTGCCGTGCATCATCTGACCGTTACTCGATATCCGAGTGAAAGGATGGCCTATCGGACGATACTCGATGGACGTTTGGCCGCGGGAGATGTCATCACTTACATCAACAATTGCGACAAAGCCGGGTATTCGAAGAACGAGGCCTACGTCCGAGTGGCGGAATTTCACCTGGCCAAGGGTGAACTGGAGGCGGCGAACATTAATCTGGAAAGGGCAGGATGGTCGGTGCGAGCGCTTGACAACAGGGTGCTGTTTGATGAGCAGTTTGTCGACAATAAAAATAAATGGTTTGAGAAAGATGATGCGGAGGTGGTTGAAAAGGTTCAAAACGGCCGGTATCTTTTTACAGAGAAAAAGGAGAAGGAAGTCAGATATTCATGGCCCCAGACCGCGGTAATTATCGATGCGTCGGGAGATTTTCGCCTGGAAAGCACAATGACGAAGATCAGCGGCGTCGAAAACAATACCTATGGGCTTTTTTGGGGTTCGACGGACGGCTGGAATTGCTACTGCTTCGGGATCGATGGCTTGGGTTCGTACAAGTATGGAAAATATGAACAGAACCACTGGCAGACGATCATCGACTGGACGCCATCGGCGTATATCAATAAAGGAAACCTGACAAATTCCTTGGTTGTTGAAAAAATCGGCGATATCGTCAGGTTCTCTCTCAACGACCATGTGGTCGCCGAAAAACCGTATGAAAAACATGCGGGGCAGCAGATCGGCTTTTTCCTTGATGATCAGATGACGGTGGAATTTGCTAACTTCACGGTGTTGCAATTGCCTCCGCGGATGGCTCGTGCCTTGGCCGCTCAGTATGCGCCAAAAGAAAGTGCAGTCGAAGGAGGAAAAGAGGGTTCGAAGAACGGCAGAAAAGAAAGTGCTCCGATGGAAACTTCAACGAAACTGTAGCATGAAACGATGAACGAGCAACAGATGAATAGACGCACCTTTCTCATCCGTTTGGGGGCAAGTGTTGCCGGGGGAATAAGTGGCTTCTTTCTTGTCCCGCGATGGCCCGCGGTCGCAATGGCTGCCGATCCCCAACCGCCGTCGCCGCGACCGCGACTGAAAGACGATATCGTTTTCGGCCGGTATGAAGGCATGGACTCCATCAGCTACGGCATAGAGGGTGAGCAGGTTCTCTGTGCCGTGAACCATCCGGGCTTGCTGATTGTCGACAAGCTCGATGGCCGGCACACCATCGACGGCATCGGCGCGGCGGTCAAAACTGCCTTGGGTCTTGCGGCGACGGAGGATCTTGATGCCCAGATCGCAGGTTTCGTAGCGCAGCTGGGTGCGCTCGGGTTTCTCGCCGAACCCTTCTACGCCACACTCTATTACGAGAACACACACACCGATGAAGGATAAAACTCTTGCCCGGGGGGAACTTTTTCTCCTGCCGTTCGCCGAGGATAGGTATTGCCTCTATGCCCCGCTCAATCGCTATACGGCGGTGGTCAACGGCAGGGCGGCGGCTACGATTCACAGGTATCAGGAGACCGGCGAGGAGGGATTGTCGAGCAAGGAATTGGATATCATCAAGCGTTTCCGGGACGATGGCATCCTCACTGCCGGCGAAACAAAACCGCCTCTTTTTCCCGAGCACTATGAATTTCGGCCCTTCGAGGTCACCCTTTTCCTCACCAGCAGGTGTAATTTGCACTGCCGTTATTGTTATGCCGATGCCGGGCATAAGAGCATCGATATGCCGTGGGAAGTGGCCGAGGCGGCCATCAACCTGGCCGCGGACAATGCCGGATGGTTAGGGAACAAAACGTTTGCTGTCAGCTTTCACGGCGGCGGCGAGCCTACCATGGCATGGGAGATGCTGACCAGGTGCGTGCAGCATGCGCGAACCAAGGCCCTGGCTATGGGGCTGGATGCGGAGATCTTTACCGCCACCAACGGCTTTCTCTCCAAGCCCCAGCGGGAATATGTCGGTAAGAACTTCACCAATATCAATGTCTCTCTCGATGGCCCCGAGGATATTCAAGATTACAACCGACCCACCGTCCACCAGGGAGGTTCCTATGCGGTGGTGCGGGATACCCTCAGCTACTTCAACGACGTCGGCCTGCCGTTCGGCATCCGGGCGACCATCACCCGCGCCGGGGTCGGACGGATGGTCGAGATCGTCGAAAGCCTGCACAGCCGGTTTCGCTTCAGCTATCTGCAGATGGAGCCGGTCTGGCTCTGCGGCCGCTGTGTGCGCAGCGAGGACCCGCCGCCGGACGAGGAGGTCTTCATCGACAATTTTCTGAAGGCCTTTGTGCGCGGCCGGGAACTGGGTATCCATGTAACCTACTCGGGTGCCCGGCTCGATATGCTCACTTCCAAGTTCTGCGCCGCGCCGGGCGACAGCTTCACTGTCCTGCCGGAAGGCATCGTCACCTCCTGTTACGAGGTGACCGAACAAAACGATCCGAAGGCGGCGATATTCCATTTTGCCGCCTACAATGCCGCAAGCGGCGGTTTTGACGTGGATCTGGCCCGCTTAAACACCCTGCGGCAATTTTCCGTCAATAATTTTTCTTTCTGTAAAGATTGTTTCTGCAAGTGGCATTGTGCAGGTGACTGCCTTTCCAAGGCCTTTGATCGTTCCGGGTCAACGGAACACCACGGAAGTTCAAGGTGCAAGATCAATAGAGCGCTCACCTTGGCCTGGCTGAAGATGACAATAGAGCAGGCCTCCGGTGGGTGAGGCGGCGATTGGAGCAGGATATGGCCGATAAGAAACCTAATGATCGCTTAAAGAGCAGTTTACCGCCGACCGACAACCAGGAGGCGGACCCGAAAATCTATCTTGTCGTCGATAACCGGAAGATGCCCCGTCCCGGTCTTGAGACCTTTTTTGCAGAGGCCCGGGGTAAGGCGGAAAACTCCCGCCCCGGTTGCACCTGCGATCCGGTAGGGGCAACCTTCTGTTCCTGCAACAAGGTCTGTACCTGCGTCCCAGTCTGCAGCTGTGTCGGCAACAAGGTTTGCGGCTGCGTGCCGGCCTGCGGCTGTGTCGGACATACCAGTTCCGGAGGAAGCTATGGAGGAGGTTGCCGATGCGCCCCGGTACACTAATTCCCACGTTTTTGGATACAAGGCGTCCTTGCCGGGTCAATCCGTGGAGAGGATTGGTATTTGTTCTCTTGGTCGGTATCCTGCTCTGCAGGGGGAGTGTTTGGGCCGAAGATTCTTATAAAATCGACAGTACCAAAGAGGAAAAGAAAGAGACGCAGACGGAAGGTCAGAATGTCGGTCAGGACCCCTTCGCCTTTGCCACCGCGGAAGCGATGTATAAAACCGGGCCGGAAATGGCCTATGACGAAGCCGCCGGCAAGTTGCTGGAAACCATCCAGCGCATCTTGCCCGACAAGTATTGGGACCAGGAAGAAAACGGTTTCTCCGAATTGCTTGTGCGCCTGCAACCATACCGAAAAACCAAGGAAGTGCAGGAGGCAATCCGCCGATGGGCAGAGGCCAATTTCTCCTTGATTGCCAAAGGACCGGAGAAATCGCTGCCAACACTTGTAACCGACGGCGTAAGTAAAATGAATCCCTTCAACGATTCGTCTTTGCTTGAGGCCAACGCTTTCTACCTGCAGGGCAACTTCACCGCTGCCGCGGAAAAATATCGGCAAATTTTACGAAAAAACCCCGACAATCCGGATAGTAGAAACAATCTGGCGCTCTGTGAAATGCATCTCGGGCACGACCTTCTTGCCCAATTTGAACTTGAAGTGCTCCGGCGGATCAAAGCGGATTACCTGCCCGCGCAAATCAATCTCTCTGTTGTCCTTGAGCGCGCCGGTCGAACCGCGGAAGCTGAGGCCATGGCCCGTGCCGTCGCCAAGCAAAAAGGCGATGTGGCTATTGCCGCCTTCAACGACAGCTGGTTTCATAGCCTTGCCGGCAGATACGAGCCGGCGGTTGCAGCCCTGAAGCCGTTTGCCGAATTGGCGGTTAACCCCAAATACAAAGACTTTTACGCGGCCAATGTCGAGCTGCAGAAAGGCTCCGGCAAGGCGAGCAGTCCTAAGGTAACCGAGGCGGTCCGGGCCAAGGAGCCGGTTGACAAAGCCGGCAAGGTTGAGGGGAAGAAACCTGCCAAGGAAATCCAGGCTTCTCAAGAGGAAAAAGCCGCCGAGCGCCCGGATCGGGAGCAGGACAAAGACGGTGCCGGACGCCTCGGGAGCGAGGAAATGTTCGTGAAGGCCAGGGCCTTCCACCAGAAAAGTGGCGGCAAGGACTATGCCAAGGCGATGGAATGGTACCGGAAGGCGGCCGACCAGGGCCACGCGGCAGCGATGAACAGCATCGGCTCGATGTATGAACATGGCGAGGGAGTGGCGGGGGATCCGGCACAGGCGGCAGAATGGTACGGTCGGGCAGCAAAAAAAGGCTATGCCCCGGCTATGCATAATCTGGGGGTGCTCTATGCCCAGGGCAAGGGGGTTGCAAAAGATGCGGGCATTGCCGTCAAGTGGTACAGCCAGGCAGCTGGGCTGGGTGACACCGACGCCATGAATAATCTCGGCGTGATCTATGAGACCGGCCAGGGAGTAGTTGAAAGCAAAGGCGGGGCGGCCAAGTGGTATCGCCAGGCGGCGGACAAGGGTCATGTGGCGGCCATGGTGAATCTGGCTCGAATGTATGAAAACGGCAGCGGTGTCGCAAAAGACCGGTCGCAGGCGAGCAACTGGTATGAAAAGGCCGCGGCCAAGGGAAGTCAAGTGGCTAAAGACGCCCTGCGGCAGCTGAAATAATGTCTTCTCTTCGGTGGGTTTTTATCCGTCCGCGGCATGAGAGTCCCTACTACGACCCGGAAATTCAGGAGCCATTGGGACTTGAGTATCTGAGCGCCTCTCGCCGGGAAAAAGGCGATGCGGTGCTGGTTCTGGACGCTCTCCTGGAATCGATGGACGACCATCGACTGGCGCGGCGGGCGGTGTCGTTCCGCCCGGATTTTATCGGCATCTCGATCATGACGGCTAGAGAATTGGCCTCGGTTCAGGCAATATTTGCCGAGTGCCAAAAGGCCTTGGCAGGTCGGGAGGTTTGCTGGTTGGCCGGGGGTAATTTCATCAGTCATGAAGCGGAGCGCGCCATCGAGGCGCTCCCCGATGGCTTTTACCTGGTGCGTTTCGAAGGCGAAAACGCTCTGGAAGTGCTGGCCCGGCAATGGACGGCGCGAAGTCCCCGCGAGGCCTGCGACAAAGCCCCACCGAGCAGGATAATTGTCGCGGCGCCGGTGGCGGATCTGCAAGCCTTGCCTTTTCCGGAGCGGCCCTTTGCCTGTGCACTGGGCAGCGAGCGGGGTGCCTTCAACATCCAGGGCTCGCGAGGTTGCCTGGGGGCCTGTCGCTATTGTTCCTCGCCGGAGGCGAGAAGCCTTAAGGGCCATCAATGGCGAGGCCGGCCGATGGAGCATATCGTAGCCGAGATGGACGAACTCAATCGGCGCTACGGGGCGGTTGCCTTTAATTTTATCGACGAGGATTTCCTCGGGCCCAATACCCTGGCGACCGAACGGGCCCGTCAATTCGCCGCAGGCATAGAACGGCGGGGACTGTCAATCTCATTCAGCATCCAGGTCCGGCCTGATTCGCTTTCTCGCGAAATCATCGAACTGCTGGCCGCAAGCGGCCTCAGCTATGCCTTTATCGGCGTTGAATCGGATAATCGAGAGGATTTCAAGCGGTGGGGCCGGCCCTGGACCGGCCCTCCTTGGGATCTCGTGGCCCATCTGCGCCGTTTGCGCGTTGAAGTCGGTGCCGGTGTTCTCCTCTTTCACCCCCATTCGACCTTGCAGGGGATCAAGGGCTTCGCCGAAGTCCTGCATCGTCATCAAATGCTCAATTACCGCACGGCCATTAATCGTTTGGATGCCATGCCCGGATCGCGATTTCACCAGGATGGCATTGCCGCCGGCGTTTTGCAGCCCATCGCCGGCCCCCAACGATTGCCTTTTGTCGATGCCGGGCTGGAGGCCTTGTACGACCAGTTGACAACGGCCTTAAGTCCGCTCGGACCAGTCTCGATGCATGCCGTATGCTCTTTGCCGGCGGCGGTGGCGAGGCATACCTTGTTGCGGCAAAGTGCATCTGCCTATCAAGCGCTGAAGGGCATCATCGGCTCCTTGGATGGGGCGGTTGCCGAGACTTTGTTCGTGCTCCTTGGGCAACATGCCGCGGGCAAAACGGGGAGCCATGATATCCGGGAACTTCGACTGGAGAATTTGGCGGTTTCCCTTGCTGCTGCCCGGGAGCTGGTCAGTTTAGGAATGGCGCCGTCGGTTGACCAACTGCGGGAGGCCATTCGCATGGACGCCGGAATATGAGGCAGGGCGATTTACGCATAGTTGCCCCCGTCTCCTCCGTTGATGAGGTTTTGCCGCTCCTTGCCGCGGGGGCCGACGAACTGTATTGCGGGGCGATGTTCGATGAATGGGTGGGTGTTTTTGGCGAGGCCGATCTCATCAGCAGGCGGCAAGGACGATTGTCACACATCACCAGCCCAAAGGAACTCACTCGCATAGCCCGCTTGGCATCCGACCAGCAATGCAAGATTTCCCTGACCCTCAATAGTCGCTATACCGGCAGCCAAATGCAGCAGGTTTTTGATCTGATCCGCCTGTGGGAAGATGCCGGCGGCAGCCATGTGCTGCTCAGCGATCCGGCCTTACTGTTTGCCCTCAGAGACCGGGGGAGCGCACTCAAGCGGCACCTGTCCATCATGGCCGGCACTTTCAACGGCGCGGCTGTTCAATTTTTTAAAGAAATGGGAGTGTCACGAATCGTCTTGCCAAGGGAGTTATGCTTGGAAGAAGTAGGGGCGCTGATTGGCGAGGCGGACGGAATGGAATTCGAGATGCTGGCCATGTTGCAAAAATGCCGGTTTATCGATGGCTTTTGCGGCTTTTATCATGGAATTCGTTTGCCCTCCGACCAGCCGTCTCACTTTCGATACACGTCCGCTTCGACTGCTTTGCAGGAGGTGGCGACCGCCATTGATCCGGATTATGAGGGGCACGGTTGTCAACTCGATTATCGGACGGCGAACGGTGGTCGGGTAAGGCACCTGGCAATAAGCGATGAGCATCACCCCCCTTGTGCCGCCTGTATGCTGCCGGAGCTGTATGCGGCCGGAATTCGTTTTCTGAAGATAGCCGGGCGTGGTTACCCGCTTGATCAGCTGGTGCAAGCCGTAAGATTTGTCTCGGAATCTCTTGAGATTTTCCATGAAAACGATGCACCGGAAGATTGTCGGCAGGCGGTCAGGGAACTTTATCGCCGGTCCTTCGGCACTGCCTGCAGAAAATCCGATTGCTACTATTTCCGTATCGGAAAATGATGGTGACGGCAATCGAACACGCCCAATGGTATGAAGGGCTCCGACAGGATGGCCATTTTCCGGATGCCGAGCGGCTGTACTTTGGCCATGAAACCTGCGAGCACTTGCTCCCTTCGCCTGCCGTGGCACTGTCCTTTCTCGATCGACTTGGGCAAGGTTCCGGCACAAAAGTCAGCCTTGTCACTCCCTTTCTTTCGCCGCAAGGCCTGAAAAAGACCTTGGCCCTGGTGGAATTGATGCGCGAGAGACTGGGGGAGTTGGAGGTGATATGTTCCGATTGGGGCCTGGTGCACCATCTTGCCCGGCATCGACTCGCCGAACCGGTCGTCGGGCGTTTGCTGGTTGCCCAGATAACCGATCCCTGCATCGGACGATTCGTGGACCAGCACCCTTCGAGCCAAGCGGCGAGGCAGGTCCGGCACCTCGACGGCACTGACTGCCGGCTCCAAGCAAAACTCGCATCAGACCCGCTGCGCAGCCATTATCGCAGCTGCTGGACAGACAAACCGGAAGCCCTTGCCTTGCTCAGCCATTGCGGTGTCCGCCGCTGCGAGATAAGTAACGTCCTGCAGGGGATTGAATTGACCTCTCAGTCTGGCTTGCGGTATAGTTTACATCTTCCCGAGGTCCTGGTGACCCTTATGCGCCGTTGCCCCGGTCACGGTGAAGACTTCGCCCGGAGAGCCCCTTGTCCATGTGAAGGGGGAGATGCCGGATCGACAGTCCGCTGGTTGCATGCCGCCTTGCCGGTCGAGCTCTATCGCCGCGATAACGCGCTGTACTACCATTGGCCCACCTGTCCCGCCAATCTTTGCGACCTTCCGGTGGACAGAATCGTCGGTAAATATTCAACGGATTCGTAAAAACCATTCTGCAAAGCAAATTGGACCTGCGAAGAGGTGACGGTTTTTGGACGATAGCAGAGCACGTCAGTCATTTGGTCGAGGTGCAGCCAATGCTCCTGGGGCGGTTTCAGCGTTTTATGCGAGAAGGCCAAGGTCTTGAAACGTGAATATATGATATTTCAAGACCTATTTTATGTTCATCTTTATTCTGTGTACCTTTCCTGACTTGGTTTCGTGAACATACCGTATCGACGGGAGATATTTCTTGACAACCTATCTCAAAAAATGAACCAATTAAAGGTACGGTTGAAGTTCTCATCCAACGAATTCAACGTTAAAAATCGGAGACATCATGGTATCCCCGCGACTAGTTGCAAAAATCGAATCGGAAGAACCAACCCTTCGATTAGCAGTTCTCATCGACGCTGACAACGCCCAAGCGGCAGTCATTGAAGGTCTTCTTGCTGAGATAGCGCGATTTGGCGAGGCAACCGTGCGGCGCATTTATGGTGATTTCACGGCACCAACCAGCGCCTCATGGAAGAAAGTGCTGCAGCGATACGCAATCAAACCTGTGCAACAGTTCGCCTACACAACCGGCAAGAACGCCACGGACAGCACCCTGATTATCGATGCCATGGATTTACTGTACACCCGGAAATTTGACGGTTTCTGCCTGATAACCAGCGACAGTGATTTTACCGGCCTTGCCATGCGCTTGCGGGAGGAGGGGTTGACTGTCCTTGGCTTTGGTGAAAAGAAAACCCCCGAGGCGTTCCGCAATGCCTGCCACAAGTTTGTCTTTACCGAAGTCCTGCGTCCCAGCCACCATGCCGAGCCTGTCGGGCAGTCGGCAAAAGATGAAGGCGAGCAAAAGTCCGTGTCAAGCAAGACAACTGCCGACACAACAGGGTCGACAAACCTGGTCTTTCCCAAAAAATTCGTTTTGTCTGCCCTAGAGCAATCGACTGACGACGCCGGTTGGGCACAACTCGGCACCTTCGGAAGTTATTTGACTAAGCTGCAGCCTGACTTTGACGCCAGGCTTTACGGCTATAAGAAACTCTCTGACCTAGTCAGGGCAAGGACAGATCTCTTTCTGACCGAAGAACGGCAGGCCTCGGAGTCGAGCCAGAAGGTTTTGTACGTTCGGGCAAAATAGTTTTCTTTCGCTCTCAAGGGTTTGGAAAAACAGAAAGACAGGAAACCTCCTATATTTGCAGATATTTTGTGGAAACGTAAAACACGAAGGGAACAGGCCTATGAGGGAAAATAGGGGCAGGTTTTGAAATTAATAAATCAAATTGTCAACCTGGGCGCCTGACCACATTTCCTGCTATACTCAAAATAAAATTGACCAATAAAAACAGCCATTAATACATATGGACACACATGGCAATCCAGAAAGATACGGAACTTCCTGGGCACGGGAAGAATTGGTTCTGGCTTTTGAACTTTATTGTCGAATCCCCTTTTAAAAGACCAAAGCAAATAATCCTGATGTTATTGAACTCGCGAAGATTTTAAAACGATCACCAGCCAGCATCGCCAGAAAATTAGGTAATTTCGGCTCGCTTGACCCAGAACTTCGTAGACAAAAAGTAACAGGGCTTTTGCACTCCAGTAAACTGGATCGTAAAATATGGGAGGAATTTCATAATGATTGGAACCTGCTTGTCACGGAAGCGGAACATTTGAAAAACGAATTGGGTTTGGCGACCGTAGGGCAAAACGAAATTCAGATGGATATAAATCGTCCACAAGGACCTTCTGAAATAATCACAACCCAAAAATCACGTACCCACCAAGCATTCTTTCGTGAGGCAATTCTTAGTAGTTATGAGAATACATGTTGTATTACTGGGTTGCGAATTAAAGAATGTCTAGTGGCAAGTCACATTATACCATGGTGCGTTTCTGAAGAACATAGGACAGATCCTCGCAACGGTTTATGTCTCAGTGCCACATTTGATCATCTTTTTGATCGAGGGCTAATTGCCATAACAAGTCGATTGTGTCTTGCTGTCTCATCAGTATTGTTGAACTCCAAAGACAAAAAAACACACGATATTATTTGTTTTTATCATGGTGCTGCAATGATCAAACCCCGAAAATTTCTACCACTAACATCTTATCTTGAGTGGCATCAACGCAATGTTTTTAAAGAATAATTAATTAGCACGAGGAAGTATATATGAATACATGTGATGAGATTAATAGACTTACAGAGGAGTATCGTCATTTGCTCAAAAAGCCAGTGAGCAATATGGCGGGGATATCAAAATTTGCAACTGGTGAGATTAAAGATTTACTTGTCAGCAAAGGAGAATGGAGCCCAAGAGCTTCAGAGCACCTACTTGATCTTGCTAGTGCTTATGGCTCATTTATGCTTCGAAATGCATTAGCTCTTTCGATAGCATTACAGATTGAAGATGGAGAGTTAGGATTCTAGCACAGGGCCGGGGGTCAAATCTTTGATGTTGACATGTGTGTAAAATATAAACTAAACCAATTGCTTTCATGGTCGATATCTGGGGCAATGACACCCAGTTCAAACGATTCAATACACCGGATAAACCGGTGATTTTGGCGTTATGGCATGGAAAAGACATTCCAAGCTTATAGTTTGATAAAATTTTTTTCAAACGAAGAATATTTAAACGATCTGTTAGAAGGAAAAATATATTGCAACACACCTGAATATTATAGACTCGCTAATCAAGAAGGGATGGCTGACAAAAATGAGTCATGCGTAGTTGCTTACAGAAAAGACAGAAATGATGAACCAATCAAGGTAACCGTTGCTGGAAAAGACATAACATCAGTCATCTCAGCTACAATCTGGAATAATACTAGAAAAGATTCTTGGTTACATTGTTGGTTTATGTTGCATTTTGAGCCAAATATAAAAGATATTTTGTGTCCTTTCGGCAAGCCTGCCTATCTTGCCAGAACAATAGCTGGTAAAGTCCGGTGGGGGAGTAGGTGCTGGATCTCGTTCAACAAGCGGGAGATGTGAAGTTTTCCTTATAATTCCAGGGCAACCAACCTCGCGGATTGGCAAACAGTGCTGAGGTGTTTTTCTGCAGAGCCGTGAGATAATCGAAGGGATTGATCTTGGCGAGAGCACAGGTGTGGATGATACTCATGAACAGGTCACCGATATAGGCACCG
>Ga0118677_10000536_pt1 | contig 82933 bp, 85 predicted proteins | sample AliMusrvi5mmetaG_FD_86154 | JGI IMG/M metagenome (GOLD analysis project Ga0118677, IMG submission 86154)
CACAAAGCTTACCGACATTGCCCGCTTCAAGCCCGATCCGCGCCATCTGCAAAGCCAGAAAAGAAGCCGCAACTCATTGAACTGTCGGCTCTTGGAGCTCTTAGGTTGATGCGAAAGGGCACTTGGTGTTTGTTGTCCCCTGCGCAGACCCGGCGGAATTCCAATTCCAAAAGACGATCTTCCGCATGGCCCCTCATCTCAAATACCACATGGGTGCGTCCTTCTTTCTGGCCCAGTTCATCGAGCTTTTCGTAAAGCCCTTCGAGACAGCTCTGAGCAGCGATGTGGTAGAGATTATCCCCGGGCAAATGCTGCCCATCTTTGCGGATCGTGTGGTGGAGGATGCTGAACTCGGCACCCTTCATCAGAGAGTTGAGTTCCTGATGGAACTCTTCGCGGATCCTGCGACTTTTCAAAATGGCGAATTCATCCAAGGCCTTGCGGATCTCCCGCTCATGGAAGACCACCATGTCATGCCCGAAGAACCTGAATTTGAGGTCTTGGAGAGCCGGGACGACCTGCCGCGAATACGAGGATTTTTGGAACAGGCAGAATGCCAGAACGAAACAGGGATAATTCGGGTCTGGGTCGATTGATGCGTGCCCGCTTTCATCCACATAGACGATATAGTCGCTGTAAGTCGGCGCGTTCATCCCAACAACCCCTCCAGTTCTTTCCTGCCCTTGACGATTTCGTCTTCCAGCTTGGCTAGAAGTGTTAGTATTTTCTTCGGTGAATCGTGTTCCACTTTTTCATGGACGACTTCCTTGTAGCGGTTGAGCGATAGGTCGTAGCCGTTAGCGACTATCTCAGCCTTGGGCACGAAGAAACTTTGATCCGTGCGGGCGCGGGATTTTTCTTTGGCGAGTTTTTGCCAGCGTTTGAGGATGTCTGGCAGGTCTGACTTGTCAGGCTGCGGAGTGCGCTTGTCATCCAGCGAGAAACCATCGGCCTTCATGTCGTAGAACCAGACATTGTCGGTGCCGCCGGAGTTGGTCTTGGTGAAGAGCAGGAAGGCGGTGGAGACACCGGCATAGGGCCGGAAGACGCCGGAGGGCATGGAGATCACGGCATCGAGTTTCTGATCCTCGACCAAGATCTTGCGGATCTGCTGGTGGGCATTGGACGAGCCGAAGAGGACGCCATCGGGCACGATCACAGCGGCGCGGCCACCGGTCTGGAGCAGGCGCAGGAAGAGCGCCATGAAGAGCAGTTCGGTTTTCTTGGTCTTGACGATGCGCTGGAGGTCCTTGGCCGTGGACTCGTAATCAAGGCTGCCCGCGAAGGGGGGATTGGCTAGAATGAGGGAGTATTTCTCCGAGTCGTCCTCATCGGTCTGGGCCAGCGAATCCTTGTAGCGGATGTCTGGGTTTTCCACACCGTGGAGGAGCATATTCATGCTGCCGATGCGGAGCATGGTGGAATCAAAATCGTAGCCGTGGAAGGTGCCCTCATTGAAGCGGCGGCGAGACGCGGTGTCCTTGTAGATGGCATCGCCGTGGTGGGTCGTTAGGTATTCCGAGGCGGCGATGAGGAAACCGGCGGTGCCGCAGGCGGGATCACAGATCTTGTCCTTGGGAGTAGGGGCGGTCATGTCCACCATCAGCTTGATGATGTGGCGCGGGGTGCGGAACTGGCCGTTCTGTCCGGCGCTGGCGATCTTGCCGAGCATGTATTCGTAGAGATCGCCCTTGGTGTCGCTGTCAGCCATTTCGATCGTATCGAGCTGATCGACGATATTGGCAAGAACGCGCGGGGTGGGCATCATGAAGGTGGCGTCCTTCATGTGGTGGCTGTAAGTGCTGCCGCCCTCTCCATTGGCCAACTGGCCGAGGGTCTTGATGAAGGGGAAGGCGTGGTCCCTCACGGTGACAAACATCTCCTCCGGGGCGGTTTCCTTGAAGCGGGACCAGCGGAGGTTGTTCTGTTTGGGGGTGAAGATGGGATTCTCGATGGGTTTCTTCAGGCGATTGGCCTTGCTCTCCCTGAGTGTGTGGAGTTCATCCAGCCGCTTGATGAAGAGCAGGTAGGTGAGCTGCTCGATGACGGTGAGGGGATTGGAGATGCCGCCGGACCACAGGGTGTCCCAGATGCGGTCTACTTTGGATTTGATTTCGCCAGTGATCATTGAATACGGAATGCCTAGCAGGGCGGAATATCCGAGTCGAGGCTGAATTCCCGTGAGATGTGGCTGGGTGGCCTGCCGCCGAAGGCAAAATGGTGCAGACAGTCCTTTGTTGAGGGAAGACTCATGGTGGCCACGGAGGACCCCCGTATATGCGCTTCCAACACGCCTGACAAGTTAGGAATTGGGAGATTACGGAAGAAGACGCAATTTATGAAAAAATGTTCCACTGAGGGGCTGCCCCCCCCCCCAGAGAGGTTGCCCAATAGGGTCCTTTCGTGTTGGCCGGGAAACTTGGCGGCTTGACGCAGACGGTTGCATCAGGCAAATTGGAACAAGCTGGTGAGGAGCACCCTGTTCACCCGCACTGACCACACTAACCAAACCACCACCATGGGCGACAAATCCCCCAAAGCGAACCAGAAGAAGTCCTCGCAGAAGCAAGCCAAGAGCAGCGCCTCGCAGGCCAAGAAACAGTCTGCGGCAGCCAAACCGGCCCCGGCCAAGAAGTAAGCACGGCCCTGTGCCCCGCGATCTCCTCAATGCTACCGTCCTGGTGCTTCACGCTCGGGACCTTGGCAATGATGAGTATCTCAAACTGACAGGTGTCCAAATGCCGCCAACTGCGTTCCGCCCATTTGTGCAGGGACGCCAGAAGATTGGTGTCGGGATGATAGTGAATAGTGAATGAAGAGAAGACCTATGATGGGCCTGCTCCAGTTTCGTTGACTCGGCGGGACGGGTGTCTCTTGTGAGAGGGGCGCGGATTGAAACCGCGGAAGAGACACGGCCAGGATGACCGTGCCACGGGTGGGAAGAGACACGGCCAGGATGTTCATGCCACGGTGGGGAAGAGACACGGGCAGGATGTCCGTGCCACGTTAAGACCGCGTGAACGCGGGACTCCGAACAAAGAGAAAGCGGGACTCCGAACAAAAATGCTGATTCTTGATCCCGTGGGGGTTTGGTGTGGGGTAGTCAGAACATAGGTAACACTTTTGGTGTCAGAACATGGGTAATTGAAGCGATCCTCGCTTGTATGGGGGGGTGATCGTCAACATCGACCAGCGTGACGATCTGGCGGCACTCCGGACCGCTTCGATGTTTATTACGGGATGGCTAAGGACCGCATCGGCGTGGCGCGGCTTTGCCTTCAAGAACACCTGCCCCCAGGGATGCCCACCGCCGCGCCGGGTCAAGTGGCTTTGGGGTGAATACCCCATATTCAAATGGGCGCATGGAAGCGTACGTTATTTCTGCCAGATAGCAAGAATACCGAATTCAAGTAATGACATGATACCCATCAATAATTCCGTCACGGCAATCTATAAATCCCATTCCGAAGCCGGAGAATGTGATACATTATCTTGAACTGAAACACTCAAAGGAGGACAATATGCCAATTCAACTCAAAGAAGAAAACGACGGGAAAATTCTTGACGTCCACGTCAGCGGAAAGTTGGTAAAAGCAGATTACGAGCACTTTGTGCCTGAGTTCGAGCGACTCGTCCGACAACATGGAAAATTACGGGTAATTTTCGACATGACTGGTTTCCATGGCTGGACGGTCGGCGCGGTGTGGGAAGACACGAAATTCGCAATGCAACATTTCCGCGACATCGACCGCATTGCGATGGTCGGTGAGAAAAAATGGCAGGAAGGAATGGCGACGTTCTGCAAGCCATTCACGACAGCGGAGATTCAATACTTCGAGCGCGGCAGCGATGCTAAAGCCAGGAACTGGCTGGGAGAGACTAATAACATCGGTCGGAGCTGACCCAGTGCGCAGCATGGCCGGAATGGTAGATTTATTGAATGGAAGTCAAATCTTCACAAGCCGTAATTCTGGAAACCGTGCCAACTAACACGGGCAGGGTCGTGTCGGTTCGTGGAAGTGTCGTGGATGTTCGCTTCGATAGACAATTGCCGCCAATCCACAACGTTTTGCACGCGGGAGACAAAGGTGAAATTGTCATCGAAGTGCTCGCCCAGCGCGATGCCCGGCATGTGCGCGGGATTGCCTTGACGCCGACACAGGGGCTTGCCCGCGGGCAGGTGGTTGAGGACACCGGCGGTCCCTTGATGGCCCCGGTGGGCAACGGGATTCTATCGCGGATGTTCGACGTGTTTGGCAATGTGATCGATCGAGGGGCGGTGTTAGGCGAGGTCCAATGGCGCTCGGTCCATCGGGAGCCGCCGCCATTGGCACAACGCTCCACCAAGTCGGAAATCTTTGAAACTGGCATCAAGGCCATCGATGTGCTCGTGCCACTTGAGCGTGGCGGCAAGGCGGGTCTGTTTGGCGGAGCTGGTGTCGGCAAAACGGTGCTGCTCACCGAGATGATTCACAATATGATCGGGCATCAGGAGGGCGTGAGTATTTTTTGTGGCATCGGTGAACGATGCCGTGAGGGCGAAGAGCTTTATCGGGACATGAAAGAAGCCGGCGTGTTGCCTAACATGGTGATGATTTTCGGTCAGATGAACGAACCCCCGGGGGCGCGTTTCCGCGTGGGGCATGCGGCGCTGACAATGGCCGAGTATTTTCGTGATGACGAACACCGCGACGTACTGCTGCTCATTGATAATATCTTCCGCTTTATCCAGGCTGGGATGGAGGTGTCCGGTTTGATGGGTCAAATGCCATCGCGTCTGGGCTATCAACCGACGATGGGAACCGAACTTTCGGGGTTGGAAGAACGTATCGCTAACACGGATAGCGGTGCCATCACTTCGATTCAGGCGGTCTATGTGCCGGCTGACGATTTCACCGATCCGGCGGCGGTGCATACGTTCTCTCATCTGTCAGCCTCGATCGTGCTCTCGCGGAAACGGGCGATTGAAGGCCTGTTCCCCGCCATCGATCCACTCCAATCCAGTTCCAAGATGGCCACGCCGGGCATTGTCGGCGAACGGCACTACGCCCTGGCCCAGGAAATCCGGCGCACCCTCGCACAATACGCTGATCTCAAGGACATCATCGCCATGCTCGGCCTGGAACAGCTTTCACCGGAGGACCGTAGCGTGGTCGCCCGTGCCCGTCGGTTAGAGCGTTTCCTCACGCAGCCGTTTTTCACCACCGAACAGTTCACCGGACACACCGGGAAGCTGGTCAAGCTAGCTGACTCTTTGGATGGCTGTGAACGGATCCTGCGGGATGAATTCAAGGACTACCCGGAAAGCGCGCTCTACATGATAGGGGCGATCAGCGAAGCGAAGGGAAAGCCGAAAGAAAAACCCCAACCGGAGGTCGCCGCTCATGCATCTTAAAATATTGCTGCCCTTCCAAGTCTTCGCCGAGAAGACCGAGGTCACGCGCATTGTCGCGGAGACGCAAGAGGGCTCGTTCGGACTTCTGCCGCACCGGTTGGATTGTGTGGCGGCGCTCACACCCGGGATACTCATTTACGAGACCAAATCCGGCGGTGAGATCTTCGTGGCGGTGGATGAGGGCGTGCTGGTCAAGACCGGGCCGGATGTGCTCGTCTCCGTGCGGCGGGCGCTCGGTGGGACGGATCTCGGGCAATTGCGCGAGGCTGTGGAAAAAGAATTTCTAACACTGGACAAACTCGAGCAAGACACTCGCTCGGTCATGGCAAAATTGGAAAGCGGATTTCTCCATCGCTTTGCGACCTTCCAACATGAGTGACGAACCCCAAAAGCAACCGCAGAACGAACCAACCTTTGCCGGACTGGTAGGCGCGAAGGCGGCGCTCAAGCTCAAGGCACGGAAATCCACCCAGCGTGTTTGGTTTGGCCTGGGCATGATGGGACTGATTGGGTGGTCGGTAGTAGTGCCTACACTGCTTGGTGCCGCGTTAGGAATCTGGTTGGACGCGCACTATCCGGGCAGTCATTCCTGGACCTTGGCGCTGTTGGTAGCAGGACTGTGTATCGGCTGTTTGAATGCGTGGCATTGGGTAGCCAAGGAAGAAAAGGCCATGCGGGAGGAACAGGAGGAACAGAAGGATCAAGATGAATGAGACACTTACATGGATACTGGCGGCGGCGGCGGGCCTGGTGCTCGGTGCTATATTCTTTGGTGGCTTGTGGTGGACCGTGCGCATAGGGCTGTTATCCCCACATCCTGCAGTTTGGTTTCTTGGAAGTTTGGTGGCGCGGATGAGCATTGCCATAGTTGGATTTTACTTTGTCGGGCAGGGAAATGGCATGCGACTGATGGCATGCCTGCTAGGATTTTTTATTGCACGACTCACCGTGACCAGGCTGACAGGGGCTACGTTATCCCCCGAAAATTGTAACACCAAGGAGGCTCGTCATGCGTCTTAGTCCCGATCAGATGATTTTCTGGCAGCATGGGTTCCTCAAACTCAATGCGACGATATTGTTTACCTGGGGCCTGATGCTGGTGCTGGCCGTCGGTTCCAAACTCATTACCCGCAAACTTACCACGGAACACGCCCGTTCGCGGTGGCAGAATCTATTGGAGATTGTCGTCACAGGCATCCAAAAGCAAATCGGGGAAGTCGGCCTCCGCCATCCTGAGAAATACCTCGGTTTTCTGGGGACGCTCTTTCTGTTTATCGCCACTGCCAGCCTATGCACCGTCATCCCCGGCTATGAACCTCCGACAGGATCTCTATCAACCACTGCGGCACTAGCGCTGTGTGTGTTGGTGGCTGTGCCGATGTTCGGCATCGAGGATCAGGGCGTGGCGGGTTACCTCAAGTCTTATGTCGAGCCGACAGTCATCATGCTGCCCTTCAATGTCATCAGTGAAGTCTCCCGCACGCTGGCTCTGGCCGTGCGCTTGTTCGGCAATATGATGAGCGGGGCGATGATCATTGGAATATTACTGACCATCACGCCCTTTATTTTTCCAATCATCATGACAGCGCTGGGTCTGCTCACCGGCATGGTACAGGCCTACATCTTCAGCATTCTCGCCGCAGTTTACATCGCGGCCGCCACCAACACGCGCAAGCCCAAACCCTTGCCCGCGACATGAATTAACAACACTCACACCACAACCCCATCACATCCCATGGATAACATGACAATCATCGCGGTGGCCTCAATCGTCACCGCCGGTTTCACCACCAGCATTGGCTGCATGATGCCAGCGCTCGGTGAAGGGCGGTCGGTCGCTTCCGCCCTCACTTCGCTGGCGCAACAGCCTGACGCCTCCGCCACGATCACCCGGACGCTTTTTGTAGGTCTGGCGATGATCGAGTCCACGGCCATCTATTGCTTTGTGGTCTCGATGATACTCATCTTCGCCAACCCATTCTGGAACCACGTCATTACCCAGACCACCGGAAAGTAATCCCATGCTGATCGATTGGTTCACCGTCGGCGCGCAAGCGCTCAACTTCCTCATCCTGGTATGGATGATGAAGCGTTTCCTCTATCAGCCGATTGTACATGCCATCGATGAGCGGGAAAAGCGGATTGCCGCAGAACTTGCGGACGCGACCGCGAAGCAGGCAGCCGCCCAAAAGGAGCGTGATGATTTCCAGAAGAAGAATGAGGAGTTGGACGGGCAACGTGCCGCGCTCATGAGCAAGGCGACCGACGATGCGAAGGTCGAACGTCAGAGGTTGCTCGAAGATGCACGCAAGGCGGCTGACGCCTTGACTGCCAAGCGGCAGGAGTCGCTGAAACGCGAACGGCAGGACCTGAATGACCAAATCAGCCGACGGACGCAGGACGAAGTGTTCGCCATCGCACGCAAAGCGCTGGCGGATCTCGCCACGACGAGTTTGGAAGAACGCATCGGTGAGGTGTTCACCCGCCGCTTGCACGAGATGGATGACTCGGCGAAACGCGTCCTCGGCGAGGCCCTGAAGACTTCTTCTGACGCCGCGCTGGTGCGAAGCGCGTTTGAACTGACCGCCGAGCAACGCGCCGCGATCCAGAATGCGGTCAATGAAACTTTTTCTGCTGATGTGCGCCTTCAGTTCGAAACCGCGCCGGACTTGATCAGCGGCATCGAACTATCCGCAAATGGTCAGAAAATCGCATGGAGTATCGCCGGGTATCTGGCAGTTCTAGAGAAAAAAGTCGGCGAAATGCTAAAAGAGAAAGCCACGCCAGAACCCAAGGTCCAATGACCACTGCGCCTGAAAGCTTGCTGAGTGTCTTCGAGAACGCGTTTGCCGAAATCTGCTGTACCCGGGAGAACTTCACTCCGCCATTCGTGCCGCGCGAGGTGGGTACTATCACGAGTGTTTCCACCGGGATCGCACGCGTTTCCGGGTTGCCTGGAGTGGGATTCGAGGAGTTGGTTCGGTTTCCCGGCGGTATTTTAGGCATCGCATTTAATGTGGATGAGGACGAAATTGGCGTAGTTTTGCTAGGTGATTACTGGCATCTGCATGCAGGCGATGAAGTCGAACGCACGGGCCGGGTGATGGATGTGGCCGTGGGCGACGGGTTGCTAGGCCGCGTGATCGATCCGCTTGGCAAGCCCCTTGATGGCGGCGGACCGGTTGATGCCGGTGAACGCAAACCCATTGAGCGACCCGCAGCGGCAATCATGGATCGTGCGCCTGTCACCGTGCCGCTCCAGACCGGCATCAAAGTCATTGACGCGGTCATTCCTATCGGTCACGGCCAGCGCGAGTTGATACTGGGTGACCGCCAGACGGGCAAGACCGCCATTGCGCTGGACACCATTCTCAACCAGCGCGGAAAAGACGTGCTCTGTGTTTATTGTGCCATCGGCCAGCGTGCTTCCGCTGTAGCGAAAGCGGTGGCCAGCCTGCGGGAAAAAGGCGCCATGGACTATACTGTCGTGGTCGTTACCGAGGGCAACGACCCTCCCGGACTCGCCTACATCGCTCCCTATGCCGCAACAAGCATTGCGGAGTATTTCATGGAGGCGGGCCGCGATGTGATGATCGTCTATGACGACTTAACACAGCATGCACGCTCCTACCGCGAGCTTTCGCTCCTGCTACGCCGCCCTCCCGGACGTGAAGCGTTTCCGGGAGATATATTTTATATTCATTCCAGGCTGCTAGAGAGAGCGACCCATCTGAGCAAGGAACGCGGCGGCGGATCGCTCACTGCCCTGCCTATCATTGAGACCGAGGCCGAGAACATTTCCGCCTACATTCCGACCAACTTGATTTCCATCACTGACGGGCAGATTTATCTTTCGCCCGCGCTGTTTGAATTGGGTGTGCTGCCTGCGGTTGATGTCGGTAAATCCGTTTCACGCGTCGGCGGCAAGGCACAATGGGCGGTATACCGAGCTGTGGCTGGCGATCTTAAACTCGCCTACGCGCAGTTTGAGGAACTCGAAACATTTGCCCGCTTTGGTGCCCGTCTCGATGACGCCACACGCACGAGTATCGAGCATGGAAGGCGTATCCGCGCCTGCCTCAAGCAGCCGGAATTTTCCCCGGTGTCCGTGCCCGCACAAATCACCATCCTGCTGGCGTTGATAGGGAATCTATTTGATCCGGTGCGGATCGAACGCATGAAGGACGCCGAGCATGCGGTGCATGAAGCGGCGGTAACGATCCCGGCTGAAGTGAGTGGGCGTTTCGAAACCGCCGACAAATTGAGCGATGAGGATCGCAAAGTCATCATTGAGATCGCCCGCCAGGCGCTCGCGCCTTTCCAGCCCAAGCCGGACACTCCAAAAAACCCCGAAGCTGGAAACGGCCCGGCAGCAAAGGCAGCACCCAAGGAGAAGCCATGAGCGACACCGCTGCAAGCCTGAGCCGGAAAATCAGCAGCGCCGGTGACCTTCAATCCGTCGTTCGCACAATGAAGGCCTTGGCTGCTGCGAGCATCGGACAATACGAACAATCGGTGCGTGCGCTGGGTGATTACTATCGGACCTTGGAATTGGGATTGGGCGCATGCTTGCGGGCCTGCGGCCCCACAATCTTAAATGCTGATAGAAATGCCCCTGCGCCCGCGGTCAGCGCCATCGTGTTTGGCTCAGACCAAGGCTTGGTAGGTCAGTTTAACGACATCATAGCCGATTTTGCAATCAAGTCTCTCGCCGCGCTGCCCGGAAAACCTCAGGTATGGGCCGTCGGTGAGCGTGTCCATGCTCGCTTGGCGGATGCCGGCCTGCCTCTGGCGGGTCTATTCCCTGTGCCGAATTCCGTCATGGCCATTACTCCTTTTGTTGGGCGCATGCTTATCGAGCACGAGACCCATCACGGTCGCAGTCAAACCACTGAGCTTCACCTCTTCCATAACCGCCCCACGTTTGATGCGGTTTATGCCCCCGTCAGTCAACGCCTGCTGCCATTGGACGCAACGTGGCGGCATAATCTGGAAGTCCTGCCGTGGCCGACAAAAATTCTCCCGGAGGTCATGGGTGATAGTGCAACGACCATGGGCGCGCTCATCCGTGGCTACCTTTTCGTCTCGCTCTTCCGTGCCTGCGCCGAATCCCTCGCCAGCGAAAACGCAAGTCGCCTATCAGCCATGGAACGGGCCGAAAGAAACATCGATGAACTATTGGAGAACTTGCATGGCACATTCCACCGCTTGCGCCAAAGTGGCATCGACGAGGAACTGTTCGATGTGATCTCCGGCTTTGAGGCGTTGTCGAAAGGCAAAACGCATCGGCATGCAGCCGGTTGATGCCTCCACGAATGCAAAGACTCTATCAAATATCCGAACAACCATGAAAATGAATATCAATGCCAAGGACTACCGGGTGTCACCGGGGGACAAGGTTGACCTTGATAAGTGGCCGACACGCGTGAAGCCGATCTACAACTCGAAGAAGAAATATCATAAACTCCTTGAAGCGCACGTGAAGGAACTGAGTTCACTGCAACGTCTGCACTATGCATCCAACACCGATGCCCTGCTGCTCATTTTCCAAGGGATGGATGCCGCCGGCAAGGACGGTGCCATCCGCCATGTCATGTCCGGGGTCAATCCGCAAGGCTGCCAGGTTTTCAGTTTCAAACAGCCCAGCGCCGAGGAGTTGGAACATGACTTCCTCTGGCGCACGAACCGTTGCCTGCCGGAACGCGGGCGCATCGGCATTTTCAATCGCTCCTATTACGAGGACGTGCTCATCGTCCGCGTGCATCCCGAGATTCTTAGTGGCGAGGGATTTCCGGCTAAGCTGCTCGATGCGAAAAACCTGTGGAACGAACGATACCGTTCCATCGTGGATCTGGAGGAGCATCTCCACCGCATTGGCACACGGATCATCAAGTTCTTCCTCCACCAGTCGAACAACGAACAACGCACGCGTTTTCTCAAACGCATTGATGATCCGGCAAAGAACTGGAAATTCAGTTCCGCCGATATTAAGGAGCGCGAGTTCTGGAAGGATTACATGCGGGCATATGAGGCATGCCTGAGTGCCACGAGCACCGACGCCGCGCCTTGGCATGTCTCCACAACCGAAGAACAAGGTCTGACCCGGTGCTTCTGCGGCCGGTCCTACGGCAATCTTTTTTCCCAACCAGTATAAGACCGCGTGAATGCGGGACTCCGAACGAAGAGAACACGGGACTCCGAACGGGAAAGCCGATTCTTGATCCCGTGCGGGTTTGGTGTTTTCCTTGCGGGCATGGAAATCCGCAACCGCGAGCAGCAAGCCCCGTTCACCACCAAGGACGGTTCCACGATCCGCAGCCTGCTGGACCTGTCCAATGCACCGGTAGCCAATCAGAGCCTGGCGGAAGCCACGCTCCCCGCCGGAGGCAAAACACAGCGGCATTACCATAAGCTCAGTGAGGAATTCTATTACCTGCTTTCCGGCACCGGTCTCATGGAAATCGACGGCGAAACCCGCGAGGTGAAACCGGGTGATGCCATCCTTATCCCTGCCGGAGCGTGGCATCAGATCTGCGCGATCAAACCATTGCAATTCCTCTGCTGCTGCTCCCCTGCCTACGCGCACGAGGATACGTATGTGAGTGAAGAGAGATGAGAAGAGTTGTCAGAGGTCAGAGGTTGAGGAGAGGAAGAAGGCTTACGCAGAGGACGCTAAGATTGCGCTAAGGGCGCTGAGGTGATTTTGGGTGGAAGAATTTTACCACAACCGAGCGAAGCGGAGATAGCCAACGGCAAATAGCCGAACACTTAATTCTGAAACTGAGGCAAGGGAACTGAGTTACTGAGGACACTGAGGACACTGAGGACACTGAGGACACTGAGGACACTGAGGACACTGAGGACACTGAGGACACTGAGGACACTGAGGACACTGAGGACACTGAGGACACTGAGGACACTGAGGACACTGAGGACACTGAGGACACTGAGGACACTGAGGAAAAGGTTTTTTTGGGGGGGTGAAGAGGAAGAGGGCTTACGCGGAGGACGCGAAGGATGCGCAAAGGGTCGCTGAGGAAGATTAGGTTTTGGGTTTGAAGAGGAAGAGTGTTTAAACGCGGAGGCGGAGAGACGCAGAGGGAAGAGTTTTTTTGGGTGGAAGAATTTTACCACTGAGGGAACTGAGTTACTGAGAACACTGAGGAAGAGGGTTGGGCCGCCCATTCATTCAGGGTAGCCAATTCTCGGCAACCCTTCGCTATGTTACGCAACCCCCTTGGGGTAGATAAATTAATCGTGCGATACCCAGGGCGTTGCCCTTGGGCTGTTATGGGCCGGGCCTTTGGCCCTTCGAAGAGATTTATATGCCGAGGGTGTTGCGGCTTATTTCATTTTCGACTTCAGCTTGATCAGTTCTCCATCCACCACGAAGTTGCCGTATCCTTGGTGGTGAATCGTCTTTGGGTTCTTTACGGATGGATCGATCCATGCCTTGACGACTTCCAACACAAAAAAACAATACTTAGCCACCATCTTCGTGTCGGTCACGCGGCACTCCAGATTGGCATAACATTCGGCGATCAGTGGTGCGCCTACCATGGCTGCGGGAAGGGGCGTCAGTCCGAACTTCTCGAACTTGTCGAGTTTTGCGCCTGTCGTGTTTCCACAGCCCACAACCTTTTTCGCGAGTTCGACGGTTGGGATATTGATCACGCACTCCTTGGTGGCTTTCAAGGCAAGGAACGAATGGTTGCGGTTACTGACGACACAACCCACAAGCGGTGGCACGAAGTCCATCATCGTCTGCCACGATAGTGTCATGATGTTAGGTTTGCCCTTGTGGGCAGTGGTGATCATGACGACCGGACCCGGTTCCAGTAGGCCGTATACTTTGGATAGTGGAAGGTTTTTTCTGCGGGATTTCGTATTCATGATTGCGGGTTGGTTTGGCAGGATGGCCGCCAGCCGCAGGGTCGGCAATTACTTGGCGGATGGTTCCTGCGGGAGTTTTGCCACAGCCTGTAAGATTTCCAGCCGGGATAAAGCTAATACTGATTGGGATTTTGGGTGGAAGAATTTTACCACAACCGAGCGAAGCGAACCGGAGCGCAGCGGAGATAGCCAACGGCAAATAGCCGAACACTTTAATTCTGAAACTGAGGCAAAGGGAACTGAGTTACTGAGAACACTGAGGAAGAGGGTTTTGGGTTGAAGAGAAGAAGGATTGAAACGCGGAGCGCGCAGAGGGAGGGATGGGTTATTGGTTATTGGGGAAGAGGGATGGGCCGCCCATACAGGGCTGATGGATTTGGGGCGATTTTCCCGGTCTCCACGGGATACTCCATCCATCGTTGGTTTTCGGATTGAAAAGTCCGGTCCGTCGTCTAGACCTCGCATGAGCGTGGTTGATCCGCCCGCGCGCTATCCCGGAAATGAAAACGTTCTCCACCCGCGCTGTCCGTGCCATCGTGTTTCTGTCCGCAGCCTTCTGGCTCGTTATAGGGTCACTCGCAAACCTTTATGCCCGCGCAGGTGGTGCCGGTGGCGGCGGGGGCCACAGCAGTGGTGGTCATAGCGGCGGATTCAGTGGTGGCGGTGGATCGTCGTACGGTGGAGGGTCATATTATTACGGCCCACGAGGGTCGCTGGGTGGCTCCATTTTTGGGATATTCTGTTTCCTTATTGTCTTGGCCATCATCATTGTGTTAGTCATCCTCATCCTCCGAAACAAGTCCACCGAGGGTGTGCGTTACTCTGATGTGGAGATCCAGCCGCCATCGCTGGACCGCAGCAGTATGGCGGCGTTTCTGGCTGCCAACCCTGGGTTTAGCATTGAGGAGTTCAATCATAAGGTGGGTGAAGCCTTCCTACAGATCCAGGCGGCGTGGACGGCCCAGGATCTCTCAGGTGTGCGCCGCTTCATTTCTGACGGTATCTATCAGCGTTTCGCCACCCAGTTCCGCATGATGGGGCAGCTCAAGCAGCGCAATGTTCTGGGCAACATCCGCATTCTGGATATCAAGCCAGTGGCCGCCACCAAGGATGGGGAATACGGCGTCATTCAGGTCTTCATCCGGGCGGCCATGAGCGATTCGTTTGTGTGCGAACTCGATCACTCGCTGGATACGGAAAGCAACGAGACATTCATCGAATACTGGTCGTTCATACGCAAACAACAACCCTTGAAGGACGACTCGGACATGTATCACAAACAAGCCTGCCCGTCCTGCGGTGCGCCCTTGCCAGACGACATGGGCGAGCTCTGCCGATGCGAGTATTGCAAGGTAGTGGTCAACAGTGGTGAGTTCGACTGGATACTCTCCGAGATCACCCAAGAGGAGGATTATGGGGATGGCAGCGCGATGGCCGCGTATGTCTCGGCAGACCTCACGCAAAACGTCGCCGACCTCACCCGCGAGGCACCCGACCTTGCCGTGCAACTGATCGAAGACAAGGCAAGCAACGCATTCTTGCAAATTATGACTGCCCTCGCCACGCGTGACCCTGCTGTGGTTCGTCGTTTTGTATCCGACGAGGCGCTGGCTTCCATCACGGGGCTCATCCCAGAACAAGCGGTCGTCTTCAACCGACTCTATTTGAACGAGGCTGTGTTGTTGGGTGCTCGCCGCCTTGAGAGCCGCCACGCCCTGGATGTCGGCATGACGGCCTCACTCCAGCGTGTCAGGCTGGCGTCCAGAGGCTTCACTCCAGTTGATGATGACATTATCCAATCCGGTTATGTCGTTACTCTGGAACGCGATGCCGCAGCGGTTCCGAACAAGGGCGCGCTCTATCAACACCAATGTCCGAACTGCTCGGGCGCGGTGGGGGACACGCTGGACCTTAATTGCCAATATTGCGGTGTGCCGCTCAACTCGATGAAAAACGAGTGGATCGTTACCCGCTTCAGCTTGATCGGGAATTACCTCGCGGCACGCCGCGGATGAAAAGGCCGGTATATCGATAGATATCTTCTGCCGTTCTTTATCCTTGGTGCGGGACTGGGAGCGGGCTAGAAACATCTGTTCCACTCATTCCATTCCCGCCATGCCGAGGATACCCCACATAGAAAAGCACTTTACGGCAGGTAATGCCGTGCGCGACATCGTCATAGGAATGTCCGATGGGCTAACCGTTCCCTTCGCCCTTGCCGCAGGTCTTACCGGGGCCATCTCGCAGAGCAGTTTGATCGTGACTGCGGGTTTTGCAGAGATTGCCGCAGGCTCCATAGCCATGGGATTGGGCGGTTATCTTGCTGCGCGCGGAGATGCCGAGCATTACGCGCATGAACTGGCGCGGGAGGAGGAGGAAATCGTCAAGCTCCCCGAGGCAGAGGCTCAGGAGGTGAGGGAAATCTTCCAGACCTACGGTCTGACAGCCGATGAGAGTGCGACAGTGGTCGCCTCGTTGCGGCGGAGGCCGGGGGATTGGGTGGCCTTCATGATGCGCTTCGAGTTGGGTCTTGAAAAACCTGATCCCACCCGGGCATGGAAGAGCGCACTGACCATCGCGTGTGCGTATATCGTGGGGGGGATCATACCGCTCAGTGCCTATCTGATACTTTCCGATACTCATAGCGCGCTCAAGCTGTCAGTGGCCGTCACTCTGGCAGCGCTTGCCATTTTCGGTGGTATCAAGGGGCGCTTTACCGGTGTGCCCGTGTTGCGTAGTGCCCTGCAAACCAGCGTCATCGGCGGGTTGGCTGCTGCTGCGGCCTTTGCAATCGCACGTTGGATCTCGTGAGCGAGTGAGGCGGGCGGCATGGATTTCTCTCGTCAGGTTGCGCATTGATTCGCTCGTTGATTGCGCAGCTTTGGGGAACGCACTTGCCCTATCTACAGGGTCAAGATAGCAACTAACAAAAAAACACGCAGACAACCCGCGTGTGGTCGTCTGCGTGTGGAAAGTAAAGTTACCTTGGTAGGTTATCTAATTAGAGGACCATGTCCTTAAGGCCTTTGAGCGGGCGCACCTTCACGGAGGTGGAGGCGGGCTTGGCCTTGAATGTCACTTCCTCCTTGGTGAAGGGGTTGATGCCCTTGCGCGCCTTGGTGGCGGGCTTGCGCACAGTGATGATCTTAAATAGGCCCGGAAGCACGAATTCGCCGACGGCGTTTTTCGTGATGTGGGAGTTGATCACGTCGGTCAGGCCGTCAAGAACGGCTCCCACTTGCTTGCGGGTGAGGCCAGTGGATGTGGCGATTTGATCGAGGATTTGGGACTTTGAGAGTCTGTCTTTGGTTGGTTTAAGCTTGGTTGCCATGCGTGAAGTAGAGGAGATTTGTGAAAATTGTCAAGTCTGCTAGTCAACTTGTTCCGGCTTTATCGCCGGATTTCTCGTAAATCTCTCCCATCGGCCAATAAATCCTTGGCACTAGGGGAGGGCGGCCTAGGGTTTCGGGCGGTAATTCCGGGCGTTTTCGAGCGTCCGCCCTGCTGAAAACTCCCTAACAATCGTCTCCCATGCCGCGCCTCCGTCCCCGTTTATCCCTGCTGGACAGCCTCCTCATCGCCAGCTTGGCGCTGGCCTCCGCATGCCCGGCAGCCCCCAGGGTGGAGTATCAACCCGCCTGGGAGTCACTCGACCAGCGCCCCACCCCGCAGTGGTGGGGGGGTGCCAAGTTCGGCATCTTCATCCACTGGGGACTCTACTCGGTGCCGTCGTTCTCCAAGGTTGGTGAGTATTCGGAATGGTATTGGAAAACACTGCTAGACCCTACCCGTGTGGATACGGGGTACCCGGAGACCAAGGCGTTTCACGAGAAAAACTATGGCCCGCACTTTGTCTATCAGGATTTTGCGCCGCGCTTTACCTGCGAGTTGTTCGATGCCGACCAATGGGCCGCCTTGTTCCAAAAGTCCGGAGCCAAGTATGTGGTCCTCACCTCCAAGCACCATGAGGGTTACTGCTTGTGGCCTAGCAAGGAAGCGGATCAATCGTGGGGTCGACCGTGGAATGCCGGCAGCACCGGGCCGTGTCGTGATTTGTTAGGTGAGCTCGCTACCGCCGTGCGCAAGACCGATGTGAAGATGGGCATTTATTTTTCTCTCTATGAGTGGTTCAACCCGCTCTACACTGCGGACCCGGAACTCTACGTGAAACGCCACCTGTTTCCGCAGTTTAAGGATGTGGTGACACGCTACGCGCCGTCGGTGATATTCGCCGACGGTGAGTGGGACCACCCGGATACCACGTGGCGCTCCCCGGAGTTGCTCGCGTGGTTGTTCAACTCTTCGCCATGCAGGGATGATGTGGTCATCAACGACCGCTGGGGTAGTGAAACCCGCCACCATCATGGCGGCTATTACACCACTGAGTATGGCTCCGGCATGCCCGATGCCAGTCACCCGTGGGAGGAGAACAGGGGCATGGCACATTCGTTCGGCTATAGCCGAACGGAGAATCTGGCAGACTATAACAGCACCCGACAGTTGCTTTATATGCTCATAGACATCGTCAGCCGCGGTGGGAATTTCCTGCTGGACATAGGCCCCACGTCAGACGGGCGCGTGCCCGTGATCATGCAGGAACGCTTGGTGGAAATGGGCGACTGGTTGCGCGTGAATGGAGAGGCGATTTACGGCACTACCGCGTGGACCCATTCTTGCCAATGGAGCGCTGGTAAGGTTCATGATGCCGCGCGTGGCGATTACAAGGTTGCTTACGATGTGATGAAACTCACGGTGAATCCCGACCCGGGATTCGCGGTGAAGGAATTGTTCTTCACGCGTAAGGCGGGCGCGCTTTACGCCATAAGCCCGCTCTGGCCGGACGGGGAACTGCGCATCAAGGATGTCAAAGCCGCACCTGGTGCCACCGTCACCCTGTTGGGTCACGATGGGAAACTCGACTGGAAGCAGGATGGCGCGGATCTTGTGATCCAAGCGCCCAAACTCAATCCATCCAGAATGCCCTGCAGCCATGCCTTCACTTTCAAGGTGGACAAAACTGCACCTTGAGGCACAGTGGAGACTGGTAATACCACAAACTCATAGCAATCCACCATCAACCACCACCATACCATGAAATACCTCGCCACTCTCATCGCCTTGACTCTTCCCCTAGCCGCCGCTCCTAAGAAAAAAGACGCGCAGGAAGCCCTGCCAGATGCGACTCTTTCCCAAGTTCAATTTGGGACAGTGGTCAACGACAAGCCGCTCGATCCAGAATCTTTCAATGGGAAAGTGGTGGTTCTCGACTTCTGGGGAGTCAATTGCGGTCCCTGCATTGCCCTGCTGCCGGATATGGCAAAACTCGCGCACAGTGGAGCATCGAAAGGCCTCATTGTGATCGGTATGGAATCCCAGGGCAGCACCAAGGAAGCCATACTTCCCTTGCTTAAGAAACCCCATGTCGAATACCCAGTGACCGCCGGTGGCAACTCACATCTCTCATTTACCGGCTTGCCGCATGCGGCCATATATGGGGCCGATGGTAAGATCGTATGGGTTGGACACCCTGGTGAAGAAGGATTCAAGCGCGCCATCTCCAAGGCGCTCCATGATGCCAAGACCGCTGCCCCGGCTGCTGCAGCGCCCGCACCTTGAAAGGCGGCGCCAAGTCTTTCTTGCTTGTTGTGGATGGCTGGTTGAAAGGGCGGCCGTGAATCGATTGCTTTCAATCTATCTCACTTCGAGTGAAGTCTGCAAATGTCTGCCGAACTGTTCGCTCTGGGATTTAGGTCGTAAAGTCCAGTGGACTGAGCGTGGATATTTAGTTCCAGAATGGGGAGTGAAGATGGCTCATATCTATTCATAATATGGTAGATCATTCCGGAACATCACTTCCCTGGGCATAAAGCCAAATTTCTCGTACAAGCCGTGTGCGTCTCGCGTTGCCAGATAAATGCGAGTTTGGCCAATCTTCGGATGACGTATGACCTCTGCAACCAGTCGTTTGCCCAAGCCTTGTGATCTGTGCAGAGGATCAATAAACACATCACACAGCCAGGAAAACGTGACTCCATCGGTCACAACACGCGCAAACCCGACCTGTTGCTTCGCGCAGTATGCGCCTAAGCATAGGGAACAGCGAATCGACTCAATGATCATATCGCGCGGGCGGTCGCCAGCCCAGTATGTGGAGTGCAACGAGTGAACGATAAAATCAATGTCGAGCAAACTCGGATCATCGCTAATAATGTAATTAGATGTTTGCATAAATCGGGACCTTCCTTGTGGATTAATATTATTGTGGTCTCATATGAGTGATGATTTTGTTGGAAGATGGTTGTTGATACGTTTCAATTTCTGTCAGATTTCGGACGGCGAGTCAAGAGGGAAACCGGAGTCATGACTTATAACCATGACCGCGCCCTTATATCCACTCCCTCATCACGCACTGGAACCGACGTCTGCTTGATTAGCCCTTGAACTGGCCCATGGCAATTTCAATTGGCATGCAATGTAAACCCCGACTTGCATATGGGCCTGGACACTCGTATTGCTTAAACCTAATTCGTTCCACGATCCAATCGTCTATCAAAAACCCCAATTGACCTTCAAACCCGCTAAAAAATGACAATGCTGAAATCCATATTCATGAGCGTCCACAAGGTCCGGAGCTTGTTGCCGTGCGCTATGCTAGTGATGGTGGCGGGGCTGCCCGTGCGTGCCAGGGCGGCTGGCATGCCAGAGGGAGGAGACGTGTCTGCTCCCAGTGCGGCGGCCGTTTGTGTGGCTCGGACGGGCGAATTGCCGAGCCGCCTGCTTCAACCTGAGGGTTGGCTGAAGGAGTATCTGGGGCGGCAGGTGAGTGGACTTACGGGACATCCGGAGGAGATGGGATTCCCCTTTAACCATGGTATGTGGGCGGATAAACTCAGGGTGAAGGAACGGGAAAATCCCCAGTATGGCAGCGATTGGTGGCCTTACGAACAGACGGCCTACTATCTCGACGGGGCCTTACGCTGCGCCTACCTGACCGGGGATCAGGCGTTGCTGAAATCCGTGCGTAAGAGCATCGATTATGTGGTCGATCATCCAAAGGCGGGCGGGCGGCTCGGGACCCCAATCGTGGATGACGATTCATGGCCGATGGTAGTCTTCATGCGGGCGCTGCTGGAACAATATGAAAATACCGGTGATGCCAAACTGCTCGCGGCGATCGAACGACATTATGCCGCCATCTATCCGGACAAGGACAAGCTGCCAGCACTCAAACTAGAGGGATTCTCCCAGCGCACGGTGCTCCATGTGGAGAACTTGTGCCTTCTGGCCCGACTGAGCGGAAAGCCGGAATATAATAAACTGGCCGGGGCAATCTATAACAAGTTTTGCAGTGATTGCCCCAGTGACGGCAAAACCGCTACAGCCATGCGTGGCGGAAAGGTTCAGACAGAGCATGCTGTATCTTATCACGAGTTCCTAAAGCTGCCTTCCATTCTGTATATGGCCACGGGGGATCCATCCTATCTGCAAGCCGCTCAAAAGGGCATTGAAATGCTAGAGTTGCACCACGAGCTGGCCGATGGGCTCAGCAGCGCGCATGAGGGGCTCTCCGGGAAGCGGAGCGACGAGGTGCATGAGACGTGCAATGCCTCTGACTTCATCTGGAGTTGCGGTTATCTGCTGGAGGCAGGTGGGGATGCCGCCATGGCGGACAAGATGGAAAAGGTATTGTTCAATGCCGGCTTTGGGGCGCTAACCAAGGATTTCAAGGCCCACCAGTATTATTCCGGCCCCAACCAGGTCATCCTAACGGACAAATCCTCCCACTGGAATCTCGACGCGGATTGGGGCACTAGTGCAGTGGGCCGCATGTGCTACAAACCGGGGCACGATACTGAATGTTGCTCTGGGAACATCCACCGCCTGGTCCCGGTGTTTACCAAGCGCATGTGGCAGGTGGATCCGGCCAAGAAAACGATCACGGCTGCGCTGTATTCGCCTTGCTCCGCTACCATCCCGCTTCAGGGTGGCACGCCGCTCACCATAGAGGAGCGAACGAACTATCCGTTTGGTCAGCGGTTGGAATTTCTGATCAAGACCCCGGTTCCACAGACATTCACGTTGCGGCTCAGGATTCCCGGTTGGAGCGATGGGTTTACGCTTGCCTGCAATGACCAGCTTCAGCCCTTGGAAAAAGGCAAAGACGGTTTCGCCGCATTGAGCCGGGAATTCCATGACGGTGATCGTGTGGTGTTAGATCTGAAGGCGACTCCAGTGCTTCACCGCTCGGCAAACAGCGTATCGGTCAGTTATGGCCCGCTGGTGTTCTCGCTGCCGGTCAAGGCCGAGGTGCGCCGCCACACGGACCGCCCCAAAACCTCGAAACAATTTCCTGGCTATGAACACCTGCCAGTGTCCGCGTGGAATTATGCCTTGTCGGACTCGCTGACAGCGCGGGACATCGAAGTTGTGCGCCGTTCTGGTTCCGCTTACCCGTGGGACGAGGGTGCATCGCCTATCGTATTGCGGGTGAAAGCACGCGCCGTCACCAACTGGACCATCGGTGAAAAACCCTACACTCCTGACATCCCGGACCACCTCATCACCGCCGACACCGAAGAAACAGTTGAGTTGGTGCCCTTGGGAAGCACGTTGTTACGGGTTACTGAATTTCCGCTAGATAAATCCCGGCACTGAGACATCACTGATATTGACCAAACCCGTGCCGAGCGGGAAAGCACGCCGCATAATTCCCAGACTGATATGACTTCCCAATCCCAACAGAATCCTGAACCGGACGATGTGCCCGCTCTGCCAGTGTTGCGTGCGCAGCGGACGATTTTTAGTTTTCTGGAGGATCTGGCATCAGAAATTCCGTCGTCGTCGGAACCTCCCAACCTGGAACCCCATGACCGGGCCAGGCGGATTGTGCGTGTGGCGGGACTCAAGGCGGGAGTCATGTCTGGGGGATTGGCGATTCCTCCCGGTCCGCTCGGAATGTTGACGATCATCCCGGACCTGATGAAAGTCTGGCAGATCCAGCGGCAGATGGTGGCGGATGTGGCAGCCTGTTTTGGCAAGACCGCGCAACTGAATCGCCGGACTATGGTCTATTGTCTCTTCCGGCACGGTGCGGCCATGCTGGCCCGGGACATTTTGGCTCGTGTCGGGGAACGTGTGATCGTCAAGGGTGGCGGGTTGCGGGTCATGCAGAAATTGTTGCAACGCGTCAGCATTCAGGTCACCCAGAATACCATAGGGAGGACGCTCTCCCGCTGGTTGCCCATCGTCGGTCCCGTCCTTATCGGGGGATATTCCCTTGTGGACACCCGCACTGTTGGCAGGACGGCCATCGATACTTTTAGCCGAGAAATCGAGGTTGAACCCGAGGAATGACCGCTGGTAACCTGTATAAACTGCAATAGGGCTTGATATTTTATGCGGAGTGGACCATTGTTCCCTCGCGTCTGCAGAACCCAGCCATGACCAAAACTCCCGCTGTCCATGGAATTGAAATAGTCGAGATTGTCTCGAGCGTGCCGAATGGTATTCCTCGGGATCAACTGGCCGAAATCGTGGCCGCCAAATTTGGAAAATCGGCCAAATTCTACACCTGTACCACACAGGATATGACGCTGGACGCCTTGATCGCATTGGGAGTGCTTCGTCGCAAATTGACGATCAGAAACGGCAAGATATTCAAGGGCCAGTTTCCCATCTGCCCCCACTGCCGGGCTCTCAGGGAGAAACGTGAGAAGGCTCAACAGTTGCAGTCACGGTAAATCACCGTGTAACCCGTTCCCTGTGAAAGGCGGGGAACGATTTTCAGCACTCCCAAAAGTGGGCCCGCACGGATTTGAACCGTGGACCAAGGGATTATGAGTCCCCTGCTCTAACCGCTGAGCTACAGGCCCCTATAGGGATTCCGATGATTCTTCTTGCAAAATGCATACCTAAAATGCATACCGACCGAGCAACAGACAACCACGCTATGCAACACACAGCGCAATTCTCTAAATCCAAGGTTCAGTGTCTCGTCCGTCATCGGGGTGGCAATTACTACGCCAGTGCCAAGGTGGCAGGCAAGGTCATTCGTAGAAGTCTCGACACCGACGACTACAGCACCGCCAAGAACAGGCTCCCGAAGGTCTTGTCCGAGATCCGGGGAGCAACTCACGCAACCGCCGCTGGAACGCTTGGCGCAGCAATTACAGCCGAGGCCGAAAGGGAAGATCCAGCCATCAAAGAGACCACCCAGCATTATTACAAACAGGTGGCGGTTTCGCTCGCCAAGGTGGCGGCATCACTCCCCGTGGATACCTTCGGTCTGTCAATTGCTCGCGTCACACTGGCGGAACTGCGGGAACTCATGGACAAATACGCCACCACCGCAGCATCGACCCGCTACAATGGCGCATTAACTCTCCTGCGGCGCACCTACGCCCGCGCCATTGAGGCCGGACACGTTGGAGCCAACCGGGCGGACGGATTGAAGAGGGTAAAACCAAAACCTCATAAGATGGACCTGCCGACCGCTGAGTCATTCGCCAAGATTGTTGGCGATATTCTGGCGCAGAAAAAGAGCCATAGCAAAGCCACAGCCGCAGCCGTGGAATTTCTGGCATACACCGGACTGAGAATTTCAGAAGCGCAGTCTATCCGCTGGCGGGACATACGGGACGGGTTTCTGATCGTCCGCACCGCGAAGAATGACCAGATGCGGCAGGTGCCGCTCATTCCTGCCGCCTTGGACCTACTGGACCGCCTACGCGCCGCAGAGGTGCCTATAGGCCAAGACGATCCTGTCATGCTCATTGTCTCCCCGCGCATCGCCTTGGACAACTCATGCGCCCGACTTGGCTTAGATCACCTTCGTGTCCATGACCTGCGGCACATCTTCGCCACCCGATGCATAGAGGCAGGGGTGGACCTGCCGACACTCGCGTCATGGCTGGGCCACAAGGACGGCGGTGTCCTATGCGCTCAGGTCTATGGGCATCTCTGCATCAAACATTCAACCGCTATGGCAGGAAAGGTAAAAGCATGACCCCCCTTAAAAACCACGATCCCTTTTTGTGGTATGCTTCGGAAATCGAAATGATGACCGATTCTACTTTTGATGCATACGGTGGAGAGGAGCAATTTGAAATTCAAATGGAAAAACAGCTTGCGTGTATAGCAGAAAACCCTAACCATGATGATACTCCAGATATGGCGGCAGATTGGCTCAGAAACCAAATGAAGCTTGGAAAGTGTGATCCCGCTGGAAGACTCAGTCGTGCTATCAAAAGCGGAAAAGTTAGAACAGAACAAAAAAGACTTACCGTGCTTTTTGCTGTAGCAGGATTCCTCCGCGAGCATCGCAGGTGGCCACAACGATCCGAGATTGTTATTGATGGAGTCTCTGAACGCACCCGTGATCTAGTATTCGAGGAGATTGGCGAGAAATTCAAAGTCAAACATGAACTGGACGGACGCGAAAAAGGCAGACATTCGCAGTGAGTTTGATGACTGATTGCGAATAAGTGACATACACAACGGGGTGCTTATTGTTCCCCTATGTCAGCCAAACATAGCAGCACAAAGCAACCGAGCGGGCGGGTAGCATTCACGTTCGCTGAGTTTGCCGCAAAGGTAGGCAAAGAGCGCACTTGGGTTTATCGCCAAGTGGCCAAGGGGAGGATTAAGGCAATCACCGGATACGGGGCGAGTTTAATCCCTGTATCTGAGATCAAGCGCATCTTCGGGCTGGAGGTGATGCCATGAACTCCACCGCGAGACTAACCGCGCTCCGCCGTCAAAAGAAAGAATTGCTCGCAAAGCTCAGAGCCAAACGAAGCGGACCCAGGCTAAATATCGTCAACCTGATTCGTGCCGACATGGCCGCTGCCGTAGTCTTGCTAGAATAACAATCTCACCGAACACAAACCAAACTCACTAACCAATATGACCAAGCAAAACGACAAACCGACACTCCAATCTGAACTTGCCGCGCTCAACGCCGGAAAAGATGCAATCGTTCAGGCCGCCGCCCGCTTCCCGCACGAACGGGAGAGACTCGAAAAATGCTGGAAGGAATTCCAAGCGGACCCGTTAAGCCTCACCTTGGAACAAGCTAAGAAATTGCAGATGGAAATATCTGCAAACGCTACCCTTTGCGAATCATTCGAGGAGCAGGATACTAACCGACTTGTCCGCGAATACGAGGCCCGGTTCTACCGCGAGCGGGTAAAAACTATCACCGAGGCTTTAAATGCAGAATTGGAAGGGAAACTACTGCCCCGGCAAGGTTTCTTGGAAAATCTGCGGACCTACGTTTCTGATATTTCCAAGCGGGTTTTTGCCCCGACGCTAACGGTTGAACAATCGGAGCAGTTATTAGCAGAGCGCGACAAAAGGGAAGACCGGGCAAACGAGCTGGAAAAGCTTGTGAGATCGGCCCGACAAGCAATTTCTTATTTCTCGCTACACCCATCCGAGGAGGCGTTAGGCGGAGTTACGGGCATACTTTCCGCCATTAACTACTCTCAGACCGTTTCTAAATAACAGATTAGCCAGTCGATCAAGGCAATCCGGAGGGAGTTTTCCGCCCCCAAAATCGACAGCGGAACTTTTATGAAATCGACATTACCACAACGCACTATGATTCCATTAACAACTATCAAAAATGAATCCGATTTCATGCCCGGCACCATCAGCCGACACCATCACAGTAAACCCCGCCCCCGCCGCAGCGTCACCGCCGCCCGTGGATTGCACAGAATGCCTGCTTAAACTCCAGTTATCACCGCAATTTGATAGACCATCGTCTATGAGAAAGGCCGAGGAAGTCAACAGGGTGCTTTCGATTTTGGATGAACTCGAAAAGAAAGGCGGTAACAGTTGAAAACGCTAACAAATTCTGACAGGTTTTTACCGCAGGCAGAGGATGCTGCCCGCCAGCTTATCCGCTCATGGTGTGACTATGGCGTGAAGTCTATCAATTACTTGGAACCGGCCATGTTTCCGGGGATATTTTCAGAGATCGCCGCAGGTGTTCTGGACGCTATACACAATCACGGGGCGCGAGACTTTGCGGGAGTGTATGCCAGTTTTACCGGTGCAGAGCATGGCATCATTGTCGAGTTTTGCGAGTGCAATCAGGCATTTGCACCATTGCCAGAGAATTGCAAGCCACTGCTAGAAACTATTCGGCACTATGACACCGAACGGAAAAAAGACCTTATAGCCGACAAGCTAAGGATTGCCCTTGAACGTGGAGACAAAACCAGCGAGATCATGCGGGAGTATGGCGAACTCGAAAAGGGCACAGCCAGCAAGACTATTGCCGATACCCTGGCGGCCCGTGCATTCGACTTTGACAGTCACCCGGGAAAGCCAATCCCGCTCTATCAATTGGCAGGAATGCCGCTTTGCACACCGGGAAACCTAACGAACATCCAAGCAGCTCCAAAGGCCGGGAAAACCGCCGTTGTCGAATCCATGATGGCCGCCGTGGTGGACGGGAACCGACAAGGGCAGGATACGCTTGGATTTTCCGCAGAGAATCCGCAGGGGCACGCACTGATTCACTTTGACACCGAACAATCCCGATTCGATCACGACGCGCTTATACGTCGGGCATGTCGCCGGGCAGGAGTGTTGCGCCCCCCGGTATGGTTCTACAGCTACAGCTTGGCAGACCTTGACATATACGAACGTCGGCAGGCGCTCCGGCATGTCATGGCTGAGGCGGGGAAAAAGCACGGCGGGATTTTCGCGGTGATGATTGATGGAATCGGTGACTTGTGCGCGGATCCAAACGACTCAGAAGAGGCATTTGCCCTTGTGCATGAATTGCACGCGCTGGCAATCACTCACGACTGCACTATCTGCACCGTCTTGCACGAGAACCCCGGCAGCGAACATGCCAAGACTCGCGGGCACCTTGGCAGCCAACTCGAACGGAAAGCGGAAACGAATCTCCGCTTGGCGAAAGACGCGGCAGGAATCACTACGATATGGGCGGAACGCGCAAGGCATTGTTACCTGCCCAAAGAGCAAGGCCCGTGCTTCTCGTGGAATGACGAAGCGGGAATGCACACGAGTTGCGGCACCGCTGGCGAGATCAAAAACGCCGCCATCAGTGAAAAGATGCAGAGCGAGGCCAAGGCCGCTTTCGGTGACAGCGGATCACTCCGCCATTCCGAACTCATGGCCGCCATCAGTGACGCGCTCGAAATTAAGGAACGCGCCGCCAAAAACCGCATTCAAAGCTGGAACGTGAACGGAATAATTCACAAGGAATCGTCTGGCAACTATCGGATTTCCAACCCATGAAAACACCGACAAGGGCACAAGGGCACGAAGGGGCATTTTTAGGGCTTTTGCCCCAAAGGGGCAGAGGGGCATCTCCTATATATAGAGAATGCCCCGATGCTGCCCCGACTGCACCGGGAAAGGGGCACGAGGAGAAAGGCCCATCCAATTCATCCGAGGAGATCACCACGCCAGTGTTGCCACAGCATCCGCTCGACCATCCGAACGTCGTGAAGATTGCCCTTGGAAGAAGCGCTTCAGAAGCTTTGCGAGCAATCGGCAAGCATCACCTCGTCATGGTATCACCCGCAGACGTCACCGCACCGGCATGGGCACGGGATAGGATGCTTCTGCTATGCCTGCCACTCGACAAGCAGACCGCCGACAATGCCGCCCTAGTCGCACTGGGCAAGATGGTAGCTAAGCACGCCCGCCGCGTCCCTACGGCCAGCCTCGTGCGAAATCCGACCAGCTCCATTATTCCATGACCCCCCACCCACCCCTAACAAGGAATCTGTTAGCAGCCATGCGCAGGGAGAGTCTCGGGGCCGGTGGGTAGTTTCGCCGTGTGCCACCCTTTCAACCTAGCCGTATATATCCAAACCAATGAAGACAAAATCAAACGAGAAACCGAAACCCACCGGGAAGAAAACCGCGCGGAAATCACCCGCCGCCAAGCCCGCCGATAAACCGGGAGACTGGGCTGGGAACATGCAAGCCGCCGCTGCCCGGTGGGGAATTCCTAAAGCCGTTCAAGTAGCTGCCAAGGCCGCAGGGTGCGATGCTTTCCAACTCCAACGTGTGAACGGCCCGCGATTGATAGCTTGGATCAAGGAAAACCCCGGCATTGTGGACAGTGTGGCAGCCGCTGCCGCCGACAAGGGGAGCGATGGGGAACTACGCCGCGAGCGGATCAGGATGCAGATAGCCCTAATGCGTTCCAAGCTCTCACAACAGGACGGCACAGTGATGCCGAGGGAAACCGCTAAAAACGAATGGGCAAGGGCGCTGGGCATATTGCAAGACGAAGCAAAGGCACTATTTGAGCCGGACCTTTACCGCGTCTGGTGCGAGCGCACAAAGGCGAGAATTGGCGAACTCCACAGCGAAAATCAAAGCTTGACATAACGCAACTAATATGCAATAACAGAACCATGACCCAAAACACTACACCGAAAGTTGACTTAGCCAGGATGACCGAACAGGAGCGCAAAAGCTACGCCGAAGGCATGGATATTGTTAGGAATAAACTGGTAGCCGGGAAGCAAACCCGCGCCAAGATGGAAACCCTACGCACCGAAGCCAATCGCGCCGCCGTCGTGAAGCAAATGGGCGGAACCCTAGCAGCTAAATGCTTCGGCATTGCCCCCGCACCCCTTAGCCCTCATCTTCAATCGCTGGCAACCGGAGCCGCCGAGCGTGCTCGTGAAAGCATACACCGCCCCCACCCGCAAGCCCGCACCCGCAGTCACGCGCAAGGCTTATGAGGCGCATCAAGGCCGAACGCTTCACCGCTACCACTGCCGCTTGTTCGGCTAAGAAACTTTCTTGTCGATAGTCGTCATTGGAATCTGACGCCGTCGTGGTCATGCCGTCCGGTGGGGAAACCTGCCGGGCGGTTTACCTTGTATATCAAGGGCTATCGTCTGGACTAGTAAGACAGTTACAGAGGGATCACCACTTTACTAAACAATCAGAGACGAGTGTGCCCTTGCCGCCACAGTCATTGCATTTTGCGTATTTTTCCAAAGCCCCAAGTTTGCCCGCGCCACCGCAACGAAAACACTTGGCTGTAACAAAATCCTTTAATGTCCATGTCTTCCCATTTTTGAGAGCATCAACGAACTCTTCCTTTGAAAGAGGCGGAGGTAAGTCTTCCTCTTTTGGTTGTGCATATTCCCTTAGTGTTACTTTTGCACCTAGAACAGATGTGTATTCGCGAGTTTTTCCAGTTGGAGCTATATTCATGGATAGGCACTCTCCATCGGCTATATCAATGTCACTGTTTGTTACTAGCCAGAAATTAGGGTTTGTCCCAAAGTTGACGATATATTCATGCATGTTAATCCTCTGCACCACTTTGAAAAACTTTGAGTTACCGAGTTTTCCTTTGTTTAATTCTTCCTGCGCTTGAACTGCTAGAAATACTTTGCTGAGTCCAGATTGGTCCTTTCCTGCCTTAGATACTCGAAACTCCACAACTTTCCCTGTCTTTGCTCCGCTCTGATCGCTCTGATCACTTTCCCCGCCCACACTCCGCAAATATTGGGCTGAGAGTGGTGATACGCAAATGGACAATGCCACCACTAAAAAACTTGTCCTTAACCACTCGCTGACGAAACCCAGCAACAGGGGGTAAAGAGCGCAAACTCCCGAACTACGCAGAAATTGGCTTTTCATGCCGTCGCACATACTCAGCTACCCTTTGAATGTCGATTCAAAAGCAACGAAACCAAAGAAACTGGCGGTTGTGAGTCACCCTGATGGCCCCACCGTCACCGCCTCGTCTGGATCACCGGGCGGGGAGTTTTTGCGGTCGTAGGTCCGCAGGCCGCCCCGTGGGGTTCGGCGTGGGGAATGACGAGCGGGAACCACGGCGGGACACGGGACACCCGCAGGCCGTCATGCTCACCGAGGGAAACCCGTGGTCATCGCATCAGGCGGGACACCTGAGCGGGGTTTCTTCCCCGTGGATCACCACGATCATCAGCATCAGGACATTAAGGTCGCCACTACCTCGTCACGGCCCTGTCTGGCCATGCTGGACAGGTTTTTTCGTTCGATCATGGGATTTTCAGCTAGATGCATACCTCCGTGCATACCCTATGCCGTAAAAGTATGCATTTTGACCCGTTTCGGGCGATTTATTGCTAGAAAAAATCTCCACAAGTCATTAAAAATGAGATAATTGCAACAAATTGCAAAACGGTGATTCCTGTTTATGAGTCCCCTGCTCTAACCGCTGAGCTACAGGCCCTTTTGTCTGGTCATAAATGGTTTATGACAAGAAATTGGGGGTGAAATATTTTTGAGGCTGCCCGAGTTACCGCCCAAATGGCGATGCGCCGGCCAGCGCTCGGGCGGGACAGTATTGGCCACGCTGTCCCGACACAAGCTTGAAGGAATGGAAAAAACGTCGGCGGCATAACTGGGTAGCACGGGTAGGTTGTCTATGCATCGGTTTTGCACTCCAAAGGGGGGCGGCCTGCTGATCGATGAACCGTTTTCATGCTAAATCTTGTTTGCACCTCGGGGTGGTGAAATGGTGCAACAATGGCAATCCCTATATATAGGGAATTGCACCATTGCACCAAGGGTGCGCTGCACCTTGAATTGCACCTTTCTGCACCTTTGCACCAAGTTGGGTTTGATGGTCTCTGGCGAGAGACCTTGGGGGGGAGGATTGAGCATCCCAGCATCATTCCCGTGATGATCTTTCTCTCAAAACAGTCTACCTACCCGTCCGTTCTCGGCCTTTGGCATTATCTTTTGGCAAACGGTCCGAAGTCGAGGGTAGGGACCATGCTTATTTGGAGCGATGGCCAATTTTGCCTTGAAGGGTGGGGGATTTACCTTGAAGCAGGTGTGTCATGTTCCGCCTTTCCAACCTCTACTATAAATTTCGCAGGTTGTGGAAGGCGATCTCGCTCTTTTTCATTCTTTCCGGACCTGGGATCGTCGTCATGGTGGCGGACAATGATGCCGGGGGTATCACGACCTACGCGGCCACGGGTGCCAAATACGGCTACCACCTGATCTGGTTTTTGCTGCTCCTGATCCCGGTGGCCTATTATGTCCAGGAAATGACCGTTCGTCTGGGCGCTGTCACTAAACGCGGTCATGCCGAGGCGATTTTCGCTGGGTTCGGGGCGTTCTGGGGGTGGTTTTCACTGTTGGACCTAGCGCTGGTCAACTGGTTGACTCTGGTCACCGAGTTCATCGGTATGACCTCGGCCCTGCTGATTTTCGGGATTCCTCCCTATGTGACTGTTATTCTCGTCTGTGTTCTCATGGGCATCATGGTGCTCAACGGGCGCTATTGGACATGGGAAAAAATCGCGCTGGTTTTTTGTGCGGTTAACCTGATCTACATCCCTGCGGCCTTCATGGTGAAGCCTTCGGTGTCACAGATCGTCGGTCAGGGACTCATACCCAACCTGCCGGGTGGACTCACGAATGATTTGTTTTTCATCCTGATGGCCAATATCGGCACGACCATAGCGCCGTGGATGCTCTTTTTCCAACAGAGCGCGGTGGTGGACAAGGGGATGAAAGAAAAAGACATCCCGTGGGGGAAACTGGACACGCTGGTCGGCTCGGTCATGACCGTGGTGGTGGCCGTCTTTATCGTGGTGCTGATGGGCACGGTGTTCCATCATGTTGATATCGATGACGCGGCCCAGGCCTCCAAGCTCCTGATGGAGAAGAACCAGTATGTGGGCACCTTCATGGCCATAGGGTTGTTTGATGCAGGTTTGTTAGGTGCAATCTGCATTTCACTGGCTAGTTCGTGGGCGTTCGGGGAGGTGTTCGGCTGGGCTCACTCTCTCAACCACAAGATTCGAGAGGCACCGTGGTTTTATGCCAACTATTTCTTCACCCTGATCACCGCGGCCGCAGTGGTATTGATCCCCAAGGCACCGCTGGTTCTCATCACCCTCTTCGTGCAGGTGATCGCGGTCACCTTGTTGCCGGCAGCGCTGGTATTCCTAATCTTGCTGCTCAATCACAAGAAGACCATGGGTGAGTACACCAACACGCTTTGGCAGAACATCGTCAATATTTTCATCGTCGCGGTCATCGTCATTCTATCAACCTTGTATGGGGTGAGCACCCTGTTTCCATCCCTTTTCAAATAGGAGGCAAACCATATGTTACGGGATTTCTTTTCACACAACTTCGCCAAGATCAACGAGATCAACCGGAAGTATGCCAAGCCCAACGTGGAAATGTCCGCAGGTGTGCGGTTCGCGTTGTTGTTTCTGCGGTTCTATCTGATATTTCTGGTCGGGCTTTTGTTTTACAAATTCTTCACCCTGCTCTGAAACAAGGCACGTCATGCAAACCACTGAAACTATCAAGGTCCCGGAACAGGGAGACAGCGTGTTCTTCCTGAGTGACATGATCGGTACCCCGGCGTGGTTCCAAGGGAAAAAGATCGGCAAACTCTACGATCTTCTGATCCTTGAGCATGAGAAGGTGGCCGAGGTTACCCATGTCATCGTCAACCGTCCGTTCGGCTACAAGGCGCTGCTGGTTCCGCTGGAGAAAGTGGGAGATTTGAGGAGGAACGCATTGGTGCTGGCCATCGATTCCCTGGAATCCTTCGAGGGCGAACCCGAGGAAAATCAGGTGCTGCTTAAGGATCACATTCTGGACAAGAAGGTCATCGACTTGGAGGGCAATGAAATAGACGTTGTGTATGATGTGAAGATGGTTTTGCGGGAAGGACGGCTGTATGCCACAGATGTGGACTTCAGCCGTTACGGCCTGCTCAAACGCCTGGGCCTGCGTTATGTGGCGAAGTTCGTGTTCCACTTGGCAGAGATGCTCAAGAAGGAAACCATTCCGTGGACCTATGTGGCACGCCTGCCGGAGAAAATCGGCAGTTTCAAAGGTAACGTGCAGCTCACAATCCTTAAGGAAACCCTGCCAGAGATTCACCCGGTGGACTTGGCAGACATTCTGGAGGAACTTTCTGAAGAACAACGTTTGGCCATTTTCAGTGAGCTGGATACGGAGCATGCCTCCGATACCCTGGAAGAAATGGAACCGCGCGTGCAGCGCAGCCTGATTTCGTCGATGGACAAAGAACGGGTCGCCGACCTGATAGATGAAATGACGCCCGCACAGGCCGCGGATGTTCTGTCGGTGCTGCCGTCGTCGGAAGTCGACGAAATTCTTGATCTGATGGAGCACGAAGAAGCAGAAAAGATCGCGGCCTTGATGGATAACCAGGAGGAACTGATCACCAATTTGACCACAAACTCGTTCATCCGGTTCTCACCGGGGATCGCGGCAGACCACGTCATTGAAAATTACAGAGAAGTCGGCGAGGAATCGGATGTGCTCGATTATGTCTATGTGGTGGATGAGGATGGCCAGCTCAGCGGTGTGGTCAATCTGCCGGAAATTCTAATGGCCAAGCCCGGGACTCCGCTGTCCGAGATCATGACCACGCAGGTCATCAGCATTGAGCTGGGAGATTCCATCAGTGAGGCGAAAGAGAAATTCATCCGTTACGGCTTCTCAGCTCTGCCGGTAGTGGACTCTGATGGCGTGATCCATGGAGTCGTGTTGAACCGGGACATCATGGAGCTGGAGCACAATTTCACGTAAGGATGGAGATCTTTGCGCTTACTTTTCGTGCAGGTGTAAGGCGGTACCCTACACGCTAAGCGGGTATACTCCCATATGCAATGAGAGCGGCTTGGGATCAACGGATTCCCGTTTCTCTCCTATCCGCCATCTTATATGATGTCCACAAACCTTATCTCGTCATCCATGCGTGGTTGACAGTGGTAGACAGTGGTTCAATGGCCCGCTTGGCGAGCGCAACAGGAACAAGCGTCCGGCCTGATTTGCCAGGCCAGCATTGCCTAGGCAAATCCCTCCTCATCAAGCTCCGGCGGTGTCTTGATTCCACACAAGGCACAGGCTATCGTGATAGATTCTTACCGTTTAGTTACTAAGATCCGTTTGCCTGCATGACCTGTGCGCCTAAGGTGCGGCATCAACGTGAAACAAATACTCATCCCCGCGCTCGGCCCGCTGCCGCACTTGCTAATTCCCCTGCAAGCCACCTTATCCCTCAAGCCAACACGATTCGACGGAAAGGTCGGAATGGACTATCAGAACTTCAATCTGCCTATCGTGCGTGCAATGGCAGTGATAACGGTGGAGTCCCCAATCCAAAACCACTCCACGTTGTGATAGAAAGCCCCGTTGTGAACGAAACCCTCGAACCCACCAATCGCTTCTGGGGATTACAGCCTGCGGGCAGGCCGGTGGTGGCCGAATCTCAGAGGCCGCAAGACGAGATGTTTCTGTTGGCGGGACAACTGGGCTGGTTCGACCTGCCCGGCATCCTACTAGAGTGTGCGGCCCGTCTTTACTCCGGGTATCCGTTGATGGGCATTGGGCACAGGCTGAAGTTCTTCTTGCGGGCGATGGCTTCTCCCCGAATCACGCTGGACTGGTTCACGCTTTGGCAAAGCCCACAATTGGCACCGCTTGTGGAAAGTCACCCGCGCGTGTTGAGCAAACTGCAGCGTCCCTATCTTTACAAGGGCTTGCGGGTGAAAGGCCGCTGGGAAATTCTGCGGCGGCATTATGCCTTTGCTCTGGAGTTTTTTCCTGCATCCGTCATGCAGAGTATTTTCTCGCCCGAGGGAGTAAAGCTATTGGATGTCCCGCAGATGGAACCTGGACGCTTCAGTGTGCGATTGCTCTATGGCAACCAATTTGAAAAGGAAGGAGAGTTGTCCCTCGTGATTTATGATGAGGAAAGGCAAGGGCAGGTCTTCGCCCTGTCGTTCTGCGTGACTGCGGATGAGAGCGGGCGGAGAATGATTTTCATAGGTGGCCTGCAAGGATGCCAGTTGTCCAAGGACGGGGGGCGGGTCGTGGCCATGACACGTGGAATGTTTGGCCTGCGTCCCAAAGCTTTGTTGCTTTACACGCTGCAACAACTCGCGGTGCTGTGGAATATCCGGTAGTGTCCTAATTTGAATACTTTTCCCTCAAGTGGGGATAGTATTCATTTTGCATGTGGGAAGAACGAAAAGATCCATTGGCCCAGCTCCCTTCCGAAAATTCCGATAAGCAAAATTATTCCTGCTTGAACCAATTTCCCAAACCTCGTAAATTGTTTTTTGATATAATTGCGGTCCGTCTCTTCTATTTTCCCCTTGATTGCCTCAGCCACGCCCGCGTTGTCCTTCATGAATTTACATATCATATCGGCGAATACGGATTCCAATTCTCTGGAATCCCTTGCCGCCTCACGAAAAAATCCAGCCAAGGCTTGGGGAGTGCATAACCACCCTTCAATTTTAGAGATTCGATCGGTCAAATTAGTTATGCTTTTCTCGTGTTCGTCACGAGCAGCTAGCAATTGCGAAGGATCAAAATCAGAATCACCCGCTTCTTTTTTCGGAGATATTGTTGCCATGGCGCATGTTAAGGAATTTCTCCGACTGAATCCTGTTTCAGAAGAGAGTCTGATGGATTTAGCGCCATGCTTTTTCCATCTTGGTCTATTACCGTTAATGTTCGGGTTGCCGATTTGGAGATAACAGCCAATACATATCGCAATAAACTCTCCTCATCCTTGAATTTCAGCCGATCCACCGCGCTTCGCAATACTACGAGATCGCCGTTATTGAAAATGAGAGGCAGTTCAGTCGGATTACTGGGGGTGGTGCGAGCGATAGCCATGCGGCGCGAAGCTACGTCCACGACGAGGGAAATCAAGACTTCTCGTCATTTGGATAAAAATAATCCATGTTTTTGGCAACCACTCCCGGACTGTTCAAATGAATTGTCCTGCTGAAATAGCCGCCCTCACCGCATCGGACGGATCATTGATTGGGGGGATTTTCAGAACAGCCAGGTATCGCGGTTCGCCCTTGTCATCAAAGGCCCAGGCAAATGCCTCAGATGCTCGTGGATGCCCCGACAGAGTGAACGTCTCTACGTTCCCTTCAAAGACCTTACGCCCCTCGTAGAACTCAACCACAAAGCTTGTAACGGAATGCGAACAGTCGCAGCCGTGGAGGGCTGAGACGGCATCGCGGAGATTGTCGAGGTATTCGCTCACTTGGAATCAGTAATCTCAACAAGATCGGCGGTTGTCCATTGGGATTGTTCAATACCCGCCTCCATTGCCGGGGTGCAACGGATGGTGGTGTGCCGCTTGCAGAAATTGTAATAGGCGTAGTGAAGGGCAATCGCAGCCTCAAAATTCCCACGCTTTTTGCTGAAAGCGTTGGTCAGACGGGAAAGCCTGCGGCAGTGCATCCGCACGGTATGGTTCTGCTTTTCGACATATGAGGTTGAGCAAAGCGACATGTCGGGATCACCCTGCACCGCGCTTTTTTTAATGTTGAGAATATCGGGGGGCGAGTAGCGGCGGGTTGCTTCCAGATCGGAATGAGTGAAGGTTTTGACAATCGTTCCATAATCCACAGAATCACCAAAGGCGCGTTCAATAGCATCCTTGTAGGCGGCTAGGGCATCAGAGGAAATCTGCGGGCGGGATACGAGCCGGGAAGCTAGATCACCCATGAACATATTGGCGTGGTAGCGGTCACGCTTTCCTATTGTAAAACAAGGAACGAGCTTGGTTTCGGCGTCCAATGCCACCCACACCCAAACATCGCCAAAGTTCGGTCCCATGTCGTTTGCCTTGGCAGTTTTTGCCTTGGCTCCAATAAATCCCCACATTTCATCCACTTGTATGTTGGGGAGGTCTAGTCCATGCATCTTGTCATCCATGATTTCGGCGCAACCTTGGCCTACGCGCACACCAAGGCGCATGATTGTGTCGCGGTGAACCCCGGTCATGCGCTCAATGCTGCGGATGCTGTTACCCTCACAGAGCATTGAGATTGCCGTGATCTTCTTTTCGGTTGGAAGGATATTAGCCATATTGTTGCTTGCGTCTGGAATAAATGTATGACAAAATATGCCGAACGCAAGAATTATTTTTGTATGACAGAAAATAAAAAAAGAGCACGAGGGAGGCCCAAGCTGTCTGCCAATGAGAAAATGAACCATATCCTTCAAGTACGTATGAACACAGAGGACTTGGCGATTGTTGAAAAAGCTGCCGAAGCCTCTGGGAAGCAAATTTCTGATTGGATTCGAGATATTTTGCTTGCAGGGGCCAGAAAATAATATTATTTGTAATACCGAAATTGGAGCTAGAGGGACTCGAACCCTCGGCGGCTCGGCTGTCAAGACCACCACCGCACCACGCTAGCCCCGATTTAGGCTATTAAAATAGAGTCTCCCACCCCGTAAGGCGCTTTTCTTTGTCGGAAAACCTTACGGGGTGGTGCTTTTTATGTCTTAGCGCGGATGCGGGCGACTCTGAATCCATCGGTCCGCGCTTTTTAGTAATAATCTCATGGTTTTATCCGTGGTTGATCGGAAAAGGGTATAGAGGAATTAAAATGGTGTTGCCTTTCTGTAAATGCCAGGTGACCTGCCAAGACCAGGACGAACCAATTTAAGCAACCCTTTTTTGATGAGTTTTGGGAATGGACCCCTCATGGATTGCTCGTTGATTGATTTTTTGTCATATTTGGAGGAAAGGAAATCTCTGAAGTCGGAAATCAAAATATCTCCCCCCTTCCAATGATTTAGGAATTCAACCGCCTCATCTATATATGGGATGCGATCTTTGGATTCGGGGCCAGATTTGGGCCCTTCAGATCCTACCGGCAGAAATGGATCGAAGGGATCATCATCATCCGACTCAGAGGCAACCTGCGAAGCGGACTTGTTTTCACCTTGGATTTTCACTTTTGGCTGAGTCCACCCGCAGCGGGAAACCAAAAGAGCCTCAATGTCGGCAAGTTCTTTGAGAACCCTTTCGCGTTCGGACAGTAGGTTGTTTAGGAGCGACATGGCCGAATCATACCTACTCTTGATTCGGACGCAACTAGAAAAAACAATAAATTAACGTGAATAACTGTGAATAAGTAACTCAACAACCTATTTGGACGCGTCAGGACACATCAGGACGCGTCAGGACACCTTGCCGCCCGATAAATGCAAACTCTTGCATTACGCCCCTCAAATCCAAATTAGGACACTACCGAATATCCGGCACTTGCGGGCGGTCAGCAACGATGCCCGGAAAATGCGGTTGAATCGCCGGAATATCCAAGCGGACTACGACGAATTCTGGCTGGACGTGGGCGGCCAGCTTGGAGTCGACGGTATATTCAGCCTACCTGCCGTCTTCACACCCCGGGAACTGGAGTCCATCAAGCCCAAGAAACGAACGATGTACCGCCGCCGTTACGAGATGCTGGCCGGTTTCAACGAGCAGATCGCGACCCATTTGAGCCAGCTCGGATGCCTAGGCCCAACTCACAAAGCCACTTGACTAGTCGGCCTGTCCCGGGTCTCGTTCAGGCAGCTCACGTGGATTAGTGGATCATCACCTGAGTCTCACTGCAGGAAATATCACAATACCAACCACCGACACACTCATGGGATTTAGTGCAATGCCTGACATGATGATGATCTTTGTCGTCATCTTGTTACTCTTCGGACCGAAAAAAATGCCGGAACTTGCACGTGGAATAGGCAAGGCCATGGGTGCGTTCAAAAGGGCCCGCGAGGAATTTGAGCGAGAAATCACCCATGCCATCAAACATGGGGAGACTGAAGTTACAGCCCAGGAACCTGAAGTTAGAGTGCCCTCGACCACAGAACCCGTGTCCGGTCCTCCTGTGGACCATGGCTTGCATTAGACGACATTCCAACCATTTACAGATTGGTATTCGCCCAGAAAGGGCTATTTCAACGTTTTGATCGATATATTGCGGAACATCACGGGATCATTGTGACCCGCGAAACCGAAGCTGCCTATGGTGCGGTCCTTGCCAGGATGTGCGCTGTTAGCCATGAACTCGGTTACCTTGGAAACATCTGCGTCCACGACTACTGCCCCGTTCAACTCGACTTTGATCGTGGAGCCAGCCACCGTGACTTCCTCGTAGTTCCAATCTCCCAGTGGCCGCAGATAGTTCCGGTGCGCTGGGACTATGCCGTAGATAGAGCAGCAGAACTGGCGTGGATCCAGCTTGGCGTATTGGGGTGCGGTATCGTCGAGGATTTGCAACTCGCACATTCCCACGTAAGCGGTGTCTCCCTCGCCCGGGTAACGGATGGCTAGACCATTGTTACCGCCGGGTGGTAGCTTGAACTCGAGACGTGCGACGAAATCACTGTATTCAGCCTTGGTATGGATGGTGCCGCCTTTTTTAGGCTGGCACACGATTGCTCCGTCCTTGACCTCGTAATTATCGATCGGGCCCGCCCATCCGTCGAAGTCTCTGCCGTTGAAAACGGATAGAAATCCTCCGGGGTCCGTGCCGCGGAGAATTTTGTTAGATTCGTCGGATGGGATCTCCCGGATGAACGCGTTACGCCAGCGGATTTCACCACCGTGGGTCTGCAACTGGAGCGGTCCTCTGGCTGGCACAGGGATGTTGCGGTTGTAATAGTTCTCAAGAATGGCGTTTTCCACCACCAGCTTGTCATTGAGCCAGACGGTCACGCGTGAGCCCACCATGATGACCCGGAAATGGTTCCATTCGCCGAAGGGTTTGTCGGCCTTGACGAGTGGGTCTTTTCCGGGTTTGCCGGGGCTGTTGTTCCACAGGCCGCCGGATCCCTTGTCGGCACCGATGGCGAACTTTTCCTGCTCGGTGGAGTCCCAGATCTGCACTTGCGGCACTCCCCGCAGATAGATCCCGCTATCGGCCCTTGGCACGGTCTTGTAATCGATGAGTAGCTCGAAATCACCGTAGTATTTGTCAGTGGTAAGGAAGAGGCCGCTGCCGTCGTTGACCAACTCCCCAGCTTCGACCCGCCAGTGCTGCCGGATGTCGGTCAGGCTGGCGTCGTGCTTTTGTCTGAATTCCTCTGGCGCGAGCGCCATGTAGACGCGGGGGTCTTCGGTGGTCGCTCCCCACCAACCCGTGAGGTCCTTGCCGTTGAAAATGGCGTTAAAGCCGGATGGCGGCGTTGGTGTAGCTGCAACCAGAACTGCGGCACTGCAGATGGTGAGGGAGGCTACAACCAAGGACTTGAAAGCGAATGTTTTCATCTGCCGGAGTCTGCATTGCCCAATGCTGCCCTCGCAACTGTGAAATAGCGCGAGATCACGGAGTGAAATTTCAGGAAATCACCGCAAAAGGGGTTGCCGGGGGTAAATGGATTGGGTGGAATGCCCCTGCGGTGGGATTGCACCCCGCGTCATCGACCTCACCCGTGATCGGATGGGGGTTTCTTTTATGGAAGAAAACTTTTCACTCTGGTAACTTCATGTTTCGCACAGTTATAGAAAAAGTTCATCCGGCGGTCTTCCTCAAGGCCGCGCAAACGGAATTGTCCAGCGTCACAGAGTCGCAGAAAAGACTAAGTGAAATCTGTGCGTTACCAGTTGAGGAAGCCTTGGTGCATTTCGATGTCACAGAAAACGGGCTGACGGAGGAGAAGGCTGAGGAAGCCCGCCGTATATACGGGCTAAATGATCTGGGCGCGAAAAAACGTGTCGGCTTGTTAGTGGAGATGGTCGACCGCTGCCGCAATCCGCTGGTGATCCAGTTGTTGGTGATTTGTATAGTTTCCCTGATAATGGGTGATTTCAAATCTGCTATAGTAGTGGGGGCCATGGTGGTGCTAAGCGTAGTGCTAGCCTATGTGCAGGAGCACCGGTCCAGCCGTGCGGTGGAAAGCCTGCAGGCGATGGTCAGTGCAAACTGCCTGCTCATACGCGAAGGGAAGGAGGTGGAACTCCCGATTTCCGCGGTGGTGCCGGGTGATATTGTGGTACTGCAGGCAGGTTCATTAATCCCGGCGGACCTGCGTCTGATTAGCGCCAAGGATTTCTTTGTTAGTGAGTCGTCGCTCACCGGTGAGTCAATGCCGGTGGAAAAGCACCCAGGACCCGCTGAGGTGGAGGGACGTGGCATCATCGAGCTGCCCAACGCCTGCTTCCAAGGCAGCAATGTGCTGAGCGGCACCGCTCGTGGTCTGGTGGTCAACACTGGCCGCGCAACTCAGTTCGGATCGATCTCGGAAAAGCTCTCCGGCCAGCGAGTAAGGACGAGTTTTGACAAAGGCATAGCCGGCTTCACTTGGCTGATGATTCGCTTCATGGTGGTGATGGTTTCCGTCGTATTCCTCATCGTAGGTTTCCATTCCCATAACTGGGCGGACGCCCTGGTTTTCTCATTGGCTGTAGCGGTAGGCCTAACTCCCGAGATGCTGCCGATGATCGTCACGGTGAATCTGTCAAAAGGTGCGATCGCGATGTCGCGCAAGAAGGTTATCGTTAAGCGCCTTAGTGCCATCCAGAACTTCGGTGCCATTGACATTCTTTGCACCGATAAGACTGGCACGCTTACCCAGGACCGCGTCATCCTCGAAAGGCACGTGGATGTGACCAATCGCAATAGTGAGGATGTTTTGCGGTACGCCTACATGAACAGTTATTACCAGACAGGCCTGCATAACCTGCTGGACCGTTCCATCCTGCGCTACACTGGGTTTGACGTGGAGCGAGGCTGCAACAAGGTGGATGAAATCCCGTTTGATTTCCAACGCAAGCGTATGTCCGTGGTGGTCGATTATGAGGGCGACCACGTACTCATCTGCAAGGGCGCGGTGGAGGATATTTACAACGTCTGCACGCACTATCAGGTGGATGACGAGATCCACGTCATCATCGACCTCATCAAGAACGACCTGGTGGAGGAATACGAGGCGCTGAGTCGTGACGGCTACCGTGTGCTGGCCATCGCTTACCGGGAGTATCCGCGCGATAAGCAGGTCTTTTCTGTGGCGGATGAGTGCGAACTCATTCTGTTGGGTTATATTGCCTTCCTTGACCCGCCAAAGGGCTCTGCCGCCAAGGCGATCGCGCTGCTCAAGGAGGTGGGCGTTTCCACCAAGATCCTGACCGGGGATAACGCATTGGTTACCCGCAAGATTTGCCATGACGTCGGTCTGGCCGCCGAGGAGGTCATCGTGGGAGATCAGTTGCTGGGCCTCAGCGAGGCGCAGCTGGGAGATCTAGCGGAAAAACACAACGTGTTCGCACGGCTGTCCCCGAGCCAGAAGGAATCCATCATCATCGCCCTGCAGAAGCGCGGTCACGTGATAGGCTATATGGGCGACGGCATCAATGACGCGCCCTCGATGCGCGTGGCGGACGTGGGAATCTCGGTGGACACCGCAGTGGACGTTGCGAAGGAGTCTGCGGATGTTATTCTGCTAGAGAAAAGTCTGGTGGTGCTGGAGGAGGGAATCATTGAGGGGCGCAAGGTCTTTGGTAACATCATCAAGTACATCCGCATGGGGGCTAGTTCGAATTTCGGCAACATGTTCAGCGTGGTCGGTGGTAGTTGGTTCCTGCCCTTCCTGCCGATGGCACCTATTCAGGTGCTGGTGAACAACCTGCTCTATGATGCGTCCCAAGTGGGCATCCCTTCGGACCATGTGGATGAAGAGTATCTTAAGACACCACGCAAGTGGAACATTGAAAACATCCGTCGCTTCATGGTCTTCATCGGGCCGATGAGTTCAATCTTCGACTATGCGACGTTCTTTTTGATGTGGTATGTCTTCAATTGTCACTTGTTCTCGGACGCGGGCACCACGCCTGAGATGAAGGATTATTACGAGCGCTTGTTCCATACTGGCTGGTTTGTGGAGTCTATTCTCACCCAGACGCTGATTGTGCACATTATCCGCACGCGAAAAATTCCCTTTTTCGGAAGCATGGCTAGCCCGTTCCTAATACTGACCACGGTTTTGGTGATGGCAGCGGGTGCATACCTCCCGTATTCGCCGTTTGCGGCCTATATGGGTTTCGAGCCTCTACCGGTCGCCTATTGGTATTGGATAGGTGGGTTCATGCTTAGTTACTCGTTCATGACCCACTATGTGAAAGTGTGGTTCCACAATAAATACGGAATAGACTGATATGAAAAGCCTTCTCACCGCCATACAGGAGGGCCGCTTGATAGAGCTGCCCGACAATAATAAGGAAAAATCGCTGGAATATCTGGCCACCCTCATCGAGGCCATTCCGCACATCGGCACCAAGGACGGCATCACTGAAAGTGTCATTGCCCGCGAGCAACTTCACAATACCGGAATCGGCAAGGGCTGGGCCTGTCCTCACGCTCGTTCGGATTCCGACGGGGAACTGTTGTGTTCCGTGGGATGGAGTCCCACAGGGATAGACTATGGTTCCCCCGACGGTATGCCGGTACATCTGATCGTGATGTATTTTGTGCCGGAGGGTCAGAAGAATTCCTATCTCAAGGAGATATCATCCCTGGCCAAGGCGATCCAGACGATGCCATCCATGCAGGCACTTCAATCACTAACGGACCTTGCCGAGGTGCGGCACAGATTGTTGGACGCGATCAGTGCCGCACTCGAGTCGATGGCTCCAGATGCGCGGGCACGGATGATACAGCTCACGGTCAAGCAAGCAGAGGCTGCGGGGAAGGAGGAGGGGCAGTTACCGGAGGAAATCGCATCCCTACTGGTCCCGGTGACGATCGTGTCGGTGCCTGGTCAGAAGCCGGTTGTGCTGGGGCTGGATCTGGATTTGGTCCAGTCGATTGATGGGCAGGAGCAGATCCCCTCCGCCTTGGAGGAAGCCGGGCGTGCTGAGCACGAGGGGATACATATCCTATTGCGCTCGTTGGTAAAATACCAATATGACCGCGTCGTTTACGACTGTTTAGCGGTGAGGACGGTGCCTCTGAAGTGATTTGTTTGTTAGGTGGAAAGCTTGGCAGTTTCCCAAGACAGCTCCATGCGGTCCGGCGTGGCTTCAGCAAGACTCAGCCCGTGGTTTCTGAGGTCGTGTTCCATAGCGGCGAAGCGGGTTTCGAATTTCTTGTTGGCCTCAGCCATGACGATCTCTGGATCCGCATTGCGGAATCGTGCGAGATTGACCGCGGAAAACATTAAATCGCCGAGTTCTGAAATCACGGAGTTGGCGTCACCAGTTAGGATTGCAGCGTCCAGTTCGTCGAGTTCCTCGCGCAGTTTGGCAAGCACGCCTGCTTCATCCGGCCAGTCGAACCCGACCTTGGCCGCCTTTTTCTGGAGTTTGGCGGCACGCAAAAGCGCTGGCAGACCTTTGCCGATGCCGTGCAGGAATGGCTGGTCCTCATCTCCTTTTTCCACTCGCTTGATTTCATCCCATTGTCGGAGCACGGCTTCAGAGGTGGCGGCATCACTTTGCGCGAAGACATGCGGATGGCGGCGCACAAGTTTATCGCTAATGCCGCGTGCCACGTCGTTCAGGTCAAACTGGCCGGACTCTTCGGCCAATTCGCTGTGGAATATCACCTGCAGCAACAAATCGCCCAGCTCTTCCTTGAGGTGGTTCAGGTCGCCGCGCTCGATGGTATCCACTGTCTCATAGGCTTCCTCAATCAGATTGGACACCAGCGAGGCATGGGTTTGCTCCGCATCCCAGGGGCAACCGCCGGGTGCGCGCAACCGGTGCATGATGGCGCGCAGGCGGGCGATTTGTTTTCCGTCGTCCGGGCAGTCGATCATTTCAGCGTCGTTCATGGGTCGGAGTTTTGGCGTTCGGATGCCTGGCGGAGGGTTTCGCGCTCGGCTTGTGTTAGGCTTTGAAAGCCTTCGCGGGAAACCTTGTCGAGGATCAGATCTACGGCGCTGTCCTCATGGAGGCGCAGTTCGGTGCGCGGACGGATTTTGGATTCAAAAGGTCGCGCGGGCGACTGGGGCCGGATGAAGCGTACACCAGACCCACCCCTTAACAACCGTGGATAACGCATGAGGAAAAATCCCACAATGGCCCCGCCCAGATGCCCGGCCTCGCCGCCTTCGTTGCCACCCAAATTCAGCAGGACGGATCCGGTGGCAATGACCATCAGCCCGATGGCCAGTTGGCGCATCGAAAGCTCGATAGGCGGGAATAGAAGTTGCACGCGAAGATCTGGAGCGACGAATGCCACACCGATGAGGATGCCGTAGATGCCCGCCGAGGCTCCAACTAATCCCGCGAACATACCGCCGGGCAGCAAGCCAACCCATGTGAGAAATGAGAAAAATGCAGCTCCTCCAGCGCCGCAAAGTAGATAGAAAATCAGGAATTTTTTTGAACCCCACCAGCGTTCCATCCATGGGCCGAAGAAGTAGATGCCGATGCAGTTAAACAACACGTGTGCGAGGTTGGCATGTAGGAATTGGAAGGTGATGAATTCCCATAGGTGGAATTCTCGCAGGGCGGATTCGATGGAAAATGCCCCCCAATTCACCAGCAAGGTGCCACCATTGACAGGGTGTACCCCGAAAAATATCGGCAGAATCACAAAATCGAGCAGGAAGATCCCCAGGTTGGCGATGAGCAGGCCCTTCACAACAGGTGTGAGGAGCGATCCGCGGCGAGCGCCCTGCTGTGGTTGGTTCCGATAATAATCTCGATCTGCAATGCCCATTCCGCCCGGGAACTACCATGGGAAAGCCCTGCCCGCAACTCCCATGAGCGGGTGCAGCCAGTATTACTGCATGTTGGCAGAATTTGCTTTAGATTTGCGAGGAAGTAGCCCCCCGTCCGCTCCAGCGAATGAAGCTCAGATTTCCTCACTGATGGGTTGCATGTGCCGGGAAAACCCTCATGATGGCAGGTGCTATGAAAACGATAGTTGTCGCAGTGGATTTTTCAAACGCCACACCCGGGGTGTTGGCGATGGGTGTAAAACTGGCCAAGGCCTTTGGCGCACAATTGCAGCTGTTCCATGTTGTGGAGCCGGAGCCCAGCTACACAGCCTATGGCTTCACGCCGGATGAATTTCCCGCGCTGCATGCCTATCAGGCGGAGGCGAAGCGGCGGGCATCCGCTAAATTGGATGAGCTGTGCGCACAGGCGGGTAATGAGGTTCCCGGAGCGACCTGTCAGATCGCCGAGGGCAGCCCCTTGCATGCCTTGCTCGACCATGTGACGGAGCGCGCTGTGGATTTTGTAGTGCTAGGTGCCCATGGCCACGGAGTGATAGCCTCACTGCTACTGGGTAGTGTGGCTGAAGGCATGGTCCGCAAGGCGGCGGTTCCCACACTGATTGTTCCTGCTGCGCCGGAATAGTTTTTATCGAGACAATGTCACATTCCCGACCCCGTTGCGGTTCTTCCTGGTGACGGGTCATGAGGTGGTGGCCATTGCTTGACTGAATATCGGACTATCCGTTCTTGGCAGCGCGGACGATCAAAGCGATGATCAGCGACAGGCGATGCTGAAACCACGCACATTCCAGAACCCGTGGCCCCATGAAACCCATGGGTTTCTGGACATTCTCAGGTGGAAGTTAGGCATCACGCCGCAGGAAAAACCCTTGTTACCGGACGCGCCTGATTCCCCGGCCGAGTGGAGCGCCCTGGATGGCGGCCTGATCGCACAGCCGCCCCGGCTGGGGTGGCGGGTGGCATGGTTGGGGCATGCGTCCTTTTTGCTGCAAGGTGCCGGGCTTTCCCTGCTGGTGGACCCGGTATTTTCCGATTACTGCGCTCCGCTGCCGCTTCATTTCTCGCGTCGCCGCGTGGCCGCCCCCTGCCGGATCGAAGATATGCCGCATATCGATGCGGTGCTGCTGACCCACTCGCACTACGACCATCTGGACCTGCCGTTCCTTCATTTGTTAGGAAACCAAGTGCCGCTTTGGGTGGCGGAAGGTCACGCACGCTGGCTTGTGCGCAAAGGATTCACCCATGTGCATGAAGTTTCCTGGATGGAAAGCCATGAACTGGCAGATTGCGTTAGATTGACCGCCACGCCTGCACAGCACTTCACCGCCCGCACTCCGTGGGATCGTAACCATGGTCACTGGTGCGGATGGCTGATCGAAGGAGGGGGCTGCTCGCTCTGGCATGCCGGAGACAGTGCGTATTGTCCGGCATTCCGAGAAATAGGGGAACGTTTCGGTCCGCTGGATTTCGGAATGATCCCGATAGGGGCCTACCAGCCGCGGTCAATCATGCGCTCGGTCCACATGAATCCAGAGGAAGCTGTACAGGCATTCATCGATTCGCGCTGCCGCCGCGCCGTAGCTATGCATTGGGGGACATTCCGGCTCACGGACGAACCGATGGGCGAGCCGCCTTTGCGGCTCAGGGCTGCCTTGGAAAACCACCATCTTCCGCCGGACGCCTTTGTCGTCGGCAGGGTGGGGGATTGCTGGGACGTGGTGCCGGAATAGCCTGAATCAGAAAGTATTCAACCCGAAATCTGACAAACATGAAGCAGAAAACCAATTTTTCTCAGAAATTATTAATCCGGCAGTCAAATAGTAGCGTCTAATGATTAGCGATAGTGTCAAAAACCTTGGATTCGCTCAGCTTTTCTTGACTGTGGTTTTTTTGTTCGCCAGTATTTCATGGCCGGATTAATAACACACTCATGAATCTATCAAATATTAATTTGCGAGGACTAAGCTAATTTATGCCATGAGAAAATTCATTATTTCCATATTGGATATGACTGTGCCCATGCTGTCATTCTACATATTGCTTCATCCCGAATGGCTCAGGCATGAGAGAATCTTGTGGTTAATTATTGGATATGTTATTTCTCGTTTGTCTCTTACGTTTTGGCCAATGCTGAAAAAAACTCCTTTTATTGAAATAACCGATTGTTGGATTGTAATCAACGGGACTAGATTTGAACGAGGAAATATTCTTTCGGGGCGTGTTCTGTCAATACGAGTGAATGGTGAGATTGGTAGATATATTGAAATTGCGTTCAAGAAGCCTCCTCCGCTGTCAATTGGGTGGAGGCTTTCAAAATACTTTGATTCCAGAACTTATCCACTGCGATGTGCCAATGGGACGTCGTTGTCTAGAGAGCCTCGAATCATTCTTCCAATGAAAAAAACAAATCTGACCGATTCGGAAATTGAACATGCATTCTCAGCAATACAAGGGAGGGATTCTATGGAGTCAGTTGAGAATGGCGCTCACTTAACGGGCTTTTGAGATGCTAGAAAGGTGCTTTGTAAGCTTCCCCTCAATGAGACATTGCAAAGGTAGAGAGATGCTGGTTAATGGTAAGTTGATAATAATAGTCCTCACTCACGTAGTCTTAGAACCTCGGCGGTCAGCGCGCGGACTTGAGAATCGGTGAACACCTCGTGCCCGGGCATGTCAGTGCCGGGAATGCCGAATTTGATGGCCCGTGCTATTTTGAGGAATTGCTCTTCAGTATTACCAGTTGTCCAGAGAAATGGGCCTTTGACCAAGTTTGCTGGTGGGCGGACAAATCGTTTGGACAGCACGCCATCTCCGCGACCTTCCACACCATGACAGGCCACGCAGTGCCGCAAGAATAGCCTGGCACCATCGTCTGTGGTGGTCACCGGGGAGGGTTGCCAGGAGTTCCTTGTTTCGGCAAGCTGGTTTGTTAGGTCAGCGCCGCAGGTTTTCAACCATGCGACCAAGTCATCGCCCTGGCGGTCTTCAAAAAGATACTGATAGGATGGCATGGTGGTGTCGGGCGAGAGCAGGCGCGGGCTGATGAAATGCTCCTTCAGCCATGCGGCAGAGCGGCGCGCGCCGATGTTCTGCAGGTCCGGCCCCTGCCTCCGGTTGCCGATGAGCACTGGTTTGCCTGCCAGTGCGGGTGCTGTGCCGGTGGCGGGTCCCCATAACTCAGCGTCAGTGGTTCCCGGGCGCACATATTGTGAATGGCAATGGATGCAGCCTTCCGCCACATAGACCGCATGGCCGCGAGCCGCGTCTGGAACTGTTTGTGGGGCGAAATTGCCTGCTGATGAAAAGAGCAGGGCAGTCACTGCGACCACGGCGATCACGACCAGTGCGCGCCATCCGCCCTTGACATGGAGTGCTAACACAACCGCGACCAGAATGCCGGATGCGGCGATGAAACCCACCGGGACCCGATGCAGGGACTCTGCCATGCCGATGCCGTTGGCGGACCCGAACCATCCCGCGATGGAAAACAGGCACGCGGCCTTCCATGCAGCAGCTTTCGAATCCCGGGCACCGGAAAACCAGCCCGGCCACGCCACCATGACGGTGGAATATAGCGAAACCCCCACCGGATACCACCAGCCAGCCAGCGTCCGGGTGCTGTCTGCATTCACCGCAAATGCCGCCACCGCCAGAATACCCCATGCCGTTAGTATTACCCCCGTCACTCCGCTCCGGCGCAACCATTGGCCCGCCAGCACCGCCACGCCCAGGTGCAAGGCAGCGTTGCGCCACAACATCCCGTCACCCCAGGTGGATTGTTTGAGTGACTGCTCGTGCTGGATGATGAAAAACGCTGCGGAGTCCAGCCATACCAATGATGTTAGAATCATGATCGCCGCCCACGGGTTTATACAGATTGCCAAAAGAGATTGCCGAAACGGGATAGTTGAGGGTTGGGTATTCTTGCCGCTACGCGGGTAAGAGAATTCCGATTCAGGCCCGGAAACACCGGTTCCGGCGTTGTTCCTCAGTCGTGGATGTCTATCCACTCCATCGTCACGCCTTGGACCCGGTGCTTCCAAGCTCGGCCTTTCGGCAATCTCTTTTGGCAACCAGTATAATTCCATGCTTCCGGATTTTTCCGTGGCACACATTCGGGGCGAGGGGATCACGATGATTCCTGCCAGAGCGAAAGACGCGGCCATCCATGATTGTTGTTGGGGGGGCGCGGTAAAAACTGTAGGCAGATTGCACAGCGCGTAGCCGATGCCAGTTCCCAGACCCACCCATGCCACACCGCAGCATGCGGGCAGCATCGCGGCAAGAGATACCGTGGCTATGCCCACTGCTGCACCAGTGGCTAGGGAGAGCGGTAGGATGCCTGCCAGGTTGTGTACAAATGGTGTCAGTAAAGCCGTAATGGAAGCCACCGCGAGTGCGGATCTGGTCAAGCCCGTGCCCGGTCCGTGCCATGCGGTGTAGAACCCACCTGCGATGCCTGCTGCGGCCATCAATCCCAGAGTGGTTTTTTCGGCCAGAACCCCCATGCCATTCGCGCGAAGCAACTCAACAAATGCGAATTGCGCGAAAAGCAGGAAATATCCATACACGGCGGCCACCGTCAGCGCCGCGCGGAACGGGATCAGTTTCATGTGCCGTCTCCCTTCCACCATCCCATGCGCAGCGTAGCGAACTGTGCAGCAGCTACTACTCCGTCGGTCAAGGCTACCGTCAGCCATGCATGGGGGAGCGCCCCGGACAGGATCTTTATGGCTAGAAAGGCAGCCACAAGTGCGCGTACCAACCCGGTGACACCCCAGACGGCCGCGCCGCGCACAGGGTTGCCCAATGCCATGCCATAACTCATGCCCACTCCAGTCACGAACACGCCGATCCAACTCACAAGGACAAGCGATTCAGGCGGCGGCGGGACGACACCTATCAGACCAAGCGTCAAAGCCGGGAAGAACACCAGCATTACGCCGGTGAGCGTGTCCATTGCTCCCACAGCCGCACTCCATAACCGTAACCAATGGATCGTTTTCATGAGGATTTCCATTTGCCAAACCATATCAATGACACGGCAGACATCACGGTGCCGAAAATCATCCGCTCCCTAAAACAACCGAATCGCCACGTAGGCATTTCCGCCATCCATGCATATCCACCGCCTTCCTTCCAGCCTGCGAACGCGAGCACCACCACCATCAGCAAGGCTGCCACATTCCAGACGGCCACCGTGACCGGGCTGCCTATCCTGCGTTTAGTGAGCAGGGCCAGTAACAACATGCAGAAAGACGTGGTGAATCCAGCCATGGCCATGTGCGAGTGTGCTACCAGCGCCTGCGTAAACTTGATACTGTCTAGCAACCATGGTTCATACATCAGCCAGCCGCTGAAAACGAGCAGCGCCCACCAGCCGAACAACGCCAGCCGCCACGGGCGCGAACCCGCTGGCCACACGTATCCCGACCAATCCTTGGGCAGAATCCAGATCCATGGCAGAAGCAGGGACATCGCGCCGATTTGCGCCGGATCGTGGTGAGTGCCGCCCATCCATTCCGTGATGATGAAGGTCCCCCATGAAAACAGATAGAAAAACCACTTCCATGGACCCACGCCACCTTTCCCAGGCAGCGATGTTACCCGGGGAAGGATTAGCGCGAGGCCGATGACTATCAGAGTGGAACCCATCAAACTGGAGCCAGTGGGACCGCCAGTGGTGGAGTCCACCGGAGGATAGCTGGCAGGTGAGCAGGTGATGGCCAGGGAAACTGGAACTAACAGCAGTCCGGCCAGCCCAGCGAATGACCAGCGGCGGCGGGGGGGGCTCCAACCACATGAGCGTTCGTTCCATGCCGACGCCAGAACGTGCCAGAGAATCGCCTGGGCTAACAAAAATGCCCAAAAGGCACCGCTGTTCCAATCGAGGAAAATTTTTCCGGAGGTGGTTCCATGCAGCCACTGGAAAACTCCTGCGGCAAGAGCGGTGGTCCACCCCCAAATAGCTGCGGGTGCCCACGCGCCAGCCTTGCTGCGGTCCACCTCGTAGATTGAAAGCAGCCATGCAATCAAGGGTAGCGATGTCCACCCGTAGAGTTGCACGTTAAGATGCACAGGGATCCAGCGGCCATAGGTGGGCAGGCCGTTTTGCAGGCTAGGCCACATCAACAACAGTGAAAGCCACAAACCCGCGAGATTGCCGAAAACCCACCAGGCGAGCGCATGGCGCGCCGCCATGCCTACGCTGCCTTCCACGGAAACCTTGGTTTTTTCCAACATCAACGGGTCGTTTCACCCACTATCCTGCCATCCCTCATGCGCAGCGTGCGGTCGCAGCGCTCAGCTATCTGGGGATCGTGAGTGGCAATAATCATGGTCCGTCCGCACACCCGCGCAAGCCCCAACAGCAGTTCAAAAACTTTCTCGCGGTTGCTCTCATCGAGCGCGCCAGTGGGTTCGTCACAAAGAAGCAGTTCGGGGTTGTTCATCAGCGCGCGGACCAGTGCCCCGCGTTGACGTTCACCGCCGGAAAGCTCGCGCACACGTTGCCCCAGTTGACCCTCCACTCCTGTGGCAGCGGCGAGTTCATGGAGGCGGGCCAGTCCCTCGCGGCGGTTGCCGCCTGTGGCCACCAGCGGGACAAGACAGTTTTCACGCAGAGTCAGATCCGGCATCAGGTGGTGCAGTTGAAAAATATAACCGATGTGATGACGCAGCAGGTTCACCCGCACGGCTTCGTTGGTCACCTCGTGTCCCGCAACTTTAACCTGACCTCGGGTGACGTCCTCGAGTCCAGAGATCACGTTGAGCAGGGTGGACTTCCCACAACCCGAAACGCCGCAGAGCGCGAGGATCTCACCGCGGGCAACCTGCAGGTTCACGCCGCGCAACACTTCAATGCGTCCCTGGTCGAAGCTTTTCCAGACATCTACGACGCTCACGTGAGTATTTGCCAGAGCGGAATTCATCATTCGAATCTCAGGGCCTGGGCCGGGTTGATGCGTGAGGAATAAACCGCCGGGTAGAGTGCCCCGGCCAGAGCAGTTAGGACGGCGAGTCCAGTGGCTCCTGCCACTTCCATCCAGCCGATGCGTGGCTCGATGTAACCCTGTAGGGCGGGAATGGCGCGCAGCAGGTGGAGACCGGCTGCGCTCAGTGCCCAGCCGAGAGCGGTGCCGAACAATGAGATGAGTAAGGACTCGCCGAGGATCATCAGCGCCACCTGACTACGGGAAAATCCGCACACCCGCGCGATCGCAAGTTCCCTGATCCGGCCGAAAACCGAAAGTATCATCGTGTTGGTGACGCTCAGACCACCTAACAAAAATGCGCAACCACCCACCACCCAAGCTGTGGTCTTGATGATCTTGAACTGCGAGTAACTGCGATTAAACTCCTCGTTTTCCATGGCGATCATCTTGGGATATTCCGCGGATACCCAGCGTTTCACATCATCAGCGCCCTTGCCATCATGCAGCGCCACGGTCACCACAGAACAAACCCCGTCCTGATGAAACGCGTGCTGGCACTCGGCCAGCGGCATGAACACCCCGCCATTTTCAAATCCGTTCTCAATTCTCACGACGCCGACCACAGGCCATGTGTCCTGGCCTAGCGCCACAGTGCCACCCGCGTGGGCTGATAGGAATTCCGCCGCGCGCTCACCGAGCACCACGCCTCGTCCGTTGTCGTTGAAATCTGCTGCTTGTCCCTGCAGCCATTCCGCCTTGCGCAAGCGTGGGTCACTCGCGCGGATGCCGAAACACGTGATGACAGGGCGATCGGGTGCCGTGATGATGGTGAACAACACCGGTTGCGCGTTTTTCACAAAGGGTAGCTTCTCCAGGCGCCCGGCCATCGCCACAGGTGCATGACTGAAAAAAAGATCGGACACGTTTTTCTCGAAGACCACGATCTCAGAATCGTTGTTGAGGATGCGTTGAAACATCTTGACCGCACCGCCTAATAGTCCAACCACGCACAACATCGTGGCCACACCGAGCGCTATACCTGCAGCACCTATGGCCGTGCGGACACGGTGTCTCCGCAGATTGGTAAACATCATTCTCCATAGACTCATAGGGATAGGCGGGATCGTGGCTTGTGTTGCACCTTAACTGGCCTTGGCGACGGCGGAGGGCAACACAAAATCCGGCGAGGAGGGAAGAGTGACTCGCAGCGGCGCCAGCATGTCCCAGCGTTCCAGTGGTCCCGGCAGAGAGGCTTGCAAGCGGTCGCCGATATGGCGCAGCCGTTTGAAGCGGCGCAGGGCGGCTTGGAACCCTTCAGCCATGATTAGGTTGGGTCGACCAAGTTCTCGATCACGGCCACCGGTTTTTCCACTCCATTCCTCTGGGCAGAGCACATCCTTGAGGTCGTCCACAGCCTGATAGGCCAGCCCGCGCAGCAGCCCGATTTTATCCAATACTTGGATTTCACGCCGGGTGCCTCGTCCGATCAGAGCCGGTAACACCAAGGTCAGTCGCAGCAGGTCGCCGGTTTTGCGTGCTGCCACCTCACTGACGCCCGCAGATGATTGCCTGTCATTCCATTCTGATAGATCGTATGCCTGTCCGCCGATCACTCCATGAATGCCCAGTCGCGAGTCGATCCAATGACTGGCCTCTGCACGCCGTGATGGTGTCGTGTGGCGGATTCCTTGCCAGAGCATGGCGTAACCGCGGTTGATCATGGCAAGCGCAGCCAGCATGGCGGTCGCCTCACCGTGAACCACATGCAGGCACGCACCGCCTCGTCGCATCCGGGCATCGTCCATGGCTGGCAGATCGTCAAAGACCAATGAGGATGTGTGCAGGTATTCGATGCCGCAGGACACGGCCATGGCAATCTCTTCTGGAACTCCCATATCAATACCTATCAGATATGAGGTCGTGGCACGCACCATTGAGCCTGGCCGGGTCAGTAAGTCACTGAGAGCCGCCGCCAGGCGTGGTTCCACATTGTGCAAGGGCCCGAAGCCTCCGGCGAAACTTTCCATGATCAGGGGTTTGACGCTTTCCATGCGTCCGCCCCGCCATAATTCCGGTGTCATTGTTTAAATTGAGTTAAATGAGCCGGATTATCGTATTTTGCCTACGATGTGGAAACTCACCTCCAGCTTGGGATCTACCGTCATAATCGCCATGGCGCGCACGATAGGCAGGTTGAAATTCTGATAGTCCATTTCAACTTTTCCATCGATGGTCACCAAGCCGCTTTCCTGTTTCACGGTGTAGGGAAAGGCTATGGTTTTTGATACTCCGTGAATAGTGAGTGTTCCCATTCCGTTGTCCCTACCTGCGTTGTCAGTCCAGGATTTTATGAACTTGAAGCTGCCTTTGGGGTTGCCATCGCCTAGCCATTTGATCATTTCCGCGTCTCGTTTGGGCTCAGCGGAATCGAGGTCACCAAATTTCCAACTCAGATCGAATCCCGTGGGCTTGAGGGATGATGCGTCCCCGCTGACCTTCGCCTCAAATGTTTTTAAGGTGCCGGTGAAGGAGTGTGCGGTGGCGCTGGCATCCACCTGGATGTGGCTGCGCTGCTTATCCACCTCCAGCGAGGCGGCCTGTAGGGGGATTAAAGAGTGCGTCAACAGGCAGATTGCGGGGACGAGTGTTCGTTTCATGCGGTGGCTGCATCATAGGCGCACGAGGTATAGTGGCAAATTGATCTTAGTAACTAAACGGAAAGAATCCATCACAGCAGCCAGTCCCATGTGTGGGATTCCTCTTGTGCGTGCCGGAAGGTGGGCAAACCATAAGCGCAGCATGCGCCCGTTCTCCCTTTGCCTGATTTTTGTGTTGCTGGTTATGGCCGGTGGCAGAGCGGCGGCGCACGTTGGTTTTGAGAGCGACACGGAGGTGAGGATTTACACGGACCGGACCGAGTTGATCACGCGGACGTCCACCTTGCTGGCGTGGCGTTTATTAGAAGATAAGGCACCGCCGGAGGCCGATGAGGAGGGTTTTTCCGAGGCCATGCCGGCCTTGGAGGATTTGGCCGGGCGCTTGTTCCGGTTGCGCACGCCAAGCGGGCAAATGAAGCCACTGTCTTCCAAGGTCAGCCACTCATGGAATGACGAGGTGCGGTTCGTGACCGTGTGGCCGCGTCCCGCCGCATGGCCGTTGCGGGTTGAGGCCACGTATCTTGTTTCGGCGGGGATGACGGAACCCGCCACCGTCAAGGTGCTGGATCTGACAGAAGACCCCGCACGCGTGGATGCCCCGCCCGTGGCCGGAGCGGTGCTGACCAGTGACCACCCGGCAATGCAGGCAGTTCTCGGCCCCACTGCCCCGACGAACATGGCGGATCAACCTGATGTTGCGGGGTTTTCAACTTTCCTTATGCTAGGAATTCGTCATATACTGACAGGATATGATCATCTTTTATTTTTGTTAGCCTTGCTGGCCGGATGCCGACGGATGAAAACAATGCTTGGGATCATCACTGCGTTCACTCTGGCGCACTCGCTGACGCTGGGTCTGGCTGCGACAGATGTCTTGCGCCTGCAATCGCGTTTGGTGGAGGCGGTTATTGCGGCTTCGATCGTGGCGGTGGGGGTGGAGAACCTGTGGCACGGCGGTGCAAGCAGAGCGCGCATCTGGCTGACTTTTGCATTCGGTCTCGTGCATGGATTTGGTTTTGCGGGCGCTTTACGGGAAACGGGGCTCGGGGTGGGCGGTTCGCCTGTGCTGGTTCCTCTGGTGGGCTTCAATCTCGGGGTGGAGTTGGGTCAGATAGCGGTGGCAGCACCGGTCCTGCCCCTATTGCTGGCCCTGCGGCGCCGCGAATCGTGGGCGCGCGTGGCTTTGCCCGCGTTGTCGGTGTTGGTCGTCCTAATCGGTGGGTTCTGGCTGGTGCAGCGGGTGCTATATTAATTGTTTCTCACCCTGCTGGCGCATGGGGCTGAAGGAAGGGCTGGGAGCCATTGATCGGTCACAGAGTCACGCTCTTATGGTGTATGGGTAAGAATGAAGTCCGTCTTGTTCTTGCGGATTCATTCGTTTGATGTAGCGTCGCCGCATGTCAGTCAAACATGACCACATTCCCCACCCCCGGATTGGCGAACGCAAGAAGTCCGGAGCCCACCTAACAGAACACGAGCATCTCGGAATCAATGGTCGTCTGGCGGTCCTGATTACCAACATGGTTAGCACTATGTGGTGCGCCTATGTGTTCGCTGCCATCGCACTCATCAGTCTCCCGTCTGCCATTGAAGCTGGCACGGCCTCCATCATTACATGGATTGCCCAAACCTTCCTGCAACTGGTACTGCTGTCTGTCATCATGGTGGGGCAGAAGGTGGCAGCCGCTGCCTCGGACAAGCAGGCGGCACAAACCTATAAGGACGCCGAGGTGTTGCTGGAAATCCAGGACGAGGTTCACAAGTTAATCAAAATCAACAACCATTTGACCGAGGAAATCTATCAATCCATGGTGGGAGGCTCTGGCGCGCACTCAGGTCATGAATCCGTGCAGCCACCCGAAGCCGGAAAGTGATAGTATTGGTCTGGCTTCATCTTTTTTTTGACACGGATATTTGATGAATCCATCTCTGGATTTAAAATACAGAGGTTCCCGCCGCTTGTGTCGGTGGCTGGACAAGAGGGCTCCCAGCCGAGTCGGAAAGGCTGATTGGGGATTCTTCTGCAGCGGATTGGGCGAGGAACGGGTTGCGTTGGCTTTTTTGCTCGCGTATTCTCCGTTTCGGAAACAGCTTGTCCGCGTTCCCGCATCTATGAAAGCGCCTCAAATGAATCTCAAAAGACGTCGTGGCTTCACTTTGGTCGAATTGCTGGTGGTCATAGCCATCATTGCAGTTCTTGCCACTCTTTCCACCTTGGTCGCCCAATTCGCGCTGGCCAAGGCGGCCGCTGCACGTGGCCTTGAACGCATTCACCAGAGCGGCTTGGTCCTGCTGTCCAATGCTCAGGAAAACAACGGTAAAATGCAATACAGCAAGGAGGACTACGAGGACATCGCCGGGCAGCCGCCTTTAATGCCTTACAACATCATCCGCAATGGGGAGGGTCTCCGGTATATCGGAGCCCAGATAGATACCGACATCTGCACTCATATGCACTGGGATTCCAAGAAATTGCCACCACTCAACTATCAAGATAATTGTTTCGGCATCAATTACACGCTGGTCCCGGATAAGGTCAATCCCAGCATATACGTTGCTAATTGGACCGATGGGACGGTGTCCGTGCCTGGTGGTACTCAAGTCTCAGTGAAGACGCTCATATTGACCACGGTCACACGCCCGGATGCCTATCCTATCCTGCTGGATTCTTCTGACAGTTCGGGCAATGAGTGTTTTCAAATCGGCGGGGACAGTAGTGCTGGTGGTTTTGTAGGGTTACGCAATTCTGGCAAAGCGAACGCCTATTTCCTAGACGGGTCATCACGCATGCTTGACAAAGCGGATCTGCTAAAAGCCGGATTCGATAGCGCTCTTGACAATTCGGTCAAGCCGCCCAAATCCGTCAATCTCAACTAAAGCTGACGTGCTTTAGATCGTAAGCATTCGGCCATGTCTGACTGACAGGACGGCGCAGGTGATTATCGCATTGGGATAGATTTTTTCCATGACTGACCGATAGGCGTTCATCTGCCCGGAATGGCGTTCGATGAGTTCGTTAGTATCCTTCACTGCGTCGGTTTTGAAGTCGATTATCTCCACGCGGATCACCCTGTTTGTAGTGTCCCTGTGGACAATCAAGCGGTCGATGACTCCAGAGAAGAAGTTTCCATCCATTATTGCATCTACGGACTGTTCGCTGAAGAGTTCCACCCTGCGTCCCTGTTTTTCAAAAATCCCGCACAAGTCAGGTTTGCGGAGCAGTTGGGCGATGGTCCTGGCCGCTTCGGTGTCCGGCAGGTCAGGCGGAGATTCGTCAGCCCATCCGACCTGTTCTAGCAATGCATGGACTTCGGCACCATATTTCATGCCCAGTGGGGAGGGAGGTGAAGGGGGGGCGTGTTTATTCAGCCTGCTGGGGGTCAAGCGTTCACGGCGAGGGATGGCTGCTCCAATTTTTTTCGGTATGTCGGCTTTTTCCGCGGATTCTATGAAGGCGATATTGTCCGACCAGTCAGAGTCACCATTTTGATAGATGATGCCACTTGTGGTTTCCGTGCCGATGGACCGAATCATCCAATTAGAAAGCGAGGGGCTATCCGGTTGATTGGACTTCGCAGGTGCTTGCAGTAACACATATAAGCCGCGCTTTGCCCGGGTCAGTGCCACATAGAGCATGCAGAATGCCTCGTATTGCTGGTGCCCAGCCCAACGCGCCTCGGCCGCGCGCATTTCAGGAATCATGGCACGCGCCCACTGTGGCGGCGGTTGGGTGAGCCAGTCGTTGTCCCGCGCGATATTAAAGTAGTTGGACTGAGGGATGGCCTTGCCCGAAATATCCGGCAGGATCACCACATCGAAGCCTAGGCCTTTCGCCTTGTGGATTGTCATAACCTGCACAGCCGCAACTCCGGGGTTTTGGGAAATCTCCATGCGCCCCACCCAATCTGCGGCTTCCCGTGGCGAAACCCCGCCTTGGGAGTCGAGGGTTGCCAACGTTTCCAATAAATCACCCGCACGCCTCCGACCGAAGTCTGACCAACTCTCCCAGTCGGCCCGAATGACCTCGCCCAGGGTTTGGGCAAATCCATTTTTTGACAGGCTATCTGTTAATCCTTCCCATATCTCCCGCCACGATGGTCCGTGCATGGCTTTCAGCGCCGCGGCAGGTTGCGACATTTCAATGACTTCCCGGGCGAAGCTATCAGCGGGGTCGGCAAGCCACCGGAGCAGATGAAATAGAAAAATTCCCACAGGATTGTCCCTCGCGGGTTCGCGGCAGCCTTCTTCTATAACGTCGAAGCCGTGAACGCGCAGCAAGTCGGTCACATCGTGCGCCTTTTTGTTGTCGCGCAGCAGGATGCCGCAAGTCATCGCTCGTTTCCCGACGCCGAGTTCATGGAGGATTTCCGGCAGGCGTTGCAGGCGTGCTTCCCAGTCGCCGTCGACAATCTCCACTTGGGCCTGGCCGCGCTTGTCTGGTAGGGTGAGTGGAGCAGCAGGCACATGGTCCAACCATTTCCATCGGGATGTGACATTGCCAAACAAAGCGTGCATTGTCTGAGTATCCCCGCAGACGTGATTAACCAGTGCGAGCACCTCGGGGCAGGAGCGCCAGGATTCGATCATTGGCGCGGTTTCAAGACCTGTGCCGTAGCGCGATATGACCTCGTCAAACAGCCCCACATCTCCGCCGCGCCAGCCGTAGATCGCTTGCTTGCTGTCCCCCACGATGAACATTGTGGAATCATCACCAGATACGGCCTCGTCCATAAGGGGCAGTAGGCCGTTCCAATCCGCGCGGCTGGTGTCCTGAAACTCGTCTAACAACCAGTGGTCGGTGCGGGCGTCCAAGCGGAAGTCCACCGCCTCACGGCGCAGGCGGGCGTTCTCGCTGGAAGCCCACGCTCCCATGAGGGCTTTCACGTCATTGAATCCTAACATACCCTTTCTGCGGAGTAGTTCCCCGCAGAGGTTGTCATAGGCCGCCACGACTTCGCGCACGGCGCGGGTCCGCAAAACCGCTGCGGACATTTCACAGCGGGCAGCTAGTTCCACCATGGTGCGCAAGGCGTCGCTGGCGCGGCCATCAATGGTGAAAATCTTTTGGAATTTCACGACGAGCGGGCCGTCTTGTGTGGCTACTGCGTCCAGGATACTGTCCAGCAGACTCGAGTTTTTGTTCAGACTGCCGCCACCGATGATGTGTTTTTCAAGTGTTTCGACAGCTTTTTCCAACGCTTCGTGCTGTTTTATGTTGGTGAAGCTGATTTCAGAAATATTTTCCAGCACTGTAGCTGCCAGATCGGATTTTTGCGCTGACCACTCATTCGGGTGGGTGTTTGCCAGAGCTGCAGGCCCCCATTCCGAATTACCAGATTCTTGATAGATATTCTGCCAGTCTTGCACGAACGCTCGCAGGGCGGAGAGCACAGACTGATTCTCCTTGCCGATGGTGGCGCGTCGGAAGGCGTGGAAAAAATCGTCCTCCTGCCCGTGAGTTTTGGTGTCACCGAGGATGATGGAGAGTATTTCATCGGCCTGTGCTGCCGCACGTGGTCCCTCCAACAAATCGAACCTGCCCCCCGTCAGGCCAAGCTCGTATTGAAAAGTCCGGACTATCCTTGCGAAAAAGCCGTCCATAGTGCCGAAGGTGAGGCGGGGTAGAGATTTTACCACGCGCTCCAGCACCTCTTTGAAATCGGCGTCTGGAGTGTGGATAGCATCGCGCAATCCGGCAGCAGCGGGCTCCTCGCTGGCAGCCTTCGCTAGCTTTGTTAGGACGGAATCAGCGAACTCGCCGGCCGCCTTGCGGGTGAACGTGAGGGCGACAATGCGTTCCGGCGGGACTCCGCGCGCTACCAAGCCAATGACACGGGTGCCAAGCTGGAAGGTTTTTCCTGAACCCGCCGAAGCAAGAATGAGCAGGTTTTTTGACAGGATATCCATGCTTCAAGGGCATTATGCCTTTATTCCAAGGGGCATGGAAACCCAAAGATGGGAAATTTCTCGGGTTGCGATTTTCTTCCACTTCCGGTATTGAGATCCGGCGCTGGTCTGCTTCAATGCGCGTCCCGGCTACTGCCGCTGCCACCAAACAGATTTCACTATGGGAAGAGCATTCGAATGCCGCCGCAGGGCCAAGGAATCGCGATGGGCCACCATGTCCAAAGTGTTCCCGAAGCTCGCCAAGTCGATCACCCTAGCCGCGAAGAATGGCGGCCCGGACCCGGAGAGCAATGCGCCGTTACGGGTGGCCATCAACAACGCCAAGGCGCAGAACCTCTCCCGCGAGAACATTGAGGCCGCCATCAAGCGCGCGATGGGCAAGGACGCCTCGGAAATCTCCGAAGTTACCTATGAGGCCAAGGGGCCGCACGGTTCCTTGTTCTTCATCGAGTGCGCGACGGATAACTCTAACAGATCCGTCACTAATGTCAAGACCATCTTCAACAAGAACGGTGGCCAGCTCGTGAACACGGGGGCGCTTGATTTTATGTTCGCCCGCAAGTCGGTTATAGAATTCCCCGCGCCGACAGGCAAAAACCTGGAGGACATAGAATTGGAACTCATCGACGCAGGACTTGAGGAGATGGACGTAGATGATGGTGTGGTTTCGGTCATCGGAGATTACACGGCCTTCGCGCAACTATCGCAGGCAGTAGAGTCTTTAGGCATCACCGCCAGCAAGTCCGGCCTGCAACGTCTGCCTAACCAACCGATCGAACTCACCGAGGAGCAGATGGTGGAGGTGGAGGCCATTGTGGACAAACTAGAGGATGACGACGACGTGCAGGCTGTGTTCACCAATCTGGCATAGTTTTCCCATCAGTGCTTTCCTGCGGATTGCTCCGCGAATTCTTTCTCCAAGCGTTGGATGTAGCGTGCGTTGAGACAGTGGGGGATGTCAGGCTGGTGGATCAGATCAAGGGCGGCCTGATAGTTCCCGGCCAATTCGAGCACACGGATTTTGGCGGTGTAGAAAAACCCCCAGTGGATATTCTGTTTCCATCCGTTCGCGCGCATGAAGCTTTCCAAATTTCGGATTTGCGCCAATCCGGCGGACGCTCCGTGGACATGGGCGATGGCCAATGCGTATTGGCCCTTGCATGCTGTGTCCGCCAAAGAGAAATGACCGGATGGGAGTTCCCGTTTTGGCGAGAGGCTTTTATTTTCCTTTAGGAATCTGTTAAAAACCGGCGGCCATTCCTTGTTCTGTCTGTCGATTACAGCCTGCCAGCGCCCGGAGTCTATGTCACGGTCCTGCAGTTCCCACAAGGCCCGCGCCTGAGCCGGATACTGCCGGAGCACATCGGCCATGAGTAAGTCAGGATCATGCCAAAGGAACGAGCGTCTCGCCGACATGACGATGAACACCAGCACCGGCACGGTGGCCAGGGCAGCAGGGGGGATATTTGCTAACAAATGCTTCCACACGCCTGCAAGAATGATGGCCGCTCCCAGACAGAACCACGGCATACCGGGATAGATCCGGTATTCCGGCATGAACTCTGGAACCAGATAGAGAACCCGGAACAGGATGGTGGTCACGAATAGGAAAAGGCACACTCCAACATGACGTGTGGGCTTGCGCCAAGCGAGCCATAGACTTAGTGCGGTTAGAAGTAGCATCGCCGCCGCAGCCCACATCGCGGTCTTGTCTGGGACGCACCACCATCCGGATCCAGGGGGGACCAAGGTTTCAGCGATGTGGTGGTCCGAACATAACGAGACGGGGACCACAGCCCGCCATGCGAATTCCCAGAACACCCGGGCAAGTGTGTAGCCGTGGCCGATGAACCGCGGTTCCTTCCACATTTGCATGGCATTCCACAAGAACAGCAATACGTTACCTGCCCATAACGCGGCAATTCCCAAAATCGTAGCGCCGACTAACCACCACCTGTGGCTACGCACTGTGGTCCAAAGCGCCGGGCTCATGCACGTCAGTCCCACGGCAATTGTCATCATCAGCGCATGAAACAATCCCGGCCCCTTTGAAATTGTAGCTCCGATGATGGCCGCCGCTGTGAACGCGAGTTGCCACCTGCTGCCGTCACGCAGGAAGCGCAGCAATGACCACGCCGCCGCTAGGGAAAACAAGGTGACCCATGCCAGATCCTGGGTGCGTGCGTAATTTGGAATCTCGCTTGCCAGAGGATGTGTGACGAACAAAACCGCCCCAAATAGCGCCACTCCCTCAGGCGCACGGCCGCGCAGGAAATCCCGCCCGAATCCGAACAATACACAGCCCACAGCAGTGTGCAGCAACCAGTTTCCCGCGTGAAACCCTGCCGGCGACATGCCGAAGAGTTTGTATTGTATGATATAACAGAAGTTGGTCCAGAAGCTCGTTAGAGGGTCCCAGAAATTTCCCGCCAGAATCAAATCGTTGTCCCATATTTGCGGCTTGTCATCCATGTAAAACTGTGACCCCAGACACCACAAATGTGCCAGCGCGCTAGCGGCAACAATCAACACCCATGGCAGCCATGGGCGTTCTGCGGTTGTCTTCCCGCTCGGATTCCGGGATTGCACGCTTTCCATGCATGCAATCTGCAACCTAGCTGCGGAATCAGGCAATTCCAAATTTTGGCAATCATTACAACTGGCCTGATATGATGGGTTCAGCAGGTGGTCTCCTGTCTCGGCCCCCGAGATATCAATCCCGCACCGCGTCCAGAATCGCATCGTGCAGGTTTTCCGTGCTATGGACGGGGAAGTGCGTTCCTAATAGGATAGGGCGCTCATTGTCTGGGACGAGATCGCGGCCGTGTGAACCCTTGACCAGAGAGGCATCCAGCGGAATGACTTCCAACAATCCGCGGAGGCCGAGTTTCTTCCGCAGCAGGAATTTTGCGATGGCAAGCTTCGGCGACCTGAGAGTGGGATCAAGGAAGAGTTCGCAGGGATCGTAGCCGGGCTTGCGGTGGATGTCGATGGTGCGGGCGTAGTCAGGGGCGAGAGCATCGTCTTCCCAGAAGTAATATGTGAACCACGCGTCGGGCGCGGTGATGGCGATGTAATCCCCGGCGCGTTCGGATGCAATGCCTGACCCCCATGTGTTGTTGGGGATACGGATTTCATCAACGCCGGGAGTTTCTTCTAATAGTTCCCTAACTTCAACAAGTATGCCCGGATCGTTAACGTAGATATGAGCGATCTGATGGTCGGTCACCGCGAAGGCGCGTGATCCGCCGCAGTCCAGGGTCTCTCGCCCCAGTTCGTTTTTGAGGAGCAGCCAGCCCTTCTTGCGGAACAAGCGGTTGATGTGGACCGGCCTGGTGACGGGAGAAATGCCATATTCGGATAGAACGAGGACACGCACGCCACGTGCCTCGTAATGCTGGATAAGATCCGAGGCGACGTGGTCGATTTTCTCAAGTTCGCGCGGAATGCCGGGATCTAGAGGGCCGAATTTCTGCAATGGGTAGTCAAGATGTGGCAGATAGACGAGGCTGAGGGTTGGTGAGTATTTCTCCTCTATCCACCTGGCGGAAGCGGCGATCCACTCTGATGAGGCGATGCCCGCCGCAGGTCCCCAGAACGCAGGGAAGGGGAACTCCCCAAGATCCTGCTTGATTTCGTTGCGAAGCAACATCGGCTGGGTGTGAATATCGAACGCCTTACTGCCGTCTGCCGGATAGAGAGGGCGCGGTGTGATGGTAAAATCTGCTCCAGAATACATGTTATACCACCAGAAGAGCTTGGCGCAGGTAAATCCGGGGATTTCCTGACGCAGTTTGTCCCAGAGTTTCGCGCCATGTACCAGATGGTTGCTTTGTTTCCAGAAGCGCACCTCGGCGGACTCACGGTCATACCAACCATTTGCTACGATGCCGTGGCTGGCAGGTGAAGTTCCGGTGGTGATAGACGACTGCGCGGTGCAGGTTACTGCTGGAAATGTCGGCATGTGGGATTGCAGGCCGTGCTTTTCCGCAAACGCAGTAAGACCTGGCATATGGGGCCCCAGAAGGGATTCGGTTAGTCCGACAACGTTGAGGACGGCAAGGCGCATGAATGGGGTGAATTCACAATGGCACGTATAGCTCGGCAAATACCATCATCCCGCCTGCAGTGTGCAGTGTGCTCACCACGACCACCTCTACTGTCGATCCGATTTTGGCCACAGCATGGTTGACTACGATCATCGTCCCGTCAGGCAGATAGCCCACTGCCTGGTGATCTTCCTTGCCAGTGCGTACCAGAGCGAGGCGCAGCCTTTGGCCGACCACTACTGCGGGTTTCAGCGCCTCATCCAGTTCATGGAGGTTTAACACGTCCACCCCTTGGAGCGTGGCAACCTTGGTCAGGCTTTCATCAATGGTCATTAAACGTGCGCCCAGCAAACGCGTGATCTCGATGATCCGGGAATTGGGGGATTCCCCATCCAGTAAGCTGCGCGAGTCATGCACGGAAATCTGGATCTCAGGCGTCTTCTGCAGATTTTGGAGGCAGTCCAATCCGCGCTGACCGCGCTGACGAGTGCCGTTGGAGCCGGAATCCACCATGTTCTGCAGTTCCTCCAAGACGAATCTGGGTACGATCAACCGACCGTGGAGGAAACCGGACTGGAGAATGGGCTGCACCCTTCCGTCAATAACGGCATCTGCATCGAGTACGATCGGCTGTCCGGACGAGGCGTCCTGCCGGAAGCGCACATACGGAATGATGAAGGCGAAATCGTCACGGTTGCCACGCAGGGACAACACTGCTCCCAGGAAACCAAGGCTTGAGAACAACGTGACATCAAATGCCAGGCGCAGGGCGTTGATGAGGATTTCACTGTTCTCCTTGTTCTCGAGTTGGTCCCGAAACGCCAATTCCAAAAAATTGAAAATCTGCACGCGCGTAAGCAACCACGCGCACATCAGACCGACTGCCAAGCCGAAGGTGGCTGTGGAAAAACCGCGTAAAGTGAACCCCTTCATCAGGGACTCAACCCAGATAAAGAGCGCTGCCACACCAAGCCCACCCAATATGCCCGTCCACAACTGTACCTCGAACATTGTCCCCCTAGTGCTCAACGCCACAGCTACCCCGGCACCCTCACAAACCAGTAGGTAGGTAAGGCGCGCGATGTTGACGGAAGGTGGAGAACGCATGGGGCTGCTTGATCCACCGCCAGTTTCTGCAACTTTCAGGGCTGCTGCAAGGCGAAATCCCATAACTGCAACCGAAGAACAGTGCGGTAACTGAGGTTTTCGGAGCCCAAGAGTGCTCGAGGAAACGGCATTAATGGAGAAATTCCGCAGGATTTGCGTTCCGCTCTTGCCAAGGGGAAGAAAGCCCGTAGCATGCCCTTGTGCAGGTTTTCCCAACCTCCGAAGCCTGATTCCGGTCGAGTGCTTGTTGATCCACGCCTTTCTCACTGGTGGTGGAACCGACTGGCGGCCAAGGAAACCGGATACTCCTGCCACACGGGCGGCGGCGCAAGCTGGCTTGATCCGACAGTTTGGAGTTCCTTTCCGCAAGTTGTTGCGGAGTTCCATCCCGGCAACAAAAAGTCGGCAACGTCGGGTTCATGCCAGTCGGCACAAGGTCCTTCCAGCATAGTCGGGCTTTTACCTAAGCCCACCGCGCCGGGCCGCTCGGAACCACGACCCATATGACACAATGTCAAACGTAACTGAAAATTCCCGTAATCCGGAAGAAAATCGGCGCCGCCGTTCACGCGGCGGTAGCAACAATCGTAACAACCAAAAAGGAAACCGCCGCGGCGGAGACCGTGAAAACCGGAACTCCCGCGATAATCGCAATTCAAACTCCAACCGTTCTGAGGAATTTCGCCCTCAGGGTCCCCGCCCACCGCGCGGTGGGGCTCCGGTTAAATTGAGTTGGTGGCAAAAGCTTCTTAAGGCCATCGGCCTATACAAGCCACCCACCGCTCCGGCCCGCAGATTCGAAACTCCCAAGTCCACTCAAACTGAGCCTCGCCCAGCCAAATCCAACATCCGCAACGCCCGCACCAACGAAGGGCCTCCTGCGGAGAAACCCGAAGGCCGCCCCAGACGAGAGAATCGTGGCGGAGACCGCTCCTCTGTGGAGTCCCCGCGGGTTTATGTCGGTAACTTGTCCTACGACGTGACCGAACAGGACTTGCAAGAGTTGTTCAAGGGTATCGGCCCGGTACGCAATGTGGAGATCGTATACAATCGCACCACCCATCGCTCAAAAGGCTTTGGTTTTGTGGAAATGCTGCACATGGACGAGGCCATTCGCACTGTGGAAGTGCTTCACGACCAACCGTTCATGGGCCGCAAGCTGATCGTTTCTGGCGCTAAATCCAAAGGCCAGGACGAACGCGAGGAGCGTGAGGATCGTCCAGAACGCGCGCCTCGTCCTGTCGCTATCGCACCGATTCCGGTGCCCGCCGCCAAGACCGAGGCTGTGACTCCGGCTGTTGCTGCGGATTCCCCCGCTCCCACGCAGACGGCAGAAATCGAGGATGAACCCGTGATCCAAACTGTTGTGGAAACTGTGACCCACCAGGAAGTGAAGGAAGATTTCACTCCGGGTCACGAGGCTCATACCGCACCAAAGGTTGAAGCTGTCCTGTAAACAGCTACCTTAACTAAAGAACCTTCACTCCCGCCCGGCAACCCCGCGGCGGGAGTTTTTTTGCTATGCTTGGTAAGCCCAGCAAATGAGGGCCATGCTTTCCTCCGCCCGAGCTGCGCACAATAGTTCGGTCCGCGACAAAAACACCCCTATCTAGCTGAATTCCACTTCAAAATATCATAGACTTCCAAGCCCCTTGGGTAACGCCTCAGTTCCCCGGAAATTGGATGGAGATGCCGCCACCCGTGCCCCCGCCCCCGCCGCCCATCAATGCGCCTCCAAAAACGCCGGCTCCCTTGCTCTCCAGCTCTGAACGGTATTGTGCGAGCTGCTTGTCATTCAGAACCGGTCGGAGTTGATTCACCTGATTATCTATCTGTTGGTTGATAAGATTACTGAATGTATCAGCCAATTTCTGCCGGTCGGGAGGATTGCCAGAACCATCTCCCCCTGCAGCGATGAAGGCCTGCTGCATGGCATCTTGGATTCCGAGACCATAAGGGTCCATGTCGATCTCCGAGCCGCCGACGGACATTCCGGATGAGCTGGGGTTATTGGCCTCCTTCTGAATCCTTGCAGCCGCGGCATCGGAGAGGATCTTGTAAACGGCGTCCCGCTGACCTTCCTCCAAGTCGATTGCTCCTTGCAGTAACGAAAGGCTCTTGAGAGCGGCCGAGTCCGTCTTTGCCTGGGTCTCATGTTCATTGAGACCGGCGAGGGCTGTCTTCTGATCGTCTGTGAGGCTGCCGGAGAGTTGGTCATCAAGCGCTTTGCTAGAAAGGGATTTCATCAAATCGTTTTCAGCTCCAGGTTTTGCCGTATCCTCAGTGCTCATGGATTCAGCTTTGCCGGTGCGTTCATCCAGCCATGCCATCAGGTGCGCCTTTTGTGCGGCGGTGAGAGGGATAGACTCGGCAAGTTTATCGATGCGTTGCTGCAACTTTGCGCGCTGCCGTTCTGTCAATGCCTTGATCTGTTGCTTTTGAATCTCCTTTATTTGTGTGGCACTCAAATGGATCATTGTGCCACTGCCTGTCTCATCGGATTTCTTCGGTGCAGCCTCGCGAGTGGGTCGTTTGCCCGGCCCGGGAGGCGGTGCTTGCTCCTTATCCGTGGTTGAAGTCGATGTCACCGTGGCCTTTGCCTGGTTCACATCGGTCACTTTGGGATTACCGTCCCCGCTTCCCACCGCTCCCCGCGAAAGCCATCCTACCGCAATCCCCACCGCCAAAGCCATTATCGTCATCAAAGTGCTGTTTTTACTCATAATGAAGGGAAAGCGGGTTAGAGACGGGCTTTTGTTTAAAAACCATATTCAGCCAACCCCGGTTGGTCACGGAATGGGGAGGCCAAGGCTGGAGTGGCTTTTCGGCTTTACATCCTGCATGTCCACCCCACGGTGTTGGACATGCAGAAAATCCTAATGGCATCCGTCCTGTGCACGTGCGCGACCCTCGCGGCCGAACCAGAAGCGCGCGAGTGGAAGGCTGCGGATGGCACGGTAGTGAAATACCGCTGGAGTGCGCCGGAAGTCGTGGAACCCGGAAAAACTTATCCGCTCGTCCTCTTCCTCCACGGTGCGGGTGAGCGCGGCATCGACAACACAGCCCAACTCAAACACGGCGTCACTCCTATCCTTGAGGGCGCTAAAAAACTTGGAGTACCCTGTTTCCTAATTGCCCCTCAATGCCCGGAAGGTCGCTGGTGGGCACCTATCGATTTTGCAACTATGCGCCTGAACGCTGCGGACAAGCCCAATGACTTGTTAGGAGCGCTGCTGGCGCTGGTCAAGGAGACTATGGCTAAGCAGCCGATTGACCCCCACCGTTTTTACGTTACCGGTCTTTCGATGGGTGGTTATGCCACATGGGATTTGTTGGGTCGAGCACCCGAAATGATCGCTGCAGCCGTCCCGGTATGCGGTGGAGGTGATCCCTCACTCGTCGCAAGATTCAAGGATATCCCAGTATGGGTATTTCATGGCGAGGCGGACAACACAGTGCCCGTGAAATCCGCCAAGGACATGATCGAGGCCTTGGAAAAAGTCGGCGGCAAACCCAAAGTCACTTATTACCCGGGAGTCGGACATGATTCCTGGACGCAAACCTATGCGAATACCGAAGTGCTGAAGTGGATGTTCGCACAGCGGAAATAATGAACCGGTGCCGGGGACTACCCCCGGATGATGCTTGTGCATCGTTTTGCAAACTGTGCGCATCAATCGTGTTTAGCCCGTGTTTCGCACTTCGATCTTGAAGTGACATCACCGGGTGAATAGCGATCGGAGGATGTCAGCTGACGTACAGTGTGCGTAATGATATCCTAACAGGAAAATCCACTCTTATGCAAACACGAACAGGCGTCATCCCACGGTTTCTTTCCCTGCTGGTGTTTCTCATTCTTCCCGCTTGGGGGCAGGAAGACAAAACTCCGGTTTCGTTGCCACCTGCGGCTGCCGCTGTGGCACAGGCTGAAGTGATCCCCAACGACAAGTGTCTTGAATGTCACTCCGACAAGGATCTGACGAAGGATCTTCCCAACGGTAAACAATTGTCCCTATTCATCGACGAGAAGCTGTTGCAGTCTTCCACCCATGCCAAGGTGCGCTGTGCTGAGTGCCACAAGGACCTAACTGCCGAACATGCGGACAGCGGGAAAGCCGCCAAGGCGGTTGATTGCTCGTCCTGCCACCCGAAGGAGAGCAGCGTCTACCAGACAAGTATCCATGGCATGAGCCGCTCGATGGGCTCATCCGGTGCGGCGTCTTGCACCGATTGCCATGGCAAGCACGACATGCTTTCCGCGCAGAATCCGAACTCGCCGGTATTCAAGCTTAACCTGTCGCGCACCTGTGCAAAGTGCCACGACAACGCCGGTATTTCAGAGGAATACCGTATGCGCTTCCCGGATGTGGCGTCCCAGTACCAGGATAGCATCCACGGCAAGGCTGTCCAGAACATGGGCTTGGTAATTGCACCTGCTTGTAACAACTGCCACGGCGTGCACGATATCAAGCGTAGTGTGGACCGCAGTTCGCCTATCAACCAGGCGAACATCGCCAAGACTTGTGGCAAGTGCCATTTTGGGATCGAGGAAAAGTACAACAAGAGCATCCACGGCAAGCTGCTGGCAAAGGGCGACTCCCACGCTCCTACGTGCAACGACTGCCATACCGCCCATCAGATCGAAACCCACACCAACACGCACTTCAAGCAGGCCAACGATGGACGTTGCGGCAAGTGCCACGCGGAAAGCCTCAAGCATTACGCTGACACTTATCACGGCAAGGCCATGGCCCTGGGTCGCCCTAACATCGCCTCCGATGTCGCCGCATGTTATGACTGCCACGGCGACCATAATATCCTGCCGGTTTCCGATCCCGCGTCCACACTATCCAAGGGCAATATCAAGGCCACTTGCACCAAGTGCCACCCCGGAGCCACCGAGGGGTTCACCAAATATGTCCCGCACGCCAATCCGCTGGATGGGAAAAAGTACCCCGCGCTGCATCTCACCTTTGTGTTGATGACCAGTCTATTATTAGGCGTGTTCTTGTTCTTCGGAGGGCACACGCTGATGTGGCTTGCCCGCTCGGTGTGGCTCTATCGCCGCGATTCCAAGGCCTACCGAGAGTCAAAGTTTGAGATCCAGCGCGACGACGAATGGTTCACACGCTTTACGCCATTCGATCGGTTCCTGCACTTCCTGGTGGTGACCAGTTTCCTGCTGCTGGTGATTACGGGCATGCCGCTCAAGTTCTACTACACCGATTGGGCCAAGACCATCTTCGACATCATTGGCGGATCTCAGGCAGCGCGCACGCTCCACCGTTTCGGGGCCATGATCACCTTCCTCTACTTTGCGCTGCACCTTTTCGACTTGCTCAAGTCTTCATGGGTCAATCGTGGTGCGCTACGCAATCCTGATACCGGCAGGTGGGAAATCAAACGTTTGATAGGAGCGGTGTTCAGTCAGGATTCTATGGTTCCCACTGTGCAGGACATGCACGATTTCGTGGCCCATCAGAAATGGTTCTTTGGCAGGGGTGAAAAGCCGCAGTTTGACCGCTGGACCTACTGGGAGAAGTTCGACTACTTCGCTGTGTTCTGGGGTATCTTCGCCATCGGATTGTCCGGCATGGTGATGTGGTTCCCGCAGTTTTTCACCATGTTCCTGCCTGGATGGGTGATTAATATCGCATTGATCGTGCACTCAGATGAGGCCCTACTTGCAGCCGGATTCATCTTCACGGTGCATTTCTTCAACACCCATTTCAGGTTGGAGAAATTCCCGATGGACAATGTGATTTTCTCCGGACGCATTTCGAAGGGAGAGATGCTGCATGAGCGCAAACGCTGGTATGACCGCCTCATTGCAGAGGGCAGGTTAGACCAATTCCGCGTCCGTGACGAATGGGAACGCTGGAAGACCATTGCCCGACCGATTGGATTCATGTTCTTTGGTCTCGGGTTGGTGCTGCTGGTGCTTATCGTCTATGCCATGATCACCCGTCTGACTCACTGACTATTGGATCACAGGTGGAATCAGCCTTCTTCACCCGGTTCCGTTTGCGCGCCCAGCGTGCCAGAAAAAACGTTAGTCCGGCAACCGACAGAAGCACTATGCCTGTGGCGAAAGCCAATGCCCAAGGGATGGGGATAGTCATCTCGAAATGGGTTACGAGATTCGTCTTTAGCGCCTGTGAAAGCGGGAAATCCCATACCAGAGTGTGCCCTCCGTCCTCCGTGCGTGTGGCGTTGGATTCAATCACGGATGATGGCAGATGGATGATATAGACCAGATGCTTGCCATCAAACGCAGAGTCCGGCAGTAAAGTGCCTCCCGGCAGGGCTTTGCCTGCGGATACCTTGCGCGTGAAATCGACAGTCCTGCCGCTGATGAATGTCTTGATATCACCTGCCATATGCCCCGCTGCGGGTGGCAGTTTTTTGATGGAACCATCTCTGGTTACCTCCATCAGATCCAGGGCCGAATCAAAATGGGCGCGGACTCTCACTCGGGTGAGGTCGCCCTCGGTCACGACTTCACAGGCGGCGGACGTGAAGGCGTGCGTGTCCTTGAGGAAGGTGGTGACAGATTCGCGAATCCCCGCCTCTCCGCCATACAACATAGCGATGGAGGTTGGCAGATGATAGATGATTTCCACGCGCCCTGCGCCATTGGCTCCCACCCAGTATTCCTCACGGCCGTCTATGCACGAAACTAATAGTATAGCAACGGCTGACAGAATTAGACGGGTGATGCATCGCAGCCAGTTCATGCAGTTTGTGAATAATTTCAGCCTGTAGGGGCACAGGCGTCCGTTACACACTCAAAAAGTTGTGGCAGGTCCGGCATGTCGGACGCGTATTTCGCGCGTTGTGCCGCGATTATTTCGCCGCGCTGGAACAAAAAGGCACCCGGCATTTGCAGCCCATCCCCGGCGAGATGCCCCACGCCGCAGCCTTTAAAGATCGATATCGCCCCGAGCAACCAGACGCGCGGTCCGAGTAGTTCGAAGACTCCACCGCGGCCCAGGCCGAATGCTCGATAGAGTTCACAGTTAGGGTCGGCTATTCGCAGGACATCGTCATGTCCGGCCAAGTAGCGGACTTCCTCTCCGCTTTTGAGCATGTGGACGATGACAAAATCCGCGTTATGAGCCGTGGCCGCCGCTTGAAGGTTTTCCAAGCCGCGCAGGATCTGGCGGGTGAAGGTGCAGCCGAAGTGCCGCAGGAACACCAGCACCACTGGGCGGGACTCTGAGGCCTCTGCCAGGGTTTGCCCCGAGGAGAGGTGGAAAGTCGCGGCTGCATGCCGCACGGCCTCAGCCCGGGCCTGAACATGATCCGGGTGAGTGCATGAGTGATGAGTTCCCCCCAGTTTGCGGCGTAACCAGCAGCGTCTGTGTTTGCATCCTGACATCCGGTACAGCTTATCTGGCATTGTCCCGCGCGCAAGCAGTTGATGCGGGAAATCAGCCCCACAGCCCAAAGCCATCCCCCAGTTCCGGAGGGAAATTGCTAGACATGGCCATGCTCGGCCATGATCTGGGTATGGGATTTTTTCCCGGGTGCTCGGCCCAGTTGCAGGGAAAAAACCGTGTTGCAACCCCCAAACCCTTCGGTAAGCTCCGGCCATGAAGCTTGGAGTCATCGGATGCGGGAAAATGGGCACGGCATTGGTCAAGGGCGCTATCCAAGCCCAGGCGGTGCTGGCGTCAGACGTGACTGGCATTGATCCCCTCAAGGCCGCGCGGGATTCCTTTGCCCAAACCACTGGTGCCCAGACGGCCGCAGGCATACCCGCCATTGCGGATTGCGACGTGATCCTGCTCTGCACCAAACCGATCGATGTGCGGTCTGCCTTGGGCCAGGTGTCTGATGCCGTTTCGGGTAAATCCGTGCTGGTGATTTCTATCGCGGCGGGCATCACGGTTTCAGCGCTTGAGGACTCTGTTTCCGATAATATCCGCATCGTCCGCGCCATGCCTAACACCCCGGCCCTGGTGGGGAAGGGGGCTGCAGGCTTCTGTTTGGGAACTCGCGCCCTACCTGAAGACAAGGAAACCGCCCGGCAGTTGCTAGCATCCGTGGGGCTTGCCGTTGAGGTGCCCGAGCGCCTGATGGATGCCGTGACCGGTTTGTCGGGAAGCGGCCCGGCTTACGTCTATCTGATCATCGAGGCTCTGGCGGACGGTGGCGTTACCGCGGGACTGCCGCGCGCCAGCGCTCTTCTATTAGCCGCGCAGACAGTGGCTGGAGCCGCTGCCATGGTGCTAGAAACCGGCGAGCATCCCGCTGTGCTGAAAGACATGGTCACTTCACCAGGGGGCACCACTCTTGCCGGCCTTGCCGAACTCGAACGCCACGGCCTGCGTGCTGCGCTGGCCGATGCTGTGGGTGCTGCCACCCGCCGTGCCACGGAACTCGGTAGCTGATAGTGAGGTGTGTGTCTTGGACTGTGCTCGGATACAGGGTTTGGCTTGTGCGAATCAGCGGAGTCCTATTGACGCTGCCACCACTCGCTTTTTAACAAGCCCCACTCGCTCGTTATTTGACGGTGCCGGTGAAAGCCCGCCTTTTCGAGATCCTCATCCGGAGAAGCCAGCGAATTTACTTTCAGCCCGCAGACGATACGGAAAAATCGATAGAGCATTCCCATGATAATCCGGCATCTCAAGCCTGCCCACCGGGTAGGCGCGATTTGAAAATCCGCCAGCAACCAATGTGCGTCCGGGCTTGCTAATTCACCCAAGTGAGCAACCAACTTGGAGAGGGAATCCGATGGGAAACAATCCAGGAAGAAATGAGTCACGATCAGATCAAAACCTCCTGCGGGAGCCTCCCACAGCAACACATCAGAATGCACGAACTCAACGTGGGCATGTGCGGATTCTAACTTATTCAGTTCGTTTCCCGCCACCTGCAACATTTCCGCGCTGCTATCCACCACCACAATCATGGCATCAGGAAAACGGCTGGCACATGCGCACAGAAATCGCCCGTGACCCTCTCCCGCAAGTAACACCTTATGTGGCACCGCTATGTCATCCAGAAACGCAACCCTGCACCGCTGCATCTTGCCTCCTGCCGTGCTCGTTTCCAGAATCCCGTAGTATCTCGCCAGTTGGTCGAAGCTCATAAATAGCGTCTAAATAGAGTCGATCTTAGCTGGCTGACATGTTCTGGCTTCTTAGGTCTGATGAGGGAGTGGATAGACATTCACTATCGAAGAATAACACTGAAACCGGGGTTTCTGCGCCGGAGTCGTATTCAAGAACCCGCGCGGCGGCACTATGACGCATCCATATGCACACCCGATTTCAGCAATAACTTTCGGCAATCAGTGTATATCAGAAAAGATTCTTTTGACAGGTGTAGACAGCAGTGGCCACTGCTTGGAGTAATATACCCAATGGCTTGAAGGGCCCCATTGTATTGTCGAGCGTCACAAGTGAATCCACAAACTTGTCTTCATTGATTTTCCGCTCCAACGCCAGGGCGTCCAGGCGGGCATTGACCAGCTTCTGGGTTTCGGGATCCAAGTCAGCCGCAGCTTTCATGGCATAATCAAACAGAATCGAAAGCTCCCCATCGTCTATCCAAACACCACAGCCGGATTCACACCCATCCACCAAAACCTTGCTGTTGTAGCCGTAAAAGTAGCGTCTCATGCCAGCGTTGCACTTGGGGCAATTCAAGACGATGTCGCCGGGTTTTTCGTCGGCAATGATATTGCCTGTGAGACTTTTCTCAAGATCCGTTGATGTCGCCGTTTCTATCCCTTTGTCGAGGAGGGTGCGGAGTTCCTGACTATCAAACCATACCCCTTCGCAGGTCTTGCATTGATCAAGCTGGAGATTCGAAACAGTGATGGAAATGAGCTCGGAAGTTTTACAACGTGGGCAATTCATGGCAATCGTAGAGTTTGATGAATCAATAGAGACGGTCAGTGAGCGTATAAGGGCTCTGTGAATGGTGTCATCCTAGCGGATTAACATTTGGCGGATACATGGATTCTTATCCGCCATGTCCGGGTGCAAATTATGGGCTGAAAGGGGGCAGTGGCAGGGCTTAGCTGATATCCGCCCATGCGCCTTCGGCGGCTGACGAGCGCAGGCATGCGTCGATGAAGGCGAGGCCGGTGCGTCCGTTGTGGATGTTGGCGTATTTTTCGCCATTGCATGACCACGGCTGGCCGCTCTTGTAGGCGCGGACGTCCTTTTCGAATTCGCGGTGCAGGCGGGCGAAGGCATCGTGGAACCCTTCTCCGTGACCGGCCGGGATGGTCGGCTCGTTCAGGATCCAGTCCGGCACATCGCCTAGGAATCCGTCGTTGGGGCTCACTGCACCGCGCCAATAGACACGGTCGGGTTGGCCCTTGAGGAAGATAGTGACTTTTTCAGGTTCTTCCTGGCTCCACTTGAGCAGGCCTTTGGTGCCGGCCACCACGAGTCCCAGATCATTCTTTTGTCCGATGGAAATCTGTGAGGCGCGCACCAGGCACTTTCCTCCGTTAGAGAGCTCGCCATACGCGGTGAAGTGGTCATCGATTGGTCGGCCCGGCACGAATTTTTCCAAGTGTGCTGAAACCCGGTTGATCTTCAGCCCGGTGACATACATCAACTGCATCATTGCGTGGGTGCCGATGTCGCCACCGCAACCGCTGCCGCCAGCCTTGGACGGATCGGTGCGCCACTCGGCCTGCATCTGTCCGGAGGCTTCCAGTTTGTCGGCCAGCCAGCCCTGGAGGTAGTATGCGTCCACCCAGCGCACTTCGCCTAACAGTCCGCTGGTGACGATGTGGCGGCTGAACCAGGTGCTCCAGTGACCCAGATAGGTATGCGCCACGGCGAATGGCACGTTTTTCTCCTGTGCCTTGGCCACCAGGGCATCAGCCTTTGCAAGGTCGGTGGTGAGGGGTTTCTCACACATCACCGGGATGCCGGCTTCCATCGCCTTCATAGCCGGATCGAAGTGCACGAAGTTCGGCGTGACTATCAGAATGTAATCCAGACGTTCTTCGGCAGGCAGGTTCGCCTGATCTGAGATCATGGCATCGTAGGACTCGTATCCCTTTACAGGATAGGGCCAGGCAGCGGCCTCTTTCATTGCGATTTCCGGATTCGGATGCAGGGCCACCGCATGAACGCGGCGCGTGCCGTCAAAATGGATCGCCTTCTGGTGCGGGTTGGCGATGAATGCGCCGCCGCCGCCGCCTATCATCCCTACTTTCAATGGTTGTGCTGACATGGTGTTGTGTTGGTTTTTTAGTAATAAAATCAGGCCTTCCCCTCCCACTCGCCGAAGTCGCGGAACTTGGCATAGCGTGCCTCCAGCATTGCGTCGGTAGACAGGGCGGAAAGTTCCGCCAGATGACGGAGAATCACTTCTCGGAAGGTATCTGCAGTGGCTTGGTGGTTGTGATGCGCGCCGCCCGCAGGTTCAGTGATAAGGTCATCGATGAGGCCCAGTTTCAAAAGGTCCGGGGCGGAGAGTTTCATAGCCTCCGCAGCTTCGGGGGCATGCTTGCGGTGTTTCCACAGAATGGCAGCACATCCCTCTGGACTGATGACTGAATAATACGCGTTCTCTAGGAGAATCACACGATCCGCCACCCCGATTCCGAGAGCGCCGCCAGAGCCGCCTTCACCCAGGACCACGGCGATGACAGGCACCTTGAGCAGCATCATCTCGCGCAGGTTGAAGGCGATAGCCTCGGCGATGTTGCGTTCCTCAGCGCCTATGCCGGGAAACGCGCCGGGGGTGTCGATGAGGGTGATGACAGGCAGGCCGAATTTTTCCGCCAGTTTCATCAGGCGCATCGCCTTGCGATAGCCTTCCGGGTGGGCACTGCCGAAATTGCGTTTGAGGTTTTCCTTGGTGTCCCGGCCCTTCTGGTGGCCGATGACTACCACCCTTTGGCCGCCGATGCGGGCGAAGCCGCCGAGCATAGCCGAGTCATCGCCGATATGGCGGTCGCCATGCAGCTCCTGGAAGTCGGTGAAGGCTAGGGCAACGTAGTCGAGCATGAACGGGCGGTTCGTATGGCGGGCTATCTGGACGCGCTGCCACGGAGTCAGGTTATCATAGATCTGCTCGCGCGTTTCGGCCAGTTTAGCCTCCATCATCGCTATTTCATCCGACAAGTCGATATTTTGAGACGCCGATTTGATCCGGAGTTTTTCCAGCTCGCGCTCGATTTCGAGCACGGGTTTTTCGAATTCGAGCATCTGCATGTGGGGAGTTTTGGGGTTTCCGGGGGCCGGATGCAAGACAGGAGATGGGTCGGAAATATTAACCGGGGCGGGCTGTGGTGACCGATTATCTCGATTCCTGCGGGTGATTGAGCTGACGTTCATAATGCCCGGTATTTTCACCAGGATCTGAGCGCTTCCAATCTTCTCCGGTGGTCCCCGACTTATGAGAGTCCATGTAGGGGGTAAATTCTTCAGTCAGCCCTTATAAATACAGGGAAAACGGCATGCTCATCACCCATTTATTGCATATCTTCGTATCTTATTGATTATCAAAAGGTTGGATAGTTTCCAGCCGTTGTGGCAGGAACGGGATGGAGGAGAATTTAGAATGGGAAGAATGGGACTGATGGGAAGGATGTGGATTCCGCTTCTGGGGGGGCGGCAGCCTTAGTGCCTGGGCATTGATGTGCGGTCATGGTTGCTCTGTTGTGTGTGTGTTCTTTGTACTCAGTATATCCGTATATCAGTGTGGTTAGTCGTTCCTGGTCCGTTCCTGGTGCGTTGTCGGGTCGTTGCATTGCCCGTTCCTTATCCGGCTGTAATACAGAAAATCCTTGAATCTATAAGGGTTGGGGCACGCTCCTCGCTCGTTCCTTTGGACGTTGCAAATTGGCGCTCTAACAATGTTTTTTGGCGGGGGTGATCCATTCCCATTACGCCATGGATCCGACGCGCCACGACCGGTCTTTCGACCCTTAGACTACGCCCATAGCGGGCCATTTAGGAAATGCGTATAAATAATTCGTCGAAATGAGTGATGTTTCATCATTTTTCTTGCTAGTGGAAAGAATTCCCACCGCGGTAATGCAAGCAGAATTAGAGACAGCAATCAGAAGCGGAGGCAGAAGCGGAGGCAGAAGCGGATGCTGCAAGTAGAGGCTGCAAGTAGAGGCTGCAAGTAGAGGCTGCAAGTAGAGGCTGCAAGTAGAGGCTGCAAGTAGAGGCTGCAAGTAGAGGCCGCAGCAGAGGTAGACGCGGAGGCAGCAAGCACAGGTCTTTCAGCTCAGGGACAAGCGGCCCGGGAACGCCGCGATGTGTTCTTGGTGGCGATTGAAAAGGCAAGACTGGTGGCTGCTGCGGGGGGGGGGAGGGAATGACGCGGACCGATAAAGATATTCTCTGGTAAAATCTGCTTGCGACGTATTCTGTCGTGTATCTCCGACATGGTTGCGCCCTCACTGCGACACATCATGGCTACCATCCCCTTCAGATCTTCCTATACCCGCCAGATTGGCCTCTGGGTGCTGCGGGCAATTGCGCCGGAGCTTGCACGCTGCCTGTTTTTTCATCATCGTAATTATGCGGATAAAGACATTGCAGCTTTTCTGGGACTGCCGCAGGTAGTCAATGCCGACACCCACGCAGCGATTCTCCGGCAACTTGACGCCACGCTTGCATCCCTGGAAAAAACGCGCAAGCCGGTCGGGCTGACGAAGCAAGCGAACAGCAACTTTTCTGAATTCGCCCGTATCTTCCAACTGAACCCGACCGAGACCGCGATTCTGCAATATCTCGCTTGCGCCAAAGTCGAACCTATCCTCATCGATTTACAATTGTTGATCGACGATTGCATCTCCTTGAATCCTGGGCGTTATTACTCCATCGTGCTGGGTTTGCCTCGGTTGGCGGTTGCCAAGGCCCTGGAACCAAACGCTCGATTGCTCCAATCCGGTCTACTGACCCCGAGCGGCGGCAAATCCAAGGATGTTGAATTTTTCTCCAAACCGGCGGCGCAGCAGCTATTCCGAAAAGCGTTCGACCCCAACGAGGTGCTCAAACAATTTGGAGTCTCCCCGCCTCCCCCCGTCCTCAGCCTGGCGGATTACCCACACATCCAACCGACCCTCGACCTTCTGGTTCCTTATCTGAAAAAGTCGATCGCCCGGCGCAAGGGTGGCGTCAACATCCTGCTTCACGGGCCACCCGGCACGGGCAAAACCCAACTCGCACGCGTGGTCGGCAAGACGATAGACATCCCGGTCTTCGAATTTGCCACAGAAGATTCAGATGGCGACCCGATTCGGGCCTTGTCCCGACTCATTGCACTGCGTGTTTCCATTTCCCTTTTCGGAAATACGCCGACTTTATTCGTCTTCGATGAAGCCGAGGACATCCTCACATCCTGCTCACTCATGGAGAAAGGCGCGGCTCAATCCCATAAGGGTTGGTTCAACCGTTTGCTCGAAAGAAACAAGTCCCCGATTATCTGGATTTCCAACTCGATACGGTCATTGGATCCCGCCTACGCCCGGCGCTTTGACTTCATAGTGGAAGTGCCGATCCCTCCCAAGAAGCTGCGCAGGAAGATGCTGGATGACCGGGTCGGCAAGATCCTAACACCATCTCTCATCGAACAACTGGCGGAATCTGAGAACCTCTCGCCCGCTGTTGTTGCTCGCACGCATGATATCATTCGTAGCATTGGCAAAGATCTGCCCGTTTCCATGCGCGACGCGGCATTTTCGAGACTCATTGCTAACACACTCAAGGCGCAGGGGCACCCGGATCCCACTAAAGACGCCATCCAGGTGATACAGCCCGGTCTCTATGACATCGCCCACCTCAACACCCCGGCCGATCTTCCGCAGATTGCTGCTCAGTTGAAACAGAATCCCAGTGCCCGCCTGTGCCTGTATGGCCCACCAGGCACAGGGAAAACCGCCTTTGGCCACTGGCTTGCAGGTGAACTCGGCCAACCGCTGCAAATCACCAAAGCATCCGATTTGCTAAGCGCCTACGTGGGCATGACGGAACAGAAGATAGCCCGGACCTTCGAGTTGGCCGTTGAGGACGGTGCTATCCTGCTGATCGACGAAGTGGACTCGTTCCTCCAAGACCGCACTCGCGCCAAGCGCTCTTGGGAAATCACCCAAATCAATGAAATGCTCACCCAGATCGAGTCATTTCCCGGAATCCTTATTGCTTCAAGCAATCTAATCGATCAACTTGATCCCGCGAGTCTTCGCCGTTTCGACATCAAGATCCCCTTCGGGTATCTGCTCCCTGCGCAAGCCACTCGCCTGCTTGTTTCCCATTGTCAAAAACTCGGACTCCCAGATCCGACCCCGGAAGACCTCGCCCTCACCTCCGCCATGGAAACCGTCACCCCTGGAGATTTTGCAGCCGTCGCCCGCCAACACCGGTTCCAACCATTCCGTGATGCGACTGGGTTTCTCCAGGCGATCATCAGCGAACTCGAACACAAAAGCGTTCATCACCGCCGCATCGGTTTCTCATAAGCGCTGCCTGCTCTCTAGCAACCACACCCCGAAAAAAATGCCACGCGCTGGACACGAACCCACCCTTGCCCGCCAATGGGAACTGCTGAAACTTCTGCCGTCACACAAGCCAGGCAAGACGTCCCGTGACCTGTGTGAAAGTCTGGAGGCCGCTGGGCACGTGGTATCCAAGCGCACAGTCGAGCGCGACTTGATGGAACTCTCCCGCATTTTCCCAATCTGTAGCAACGAGATTTCAAGACCCTACGGCTGGTATTGGAAACCTGGCGCTCGCGTTGATTTCCCGGGTATCGCCCTCACTGAAGCTGTCTCCCTGGGCTTGCTGGAAGACCTGCTCCGGCAACTGATTCCGCCTGCTTTTGTCGGGGCGCTTGAGGGCCGGTTCTCTGAAGCCCGTGAAAAACTTAAAGCCCTCCCGCAAAATGCCTACGCCAAGTGGGCCGATCTCGTTCGTTACATTCCACCCGGCATGCCTTTCCTTCCGCCATCCATCAGCGCGAGCGTGTTGAGTGCTGTTCAGGATGCTCTGCTGCACAGGTGCCAGCTCAAGGTCAGATATACAGGGCCTGGCGCGGCCGCTCCCAAGGAACTCGTGCTGCACCCGGTGGCGCTCATCCAGCAGGGCGCTCGATCCTATCTGCTGGCCAGCACTTTCGATTATGAAAATTTACGCCAATACGCTGTCCAACGGATTCAGACCGCCGAAGTTTTGGCCGAAAAAGTCAAACGTCCCAAGGGCTTCTCGCTCGACACCTACCTCGCCAAGGGCGGTGGCCAATTCGGCAGTGGGAAGGGAATCACTCTCAAAGCCTACCTGACTGACGAACTCGCCACCATCCTCCGCGAAACAGCCATTTCGCCCGACCAGAAAATCACCACCCGCGCCGGCAATAACACGCTCACCGCCACGGTCAAAGATTCCTGGCAACTCCACTTCTGGATTCTTTCCCAAGGCGCGGCCATCACGGTTGTCCAACCGACCTCCCTGCGGAAGGACATCATCGGCAAACTCC
>Ga0118677_10000538_pt1 | contig 82805 bp, 65 predicted proteins | sample AliMusrvi5mmetaG_FD_86154 | JGI IMG/M metagenome (GOLD analysis project Ga0118677, IMG submission 86154)
GATTTACTTTAAGGAAGTAGTGAACTTGGGACCTCCATAAAATTAAACCAGAACCTACATTAAAAATTATTCAAAAAATCAATTTTTAGAACCTCCCTATATAACGTTATGAGAACCTATTTCACACAAAAAATCGGAACTCTTCTGTCTGGACGTATCATTGATTACCTTGATAAGGACCCATTTGGCAGAAGTGAGAGTTTGCTTCGGGTAGCTACATTTCTGGATATCAGAAGAAAACACACACGCATGATCGAAACTACCCGTAGAAAAATTAATGACAGCGAAGGTAGATGGTCGAAATATTATAACTCTTTTTTTACAGAACTTGATAGAAACGTATTCAAAAAGTTCGTAAATAATCTGATTCTAAAAAGCATTTTGACCAATTCACAAAGAATTAAAAACAGGGAAAAATTTGGTTTTCCGGTTCCCTGGGCTGTTTTAATTGATCCAACCTCAGCATGCAATCTGAAATGCACCGGATGCTGGGCTGCAGATTATGGCAAGGCTTCCTCTATTGACTTTGAAACACTTGACAGGATCATCTGCGAATTTAAAGAAATTGGAACCTACTTTTTCATTTTTTCAGGAGGAGAACCATTAATCCGAAAAAATGACATTATTAAGCTTTGCGAGAAACACTATGACTGCTATTTTTCATGCTTCACCAATGGAACACTAATTGACAATGATTTAGCGCGTGAAATCCGCAGAGTCGGTAATTTTGCTCCGTCACTAAGCATCGAAGGATTTGAGAACGAAACAGATTTACGCCGCGGTAATGGAACTTATCAGAAAGTAATTGAAGCAATGGACATTCTCAAAGACAACGGAATCCTGTTTGGATGCAGTACCTGTTATCACCGGAAGAATACGGAAGTAATGGGATCTGAAGAATTTGTAGAGTATATGGTGGAGAAGGGTTGCCGGTTTGCCTGGTATTTCACCTATATGCCGGTTGGTTCAAGCGCTGTACCCGAATTAATTGCAACAGCCGATCAGCGAAAATTCATGTATCACCGCCTAAGGGAAATGAGAAAAGATAAACCTTTGTTCTTAATGGATTTCTGGAATGACGGAGAATTTTCGGGGGGCTGCATAGCAGCCGGTAGAAGGTTCCTGCACATTAATTCTAACGGGGATGTTGAGCCTTGCGCCTTTATCCATTACTCCAACATCAACATTCATGATGCAACAGTAAAAGAGGCTTTAAACCAGCCTCTCTTTATGGAGTATCAGAAGCGGCAACCGTTCAATCCGAATCTTTTACAGCCTTGTCCATGTCTGGATAATCCGGCACAATTGAGAGAAATAGTAAACGCGTCAAAGGCCAAACCCACACAATTAAAGGACTTTGAAACAGTAGAAGAACTGACTGCCAAATGCGAAAATGCAGCTAAAGCCTGGGCTCCTGTCGCTGAAAGGCTCTGGCAGAAGATTGAAGAAAATGTTACTTCAGAGAAAGTCGTATAAGTCCGGCTTTCGCTTTATTGTTATAAAGATCACTATAGGGATTATCAATGGCTTTAAATTGAAGGCACAAATTATAATATTTATCTGCCTCCGGTTTAAAGCCATTTTTTTCCATCATTAACCCTGCCTGTACCAAAGACTTTTGAGCAATATAACATTCAAGCCGTTTTCCAATAGCCACTGCCATCAAATAATCCGATTCTGCGTCCTTAACAAGATTTCTTAGCCTGTTGCAATCACCTTTCAGGTAATAATACAGAACTTTATCATTGTCATTGAGTAACGCAATATTGTTAACTTTATGCAATTCATCTTCAGCCCTTTCCGTATATCCCCCCCTCACAAGGAAATCTGCCCGCATCAGGTAGATATTTGGCAGATCTTTTTTATCAGCCTCAAAGGCAGCCTCAATATCACGGTTATGGAGTTCTCTCCCTCTAACTTTAACCTGTTCCAAATAATTCCGGTATTCGGCACCATTTCCTGAAATATAATAAAAACAGGCTAATTCATAAAGGGTTGCCTTAAGATAATCAGTACCTGTTGACTCATTAATATAGGCCTTTAGTGGAATATCGGTTTTAGGATCAAGCCGCAATAATTTTGCTCTCCCGGTAAGATATTTAAGTGGAGGGAAAGAAATCTCTAACTTTTCAGTCTCTATATTCGAAAGAAGTAATAATGCAGTTTCAGCTTCGTTAGCTTCAATACATATAGTTGCAGCAATATAATTTAGCAATGCTGTTTCTTTAAATTTTCCGATATTTTCAACAATTAGCTTCATCGCTGCCTCATCCTGGTTCATCAGTTTATAGGATGCCATTGTAAATAAAAACGCCTCCTCCTCATATCCTGGTTTTCCGGCAGCAAATTTTGCAAAATCGGACAATTTTTGAAGTCCAGCCTGAGGATTGCTTTTAATTCCCAGCAATTTAATTCCAAAACGCAATAATTTTGGCATAAAGGCGACCCCAATCTGAATCATGCCCGGAATCTTGTCATCGGGTTCGAAAAGCGGATATTTTTTAGCATTCTCTTCAAGAAGATTATAACCTTTAAGTATATCCATGAGCCCCGATAATTTTCCGTCATATTTGACATTAAGTAGTCCTGTAAAAACTTTGGCTTCGCCGAGCAAGTATCTGTAATCTGGCGCATTATCAGGCAATTTTTTTAGCCGGTCGACATAGCTATCCAACGCTGAAGAACTCTTCTTAAAATATTCCGGTGAATTGGAAATTGCAAGCGTAATTACTTCACTGTATAAACGGTAAAACGTAACATATCCATTTTCTGGATTTTTAAGTTCTTCCGCCTTTAACAATTTCTCGGCTGACTTTGGTCGAAAGGAAAACAAATATTGATGCGCCAACCTGATATTCGGGTTGTTATCGTATGCAGGATTAGAATATCCCATAATTGTTATTGCACACAAGCAAAAAAACAGAAAAACAGGGGTTGCAAACTTCATCCTTAGCTTTGTAATAGTTTACAAAAATATATATTTTAAGAACATCCGTTTCCTTGGCAACAAATATATTTCATAGATGTATACAGGTTATCCAACTTAGCAAACAAAAACATTATAATTTAAGTCTAAAATACATGAAATTAATAACTAAAAAATTAGAATTTCATCTCAAAAATTGATTTTTTATCCTTATATTTAAGCATTCAAAATCACATAAATAAAAATCTGCTTTTATTAACCCATATAATAATTTATAAAAAATGAAAAAGACTATTGTTTTTTTATTAATCTCGTTTGGGTATTTATTCGTTACTTATTCCCAAACAAATCATTGTGTTATTAGAATCACTTTTCCAACCACCGGAAGCACAGTTCCATACTTGGGAAGCACAATCAATTTCAATATTTGTCAGAGATTGCAAGCTAATCAATTACCCGTTGTATTTATACAGGATCCAAGAGGAGAATGGTGGCCATACATTAGTTCTATTAACACTCCAGATCCATTGAGGTGGCAACTTGATGAAGTTCAATATGGCATACCTTCAAACATTGGTAGAACTTTCATTATTCGTGTAGTCTTAATAGATAGAAGGTTAAATAGTAATGGATTTACTTTTAATGGTCATACATACTTTGTTCAAGGAAACACGTCCATTTCTCCACAATTGTTTGCTGAAATATTGAGAATGTATCCAAACGATTACTCTTCACCAATTGATGTTATTAGAAAATAGACTAAAATTTCAAATCATGTCACAAGCTAATTTTTTTTCAAGAAGTTTTTATCAAGACTTATTAAAAATTACAATATCATTTTTCCTCATAACTGGTTTAGGAAGTTTAACAGCACACTATTGGCAAAAAAAAGAATATCAATTCCAGAATTTGTCAGAACAAAAAAAATATGAAAAAGAAGCTGCATCCAAGATATTTGAAAAAAACAGTAGTCTTATGGATAAATTCACATTGAGCTTTCAACTATTAAATCAAGGAATTGGAGATAAAAATTGTTGCATGAAGAGCTATATTCATTGGAAGGAAAATTATTCAGGCAACAAAGCACTTGTGGCGAAATATTTTGGCAATTCGGCTTTAAATTCCTTCGTTTCTATTGATACAAAAATAAATCAACTATTCAATGAAATAGATTTTAAATCAGATACTAATATGTCCGTCAATTCGCAAACTTTTCTCAATCAATTGGAAATTGACATTTATAATTACAATTCGCAATTAATTGATGACCTGTTATCAAATAATATTGGCAGTTTTGCTTTTTCGCATTGAACTAATATATTTATTTAAAATATACAAATAAGGATAGTTTCGGACAATAAAAAAGAAGTAGGTATGAAAAGAAATTTTTTTTTATCAGCTATTATAGCCTGTTTCGCAATCCATAATGGATTTTCACAAGAAGTCTGCCTTCAGAATGCATGGAAAGCATTTAATTCAAAAAACTATAATGCTGCAATCTCGTGTTGTGATTCATGTATTGATGAGCATACCAGAAGTGCATTAAGAATTCAACACCAATTGGATAGTCTTAAGTTGATACCTGAAATAGGGGCGGTCAATGAAACTCAAAAAAATAATGTATTTAGAAATGCATTGCTAAATGATGTTTCAACCGCATGTTTTATAAGAGGAAGATCCGCCGAATTGCTGTATAAAACAGATAAAGTTAAGAATATTGCCTTCAAACAAGTTGCTATTGACTCTTATAAACTAGCCTGCAAATTTAGTAAAGGGAGAGCATGGGATTCAAGAGGTTGGTTTTGGTCACCATGCGAAGCTTCATCAGACAGACTACCAATTGAATAAATAAAAAATAATAAAACAAGGGAAAGAGCTTGATCCGGTCTTTCACAGTTATTAATATACCATAAGGTATCTTTGTGAAGATATTAAATATCAACTAAATCAGAAAATCTAAATTAACATACGATTGCCTATAGCCATGGATAATAGAGGGTTAAAGGAGAACTTAAAAAAACAAATTACCCACATGAGAAATTATTCACTATTTCATGTATATAAGTTCATACGTTTTTATCTTGGTTTAGTTTTAGTGATGTCATCCTGTCAGAAATCAATCAATAAATCATGTCCCTGTCAAGGTTTTACCTTCTATGAAGAGGCTTCTGATAGTATAAATTACTATTGGTTTCCAAGTGGTTGGATGGGAAGTCTATCTTCCATTACATGTACTGAAAATTGGATAGAAAATCCGCACTCTGGCCTAACATGCATCAGAATAACCTATAATACAGACAACTATACTTTATGGGCAGGGATTTATTGGCTAAACAATAATTCATGGAATGGTCCCGGTATAAATGTTTATGAAACATTCCGGATACCTTATACCCGCCAATTAAAGATTACTTTTTGGTGTAGAGGCGAAACAGGAGGAGAAACTGTTCAGTTTAAAATTGGAGGTGTTAGTGGTGCCGAAGATAGTATTATCCTTCCCGTTGAATCGTCTTGGATAAAACTAACAAAAACTTGGAGTAAATATGAAATTGATCTATCTGGACAAGACTTATCAAATCTTGTGGGTGGGTTTTGTTGGGTTGTAAATAACGTTCATAATCCATCTTTTAATAATATTATTCTATACATCGACGATATCAATTATGAAACATCTAATTAAGGTGATATTTATAATTTGTTTCTTTTTATTTTTGGTTTATGGAAAAGCTCAAAACTGCTTAAAATGTGTCGATTCCCCGAATGAACAAACTGAGCAGTTTTCTATATTGAAATCGAAATTTCATTTAATTCAACTATATGGAGACTATTCGCTTCGCACAACAAATTTTTATAACAAACATTATAATGGAAACGTCGGATGGGTAGAAAGCAGAATAATATTCCCCTATTTTTCAGAATTATTCAGTAACATATTACCACTGCCTGATATCTTTATCACTGCAACACTTAAAGATTTAAAAGATATCTACTGGGAACAAAGAATTGACTATGGTTTTGGAATTGAGTGGAGACCTTTTAAAAGGATACATGCAAACCTTTTTCCAATTAACTGGACTAAGCATTTGCGAATATATACCGTGAATTTATCTGGTTATTATTTGAATATAAAAGAAAATTGGCGACCTGATAAGGATTTGAGAACTGGTATTGAATTATACCGAGAATGTAATTTATATAGTTTTAATGAAAACACTACTGGCAATAATTATTTCTGGAGTGAGTTCTGGTGCGACTTCTCTTATCGAACAACCAATTTTTATATAAATGATTTCAACACCTGGGTATTTGGTTTTGTGCCAAAATATGGGGTTAAAATATTTCCCGGCAATGATTTTACATTGATGCCATATTTAACAGGTCAAATTCAGCTAACTGGCAGGGATGAATTTATGCAAAATAGGTTATTATTGGGAATGGGGTTAAGGATAATGCCGTTCAAAAAATACAAAACTTATCTAATTGGAACTTTCTTAAGTAGTTGTAAAATTTATATTGAATTCGAAAGGAACATTGTATACTTCAAAGATGTACCATGTTCAAATATCCCCAAATATGATGTGTCTTTTGGAGTTACTTATTCAATTAATCGTTATTAGACAAATCACATAAAGTAATTTTCATCAGGCAAAAGAAAATCAATAAAAAAGATAAATTCATGTAACTAAATCAATTAAATTTGTTGTTGCTAAAAATTCAAAATTTCATTAATCTATTGCTTTATGAAAAACTTATTTACCGTATTATTTTTAGGAATTGTACTGTCAATCAGTGCGCAAACTAAATCAATTAAAAACTCTCCGCTCTTAACTGAAGGAACACCCGAAAGTGTTGGAATGTCGGCTGAAAGGTTGGCAAGAATAGAATCGATGTGTTCAGATGCTGTTGCCAATGGTGAAATTCCCGGCATTGTTGCACTTGTTGCACGAAAAGGTAAGATCGTTTATTACAAGGCATTTGGAAAAGCCGATAACCAAAGTGGGCGCAATTTGAAACGTGATGATATTTTTCGCATTGCCTCACAAAGTAAGGCAATTACCGCCACTGCTGTAATGATGCTTTGGGAAGAGGGTAAATTCAAACTCGATGATCCTATTTCGAAATACATCCCTGAATTTAAAAATCCACAGGTGCTCAAAACATTTCAATACAGGGATACATCTTACTCTACAACACCTGCTTCAGGCGAAATTACTATCCGTCAACTGCTCAGCCACACGTCTGGCATTGGATACGGCGCGATCGATAATGATGAAAGGATGAAAATGATCTATCAGAAAGCCGGTATAACAGATGCATTTACAACAGCACCCATTACAATAGCCCAAAGTGTGAAAAAACTTGCAAAGCTGCCATTGCATCACAACCCGGGCGAAAAATTTACCTACAGCGAAGGACTTGATGTTTTAGGCTACCTGATTGAGATTGTGTCAGGAATGCCGTTTGATCAATACCTGAAAAAACATCTTTTCGAACCGCTAGGAATGAATGATACCTGGTTCTACCTTCCAAATGATAAGGCCAACCGGCTGGTTTCGGTTCAGCAAAAGAATGATAAAGGGGAATGGGAACGCTATCCTGGCACTTTCTATGATGCTGACTACCCAATTAAAGGGGCTAAAACGTTCTTTTCGGGTGGTGGTGGTTTGTCAAGTACCGCTAAGGACTACGCCACATTTTTGCAAATGTACCTCAATGGAGGTGAACTGAATGGCGTAAGAATCCTTAGCCGGACTACTGTAGAAACGATTCTTAGCAACCAGACAGGAAGTCTCTTCGGATCAGAGAAATTTTTCGGACTTGCTTTTTCAGTACTTACACAAGTCGGTGAAGGAAAGGGTGGCCAAAATAGTGCCGGAACTTTTGAATGGGGCGGTTATTTCAATACCCAATATTTTGCTGATCCGAAGGAAAAAATCATTGGGATACTGCTAAAACAAACACAGGGAAATGTAAGTGACAATACGGGCTGGCGTTTCCGTCAATTGATCGGACAATCTTTGGACGATTGATCTCAAGGTTATTGCTAATATTCAGATTTCAATCAATACAAAACTTTAAATAAAGTAGTTATGAAAACGAACACATTGATCACAACAAGTACTTCACTCGAAGGTTACAAGGTTGTCAAACAACTGGGTCTCGTACGCGGAATTACAGTTCGCTCGCGTAGCATCCTTGGAAACATAGCAGGAGGGTTTATGACCATCTTCGGCGGGAAAAGCACCATTTATACCGAATTGTGCGAGAATGCACGCGAAGAAGCATTACAGCTCATGATCCTGCATGCCCGCGAACTTGGTGCCAACGCCATTATCAATATGCGTTACGATGCAAATGATGTAATGAGTGGGCTGACAGAGGTCCTTGCCTATGGCACCGCAGTTGAAGTTGTTGAAATCTACAAATAGGGGGTGATCTCCGTTTGCAGAAAGAGATTAAACCCTATTGAAATAAAAGCCCTGCGGATATCCACAGGGCTTTTAATATTTAGCTCAAAAATCCATCCCTGAATTGCATTAAAGTATCACTTAATTTTCATCTTGAACCCATTCACACATTACCTAAAATATACTTTCACCCTGTCAACTTAGGTGTTTGTGTAATGTTTCTGTAATCTTTGTGTAATGTTGCTGTAACAATCATTACAGAAACATTACTACAAGCTTATATAAACCTCACTTAAACTACGAAGAAAGTATGTCTCTATTAAAAGGAAGTTAAATGCAACTTTTTATCCTGACATTTATTTAGATGGACATTGCTTACTTTCTTTGATTGATTTCACCTATGTTTTCATTCACGATGGCCGCCCATTTTTCTGTCTTTGGAAGTTCACCATTCATGACTAAATTATCGCGGTTTGTGTTGTAAAACTCCAGTATTGTATCGGCGACTTTAAAGTCAGAGGATGCAAAAGTGAGCTCAAGTTTATCAATTATCGTATGATTACTACCACCATTCTCAACGATTCTGTTTGAATTGATAACCCTACCTTTTTGAATTCCCACCAAATCAATTTCATTTTTGATGGTATGATCTGAATATTTTCTTATAAAGAATAGCTTATGAGCCTGTTTGTCGATACCGATCAATGTATTGTTCCAAAGATCGTATTCCGAAATTTTGCAATTGCTTTTTTCGGCAAAATCATAAAGCGTTTGTATAAACTGTTTATTCTTTTTTTTCTTGTTACTGTTAACCAATACAATGGCCAAGATACAAGTGATCAGAACTATTAATGCGAATATTGTTTCAGAATTCATTTTCTTAATTTTTATTGTAAAACGTGATATATTGCAAGACTTTACAACGAATTGTAAGTGAAGTCATGCAACGAAATAATTGGAAATGTCGTGCCTTTACAGCAAGATTATGGGATTACAATAAAAAGGATTACCAAAAGTAATGGAAGGGAAAAATCAAGTCAGTAGGTCGAAGCCTAATTATAATATTCCTGGCAAAGAAAATATATTCGGCGCAGGAATTTAACAGGTATGATTCGGCTGATTTCCGTAAAGCAAGATAATCAAAAGGATGATTTTTAAACGGGAATGAGGTAAGGTTCCTAAAGCCGTTGACAACATTCAGCGGCTTATTGGTTATTGTGAATACTCCCGCACCTGCAATTGGATAATAACCTTTTTCTGTGGATGACCAGTCGTTTTGAAAGGAACTACCGGGCATCAAGATACTGGTAGTGCATAAGCTTATCATAAAGCAATACAGAACCAAAACCTGGAACAAAACAGATATTTTACGGACCTTCTTCACTTCGTAAAGGTAAGACATTTTGACTGAATATAATAACTATTTGCCTTTCTTTTTGACTACTTCAATGGATTACAATTAATTAAAGAATGATTCATCCTAAGAATATATGGAACTATTCTCCATTATGAAGATGTTTTCCGAGGTCTGTAAACTTCTTCGTAACGTAGCAATTCTAATGCACAACAACAGAACGAATCTTAGAAATGGAGGAGAAGGGGTTCGTAATTCATAAATGAATCATCGAAGTGGTAAATCTTAAATTCTGAAAAGGGAGAATAATTACGGTATTAAAGTACGCCCTATTAAAAAACCCGGAATAAAAATATTGTTGAAAATATTAGAAAATTTCAACTTAAATGTCGTTTAATTTCTTTACATTTACGCGCGTAAATGCTTTACCGCAAAATCATTAACAGATTATTGTAACCTTATAATAAATCATCATGAAACATCCAGAAAATGTAGAACGTGACTACAAAAAATCTGATGAAGAGATGTTACAGCAGTCAGATTTAAAACTAACATCATTCCTTAAAAACAAGAGCTCATTTGTAGCCCGTTTCCCGCACCTTGCCGACCCTTTTGCCACAGAATGGGCAAATGCCATTACTATCGCACAGAATTTTATTCCTGACAATGCTTCTGCTAAAGAACGGACCAGCGAAAGCGATGCACTTGAAATATTAATGGACGAAGGGCGTAACCTCTTTCAGATGCTGATGCTTTATACTCAGCTTGCCTTCCCAAATCACACAATTGCACTCAGGGCGATGGGACAGTCGCAGTATGAATCATCAAGTAAAAGTTATCTTAAGCTCCCCAACTTGCTCCGCAATGCGCATACCGAAGCCTCGAAGCCCGAATACAAAGCTGCATTGATGGATAAAGGGATGACAGAATTGGAGATCAATATGCTCAAGACCATAGCAGACCAAATTGTTAATCAGGAATTAGCTTTGGATAATGCGAAAGAAGATGGTTCTCTCTATGCAAACGAACGTATCATTGCAATGAACAATGTTTGGGCGAAGACAGCTTTGGTTTGTTATTGTGCCAAACTGGTTTTTGCGAAGGATGCTACGCGCTCTGCGCTATTCCTTCTCTCTGAAGATGAAATTTCAAAACCGGAAGAAATACCTACACTTCAAAAGGAAATTCATTAAAAAGATACCGCAGTTGCAGAGACAAGGCAATTCCTTGTCTCTGCAATGATGCGAAATTCTGACCTGTTAAACTGACAAAATCAATTCTTCAATCCGGTTATTTAATTCGGTTTTCAATCGCTTGCTTTTCCGAGTATTACCTGTAAACGGAAAACTCACCACCGAAATAGTATTGTCCGAATCATCATAAGCCAGGTAACTTCCTACACCCCACTGAAAAATAGAATCTTTAGTTCTGAATTTTAAAATGTTGAGTTCATTATCAACATAAGTCAGAATCCAATTCTGATTAATCTTGCGTTGTAATTCAGCAAACGAAAAATCATCAGTTTCTGGTTTAATAATCCGTTCGAGCCTGCCGTCAAAAAGTGGAACTTTCAGGTCTCTTGATTCAATGTATTTCATTTTGGGAATGATGGAAAAATAGAGTCCGCCACTTATTGCACCAGATAATAGGATCGTCATAATAAATCCCAAAATAATCGCATTAAATAAATCCGGATCCTTCCAGGGTGCGTCGCTGAAGATAAAACGTAGGGCGATATACCCAATCCAACATACAAAAAACCAAACAACAAGGTACTTCTGAATAAATTTCATGATTTTTAAGTTTTAGAGTTTATGAGTTTTGATGATAAAAAAAATATGCGAAACCGCTTTCTATGTCATATGAATGCTTTTTAGAAGTTTTAGCAGGTAAATTTTATTTTCAAGGTTTACTTTTACCTTATAATAGGCCATGGTATTTAATCCAAATACGATCGCAAATATGATCAACAATGCACCGTTATTTAAATCAAAGTTTTCAAGCATTTGAAACGATTTCAGAAACGAAACAACAAACAAAAAACCGGATAATATGATTGCTCCGATCAAATAAAATTTAAAAAACAACGTGTTTGTCTTTAAATTCTTTTCAAGCAAACCGATATCCTCGATCATGGGATCTTTTATCCAAATCGGGCCTGCTTTAGAAAAAGACTGGTTCACAATTGCGATTTGCGCCGTGATGTTCCGTTTGATTTCATCTGAATTCATTTTTCGATCCTCCTGATTTTAGCAATTTAGTAACCAGATGACCATTCAAAAATAAAGAGTCATTTCGGTCACTTGTATATTGATTTGACTTATTCAATATTCAGCACCCTGTCTTTGGGATATTTCACTTTATACTTTAGCTCAAAATCCTTCTTTCCGGAAGGTTCAAGATTAAACTTCCATTTTACTTCGCCGCTATCTTTGTTGATGATCCCGCCGGATATACTTTCTACAGTGACTTCAATTTCCTGGTTGGTTGATACCGGAACCTGATCAAGTATAATCATATTAACGGGCAGATTTTTATTGTTTTTAACTGAAACCTGCCATGCCCGCGTCTCCTCTTTCTTGTTTCCGAAGAATTGTTTGGTTGTAAAGTCTTTGATCTTTTCGCGTTTTACAATTACATTCTTATCGCGACCCAATGATATATTCAAAGTATCAGAAATATACCTGACATCTAAGACCGACTTTCCTACAAAAGTATTTTCAAAGAAGATATTGGCCTCACCTTCGAGTAAATTATACTTCTCCCAATTTACAATATTTGCTGTTAGAAAAGCATCTTTCACCACTTTGGGGGTACAGTAATATTCAAAATCAGCATCCAGCGAATAATGCTCCACATCGACCGTAATATTCTTATTGTCGGAACTGATCGTGTAAGGCGTCTTGATTTCAAACTCGAAGGAGGTCTGGTTTTCGGTCTTAACTACGGGCAAAGGCATAAATGTATTGCGTTTAACCGAAACTCCTGAAACCTTACCCTGAAGTGCTGGAGCGATATCTTCGGATGATGACTGAACACCATATCCTACCACTACAACTTCATCAATAGACATTTTACTCTCTTTAAGGTAGACATTCATTACAGGATTTGAGATCGGAATTGTCTGGCTTTCGAATCCTATATATGTAACTTCCAATTCATTATTATTACCCGAAGTTGACAACGAATAGTGTCCTTCAGCATCTGTAATTGTTCCGATTGTTGTTCCCCTGATCACTACAACAGCCCCGGGCAAAGGTTCCTTTGTTGTACCATCATATACCCTTCCGGTTACCTGATTACTTATATTAGAATATCTCGGCGGAACCAAATTATAATTCAAAAGGTAGGTTTGTAATTGCGGTGCTGTTCCTCCAAGTTTTGGATCGGATGATGACAATTTCAACTTAATATTTTTCCATTCCTCCTTGGTACTTTGATGAATATTGGCTTTGTAGATCAATTCGATCGGTTCGCTGATGCTTTTTGCCCTGATATCATACGATGGGAACCATCCTGCATTATTCACATAATAAGAAAGTTCCAACTCAAATTTAGTTTGCACCCTTGCATCGACCAATACAATCAGTTCCCCTGCCGGTGTTGGTTTGACGATGTTGATTTGCCTGATCTGTTTTTCGAAGGCTGATTTTTCGCTGTTGTAATTCTCAATTTTCTTTTTGACATCCAGCTCTTTCGTTTTAATATCAGTGATCTTCTCCAAATAAAAATTAGAAGTCTCTTTTAGATTATTCAAACTGACTTCCTGATTCTTGCCACCTATAAACCGGTTATCTTTAAAAAAAAGGAGTTCTTCGCTTAACACATCGAGATTCTTAGTCTCAGTCCTGATCTTTTCTTCTAAAGCTTTAGACTGATTTATCAGATCGGCCAGTTCTTTTGATTTAGCTATGCTATCGGTATAATTGAAACGGTGATTTACTGATAGTATCATTACATCATCATTTGCCTTCACCTGTACACTTTTAGGATCGAGGTACGGAGATAAATTAATGAACCGAAGGATTGACTTGCCGCTGTTTAATTCAATGGTTTTCCTTCGTACTACCTGTGCGCCATTGATAAAAACAGTAGCTTCCTTAATCTCTGTTTCAATTAAGGTTTCTCTCTTTTCCTGAGAATAGATCTCAAGACACATGAGGCATAAGATCAGGCTAAGGATACTTTTCATCTCTTTAAATTTAGGTTCACTTGAAATAGGTCATAGAATTTTATTTGCTTTTCAATTCACGTTTCCCAACTCCTTCAAAAGTCATTTTTACAGGTTGAATAAAACCATCTTTGTCGAAATACATCCTGTCCATACAGGTTTCGCGGTGATTACCATCAGTTGTATTTAGCGGACGACGATGATATACAATATAGAAATCATCAGTTCCGGGGATTTGTATCACAGAATGATGACCAGCACCAGTTGCAATTTTCGGATCTTGTTTCAGAATCTTCTCAATGCGTTTAAAAGGCCCTGTTGGTGAATCACCAATTGCATATGCGACACTATAATCCGGGCCAGTCCATCCCCCTTCTGACCACATGAGGTAATATTTGTTGTTACGTTTAATCACAAACACACCTTCGACATAGTTCTGAGGCGTGATCTCTTTATAGGTTTCGCCATCGGGAAAAGGGATAACCGAAAGTAAATCCTTGCTTAAACGGGCAACATTGCAATGTTTCCAACCGCCATAATAAAGATAGAACTCCCCATCCGTATCATGAAAAATAAACTGATCGATGGGCTGGGCGCCATTGTAAAACTTACCAATTAAAGGCTTTCCCAGTGCATCAATAAAGGGTCCTTCGGGTTGATCACTTACTGCGACACCAATTCCACCGGTTTCGTTGTCGCTTTGGATATCGTTGGCCGAAAAGAACAGGTAATACTTGTTGTTAGTATTGATAATTGAAGGGGCCCAAAGCGAATAAGATGCCCATTTTACATCTTTGATATCGAGTACATGCGGATGTTTATCCCAATGGATTAAATCTTTCGAAGAAAACGCATTAAAAAAAGTTTGTTTAAGGTACTGCTTATTGATTGTGTTCTTCTGAGCCTTTATTTGTTCCTCACTAAACTTTTCCGACCTGTCCGGTTGTCCGTAATCGTCAGAATAAGTAGGATATATCCAATATTGATTGCCAAAAACTATCCCTTCTGGATCAGCGTACCATCCTTTGAAAAGAGGGTTTCCGGAATATTCTTTAGTCTCGTTTTTCTGAGCATAAGAGGAATAAAAGAGTACAATAAAGAGCAGAAGAACTTTTAACTTTTTCATTAGATTAGAAAAAATGAACGGGTCTAAATAAATAACAGGATGATCACACAAATAATTCCCGCGCCGGCAATATAAAGTCCCCTGATAAAATTTTTGTTATCTGGTTTAAACATCCAAAATGAGGATATTGCCAGGTAAAGGAACATGATTCCAACGATTAAATTAAACCAGTGAGTTGGATTTTTACTAATGGCTTTGTGCAGGTTGATAAATTTATTGAACGGGAAAACAATATCTTTTACAGTATAAACAGCAACACCTGTTTTTGTATTGTAGGTTCCGGACTGAAACGAAATTGTTTCGCCTTCGGTCTTTGTAACTTTTAAATCACGGATACGAAGAGCCTCTCCAATCTTTGCAGGTTCTAGGTTAGGTGCAAGCGTCTTCTCAACCTTTGTTTCAGATTTTAATAAATCGGTATCCCTGTAAATAAGGACAATTCCGCTCAATGCATATACAATCATTATCCCTGCTACAAAAAAGCCAATGTCGCGGTGTAAAACACGCATATAATAATTGATCGATTTCTTTCCCTTTGGTTTCTGTGTTGCCTGCATAATGACTGATTTTTTCTGTTAAAGGTTAATCCAATGATTTATTGCTACTTCTCTCTATTGAAAATGTAATTCAAGCCTCATCATTTTCACCTGTATATTCAATTATTTTGTTTATCCAAATATAGTTTTAGTATCGCACAAATGCAAAAAAACTCGTTATTTATATTGATTAAATCAAATCATAAAAATTCAGAAAATATAAAGCTTAGAGTAAAAAAGAGGTGATATTCGGATTGATCATTATTCATTCAATTTCGAGAATAGAAACATCTTTTCTGTTTAACGATACAACATCTATGATTGAACAAAATCACACTTCACCTGTTTTAAACATCAGGCAATACAGTTTTCAATATCAACCGCTTTTGGTAATCAATTGCAGATTGAACATTGCTATTATCAATTTAGGGTAGAAATGACCATTAAAACAAAACCATTCCTTATCTTTGAAAGATAAATCTTTCTGTCATTGAAATATCATTTGATGTTGAACTTCAATTTTAAAACAATGAATGCTAATCCACTCTTTTTCACCAAAACACCCATATTAAATGAGGGTAAACCGGAAGAAAAAAGAAAAGAAATTCTTGATTATTTTCACAAAACATTTGATATTGACGAACAGCTTTTTGAAGCGTTCGCCGATCCGTCAGCTATGTATCGAAAAGCTGATCCGTTGCGCCATCCGTTAATTTTTTATTACGGACATACGGCAACATTCTACATCAATAAATTAATCATCAGTAAAATAATCACTGAAAGAATTGATCCTGTATTTGAATCAATGTTCGCAATCGGAGTTGATGAAATGTCATGGGATGATCTGAATACAAGTCATTATAACTGGCCCACTTTTTCGGAAGCTAAGGAATACAGGAACAAAGTAAGGCAAACAATTGATCATTTGATTCAAACCTTGCCGCTCAATCTGCCCGTTGGTTGGGACAATCCGTTCTGGATCATCCTGATGGGAATCGAACACGAGCGGATTCATATCGAGACCTCCTCTGTGTTGATTCGCCAGGTTCCATTGCAATACCTGCAATCCATTGATTCATGGAAAATTTGTTCAGAATCGGCATATTCTCCCGAAAATTCGTTGATTCCGGTTGAAGCGAAACAAATTAAAATTGGCAAATCAATCAACGATCCGCTTTATGGATGGGATAATGAATATGGTACACACAATGCAGATGTACAATCGTTTAAAGCTTCGAAATACCTGTGTTCGAATGGCGAATTCCTGAGTTTTGTCGAGAACAGAGGTTATCAAACTGAAAAATACTGGACAGAAGAAGGATGGAACTGGAAAACTTATAAAGATGCGCATCATCCACTTTTCTGGAGCAAGGAGGGAAAGGAATGGAAACTGCGGTTAGTTTTTAATGAAATAGCAATGCCATGGAATTGGCCTGTCGAAATCAATTATCTCGAAGCCAAAGCTTTCTGTAACTGGAAATCAGAGGTAACAGGATTGCCAATACGTCTCCCTTCAGAAGATGAATGGTATGTACTCTATAAGAATGCCAACATTCCCGATCAGCCATATTGGGAAATTGCTCCCGGTAACATCAATATGGAACATTTTCAAAGCCCGTGTCCCGTTGATAAATTTGGTTTTGGTGAGTTTTTTGACCTGATCGGCAATGTTTGGCAATGGTCCGAAACGCCTATTAATGGCTTCGAAGGGTTTAAGATTCATCCGGTTTACGATGATTTCTCAACCCCCACTTTCGACACAAAGCATAACCTGATTAAGGGTGGATCGTGGATCTCAACAGGGAATGAAGCCATCGGAAATGCCCGTTATGCGTTCCGCCGTCATTTTTACCAGCATGCAGGTTTCAGATATGTGGAATCGGCCAACCAAGTTGTGATTCCAAAAGATATTTACGAAACCGATCCCGAAGTGATCCGTACTTGTGAAGCTCAATACGGGCCCGACTTCCTTGGAATCAAAAATTACTATCAGCAAATTGCCGAAATAGCGATACGTTATGCGGGTGATTTAAGAAAAAGTGTCCTCGATCTTGGTTGCCGCACCGGGCGAACCACATGGGAACTGGCCAAAGGGTTCGATAAAGTGACTGGTCTTGATTTTACGGCACGCACAATCAGGGTAGCTGTTCAATTACAGGAAAGTGGTAGTTTTAACTATGTCTTTCACGAAGAGGGTGAACTCCTCTCCTACCATCAATTGAATATGAACAATTTAGGATTCGACAAATTCGTTGATAAAGTAACTTTTATGCAGTCGGATGCGTCGAATATGAAATCTATATTCGAGGGATACGACCTCGTTCTGATCAATGATATCCTTGATCAGATGTACAATCCGCGGCATTTCCTGAAAGGTGTTCATAAACGCATCAATGAAGGGGGAAGATTGATCGTAGCTACCGGGTTTGATTGGAGTGAGGAGTGCACAAAGCGCGAAAACTGGGTCGGTGGTTACCGCGAAGGTGGAGAACAGATTTGGGGTGAGGATGATCTTGCAATGTTGCTGAGCGAAACATTTACAAAAATTGATGGTCCGATCATTGTTCCTTCTGTTAAAAGAATTAATAAACGGAAATATTCGTATAACAATATCGAAGTTACAATTTGGGAGAAGAAGTGACCCTTTAATGCGGTTATTGCAGAAAATTAAAGCCGAAGCGACTGGCAATTGGCTTCTTACAATTGGCACTATGAAGCCAGATTGCAAGTAGCTAATTGCCAGTTGACAATCTTACCGTTTCAGTAGCCTGAAAGCATGACTCCAATTGTTTTCGCGAAAGCCCGGAATGCACCAAAGCATACAAAGTGGTTCGATTGCGCGAGCAGCTTCAACAGTTCCCATATCTTCGGCTTCGAATCCAAATAGTTTGCAGATCTCTACAACCTCATCTTTGGCATTTTGATTGTTACCACAAATAAACATCGTCGGCTTTTCGGTACCGAAATCAGGATTAATCATGAGGCTTCCCCCAATGCTGTTGAATGCTTTGACAAAATTGGCATCAGGAAATGCACTTTGCAATCTTTCCATCAGCGAATTGTTCAATTCGGTAAAGAATTGAAGCACTCCGTTTACAGGAGGTAAATCTGCAATGGGATTTGTGGCATCAATGATTGTTTTATCAGAAAGATTCGCCTTTTCGGCTAATTGTAAGGCATTCATTGCCGCTGTCCCTTTCGTTGCAAGGACTATAATATCGCCAAACTGAGCAGCTTCGGCAAACGATCCGATTGATGCATCATCACCTGCCGTTGATTTCCATGCTGATAGTTTTGTCAGGTCACGACTTCCGATTTTCACTTGATAACCATATTTCAGAAAACCAGTAGCCAGCGTTTGTCCCACTGTTCCAGAGCCTATTATTCCAATTTTCTTTTTCATATCCGTTAATTTTTAAATAAACCCTTTAACGAAAGAAAAACTAAAAAGTTTTAGAAGGAATAATCATTCTACTTTCCGTTCACAAAATGCCCCAATTTGAAAGTTGAAGCATCTATCAGGTCATTTAAGTTAGAACCGAACCAAATAGGTTTGGAAATTTATATGAAGTTATGCGAATCAAATAATGTCGCCTTTAATTACCAAATAATGACATTCTACTTCAACCGGATTTTCTCCGTGTCTTCCCCATACCTTCCTCATATCAAGTCCATATCACACTTTATTGCGCATTGCATAATGTATGATTCAAAATTGGATTTAGAATCCTCTGATTCGGCTTTTGCAAATAAGAATTATATAACGTTGAGTACCTAAGTACCTTTACAATCAACCTGATTCGAATGAATTTCGCAAGGTACAAATCGATCACTGAAAAACTGGAACCGACATTCGACGATTAGCACGGAGTAATCTGTTCATAAACGGGTGAATTTCCTGAATATCTATAGGGACCTGCCTATTTACTCTTGGATTTTACCAAATAAATAATCGCATTTCCTAATTGCAAAGTGGTATTTTACCAATGTTTGAGGTTATCTAACCAATAACTTACGACATTAGCCAATTTCAACATGGAAAAGTACCAATGCTTCAAGTTAAATGACCAATGTCTTAAGTTATCCGACCAATAACTTACGACATTAGCCAATTTCAACATGGAAAAGTACCAATGCTTCAAGTTAAATGACCAATGTCTTAAGTTATCCGACCAATAACTTGCGACATTAGCCAAATTCAACATGGAAAAGTACAAATGCGTCAAGTTAAATGACCAATGTCTTAAGTTATCCGACCAATAACTTGAAACATTGGTCAAATGCAACATAGAAAAATACCAATGCGTCAAGTTAAAAGACCAATGTTTCAAGTTATCCGACCAATAACTTGCGACATTCATTAAATGATTCATTGAATTTCCAAATAACCAGCAGAACTTATCCAATGTCTGAAGTTATTCAAATCAATGACATGATATATTTCTAAATTTACGAAAGGAATTTACCAATTTCTGAAGTTATCCGGACGATAACTTAATGACAATACTACAAATATGGCATGAATTTATCATAGGCTGAACTGAACTGAATGAATGGAAGCCCTTTTTCCGGAAAATGATCCCTGTTGTATACCATTTTCATACTGAATTAGCAGGAAATAATCGTAGTTATCAATTTAGCAGGTTTTCGAAACCAAAATTAAATTCTTTGAAAAAGGTGTATTGAGGTTGGTATGTAAAGTCCTGATAAATCTTACATTGGTACATCATGTTTAATCAGGAATGATATTGCAATTTTTAGAAATTCAGCTATTGCAAAAACACTATTATTTTATTTTCGACATATAGATTCATTATCGGATATCATTTCTTTGCTTGTAAGCCTTATATTCTGAAAACCTATTCAATTTCTGCTCCATTTTAAGGTGATTTTGAAAAATTTATGCGACAAATAAATATATCTTAAAAAAAACATTCAAATGTTTGAAACTACTTAACCCACATAGAGTATAAAAGGATTGCCTAATATTTTAATTAAGCACCCATTCCCTTGACGTTTCTTTAAGTTGAAGTGTCTTAAATATTAAAATATTTCTCTTTTACAGCTCTTTATATAAACAGGATTTTATAATCTCGAGTTATGAAAAACAAACAATTAAACCGCAATCTATATATCATTGTACCCGCAATAGTCATTTTTGCAGTCGGATATTATCTTTATAGTGAAGTTTACACCAAAGATAAGGAGGCTGATATTATTTCGACAAAGTCAAGGATTCTTGAACAGATGAGTAAAAACCTGGATGTCAAAATAAAATCAATGGGGGTGAATGCAGTGGAATATGTTAATTATCTTATATCTCTGGACACCAAAGATTCCATAAAGGATAACCTGGATTCCAACCTGGTAAAGCAAAAGGATATTCAGTATTACAACGATAACCTAAAATATTTAAGCAATACTAAACTGGAAGAAGGCAATAAAAAAGCGGATAATTCTATAATAGTAAGCACTAAAGCAGAAATTGACAACCTGAACTTTCAGCTTGTTTTAAAAAACAAGATTGAAAGGTACAACCAGAAAAAAATCCAGTTCACGACAAGTTATGATTTGCTGATGACTGATTTCATTCAACGAAATATATTCAACGATTATATTTTGATCGTTGATAGCACTATTGTCTATTCTACGCTTCCCAACAAACCCAATCTTGCCTTTTACGAACATGTAAATGATAAGCCTAAAGGCGATGAGAATGCTTCTGAAAATACAACGAATGTTGACGATATAGCTTTTACAATCCACTCAAAGATAGGCCAGGCTATTATCAAGGGTGTAACCACCTGCGATATTACAATATCAAATAAGCAGTATAAGCTATTTAATTGCCAGATGCAGGCCGACAAAAAAAGCTGGTATATCTGTGGTCTCGCCAAAACGGAACTCATCAATGAGGCCAAGAAAGGAATAGCGCCATGGGTTGTTATACTTATATTAATGGCACTTTCCCTTATGATTCTCGGATTACCCTTTATAAAACTTAAGGTGATGTCATTAACAGAGCAATTAACATCAGGTAATCTTCTGAATTCAGCAGTATCACTTTTTCTTGGAACAAGTTTTATTATACTATTCACTTTATTTGTGTCGAATGCATCCTGGAATAAAACACAGAATGAAATCAGGTTAAAGAATCTTGCAAATGAGATAAATAAATCATTAAATACCGAAATCGACAGTGCATGGAATCAACTTAATTCCTATGATAAAATAGGTTTAAAGAATACCATTACTGGTGATTCGCTGGATGATAGTGCTGATATTTTGGGTAAGAACAATTTGAAACCTAAAAGCTATCCATATTTTGATTACGCATTTTATATGGATACCACCGGGATACAAAAGGGATTACTGACACCTTTTCCTAAAGTGGACAAACCTTCAAATTTGTCAACCCGCGATTATTTCAAAAAACCAGATGAATGGATACTTCCGGATAATGATACTTGCAGATTCCGGATGGAATCAATCGTTTCAAAAACAAGCGGGGTCGTAAAAGTTGCTTTGTCAAAATCTTCCGGAATAAAACAAATGGTTATTGCTATGACCGGACGATTCTATTCGATCATTGAACCCATTATTCCCGACGATTACAAGTTTTGCATTATTGACAGGACCGGACTTGTATGGTTTCATTCCGATAAGTTAAGGAACATGCAAGAGAATTTCATCACAGAATGCGGAGAGGACAAAAGCCTAATCGGGGTCATTTATGCAAATACAACCCGAACCCTTAATGTAAACTATTACGATGAACCCTACCGGATACATATAAAACCACTTGCTCCCATGCCTTTGTACCTGGTCACTATGTTTGATAAAAAGGCTGAATATGCCTACCAGGTGCAGGGACTCATGCTGACCTTACTTCTTTTTTCAGCACTTCTGCTGTTTATTTTAATTGAGATTCTTTGGATTTACGCGCTTAAGCCCTTTGTACGCAGGACCGGGTGGAAGAACCTGATAATGGATTTCATTGGTGCAAAGGAAGACCACAAACAGATTTATATCGTAATGAGTATTTTATTTGTTTTGATCGCTATCTTCTACCTTCTGCTCACTAATCCTATTAATGTTCTTAATCCGCTACTTTTTGCGATGGTGATGGTAGCCTTTCTTTTTCCATATTTAAAATATGCAATTGGTCGTTTTTCATTAAAAGCAGTTGGGCGAAACATCTTTGCTATTATAAATGCGGTTTTTATTATCATGATAAACATCTCGTCATTAAGGTATTTAAGCACCATTGATTTTATTAAGATGTTGTTATTTCAGATGGTTATGATCGCGCTTCTTATGGCAAGTTTTTATGCTTTGAAAAGGGATTTTAAACTGAAATCTTCTATCTTTAATATCACCTATTACGTTTGTTTCCTTTTGGGATTGCTTTTGGTTTTTAGTGTTGCACCCTCAATAAAGTTTTTTGAAGCATCGGTCAACCATGAAATAATCAGGGGAATCAAACACGATCAGTTGAAACTTGCAAGGCAAAGAGATTCGAGGAACAAGCAAATCCGGAATTATTACGCATTACTGGAACACAATCACAAACTTGATTCCTCTGCAATAAAAGTTTTTGAGCAAAGATTAGAACATGGTATTTATTCAAAATTTGTTGGCTCTAAGTTTTTTATTAAAGGCAAGAGATCATGGAACGAAATGGATGATGAAACAAAGAACATCACCCTAAACACGAGGATTATTGATAAGCATGCAGGTGAATATATCATCAATTTTTTTAGACCCATCTATGATAGAACATCTGTCGAAACAAAATACCTTGAAAGTGATACACTTAAGAACGGTAAGCAAACCTGGGCTCTCCACGATTCATCGCTTGTATTTAACTATTTTTCTACTACTGAAAAATATACAAATCAAAAACCTGACAGTTGCATGATTTATACAAATCTACAGCTTCCGCTTATTTTTAATCCGCTGATCAATTACGAGGAAGTAAATCAATCGACGGTGTTTCAGAAATACAATGTAGTTTTCACCCTGTTTTTAATGATAATCTTATATGGTATCTATTGCCTTATCTTTTTTGTTACAAAGAGAATCCTTGGTATTTCAATTCTTGAAATGCATGCAGATTATAATTTCGGCGACTTTATTCAAGAACGCCTTAAATCCGGCCATTCGGCGATGGTTATTGGATCGCCTTTCATGAACATTGAAAAATACATTGATGAAACATTAAAAAACGATTTTAATTTAACCTTTCTGGATTTAGCATCGAAAGAGAATGTTATAGCAGCCGGGCAACCTGTAAAAGAGAAGGATGTTCTGGTTCTCAGTAATTTTGCCATCGATTATTATTCGCCGGTATCGCTCGGAGCACAACTGGATAAGGTAATTGATAAGATCAGAAAAAAAGAAAGGATTGTGATCATTAGTATTAATGCACCTCATTTGATTCAGGATTACATGGATCAGAAGCTAAAGCCTAAAGGAGATTTAAAAGATAAAGACAAAACTGATTCGACTGAGATATGGGAACAACTTCTTTTCTCCTATAATAACCTGCTCGAAAATATAGCTGTATTATATACTCCGGAGAAATTTGACCAACAATTACCTGATGTCAATTGCTATTACAAAACTGAATGTAAGCATATCAATCGCGAATACCAGGGTGAGAATGGTGAAAATTTAAAATGTTCGATCTGTAAAGAATTGGCAGCAAGTACATATCTTCAAGGATATTCTGTTGAAATGATTAAATTCTATAAGGATATGGTCAGAAATAAGGTTCCTGCTCAAATCATTAAAGATCGCATTATTGCAAGAATTATGGAGATTAGTCAGTTGTATTACGATGGTATTCTTGCCTCATGTTCACCTATGGAACGTTTCGTACTTAGCGATATGGCGCAAGATATGATCGTAAACAGTAAAAACAAGAAAGTGGTAAACCTTTTGATTAACCGGGGTTTGTTTGTGGTTAATGGGTGCGCAATCAAGTTTATGAATGAAAGCTTTCGAAAACATGTTGTACTCAGATTTACCGATAAAGAGCGTGCACGATTGAAGGAAAAACTAGGTGATACCGGAGCAAGTTGGCAAGGTTATAAACTTGTTCTTGTCCTTATAATGGTCGGTCTTGTTTCGTTTCTCTTTATCGCCAACAGATCAATTCTTGACAATCTGAATAAACTCTTCCTCGTAATAGGGGGCGGAACCGTTTTAATTACCAATTTAACAGGATTACTTACACGAAAGGAGACCGGAAACACAAAATAATTGAAGAAAAAGTCCATTTAAGGAAATTGAAATTTAAGGAAGATAATCTTTTAAGCATTTAGAATTCCTGAAACAAGTATCTGTAATCATTTTGAACTTAAAACAATTCATTAATAATTAAAGATGAGCGTTATGAATATTAAATACGAAAAAATTACTGCGGAGATTTTAATGATGGCCGGAATTCATATTAACGGCGATCATCCATGGGATATCAAAGTTCACAATAAGGAATTTTATAAAAGGGTAATAACTGATGGTGAGTTGGGATTTGGCGAATCCTATGTCGATGGATGGTGGGAGGCTGAAAAAATTGACGAATTAATTGAGCGAATTTTAAATGCACATCTTGAAGACAAATTAAAACGGAAACTTTCGGTTCTTATAAACCTTTTTGCATTACGCTTTTTCAATCTGCAATCGAAACGGAGGGCTTTTATTGTTGGAGAAAAGCATTATGACCTTGGAAACGATCTGTTTCAGAATATGCTCGATCAAAGGATGAATTACAGTTGTGCCTATTGGAAGGATGCCGTTACACTCGACCAGGCCCAGGAAAATAAACTTGAATTAATATGTCGCAAACTTTACTTAAAACCCGGAATGCGTGTTCTTGATATTGGTTGCGGTTGGGGGCCATTTGGAAAATATGCTGCTGAAAAATATAATGTTCAGGTAGTTGGAATCACTGTATCTAAAGAACAGGTTGAGCTTGGACGTAAATTATGCAAAGGGCTTCCGGTTGAGTTTCATTTATTAGATTACCGGAGTATGAATGAAAAATTTGATCGGATAGTAAGTGTAGGAATGATTGAACATGTTGGATATAAGAATTATGACGCATATTTCGAAGCTGCGAACAGATGCCTCAAAGATGAAGGTTTATTCTTGCTTCATACGATTGGTCATATGAAATCTACAAAAACGCCTGATCCATGGATAAATAAATATATTTTTCCAAATGCTTTGATTCCTTCAGTTGTTCAGCTTAGTGAAGCTTTTGAACAACTTTTCGTGATGGAAGACTGGCATAACTTTGGAACCGATTACGATAAAACAATAATGGCTTGGTACAACAACTTTGTGAATAATTGGGACAAAATAAAGAGTCATTCGTCTGAGCGTTTCTTTAGGATGTGGAAATATTATCTTCTCTCATGTGCCGGTTCATTCCGGTCCAGACAAACCATGTTATGGCAGATTGTCCTTTCTAAAGATGGAATACCCGGAGGTTATCGGTCGGTGCGATGATAAATATTAATGCACTTTGTTTTTAACTGCGACAATTCAGATCATTTACTAAAATGTAAAAGTATCGGGGTGTGCTCCAAAATGCTCATCTTTATCAAGGGAATCTATAAGAAGAACATCTTCAACAGAGAGTTCAAAATCAAAAATATCAATATTGCTCTTTATCCGTTCCTGGTGAACTGATTTTGGAATTGTGACTATTCCTTTTTGAAGATCCCATCTTAATACGATCTGAACAGGTGTTTTTTTGTACTTTTCTGATAGTTCAATCAACAATGGAATATCATTCACTGCTCCACGCATAATCGGACTCCATGCTTCAAACACAATATCGTTTGCCTGACAGAAATCTATTAATGATTGCTGTACCAAATAGGGGTGGCATTCCACCTGATCAACCATGGGCTTAATTTCGGCAATTTTGAAAACATCTTCTAAATGATGCTGCAGAAAATTACTCACTCCAATCGCTTTTGCCCTTCCCGAACTATAAATTTCCTCCATCACTTTCCAGGTTTCGGTATATTTCCCTTTAACAGGCCAGTGAATCAGGTATAAGTCGACATAGTCGGATTGAAGTAAATGGAGGCTCTCTTCAAAACCTTTTATTACTGTATCGTTTCGCTGATTATCATTCCAGGATTTCGTAGTAATGAACAATTCGTTACGTGGAATTCCGCTTGCTTTTATCGCGTTGCCAACACCTTTTTCGTTTTTGTAAATTGCAGCTGTGTCGATATGACGGTAACCCGATTCAAGCGCCCATTTTACAGAATTTTCAATTTCTGAGCCTTCCTTTGTTTTGAAAACACCCAATCCAAAGTAGGGCATTTCAACACCATTCACTAATTTGACTGTTCCTTTTAAATCGGTTATTTTCATAGTAATAAGAAATATTTCAGATTGCGGGTCAATGATTCACCACTTAAAGAACAAATATTTAACAAATATAGTTTCTGAAAATTTGATTCATAGTCGGGAAATCATGAAATTTGAAAAAAATAGTAAACTTATGAAAGTTGACATTTCAACATTAAAAGATATTCAGTTTTTAGTCGATCAATTTTATGATGCCGTACAGAAAGATCCTTTCCTGGGACCGATCTTTAATACAAGACTTGCAGGCCGTTGGGAGATGCACCACCGCAAGCTTTATCGTTTTTGGCATACTGTTTTACTTCGTCGTCCAGATTATTTTGGCGATCCTGTTCCCTTACATTTCGATATGAATATCGATCAGCGTCATTTTGACGGATGGCTAAAAATATGGACAGAAACCGTAGATGTAAATTTTGAAGGGATGATTGCAGAAAGAGCGAAATACAGGGGAATGACGATGGCCAAAGCTTTTATGTCTAAGATTAATAAGGATAAAGCTCAACACAAATAAAGCTTAACAGGTGCAGTTGTAAACTTAAGTACTGAAAATGGAATAATGTCGTATTTGCAAATCAGAATTGAAAGAGATGCAAACCAATCATCAATCACACATTATGTAATAATACAGAATAAAGCGTGGCATGGACTTGATATGAGGAAGGTAATAAGAAGGTATGGAGGAAATATAGCACTCCTCACCCATCAATATGTTTTACAAACATGCAATTTCTATTGGTTTCATTAAATTCATCATCTAATGGGTAAGAATTTTAGTTATTTAACCTATTTTTGAACTATATCAAATCTTAAAACAATGGAAAAAATAGTAAGTTTCATGTTTTTGGCTTTACTCCCATGGTTATCCTTCAGCCAGCAATTTGTTGCAAACTACGATGAAAACAAAGTTCCGGCATATACTTTGCCTAACCCACTTGTTTTTAACAACGGATCGGCCGTTACCAGTAAAAAGGAATGGGAGAAAAGGAGGCGCGAAATTTATTCTGTTTTCGAAAAAGAGGTTTTCGGGGTAGTTCCTGAATGGAAAGGACATGTAAAATCAACCGTCGTTTCGCAAAAATCAAATGCGCTTGATGGATTGGCCAAACGAAAAGAGGTTCGGCTTGATTTCATTAACGGGGATAGAAAAGTATCGGCGACGTTGCTGATCTATTTACCTCAGAAATCAGAAGATGCGCCAGTTTTCCTTAGCTATAATTTTGATGGAAACCATACCACTACAATTGAACCGGATGTTTTAATCCCGGATACCTGGGTAAGTAACAATAAAGCACTTGGAATATCGGATAACCGTGCAAATGAGAAAGGACGGGGCGAAGCGCTTACAAGATGGCCCATGAAAGAAATTGTTTCGCGAGGATTTGGAGTAGCAACTGTTTACTATGGCGATATAGATCCCGATTTTGATGATGGATTTAAGAATGGTATTCACCAATTATTCGATTCAAAAAGAGACAGTACATCATGGGGATCGATAGCCGCCTGGTCATGGGCCTTATCACGCGTAATGGACTATTTCGAAACAGATAAGGATATTAATGCAAAAAAGGTGATCGTGATGGGTCATTCGCGATTAGGCAAAACTTCCCTTTGGGCAGGTGCTTCCGATCAGCGTTTCGCTATGGTGATATCCAATAATTCAGGATGTGGCGGAGCTGCTTTGTCAAAAAGAATATTTGGCGAGACTGTTGGAAGTATCAATGCCGCTTTTCCACATTGGTTTTGTGATAATTATAAAAAATATAATCAGAAGGAGGAGTTAATGCCAGTCGATCAGCATGAATTGCTTGCATTAATAGCACCACGGCCGCTTTATGTAGCGAGTGCAGCCGAAGATTTATGGGCCGACCCAAAAGGGGAGTTTCTGTCGTGTGTTTACGCCTCGCCTGTTTATGAACTATTGGGAATGAAAGGTCTTCCTTCGAAAGAGATGCCGTCATTAAGCAAACCATTGATCGGTACAATCGCCTATCATATCCGTCCTGGCAAACATGATGTCACTTTATATGACTGGCAACGGTATATGGATTTTGCAGCAACTTACTTTAATCTGAAAAAGTAATTAATATTCCGTAACTATTAGAGTGATGCCCAGATTCGTGCAAGTGAAAATCCAGGTGCATTAATATTCAGGTCGAGGAAATAGCCAAATGGTGTTTGATCGACTGCATAACCTCCGTTCTGTAAACGTTTTTCTGCAAGGTCAAACAGTTCTTTTGTATAATCAGCCGAGGCTTTTGAATCAGACAGATGCGCGAATGAATGTAAAACAATATTGCTTGTATTATTTTTGCGTGCGGTCCATTTCAAATGATTAACCAGCTTCTTTTCCCTTCCGGCAATTTCTTTCTCCTCGTCGTCCTCTTCAACCTGAATAAAAGCGACGATACAATCGATGAATGTTTTGCCAGATGTAACTTCTTCAGAATCTGTTAACGTCTTTAAGGCCGGATGATAGGAGAATTCGGTGCAATAAATTACAAGTACCTTCATTTATTTTCGTTTTTTCATTTTGTAAGGTAATCAAATTAATGAAATATCATCCAATTAAACAAATATATGCTTGGAACCGCTATATTTACGCGAAATTTGAAAATAAATGATTTTACGATACTTCTCAGTTTTGGTACTACTGACAGGATTGGCATTGAACAGTTCAGGTCAAATGTCGTACAGTGGAATTCCAGCTTCTTTTAGTCAGTTAAAAAAGGCGGTAGAAATTGTTCCTGTCATCGAAATGGAACCGGTTAATAATGATCAATTATTGATGGCGGAAAAGTCGAATCCGGGAAATCTAAAGTCGTTTCGTTTTGCAAAAAGTTTCAATGTTGATATTTCACCTGCATCTTCCGGAAAATGGGAAGTAATTGGGGATATAAAGATCTGGCGAGTTGGCATTCGTTCGAAAGGTGCCTGGTCAATCAACCTGATTTTTGACAAGATGATCATCCAGCAGGGTACGTCCTTATTTATTTATTCAAAAGATCATAAAAAGGTATTGGGTGCTTTTACATCGGATAATGAACAATCATCCGGTTATTTTTCAACCTACCCGATCGCAGGGGATGAAATTGTGGTTGAATACAATGAACCAATTAAGTCTGTTTATACTGGTGAGTTGCATATTTCGTCGGTCAATCACGATTATAAGAATATTTTTGGAACAAGACCTCTTGGTCCTTCGGGACTTTGCAACATGGATGTTTATTGCCCTGATGCAATTCCATATGCTTCAGAAAAGCAGGCTGTTGTGGATTTAATTGTTGGAGGGAGACAGCTCTGTACTGGTACATTAGTAAATAATACAAGTCAAAATAAAATTCCTTATCTTTTGACAGCAGGACATTGCATTGAAAATGCGGCTGATGCGCAGCAAACTATTTTTTGTTTTAATTACGAAAGTCCATCGTGCGGAAATGGCGAAATTAGTTTGAATGGTTATGCAGACCAATCACTATCGGGCGCAATTCTAAAAGCAAGATCCGATTCACTCGACTTTGCACTTGTCCAACTCGAAACAACCCCTCCTGCCGAATATCGTCCTTATTTTGCCGGATGGAATCATGCCTCGGTTACACCTACATCAACTTTTGCCATCCATCATCCGTTAGGCGATGTTAAAAAAGTGAGTAAGGATAATAATTCGCCTACGATCGGTAGTTACAACGTCAATTTTGCCAGCAATTGTTTTTGGATTATAGGGAAATATGAGGTTGGTACCACCGAGGCAGGTTCTTCAGGATGTGCCTTGTTTAATCAGAATAAACTGTTAGTCGGATCATTAACCGGCGGAACGGCAACTTGTAAAGATCCAACAAATGATCTTTATGCCATGTTTAGCAAACAATGGGATTATTATAAAACTGCTGATCAACAGTTAAAGATATGGCTCGATCCAAACAGTACAGGCGCTACTGAAATAGCAGGTCTCAATCCTTTCGATGCCAGTAATTCATGCGCACAATTTACAAATGGTGTTGCAGGTGAAAAGTATATCCTGCAAAAAGTTTCCAATCAATTTAGTGGATATAAGACAGGGCATAATATTCTGAAATTATCTGGATATGCCGAGCGGTTTGCGAAGACTGAAAAAACACTTCTTTCGTCAGTCTCGATTGGTGTCGCAAAGGTTTCTTCCGTTGTCTCCAATGCGAATAGCAAGATCACGTTGAAGGTTTATGGCGAAGATGTGGCAAGCGGACTTCCCGGAAGTGAATTGGTAACAATGGATTTGCCTTTTAGCCTGTTGAGTGCTGAAAAGATGAATCACATTGAACTCGAAAGTCCGATTATTATACAAAAAAATTTCTTCGTAGGATATGATATTGACTATACAAATGTAACAGATACATTTGCTGTTTATCATACCCCAGATAGGCTCCAGATTAGTAAAAATCATGCTTTCGCCAAAGAGGCCGGCAGTTGGAAACCATTTTATTGGATTCCGAAACTTGGAATTTCAACATCGCTGCTGATCAATGCAAATGGGTGTCAGAATACCTTAGCAGCCAATCCAGATTCAACTTCAAATGAAATAAACAAATTCGAGGTTTTATATCCGCAATCGGCAACTTCCAGTTATATCCTGCTACTGAATAAGGGTACGGAAGAGTATGGACAAATCAGTTTATACGATATTCTTGGACATAAATTATTCACCGAAGAGCGAATGATATCGATTACTCCAAGGGAAATTTCATTGGAGCATTATCATTCGGGAGTTTATTTTTTGACTATCGAAACTGTAAGCGCACGGCAGGTGATCAAAATTAGGGTAAATTATATCAAATAATTGATCCTGTTAAACTAACTTTGGACAAATTTTAACGATGTCCAGATTTGCCTTTTTCTATATTCCATTTTTGATCTGGGGAGTAGTTTGTTGTGCTCCCCGTCAAAAAAATTCATCTGCCCCTTCAGGTACAGATCATCATCTATCAGTAACTTATGCAAAAGGTTTTACGATTACCGATCATGGAAATTACCGGAAGGTAACTGTTTTAGATCCCTGGCAGCAATCTTCCGGAATTAGTTTCGAATATTTTCTTGTTGATCGTGAAAAAGTTATTCCGGCCGAACTTGCAGGAAAGGAGGTGATCAGAACTCCGGTCAAACGAGTGATCTGCCTGTCAACTTCACATATCGGATTTTTGAGTGCGCTCAATGAAATTCCATCACTGAAAGCCCTGTCCGGCGCCGGATTTGTTTCCGATCCAGAGGTACAAAAGGCTGTCGCTTCGAAAACGGTATTCGATGTCGGATACGATCAGGGCATCAATTATGAACTGATTCTGAGTTTGAAACCAGACCTGATCATGGCATATGGTGTAGGTGGTGAGGTGACAGGATTTATAAACAAGCTTCGTGATCTGGGGTTGAATGTCATTCTTAACGGTGAATACCTCGAAGAAAATTCGCTTGCCAAAGCTGAATGGATCAAATTTGTGGGTGCGTTCTATAACAAAGATCAGGAAGCGGCTGATTATTTTTCAAAGATCGAAAAAAACTATCACGAAATTAAGCAAAAAGTTGCCTCAGTTAAAAACCACCCGGTTGTTCTGACTGGTTTACCATATAAGGATGCATGGTGGATGGCTGGTGGTCATTCGAACCTGGCGGCAATGATTAGCGATGCCGGCGGTGAATTCCTTTGGCATGAAAACACATCCCGTGAAGCTTTTGTCGTGTCGCTGGAGGAGGTTGTTATCCGATCTGCAAAAGCCGAATTCTGGATCAATTGCGGAACCGTTAATACACTTAACGAACTTCTTGCAACCGATAGCCGCTTTACCGCTTTTCCACAAGTGCGAAATAAAGCTATATTTAACAACAATTTGCAAGTTAGTCCTGGTGGAGGAAATGATTACTGGGAGCGCGGCGTTGTAAGGCCCGACTTGATTCTGGCAGATTTGGTGAAAATATTTCATCCCGAATGTGATAGCGGTAAAGTCTTTAATTTCTATAAAAGAATGGAATAGTGGTAGTAGAAACTATTTATAAGAATAATAGTAGCCGGGCATTTCGGGTATTACTGCTTTTGTCACTACTTGTGCCTTTGTTTTTTCTTGCAGATCTGTTGGTGGGATCCTATTATATTTCGATTCCGCAAATTTTGCAAGCCATTTTCCGTTCCGCAAACGCGGATCCTCAGGTTGTGTTGATCATTAATCAGTTTCGCATTCCTAAAGCATTTACGGCAATCCTTGCGGGGGCAGCATTATCTGTCGCCGGATTACAGATGCAGACGGTTTTTCGGAATCCACTGGCAGGACCATATATTTTAGGGGTGAGTTCCGGAGCAAGTCTGGGTGTGGCTTTACTTGTGCTTGGTACAGGAGGAATGTTGGGCGGGAGCATTGTTTCGGCTGTCAGTTCATGGGGAATTGTTGCTGCGGCATGGATCGGTTCAGGGCTGGTTCTGCTTGTTATAGTGATGATCTCTGCCCGTATCAAAGATATTATGACCATCCTGATTCTTGGAATACTTATCTCAAGCGCCATTTCATCGGTCGTCAATATTCTCCAGTATTTCAGTAACGAGTCGATGTTAAAATCATTTGTTGTGTGGACGATGGGAAGCCTGGGGAGTGTGACAAATATCCAGCTATCGGTTCTGTTTCCATCGGTTCTGATTGGAATATTGATTGCGTTTTTCTCCTCAAAATTTCTCGATGCTTTTTTGTTGGGCGAAAACTATGCCCGGAGTATGGGGATGAACGTCCGTTTTGCCCGGTTGATGGTGTTTCTGTCGACTTGTATTCTTGCCGGAAGTATCACTGCCTTTTGCGGACCGATCGGGTTTATCGGAATTGCGGTTCCGCACATCGCAAGGATGCTTTTGCAAACAGCTAAACATAGCCTGCTTGTTCCAGGAACAATACTACTGGGAGCATTGATGATGCTTGTGAGCGATATCATCTCGCAGCTTCCGGGTTCCGAAAGAACACTGCCTGTCAATTCGGTTACAGCCCTGCTTGGAATACCGATTGTAATCTGGATCATTATTCGAAACAAAAATAGCGGGATGATATGATTCAGGAAGAAAAAATCATAGCATTAAATAATGCCACGATTGGCTACAAGGCGAAATCACATTCGATGAATGTTGTGAAATCGGGTATTTCTGTTTACGCTCTCAAGGGTGAACTTGTCGCGTTGATTGGCGGGAACGGGGTAGGCAAAAGCACCCTTTTAAGGACAATTGCAGGATTCCAGCCATCGATTGGAGGTGATATATTGATCAGGGAAAAACAGGTGAATGCTTACCGCGAAAAAGAACTTGCATTGATCATGAGTTTTGTCTCGACCGAGATCATTCGAGTCCCTAATTTATCTGTTTTCGACCTTGTATCCTTAGGCCGATATCCGCATACCAACTGGTTTGGGAAATTGCTCGGCGAAGATCGTTATATTGTCGAAGAGGCCATCAAATCTGTAGGATTGCAAGGTTACGAAAACCGGATGGTAAATTACATTTCGGATGGTGAGCGACAAAAAGCCATGATTGCCCGTACTTTGGCGCAGAATACCGATGTGATCGTACTCGATGAACCAACCGCGTTTCTCGATCTGTCGAATAAGTACGAGATTGTACATATTCTGCACGAGCTGGCCAGCGAAAAAGGGAAAACGATTTTGTTTTCGACGCACGATCTCACCACTGCCATAGCGGAGTCCGACCGGATGTGGGTAATGCTGAACGATTCTGTCGAACAAGGTTCGCCCGAAGATTTAATTCTGAATGGTGATTTTGCTTCGTTGTTTCATAGCGAGCACCTCTTTTTCGATCAGGAAAAGGGAGATTTCCGTATCCGGAAACAAACAAAGCGAAAAGCCGTTGTTCGCGGCCATGGGATTGCAGTCGACTGGACTATCAAAGCGCTCGAACGAAACGGATTCGAAGTTATTGATCCTGTTCATGCCGGCGAAGGTATATCATTTATAATAATTGAGGTGGCCTATCCCGAATGGACTGTTAAATATTCCGAAAGTCAGTCTAAATTCGGTTCACTGCTTGCGGTTTGCAGGTATTTGAAGGGGTTGTAGCGATAATAATCCGGACAAAGATCAAAACAGATCCGAATGTGTTCCAGTACCTATTAGGGTGATTATTTTTTGATCTTCGTTTTTGATCCAAATCAGAAGCCAATCTGGTTTTATGTGACATTCCCAATATCCTTGCAGTTTTCCAGATAAGATATGTGGTTTATATGTTGACGGTAATGAACCCTCCTCTTCAAGATACTGAACTGCCTTTTGTAACAAATCAAGGTTTAATCCCCTTTTGGCGCATTTAACTGCATCTTTTTCAAAGCTATTTGTAGTTATCAGCCTATACATCAGCTTTTTTGTGGAGGTTTTCGAATAACTCTTCAGTGCTCTTATACTCTTTTGTTTTACCTGTTTTGGCTTCTTCCATTGATTTTAATAATGAAGCATTCGGCGTTTTTTCGTCTATAATTTTAGCATACCGTTGAGTTCTCAGAAACTCAATCATTTTTTTTGCACCTGTCGTTTTATCGTTAATGATGATGGTTGTCATTTCTATTTTTTTTACAAATATATAAAACCTGTTTGAAATATATTCCGATGTTCTTCATCGCTTCGAGGGTCTGCAACCCCTCGAAGCGATAGTAGGAAAAAAAAGCAATATCAATCTTGTTGATATTGCTTCGTTAATAAAATATATTGGATACTTCCGTTATTCAAACATATCCTTCACCTTATCGAAAAAACCTTTATCCTGGTTTCCTTCGGGAGAAATAAAGTTAGGTGAAACCTGGAGTTTTTCAAGCGTTTTGCGTTCTTCAGCAGTCAATTTCTGAGGAACCCATGCATGGATCTTCACCAATAAATCACCTTTCCCATACCCATTAACATCTGGTAATCCTTTTCCGCGAAGTCGGAGAATCTTTTCGGGCTGTGTTCCCGATTCGATTTTCACTTTCACTTTTCCGTCGATCGTAGGAATCTCGGTAGTTACTCCTAATGAAATATCAGGGAATGAGAGGTAGAGATTATAAATTAAATCGTTTTCATCACGTGTAAGTTCAGGATGCTCCTCTTCTGAAATAAGGATCAGCAGGTCGCCTGGCATTCCGCCACGACGTGCTCCATTACCTTTGCCTTCGAGCGAGAGCTGCATTCCTTCTGCTACTCCGGCAGGAATCTTCACAGTGATTACCTCTTCACCCTGAATAATTCCTTCACCATAACAGGTGTCACACTTATGAGAGATGATCTTACCATCGCCACCGCATGTCGGACATGTCGAAGTGGTTTGCATTTGTCCGAGGAAAGTATTGCTTAACCGGGTTACTTGCCCCGAGCCGCGACAAGTCGAACAGGTTGTAAACCCGCCGCTCCCTTTGGCACCACTACCATGACAGGTAGTGCAAGTGACATATTTTTTAACCTTAAGCTTTTTCTCTGCACCATGAGCAATTTCGCTAAGATCGAGGCTAACTTTAACACGCAAGTTGGATCCGCGATTTACCCTTTGGCTTCTTCCGCCACCACCGCTAAAACCGCCAAAACCACCGCCTCCGAAGATATCGCCAAACATAGAGAAGATATCATCCATTGAACGACCGCCGCCGCCGCTAAAACCGCCCTGGTTACCTAAACCAGCATGGCCATACTGATCGTATCGCTGTTTCTTTTCAGCACTACTGAGCACTTCGTAGGCTTCAGCCGCTTCTTTAAAGTTTTCTTCTGATTGCTTATCTCCCGGATTCTTATCAGGATGATATTGCATCGCTTTTTTACGGTAAGCCTTCTTTATTTCGTCGGCGCTTGCACTTTTGCTAACACCTAAAACTTCGTAGTAATCTCTCTTAGCCATTTTAAGTTTATTGTGAGGTTTTAACCTGTTTTAAATTATTCGCCCACCACAACTTTGGCAAACCTTATCACTTTATCGTTCAGATAATATCCTTTTTGAACCACATCAATTATTTTACCCTTCAAATCTTCAGAAGGAGCAGGTATTTTTGTCAGCGCTTCGTGCAAATCGGTATCAAAGGGTTTGCCGGCAGCATCAATCTCAGTGATTCCGTTTTGTTTGATGAATTCTTTAAATTTATTATATATCAATAAAATACCTTCTTTGGTAGCTTCAAAATCCATTCCCTGTTCTATAGAATGCATTGCGCGCTCGAAATCATCAGTTACCGGCAAAATACCAAGCATGACCGATTCGGCTGCCGTTTTTGTCAGTTCCATCCGTTCTCGTAACGTCCGTTTACGGTAGTTATCAAATTCTGCCGACAGGCGAAGGAATTTATCATTCAAATCTTTGTTGGCACTCTCAAGTTCACCTATTTTTACTTCCAACAACGCTTTTTCATCGAGTACCGGTAACTCCTCAATTGGCAATTCTTGTTCCGTACTATTGGAAGCTATTGTCTCTATATCTTCGGCAGATATTTGGTTATCAGTATTTAAATCACCTATTTTTTCTTTGTTCATTTTTGGATTTTCTTTATGGTCCTTCTTTTTCATCCGTGCGTCGTTATCTTTAAAAATATTGAATCTCATTTTTGTAAAAAAGTTTCCTTTTGCGTTTCTTAAGAACGTTTACGTTTATAACGTCTGTAATAATTTGTTTGCAAAATACCTTTTTATCACAGTCAAATATTTTGCCAATCGTTCTTTCAGAGACAAAATGTCACAAAGTTTAATTCTTTGCTGTCAATTGGTCCAGATCGCTCTGTCATCCCCCTTCGGTTGATAACACGAATTCTATTTCTTCAATGATGCCAGCTTTTCGTCAAGTGCAGCACCTCTTAAATTAGTAGCCAGGATTATTCCGTTGCCGTCAATCAGAAAGCTGGTAGGGATTGCTTTAATTTGATATTGGTTGATATAATCTGCAGTACTGCCCGGTTTGCAAACATGGTTTTCCCAAACCAAATGATCGGTTTTGATAGCATTTTTCCATGCACTGATATCTTTATCGAACGAAACGCTAAATACTGTGAACCCTTTCCCCCCTGTGAATGTGGCATTTTTGTATTTCTCGTATGCAGCCACTACGGATGGATTTTCGTTTCTGCAAGGTCGGCACCATGAAGCCCAGAAATCGATCAATACAACTTTCCCAGCAAGTGATGATAACTTTATGGGTTGACCATTTACTGAATTTTCGATAATTTCGGGTGCCTTGTCTCCTATTTGAATTCCTCCCTTGGTTAAGGATTGACTATTTGCAAGAGTTGCTGATAACAAAAAGGATAAAACGAATATTGAAGCCTTAAAATATCTCATGATTTATAGTTTTAAACAGATTTTGTACATTGATTACTCGCGGGTAATTCTGGCGCCGATAGCATTGAGCCGTAAATCAATATTCTCATAGCCCCGGTCGATTTGCTCTATATGATCGATTGTCGATTTTCCCGTAGCCGATAGTGCCGCAATTAATAATGCAACACCTGCTCTGATATCCGGAGAACTCATTGTCATTCCCCTAAGATTGTGGGATTTGTCCAAGCCTATCACCGTAGCGCGATGCGGGTCACAAAGAATAATTTTAGCTCCCATTTCAATCAGTCGGTCCACAAAAAACAAGCGACTTTCAAACATTTTCTGGTGAATTAACACACTCCCCCGCGCTTGTGTTGCAATAACCAGAAAAATACTTAGTAAATCGGGAGTCAAACCCGGCCAGGGTGCATCCGCAACTGTTAGAATTGAACCATCAATGAAGGACTCGATTTCATAGTGTTCCTGTGCCGGAATGTGCAGATCATCTCCACAACGGATCATGTTGATGCCAAATCGTCGGAATGATTCTGGAATAATTCCGAGCTGATCGTATCCCACATTTTTAATTGTGATATCTGAAGCCGTCATTGCAGCAAGGCCAATAAAGCTACCTACTTCAATCATATCGGGTAACAAGACATGCGAACAACCTGTTAAAGAAGTGACTCCTTTAATTGTTAAAAGGTTGGACCCTACTCCCAAAATGTTAGCTCCCATTGAGATTAACATCTTGCATAACTGTTGCAAATATGGTTCGCAGGCTGCATTATAAATTGTAGTTGTTCCGATTGCCAATGTTGCGGCCATCACGAGATTGGCAGTTCCGGTTACTGAAGCTTCGTCGAGCAACATGTAACAACCGGTCAGTTGTTTTGCTTCAACACGGTATAACGATTCAGCATTGTCGTATGTGAATTTTGCTCCAAGCGCTTCGAAACCACGAAAATGCGTATCGAGTCTTCTTCTTCCGATTTTATCACCTCCGGGTTGGGGGATATTGCAAACACCATAACGGGCAAGTAACGGACCAACAATCATCAGGGAACCGCGCAAACTCCCTGCCTGCGAAAAGAATAACGGAGAATTTAAATGGTCAATATCGATTGTATCTGATTGAAAAGAGAAAATTCCTTTAGCAATCCGCTCAACTTTCGTTCCCAGATTACTCAGAATATCCATGAGTTTCAATACATCGCTAATTTCGGGAATATTCGAAATTGTGATTTTCCCTGAAGTGAGCAAAGTCGCACAAATCACCTGCAATGCCTCGTTTTTAGCGCCTTGCGGTGATAATTCTCCATGGAGGCGACTACCACCTTCAATAATAAACCTTGCCATTTCTACTCCTTAATGCCTATTTACGTTTACGGGATTGATTCGACATGTTCGACTGATTCGAAGACATATTGGTGATTTTGCCTTTTTTAGGCTGAGGTTTGAAAATTTCATTAACTTCCTGAAGATGCAAATCAGGTTTTGGAATAAGTTTTCCGTGCGAAAGTTCTGCCATATCTTTCAATATTTTTGAGTCCTCGACCGCATCTTTATTCCAAACCAGATACGATTTTTTCATCTGATTGGCAAGCATTTCTGTATTTACAGCTTTGGCAGGATTATCATCTTCGAGTCGAGCAGTAGCTGCTATATAGTTTTCCAAAATCTTTCCATAGTGACGATATTTTATGTCGCTCTGACCATAAGGAATAAGCCTTGGCTTTTCTATGAATGTTTCAGGTTTGGGAGGATCGTAAGGGTAATCAATATCCAATTTAAAATCAGACATGATTGCAATGTGATCCCAAAGTTTGTGTTTGAATTCGTTGATATCGCGAAGATAGGGATACATCATTCCCATTACATCAATCACTGCTTTAACGGCAAGAATTCGCTCCTCACGATCCTCGATCTGCATGATATGATCCACCATTTTATGAATACTTCTGCCATATTCGGGAAGTTTCATCTTTTTGCGTTGTGTATTATAATCGCGTTCTATCATTGTCTCTTAATTAATTATCGTATAAAACCGGCATTTCAGGTCTTAGTAGTTCTGAATCTGCAAAGTTAATCGTTTTTAATCGTTATTTCAAATCCGTAGAAACATTACTCAGTTTGGTCCGAAATCTTCAGTTTAGCAAATTTCAAGAGGAGATTCTTCTCTCCTGTATTCGGGAAAAATACTTTCGCTTTCAGATCAGGCATCTTTCCTTCGATATTAAGCACTTTTCCACGTCCAAACCGCTCATGTTCAACAAACATCCCAAGTTTTATTTTATCCGGACTATCGCTGACAAAAGGTTCAGAACTTGAAGGCAATACGCTTTTGGCAATTTGCATTCGTTGTCCCAGTAATTCGGGTCTTTTGGGTGGCGTATATTTGGTTTCATCGCGCTGAAGATGCCGGTTATTATTATCTTCCCTGAGCTCTTGATTTCTGAATTGTGGAATAGAACGGCTGTTTTGCACATCGAGAAACTGATGATCAATTTCGCCGATAAAGCGGCTTGGATTACAGAATTCGGGCTTCCCCCAACGAAATCTTTGCTGTGCAAACGAAAGCCATGCCTGGTTTTCGGATCTCGTGAGTGCCACGTAAAAAAGTCTGCGTTCCTCCTCCAGCTCAGATAAAGTCAGCGTTCCTGAAAATCCGGAAGGGAAAAGATTCTCTTCCAGTCCTACAATAAATACGTTTTTAAACTCGAGTCCTTTTGACGAATGAACAGTCATGAGTGTGACCTTGTCTGTATCGCCTTCCTTATCGTTATCCTGATCTGTCAATAAAGCAACATCTTCCATGAATATTTGCAAACCACTGGGGCGTCCCTCCTCTTTGGCAGCAATTGAAAAATCCTGGATAGCATTCAGCAATTCCTGGGTGTTTTCATACCTGCTAAGATTTTCTGGAGATTTGTCCTGGTACAATTCTGTAAGAATTCCCGATTCGGAGGCAATTTTATTGGACATCTCGTAAGCCTCGGTAGTGGCAAACTGATTAGTGAATTTGCTGATTAATTGGGTGAAAACGCTGATTTTTTTGATTACACCCGCATTTAATCCTGCCAATAACATCTTTTCGGGATAGGTGGCAACTTCCCAAATGCTACAACCTGAAGTTCCGGCAGCATCTTCAAGTTTATTAAGGGTTGTGGCTCCGATTCCTCTTGCGGGATAGTTGATGATCCGTTTAAAAGATTCATCATCTTTCGAATTAATAATCAGTCTGAAATAAGAAAGGATATCTTTGATCTCTTTGCGCTGATAAAACGACAATCCACCATAAATTTTATAAGGGATGTTTCTCTTTCTCAGAATCTCCTCGAAAACACGCGATTGTGCATTGGTTCGGTAGAGAATTGCAAAATCAGAGAAATTGTCATGTTCCTGCATCCGATGGTCGAATATCTCATTTGCAACAAGATATCCCTCGTCGTGTTCGTTTGTTGCAGTAAGAACTTTGATGCGCTCACCTTTGGCATTTTCGCTGAATACTGTTTTTTGTAACTGATGTTTATTTTTGGCTATAAGACTATTGGCAGCATCAACAATTACCTGGGTTGACCGGTAGTTTTGCTCCAGCTTATAAGTGGCATATCCGGGATAATCGTTTTTGAAATTGAGGATATTTTCGATCCTTGCTCCTCTAAAGGAATAAATACTTTGGGCATCATCGCCCACGACGCAAATATTGTGGTGTGATTCAGCAAGACGCTTTACAATCAGATATTGAGAAAAGTTTGTATCCTGGTACTCATCCACAAGAATATAGCGAAACATTTGCTGATATTTGGCAAGAATTTCCGGATGGTTTTTAAATAAAATATTGGTGATCAAAAGGAGGTCATCAAAGTCCATAGCACCGGCATTTTTACACCGTTTTGAGTATTCGAGGTAAATTTCACCAGCTCGCGGAATACGGGCTGACTGATCGGCCTCCTTTTGCTGAGCATTCTGATGATATGCTACAGGAGTGATCAGGTTATTTTTGGCAGTCGAAATCCTGTTAAGGATAATCCCAGGTTTATAGGTGGCATCTTCGAGGTTGAGACTTTTAATGACTGATTTAATCAGGCTCTTCGAGTCCTGAGTATCATAGATCGTAAAAGTGGAAGGGTAACCGATTATTAATGCCTCTGCCCGTAAAATCTTTGAGAATACCGAATGAAATGTCCCCATCCAAAGGTGTCTCGAAACATTATTACCAACCTCGGTCGCAATCCGCTCTTTCATTTCGCGGGCCGCCTTGTTAGTAAATGTTAGTGCGAGAATTGCAGAAGGAGGTACTCCATTTTTCAACAGATGTGCTATGCGATAGGTAAGTACACGCGTTTTTCCGGAACCAGCCCCGGCAATCACAAGTGAAGCTCCTTCAGTATTGATCACAGCGTCGCGCTGTGCATTATTCAGACTTTCAAGATAATTCGACAAATCGTTGTAATTTAAGTACTTCGTAATATTATATTCCGGTTTTACCCTTTAACGGTGCAAAGATAAACCGACCTGACTGAATATTGGCAATTTGAAACAAATATTCTGTTACCTCTATAATGAATAATTTTGTAATATTGTACATCAATAACTGAAAGATGCTTTAATGGAACAGGTTCGAATTGTCAGGCTGGGTATTTTTCTATCGATGTTCCTTTTAATTCCTACGAAATTTGTTGCAGGACAATCGCTTGTATCACCTTCAGCTTCTTTTGCAGAACAAACCTCTTATCCTGTTTTTGCCGGGAAAGATTTTATTTATTATTTCTGTGGAACTAACGGACATCAGAATGGAACATTGAAAGCAACCTCTGCAGGTTCGCTGGTCACGTTTACATGGGAAAAGTTTAATCCTGGTTCAGGTGCTTTTAGCTTTTTTTCGAATGAAACCGGAACCTTTTCTGCCTTGACGGGGCTTGACAATGGTTGCTACAGGGTTAGTTTCAGAGATAATGGAATTGACTATGTTTACCGGGCGTGGATTATGAATGGATGGATAGAAGTTACAGCTGCTATTTCAGAATCTAATTGTCAGTCATTTAAATTACTGGGAAATGCAACCGGATCAAATTATTTGTTTTACGATTTGTCTACTCTTCAACCAGTTGCGATAAATCCAGGATATAAATACATATGGTCCAGCGAAAATGCAACTGTTGCAACAATTCAGAACCCCGAAATTTACAATCCTCCCACTAAAAACAGTATTTATACTCTCGAAATAACCGATCGCGGAGGGTGTATGCAAAGTAGTCAGGTTACTTATGAGTCAATTGTAACAAAAGCCAAATTTTCATGGAAAGCTAATCAGCAATTGACTTCATCCTTTACGATTCCTGAGGCTCCATTGGAAGTGAAATTTACTAATGAATCGGAGAACGGTGATCGTGATAAATTTGAGTGGTTTCTATACAAGGATAAAGCAATACTTGATAAGGAAGGATCAGGTGGGGTGAAATTTGACACTACTTATTTGGCACAAATTTATGACGTAAGTCCGGTTTATACTTATGAGAACTCTGGTAAATACAAGGTGAAACTTGTTTCAGCCAAACAAAGTGCAGGATTTACCTGTCGTGATACTTTTTATCTCCAGGATTACATCGTTGTTGATACTTCGCTTGTAAAAGTGGCACCAGCTTTTACTCCCAATGGTGATGGAGTAAACGATGTTTTAACAATTCAAACAAGATCTCTTGAATCTCTTGATTTTCAAGTTTTCAACAGATGGGGTCGTATTGTGCATCAATATAATAAATCGGGATATATTCCTGCAGATTCGGAACTTGCGGCATGGGATGGCAAAGTGAATGGTAAACTTGCTACACCGGGCGTCTATTTTTATGTAGTTAATGCCGTAGGAAGAGATGGTGTAAGGCGGCGAAAGAAAGGATTTGTTGAGATGATATGGTAAAGTCAAAAAGAATGCCCGGCTTGCGTCTTTGCCAACAGCATCGGCAGATTTAAAGATAAATTCAATTAGTTAATTCAAAATTAGTAATGAGCGATAATATTGAAAAATTCAGGGAAATACTTTCAAAAAATACAGAGTGGCCAATGCTCTACTATTTTAAATTTATTATCCATAATAGCCAGGAAAAACTTGATCAGGTAAGAAGCTTATTTGCTGATCCGGCCACAATAACTTATAATACTTCCCGCGACATCAAGTTTATCAGTCTTTCATGCAAACAAATGATGCCAGATGCATCCTCCATTATTGCAATTTATGAAAAGGCAAGTCTTGTTGACGGATTGATTGCTCTTTAGGATTTCACTGATTTAATATGCCTTCACTGATTAAGAAACTATCTCATTACCATTAATTTAAAATGAATAAAATTCTAAGATTTTCACTGCCGCTTATTTTTCTGATTGTTGCATGGCAGATTGGCTTTTCGCAGAACCTCGAAGAACGGATTAATAGCTTACCCGGAATCATTTCTGTCGAAAAAATGGAGCCCAATCCATTCTTCACAGAGGCGATGATTATCATGGTAAAGCAACCAATAGATCATCTTCATCCGGAACTTGGTTCATTTTCGCAACGGGTTGTGCTTTCCAATTTAGGATATGATCGACCAGTCATTTTTATAACTGAAGGTTATGGTGGCGCATACGGCGCTACTCCAAAATACCTGAATGAACTGTGTCCTTTGCTCAATGCCAACCAATTATTTGTTGAACATCGTTTTTTTGGCAAATCAATACCCGATTCAATCAATTGGAAATATCTGACCGTTGAGAATGCTGCAGCTGATCATCATCATATTGTAGATTTGTTCAAGCAGATCTACAACGAGAAATGGATAAGTACTGGCATTAGTAAGGGAGGAGAAACAGTACTTTACCACCGGGCACTTTATCCCAAAGATGTTGAAATATCAATACCCTATGTTGCACCGCTCAACTTTTCAATTGAAGAGAAACGTCATGACAGCTTTATCCGGCACAAGATTGGAACAGCTTTTGAACGAAAAGAAGTTGCCCGATGTCAAATGGAATTACTGAAAAGAAAGCACCAATTGATGCCATTATTTGAACATTATTGCCGCGAAAAAAACTTTAAATTCAGAGCCGACACAAGCAAAATTTATGACTATTGTGTGCTCGAATTTGCTTTTTCTTTCTGGCAATGGGGACGCCCGGCTGAAGATATTCCAGCTTCCTCTGCCAATGACCAGGAATTTTTTAGTTATTTTATTAAAACCTCCTCTCCTGAATATTTTGATATTGAGAGCGGAAAGGCGACTTATCCTTTTTTCGTCCAGGCATTGAAACAGTTAGGCTATTACGGATATAATCCAAAGCCATTCAACAACCTGATGGAATTGAAGGATACAAAGGGTTATATTTTAAAACTTTTCATGCCTTTGACAACTGATTTTACTTATGATCCGTCGATGAGTTTACTCGTGAAAAAATATTTAAAGTACGATGCCGATAAAATTTTGCTAATATACGGTGGAAACGATCCATGGACAGCTTCAGCAGCTTCAATTCGGGGAAATAAAAAGATACTTAAAGTTGTTCAACCACATGGAAGTCATCGTACCAGGATTGCTACCCTCCCCGAAAATCAAAGGGTACTCGTTATGGAAACACTTGAAAAATGGATGAAGTAATGTAATTTTATGGCATTACCATTGACTGACTAAACGTTGTGACATTTTAGATCGTGTATTACCTCGATCAGATTCTGGCATTGCGCACAATCTAAACTTTTTTATCTTTGAGTGTTAATAAGCAATTGCCAGGATATAATATCGTATTTATTTTAGCAGTACCTTCTTTGTAGTTTAAATAAGGTTTGTGATACCATTCTGTAATGTTTCTGTAACAAATAATACAGAAACATTACAGGAAGATTACAGAAACATTACACAAAGACCGAAGATGGTATGGTGAAAATAAATTTTAGATAATCGGAGAATTCCGCCGTTGATGCGATGAAAGGTGAATTCCGAGACATTTGTTTAGAAATTGGTCGATGAATTTTGTGTTTGAGAATGCAGCATTATGCTATTCTAATTGCTTAAACTGAATTCAATGAAAATGACATTCAAATTATTAATCAAAAACTATTGGATACTATTTTTGCTTGTCGCAGTGAAAATGGTATTGCAAATGCTTGTTGTTAATCCGGTTTATGAATTGCATCGCGACGAATTTCTTCACCTTGATCAGGCAAATCACCTGGCTGCGGGTTTTATTTCTGTTCCACCATTAATGTCATGGGTTTCATTTCTGATTAAATTATTGGGCGGTGATGTTTTTTGGGTACGATTTTTTCCTGCCTTATTTGGTGCTTTAACGCTTGTGGTCATCTGGTTAATTGTAGAACAACTCAAAGGAGGAACTCTTTCCAAAATTCTTGTAAGTACCATCTTTATCTTTTCAGCATATGCAAGACTGAATATCCTGTATCAACCCAATTCATTTGATATACTTGCATGGACTTGTGTTTTCTACTTTCTGATCAGGTTTATCAACGAAGAACGTTCTGCATGGTTGTTTTTCATGATGATTTTCATGGTGCTTGGATGCTATAATAAATACAACATTATTTTTCTTCTGGCAGGACTAATTGGGGCTTTTTTAATAACCGATTTACGAAAAGCGTTTGTTACCAAATCCTTTTACCTCATACTGCTTTGCGGATTTATTCTCCTATTACCCAATAATATTTGGCAGTACAATCATCAGTTTCCGGTTATTGATCACATGAGGGTGCTGAAAGAAACCCAACTGAACAATGTGAGCCGGGTGGGATTTTTAAAGGATCAGTTAATGTTGGTCTCTGGCGGACTTCCTTTGATTATTGCGGCATTTATCGGGTTCATTAATTATACACCTTTTCGAAAATATCGGGTCATACTGTTTGCTTTTGTAATAACGATGGCAATTTTCACCTTGTTAAGGGCTAAAAACTACTATACATTAGGTCTTTATCCTGTATTGCTCTCTTTTGGAACCGTTTTTCTCGAAAAAAAGCTGCCCCAAAAGTTTAGGTTCATTGCTCCAGTCTATTTAATACTTAATCTTTTATTTTTTATTGGAGTCGCAAAATTTTTGTTTCCGATACTGAGTCCGATTGAAATCGCTCAAAACAAACAAAAGTTTGAAGATATGGGACTTCTGCGGTGGGAGGATGGAAAGAATCACGATTTGCCACAGGATTTTTCAGATATGCTTGGATGGAAAGAGATGGCTTCAAAAGTATTAATTGTTTATAATACGTTGCCTGATAGCGTTAAGCGCAAAACATTGGTATTCTGCGATAATTACGGACAAACCGGTGCATTGAATTTTTACAATCGAGGGAAAATGAAAGAAGCTTATTCATTCAATACCGACTATCTTTTCTGGATTCCAGACAATCTAATAATTAAAAATGTTTTGCTTGTTGGTAATGCACCAGATGAAAAGATTCAACAATTATTTGAGCATTTTATAAAAGTGGATGAAGTCAAAAATCCAGATGCACGAGAAAAGGGGACATCTATTTTTTTAATGACAGGTGCAAATGAAAGATTTGCTGTCTTCTTCCGTAATGAGTTGATTCGCCGAAAACGTGAAATGGATTGTTTTTAGCAGGTTGATTAAATCGAATAACGATAATCGTAGTTGTTTGAAATTTATTTACTTTTAGAATTTAAAGATATGAATATTAGACTTTATATTAGATTACTTATTTTTGGACTTTTTGTTAGTTCTTGCCATACTGCAGTAACTTCACCTGAAAAATTAAAATCAGAGCTATTTTTAGTTGAAAAAGAATTTTGTGCGATGGCACAAACCGAAGGGGTTCAAAAAGCATTTGTCCATTTTGCAGCCGATTCTGCTGTGATTCTTAGGCGTAGTCAACTTTTAAAAGGTAAAGAGGCAATACGGCTTCAATACGAATCTTTTCCACGTAAAGGGTCCAAATTGGAATGGGCACCCGATTTTGCAGATGTATCTGCTTCGGGTGATTTGGGATATACCTTTGGAAAATATATTTTAACTTCAACTGATAGTGTCGGTCGTAAGACTAAAAATGAAGGTGTTTTCCATACTGTGTGGAAACGTCAGCCTGATGGGCAATGGCGATTCGTTTGGGATTAAGCCAGTTATTATCGACAATTGTAACCTTAACGTTATTTAACTGGTAAATTTGTATGAAAAATGCGTTTAGATGAATATAAGTGAACCCATTGAACTAATTTTGCGCAACTTTTAAAGAGAGATTTCTCGTACGTAATGAAATTAGATTCAAACAAGGGCGTTCTTCGCAATTGGTTAAAGTATTTTAGTGTTGGATTGATCGTCGTTTTCGCCCTGATCGGCTTTTTTCTGACCACCGCTTTTTTCGCCGTAAAATTGCATGTTACTGATGATCCTGGAGCAGTAGATTATAATGATCGGTATTTTCAGGAGCTCAAAAACAAATATGGGCAATCGAATACAAATGATACAAGTACTGTTAATAATCGTGAAGCTACGTTTTTTCACAATGTGCTTGTTTTAAATAAATACTATCCAGAGAATTCCCTGTATATTCTAAATGCTTATCTTAAAAGTCGCAATCTTGGTGAAGCAGAGCGGATGTTAGGCGCTGTGAATTTATATATGCAGGACAATAAAGGTTATAATTCTGAAATAAAAGAATTTGAAATCAAGAATGCCAAAGATAGCACCAGGCAAAACAGCGGTAGTATCTTCGAATGGATGAATATCTCCGAATGGGGCGATTTTAAACTTGCTGTTGCCAAAGACAAACCGTTGATTGATTCGGTCGCCAATCTCACGGATGTTGAACCCCGTCTGATTGTGGCCGTACTTGTTGGCGAACAGATCCGGCTCTTTAATTCCGAACGTGAAGCGTATAAAAAATGGATTGGCCCTTTAAAAATTTTATCTGTTGAATCAACTTTTTCATTAGGTGTGACAGGTATTAAAATTCCGACAGCTCAAATGATTGAACGTAACCTAAAAGACAGGCAATCGGTGTACTATCTTGGTGGAAAATATGAACACCTGCTCGATTTTCAATCAATTAATCCGGAAGACGAACGATTTAAAAGACTTACCTCTTATAAAAACCATTTCTATTCGTACCTTTATGCTGCCCTGAATATAAAACAGATGAAAGTGCAATGGGAACGGGCTGGTTTCCCAATAGGTGATCGTCCTGAAATCCTCGCAACATTGTACAATATCGGTTTTGAAGTATCAATTCCAAAAGAAAATCCGGTAGTCGGCGGATCAACAGTGATGATACACCGGAAACCTTATTCGTTTGGCGCTATTGCTTACGAATATTATTATTCAGGCGAATTATTCGATTTGTTTCCGTTTAAACGGACAAAATTTGACTGGGATAATGTTTAGAAGGCTTAAAAAAAATGCTTTAAGTGGGTTATTGCCATTAGTTTTTGGTGCGATGATGTCTGTGAATTCGATTGTATCGGCACAGGTAAAGCAAGATTCGTTGCCACCGTGGCATACTTTGCAAAAAGGCTTATATTTCAGCGAACCGGATGCACCGGAAAAATCAATAATAAACGACTCAAGGATTTTTATTTTAAAAGCAGACCCCCGGTTATGTGATTTTAAAATGCTTAGTTCGTCTGAGCATGGGAGAAAAACCCGAACTGCAGATGTATGGGCTAAAGAATTTGGTGTGAATGTGGTTGTAAATGCAGGTATGTTTAACATGTCGAATGCGAGAACCAACAAAGGTTACCTGAAAAATTATGCTCATACGAATAATGGGAAAATGAATGGCTATTATAATGTAATGATGGCTATGAATCCGATACAGGACGAAAGTCCTGCGATGATGTTGTACGATTTAACCTGTACAAAATGGGAATCCATCCGGAAAGATTATCACACTTTTTGTCAGGGTATGCGGATGATCGATGGTAATGGCAACAAAATGGCATGGGACAAGCGCCCCGGGCAATCGTGCAGTATGGTGATTGGAGGTACGGATATCATTGGTAATATCTATTTTATATTTGCGCGTTCTCCCTATACACATCAGAAAATGATTGATTTTGTAGTCAGTTTGATACCTGATATACGAACAACTGTTTACCTTGAAGGGGGACCTGAAGCAAGTCTTTATATACAAACACCCGATACTACCATTTCAAAAATTGGAAGTTACGTTTCGAAAACCTATGAAAACGATAACAACGATCATTTCTGGAAAATTCCGAATGTTATCGGTATTCAATCGGGAAAAATCCCGAAATAAACCATTCATAACGATCAATTATCTCAATGCTTCATTTTAGATGTTCATTGATTCACATGATCTCTAAAAATCTTATATAATTAATGACAATTAAGTGAGGATTGCATTGCCCGGAAGATAATTAACGATCATAATTGGCGGATTTCATAATTTAGATATAATCCCTCAAAAATCATTAGTTAATTCTCTTAAAAACGATATTTTTAGCCAAATTTTTGAAATCATAATTCAACTCTATGAAAAAACTGCTGCTGCTTAATATGGCTATACTTTTAGCCATTGCTGTTTTCGGACAAAAAGAACGAAACACGATCGACGACAAGGACAAATGGAACCTGTCTGATCTGTATTCGAATGATAAGGCATGGGAAGCGGCAAAAGATAAGGTCGTTGCAGAGATGCCTAAAATTGAACAATTCAAAGGCAAACTCACCAAATCATCTGCCGATCTCCTCGCCTGCCTCGAATTTTCCTCAAAGCTCGATAAGGAGGCTTCGCAGCTTTTTATTTATACAAGCATGAACAGCGACCAGGATACCCGCGATTCGAAGTTTACGGCAATGCAACAAAGTCTTGAACAGATATTTGCAGATTATGGGACAAAGACAGCATTTATCGAACCCGAAATACTTTCGGTTGACTGGAAAATCATTGAGGGTTTTATTAAAGAACAGAAAGGACTTGCTGTTTATGAAAAGGATATGATCGATTTATTTAAACAAAAAGAGCATTCCCTTTCGGAACCCGAAGAGCGCATTCTTGCCCGATCGTCGATGATAAGCGGAGTTGCCAATGATATTTACGGTACGTTTAAAGATGCAGAGATGCCTGCACCTGAAGTGACGCTTAGCGACAACACAAAAATAAAACTCACTGCTTCAGCATTTAATAAACTAAGAACTTCGCCAAATCGTGCTGACAGAAAGATTGCTTTCGAAGCATTTTGGAAGAATTTTGCCAACTACAAAGCAACATACGGACAAATGCTATACGGAGAAGTGAAAGGGCATATTTATCACGCCCAATCGCGGAAATACAGTTCTGCCATCGAAGCATCACTATCGCCAAAAGACATACCGGTAGCAGTTTATCAGAGCCTTGTTGATAATGTCAACAAAAATCTTCCTGCTTTTCACCGTTACCTGGCCATTAAAAAACGAATGCTTGGTGTTGATACACTTAAATACATCGATTTATACGCACCTGTCGTTAAAAATGTCGACTTAAAATACACGTATGCCGAAGCTCAAAAAATGGTTCTTGAAGCACTTGCTCCACTTGGAACGGAATATGTCAAAACGGTAAACAAAGCCATCAATGAACGATGGATTGATGTTTATCCAAATACAGGCAAGCGTTCGGGCGCTTATTCGAACGGTGGCGCATTCGATGTACACCCATATATCTTAATGAATTTTGATGAATCGTATTCGGGAGTAAGCACGATGGCACATGAGCTGGGACATACCATGCACAGTTATTTCTCAAACAAAACACAGCCTTTTCCGCGAAGTCATTATACTACTTTCGTAGCTGAGGTGGCATCGACATTCAACGAAGTTTTGCTGTTCAACTACATGATTAAGAATGTAAAAGATGATGATATCAGACTTTCGCTACTGATGAACTGGCTCGATGGATTCAAGGGAACACTGTTCCGACAGACACAATTTGCCGAGTTTGAGCAGAAAATTCATGAAGAGGTCGAAAAAGGGAAACCGCTTACAGGTGATTATCTTTCGGAACTTTATGGTAATATTCTGAAGAAATATTACGGAAACACTCAAAAAACATGCGTATTAGATGATTATATCAATATTGAGTGGGCAAATATCCCTCATTTTTATATGAATTTCTATGTTTACCAATACAGTACATCATTTACAGCTTCAATGTCGCTTGCAGAAAAAGTGATGAATAAAGAACCCGGAGCAGTCGAAAAATACCTGAAGTTTCTCTCTTCGGGCGGTTCCGACTATCCAATCAATCTGTTAAAGAATGCAGGAGTTGACATGACGACTTCTGTCCCATTTGAAAAAACGATTCAGGCAATGAATAAAGTGATGGATGAAATCGAAACAATTCTTAATAAAAAGGAGAAAAGATAATTTTATACGCTAAGGTTGAGGCATTAGGTGATGGAAATGAAGTATTTCGTATTTGAAAATACAAAATCAGAAGCTTCCCGAACTAATTTTAAATCAAACTTTATATCAATCATGACACGGACCTGGTAGGGAGAAGATACGAGGAAAACATGAAGAAGGCAAGGGAAAAATCCCACTGAATTATGTTGTCATTATAAAATAGAAAACAACGTCTATTGATTCAAAAAAAAAATCTCCCGCAGATTTGCTGATTAACGCTGATTAAATAAAAATCTGCGAAATCCGCTAAATCTGCGGGAGAAATAATTTTCGAACGTAAATGTCAAACGTTAAATCTGAAATGCATAATATCGCTGTCCTGAACAACGTACTCTTTACCTTCAATATAAACCTTCCCCACTTCGCGGCAGGCAGCTTCTGATCCAAGTTTTACATAGTCGTCGTATTTAATCACCTCAGCGCGGATAAACCCTTTTTCGAAATCGCTGTGGATGATCCCTGCAGCTTTAGGCGCTTTGATCCCCTTTACAAATGTCCAGGCACGACTCTCATCAGCACCGGTTGTAAAATAGGTCTGAAGATTGAGCAATTTATAAGCTGAATGAATCAGTTTATTGACACCCGGTTCATCAAGACCAAGATCTTCGAGAAACAATTGTTTCTCCTCATAAGTTTCCAATCCCGCTATATCAGCTTCCGTAGCAGCAGCAATAATCAAAATTTCAGCCTTCTCGTTTGCAATGGCATCTTTCAGTTGCTGAGTGAATTTATTTCCCTTTGCAGCCGACGCTTCATCGACGTTGCAAACATACAACACGGGCTTTTTGGTGAGCAGAAAAAAGTCATGGATTAATGCTTCCTCATCTTCATGCAACTCGAGTGTCCGGGCACTTTTTCCGGTTAGCAACACCGCTTTTAATCTTTCGGCAATGGCAACGGTCCTTTGTGCGACCTTGTCATTTCCTACTTTAGCCTGCTTTTGCAATTTTGAGATCCGGCTTTCAACCGTTTCAAGATCTTTTAATTGTAATTCGATGTCAATAACTTCCTTATCGCGTACGGGATTGATTGATCCATCGACGTGAATAATGTTATCGTTTTCGAAGCAACGAACCACATGAATAATAGCATCAACCTCGCGAATATTTGCAAGAAACTGATTTCCAAGTCCTTCGCCTTTACTTGCCCCTTTTACCAAACCTGCAATATCAACGATTTCAACAGTTGTGGGAACGACCCGTTTGGGTTTGTCGATTTCAGCCAGTTTGATCAGTCTTTTATCCGGTACTGTAATCACCCCAACATTGGGTTCGATCGTGCAAAAAGGGAAGTTTGCAGCCTGTGCTTTTGCATTCGACAAGCAATTAAAAAGTGTCGATTTCCCAACATTGGGAAGTCCAACTATACCACACTGTAAAGCCATTATAAATACTGTTTATTTTTTGTGTTACAAAATTACTATTTTCGTTGAGAATAATAACTTGTGACGGATCTAAGGTCTCAACAAATTAGACCAATCAGGTGTTTCTCTTTTAAATCCTTCTTGAAATGGTTTTGATTATTCAACCATTAAAGATAGTAAGAGTTGTATTATTTAGGATTTAAATAAGAAACTAATTCACCGGAACAAAGAATCATTATTTTTTAAATTAATTCAATTAGCTAAATTACTTTCAGATGAAAAAGATTTACTCACTAATCCTGTTTGATTTTGCTTTATCGTTAACCGGATTTGCTCAGGACCGGATTATAAAAATAACCAAAGACACGATCGTTTGCCAGATCAAAGAGATCGGCGATGACGAAATAAAATATACACAAAAAGATTTCAGGGGTGACGTTGTATTTGGCATCGATAAAAACAAGGTAAGCAAGGTCCTTTTCAGTGATGGCAAAGAGCTGACTTTTAAGGATTCGATGATGGACCCGACAAAATACGAAACACAGCATAAGAATGCACTGAAAGTTGGTTTTTTATCACCCCTTTTCGGAGCTACAAGTTTCACGTTTGAACATAGTCTTAAGCCGGGCAGCAGTATAGAAGCAACTTTGGGAATAATAGGTCTTGGAACCGATTTTACAGGCAATTCATCACGTGGCTTATATCTTAAATTAGGATACAAATTCATAAAAAGCCCTGACTTTTATCTTAAAGGAATGCAATATTCACATATTTTAAAAGGAGCATACGTGAGACCTGAAATCTCTTTTTCAACATATAAATCAACAGTATATGCTGAAACCGATTGGATGGGGAATCCAATTGCAGGAAGTAGCACTTCAACCGAAACAAATACCATGTTCTCAATTATGCTCAATTTTGGCAAACAGTGGGTATTTCAAGACCGGTTTTTAATCGATTGGTTTTCAGGTGTAGGTTATGGGTTTGGCAACGCCAATTTCGATAATCCCTTTCATTATGCATTTTTAGGTGGAAGCTCAGGTACGGCATTTGCTATAACATCGGGTATAAGAATCGGAATTCTTTTTTAGATAATTAAACCTTTTTCATAAAACAGAGTCTGAAAGACAGAATATCATATAATTGCAGGCAACTATAATGGATTCGAGCGAGAAAGAGCTTATTGCCAATTTAAAATCGGATGGAAAAAGAGATAAGGCTTTTCAAATTCTGGTAAAGACTTATCAGGTAAGACTTTATTGGCATATCCGAAAAATCGTGATGAATCATGATGATGCTGATGATATTCTGCAAAACGTTTATATCAAAGTATGGAAGAATGTGGATAGTTTCAGAGAAGATTCCTCGCTTTTTACATGGCTTTTCAGAATAGCGACGAACGAATCGCTTAGTTTTCTGCAACAACAGCGACGGCATTCGATAGTTTCGATGAACGAGATCGGCGATTATCTCGCCGAATCACTTGAATCGGACGTCTATTTTGAGGGGGATGAAATTCAGAAGAAACTTCAATTGGCGATTATTCAGTTGCCCGAAAAACAACGGATTGTTTTTAACATGAAATATTTTGATGAAATGAAATACGAAGAGATGTCGGAAATACTTAAGACTTCGGTCGGCGCATTAAAAGCCTCTTTTCACTTTGCCGTAAAAAAAGTAGAAGAATTTTTGAAGGAAGAACGAAAATAGGTTAAACCTTTTGCGATCAGGAATGTCAAAACGATAAGAAAATGAAAAAGACAGACGAAAATATTGAAAACCAGTTCGGGGATGTCGGGAAAGGTCAACCTTTCAGGGTTCCGGAAGGCTATTTTGAATCATTTGCTGAAAGGTTGATGGCAAGAATCGATGAAGAAGAACATCCGAATAAAAAACGGACATTGTTCCAATATTTAAAGCCAGTTTTGATGATGGCCGCAAGTTTTGCTTTCGTAATGTTACTGATTTACGTACCGATCAAGAAGTTCTTTCCAAATACGGACAAAGTAAATCTTGCTATGCAAAAAGTTAATACTGACTCTGTTGACTCAGCGGATGTTATCCCTGCAACTTTGATCTCTTATTTTTCGGAAGGACAGTTTTTGGCAGCCGTTTCGGACATGAAAGAAATCGAATCAGAGACGCTGTCGACTGAAAATCTCGGTGAATTTATAGCAGCTAACTATAGCGATTACGACGTTATTGCAAACAATTAAAAAGAATATATGAAAATCAGGATACTAATCATCGCTCTGCTATTAATTTCATTCACAGGAATAGCCCAGCGACAATTTGATCCTCAAACACTTGAGTTGATCAAAACAAAAAAAATTGCTTTTATGACAGAGCAAATCGGGCTAAGTTCAAAAGAAGCTGAAAAATTTTGGCCAGTTTACAATGAACTTGAGAAACAAAGATTTATGCTCATGGATAAAAAGAGGGAACTCGAAGAGAAGAGCGAAACTCCAAAACCTGGAATGAGCGATGCAGATTACCGCAAACTTGCTACAGAAATTGCTGCAACACATGCAAAAGAAGGGTCGTTAATAGAAGAGTATAATTTGAAATTTCTAAATATCCTTCCCGCTGAAAAAGTAGTAAAACTTTACCGGGCAGAAGGCAGATTCAGGGCAACATTAATGCATGAATTCCGTAAGGGTCAGGACGATAAAAGAGAAAAAGAAGGCAAGAAGTAAAAAATATTTTGTTTAGGTTAGGTTAGATTAATAAATGTTGTTTTACAAAGAGGTTGTCGTAAACATTAGTTTGTTGACAACCTTTTTTTTTGCTTCCAATTGAATTAAGCGGATCGAGGCTGGCATCTATTAATAAGAAATGGATCAATTGCGATTGGTATGGGCAAGAAAAATCATTAATTATTGCAGCTGGTTATTAGCGGCTGCTCATTGTATCATCCAGTTGAAAGCTGTTTGCAAAATTTACCCTCACAATCTGTAATATAGGGCCAGAAAAATTCAAGGAAAAAAATATCAATTAAAAAATCATTTTACGCACTTAGCATCTTCCAGCATGATACCAACCAGATCATCTGCTTTGATTAACTGTTGGTCACCGGATTCCATATTTTTTAAATTAATCATGCCCATAACTATTTCTGCTTCACCAGCCAAAGCCACAAATTTTACACCTTTCCTGTTGGCATAAATCATTTGCTTTTTCATTTTATCAGCATCGGGATAGATTTCGCTGCTTATTCCCGCCTTTCTCAATTGCAACAAAAGCGGAAGGCAGTAGCTCTCCTCTGTTTCTCCGAAATTTACAAACATTACCTGTGTGGTTGCAATGGCATCTTTGGGAAAAAGTTCGAGCTGCGACATTACATCGTATATCCGGTCTGCTCCAAACGAGATTCCGACTCCGGAAACACCCTGAAGCCCAAATATCCCAGTTAAGTCGTCATAACGACCACCACCCGTTATAGAGCCAATCTGAACATCTTTTGCTTTTACCTCGAAGATGGCACCAGTATAATAACTCAAACCACGGGCAAGGGTTAAATCGAGTTCTATTTCAGTTTCAAGTGGCATCGTTGAGAGATATCCAAAAATGGCCCGCATCTCCGCGATCCCTTTCATTCCAATCTCTGATTGACCAACGACCACTTCAATCTGATCAAGCTTTTCTCCGTTAATACCGGTCAATTTAAGGATTGGCTGAAGCTTAACAATTGCATCCGCTGATACACCTTTTTGCATTAGTTCCTCGTTGACCTTGTCAAGTCCAATTTTATCCAACTTATCAATTGCAACAGTAATGTCGACAATGCGGTCAGCTTCGCCAATCGTCTCCGCAATACCGGCAAGAATTTTACGGTTATTGATTTTTAAAACTACACTAATCCCAAGATTCCTGTAAATATTATCGACTATCTGAATCAATTCAACCTCGTTCAACAATGAATTGGAACCGATGATATCGACATCACACTGGTAAAATTCACGATATCGCCCCTTTTGTGGCCTGTCGGCTCGCCAGACAGGCTGAATCTGGTAACGACGAAACGGGAAAGTAATATCATTTTGGTATTGAACCACATACCGGGCGAATGGGACTGTAAGGTCGTAGCGTAACCCTTTCTCCGAAATCTTGGTTGTAAGCTTTGAACTGTTTGACTGACTCCATTCTTCCGGATTTACAGCCGACAGATAATCTCCAGAGTTTAAAATTTTGAACAGCAGCTTATCCCCTTCTTCCCCATATTTTCCCATCAATGTTGAAAGGTTCTCCATTGCGGGTGTCTCAATTTGCTGAAAACCATACAATTTAAATACGCTTTTTATTGTATCGAAAATATAGTTACGCTTCGCCATTTCAGTTGGCGAGAAGTCGCGGGTTCCTTTTGGTATGGATGGTTTTTGTGCCATGCTATTGTTAAAAATTTTGAGTTGCAAAGGTAGGGATTATTCACCAAAAAAAGGGCTGTCCGAAGACAGCCGAATTATGGGTGGGTCAATATGCTATTAATTGGATATATAATGGATCCCAAACAATTCAAATCTAAGTATGTACACAGACCAGATTTTAGATGTGCAAACTCTTAAGTGCCATTATTTAAAACTTATAGATATGAGTAAAGCAGTAAAGCACAAGGTTATCAACCTGTATTTTACTGCTTTACATTTATTAATCAGTCAAAAGGCATTTTTCAGTGCCCTCTCCGAATTTCAAACAATTAATTAAATAAGTATTTAATACCAAACATCATTTGCCATCTTGAACTAATACCTGTTGAATTTTGGTATGGTTGAGTAAATGGCGTTGTTCCTGTCTGGAATGGAAGTGAGAATGAAGGAGTTTTTCCGTCGGCAGATATACCTTCATATTTTAATATGTTAGTAGCTGTTGGAATCTTAACTACACCCCAATCTCTGTTAATAAAGTTTCCGGCATTAATCATATCGACAGAAAACCTAATTGTGTGAGATTTATATTTCACATCTTGTGTAATATTCAAATCTAATTTACTAAAGTATGGCGCTACTGCCGCATTTCGTTTGGCGTATTCACCTCTGTGTGTATTCAGGTAGGTTGAATTAGAAATGAAAGCGTCTAACTGTGACCAAATTTGTGCGGAAGATCTTGTATCAGTAACACCTGTTGTACCTGTACCCGAACCACCAGAACCGACTTTAACCAGGTTAATATCAGTAATTGTTTTTGGAATATACATTAAGTCATTACCTGAATTACCATCACCATTTAAGTCACCATTATAAACATACGAATTTACACCATTGTTAGTCAATTCATAAATTGCTCCAAATGTTGTAGAAAGAAATTTTCCTTCATTTAGTTTGTAAGCGAAGTTGGCAATAACCCTGTTTGGTTGGTAATAAGATGCATAACCCAAATTTGCTGCATTAGGATCCTGATTTGCAACGGGTGCTGCACTCCATAGTGAAGAGGCTGTTGATCCGCCTTCTGCAGTGTTCTTCGATACTGAGTGTGTGTAAGCTATGCCATAGGCTAAATTCTCAGTAGTTCTTTGAATTTTTGCAGTTAAAGTGTAAACATACCCTTTACTTGAGTTACTCATTAAGATGGCGTTACCAATATTAGGATTTGCTAACGTCGCTGTTGGCGTTCCAGCATAATATTTGTTCGTATTTGGAACTGAAGTTAAGTAACGAGTTCTGTTATCTACACCACCCAATGAAAATCCGTTGGTTTCATTTAAATTGATGTTAGAATAATAAACTGCATTCATGTCCTGTGTATAGTTGTATTCAGCACCAACTACCCAGCCATCTTCTAATCTCTTATCAACAGCCAAAGATGATTTCCAAGCTGTTGGATATTTGAAGTTACTGGAAACCAAAGCAGTACTATAAGAAGAATTAGCAGCTCCAGCAGTTGGCCTGTAAGCGGCAGGGTCAACATTAAATGCTGTTTTGTTAGCAGCATTGGTGAATGAACCAAATTGAATACCATTATTCGAAGCCTGGTTAGAAATCCAAACGAATGGTGGAGGTCCAGCGAAGATACCAGTACCACCTCTAACTTGTAATGTTTTATCACCATTCGGATTCCAGTTGAAACCTAATCTTGGTGAAAATATAATATTATTCATTGGAGCTTTACCAATGTTATACGACGAGCCATCTTTGAATTTTAATGCATCAAAGGTTGGATTATCTGTCATTGCCTGTTTGTAGAATGTTTCATCAAGTCTCAAACCAACAGTTAACGTGAAATCATTTGATACTTTCCATTTGTCCTGTATGAACTGAGATAACTCTGTTGATCCGGCTTTTGCCCAAGGGAATTCCCCGTTAGGAAGCGCTGAATATTGCAGGTAGTATGATTTAGCGTTTGCAATTCCGTTTTTTGCTGAATTATAGAAATCTGTCAAGCTATTGAACTGATAAACACCCTGATAACCTGGCGCAAATGCGTTTTGGTATTTCTTAAGTGAGTTTTGAGTACCTACTGTGAATTCGTGTGCACCTTTATAATAAGTCAAAATGTCGTTTAATTGATAAACGTCAGTATTTAATATATTATTGTAAGTGTACATTTCATAACCAAAGGTTGTATAAATGTTACCGTTGTTTAAAATATCAACCAACGGAAGTGTACTGCTGCTAGAGTGAGGAGAACGGAAATCTCTCAAAGCGGTATATCCTACTTGTACTTTATTCGATAACCTATTATTGAAACGGGTATTCAATTCGGCAATAAAAATATTAAAGTTGTTATTGATCACATAACCACTGCCATAGAAAGGCATTGAATAGGTACCTGGCTGTCCACCAGTAACTTGACCAGAACCTGGCCTTGAAGTAGATGCAAATTGGTCAGCGAATGATTTTAAATAGTTATACTTCAATGTGAAAGTATTCTTGCTATTAATGTTCCAATCTAATTTTGCAGTAATCTTATCAGAATAAGTTCTGAATGTATAACCCTGGAAAGAACCCGGGTCATATCCATACTTAGATTTTAAGAAAGCAGATAAAGCTGTTAACGTATCAGCGTTTGCCTGAGAATAGTTTCCACCCGCGGCATGAGAAGCGTCTGAAGCCAACAATGAAGTTGCGGGAGCATCTTGTCTGACTTTTTCACCACTTACGAAGAAAAACAATTTGTCTTTGATAATTGGCCCGCCTAAACTAAATCCTTTGATGGAATAATCAAAAGGTGTTTTAGTAACGGTGGTTGGTCCGGCATTGTAACCTAAATAATTTTCATTCCTTGAATATTGGTAAATGGTTCCTTTGAAAGTATTTGTACCACTTTTTGTTACGGTGTTAACACCTGTTCCGGCAAATCCACCTTGTTTTACGTCGAATGGAGATACGTTAACCTGAATTTGTTCAATTGCTTCCAGTGAAATTGGTTGCGCGGATGTTTGTCCTCCCAGGATGGAGGATAATCCAAATGAGTTGTTAAAATTGGCTCCATCAACCGTCATATTATTGTATTGGTTACTTCTACCACCAATGTTCAATCCGTTTGAGGTAGGTTCCAATTTTACAAAATCCTGAATTGAACGGTTAATTGTTGGTAAACGATCAACCTGAGTTCTTGTAATTAACTCCGAAGAACCCGTTCTTGAACTACTGAAAGTTTTATCTTGTGAACCCTTTACAATAACTTCACCTACCTGAGTCGCCTCATCTGTAAGTTCAAAATTCTGTTTAAATGTTTGACCTAAATTCAAAAAGATATCGGTTATTTTTTCTGACTTAAGTCCAACAAAAGCTGTTGTAATAGTATATGGCCCACCAATTTTAACATTTGGAAGGTTATAACGACCATCATTACGAGTAGTAGTTACATACTTAGTACCTGTTGGAACGTGAATTGCCATTACGACTACGTCTTGTAATGGTGATTTACCTTCTAAAATTGTCCCAGAAATTTCAGCGGTCGTTTCCTGTGACTTCGCCACAACTGATAATAGCAGAAGCATTACCAGGAACATCATTCTTTGTAGTTTTCTCATACTTTGATTTTGCTTTTAAATTGTTATAAAAACAGGTGTTGTAAATTCATGCTGTTAAGGCTGTAACGTTCATTTTTCAAAACGGATGTTACATATGCCGTACCTGAGATAAGGTATTCGATGAAAACCTTTGTCCCGGCAAGAGATTCCTTTTTCTCAACTAATACCTTTACTCTTAAATTTGAAGTAATTAGTTGCCAAAAAGTGCTTAAGACCATTCCTGCAAAAAGGGCTATAGTCAATAAGAACTTGCTCAAATTGTTTTTCATTAATGATTCATTTTAAATTAAAATAACAGACAAACTATTGTAATATTTTAACAACTTTTAAATTGCCTTAACGATTGCAAAAATAAGATATGTCTTGAATTCCCTTTAAGTTCGGGTGTTACAATATTGTTAAATTTAAAAGTCCAAAATTAAACATTGAAATTCATTCAATAGGTGATCCTAATCAGCCAGTTCAATCTATTTATTAACTTATCAGCCATTTTTATTAACAATCGTTTAAAGTAATTAACACTTTAGGATTATAATCCAATAACATTATGAATTTGTGGCGATTACAATTCAATAAATTTAAATAACAGAATATTAGACGGTTACGAAAAACAATAAAGTGATTGTCGAAAATTAGATTGAATGACTATTTTTGCAACGCATGCTACAACAAAATTTCGATGTTAAAAGACAAATACGACGAATTAATATTTAGGCACGGCTTCGTCAATGAACCAGTTCCGAATACAATTGATCTCCTAAAAGAGATCAATTTGTTGAAGAAAGCCAAAAACGCGGTAATTCTTGGGCATTACTATATTACAGATGAACTTCAGGATATTTCCGATTTCCTGGGCGATTCGCTGGCGCTGGCCCAGCAGGCTCAAAAAACAGATGCTGATATCATCCTTTTCGTAGGAGTTCATTTTATGGGGGAAACCGCAAAAATCCTTAATCCTACAAAAAAAGTGATTGTACCTGATATGAATGCCGGATGTTCACTCGCTGAATCAGCCCCGGCAGATGCATTTGAGGCATTTAAAAACCAACATCCCGGTCACAAGGTCATCTCATATATAAATTGCTCTGCCGAGATCAAGGCACTTTCGGATGTGATCGTTACCTCCTCAAATGCGATGAAAATTGTAGAATCGTTTCCAAAGGATCAGCCATTGATATTCGCCCCAGACAAAAATTTAGGAAACTACATTAATTCGATAACAGGCCGCAACATGGTTCTCTGGAATGGAGCCTGTATGGTCCACGAAAAATATTCGTTAGAGAAAATCGTGGCACTTATGGATCAACATCCTCAGGCTGTGTTTATTGCTCATCCTGAATGTGAACAACAGGTATTGTTGGTAGCAGATTTTATAGGTTCAACAACTGCTTTGCTAAATTATGTATCAAAAAGCGATGCTACTGAATTTATAGTGGCAACCGAGAGTGGAATACTTCACCAGATGCAAAAGTTGTGTCCGGAAAAATCATTCATCCCTGCCCCTTCAATCGACTCGACATGCGGTTGCAACGATTGTAGCTTTATGAAATTAAACACATTGCAGAAATTATACCTTGCATTGAAATATGAAAGGCCGGAAATTCTTCTTAACCCGGCTATCCTTGAAAAAGCAAAAATCCCCATTCTTAGGATGCTGGAATTGTCGTAATCATTCTTAAATAGACTTTTCTGGTGGCATTGGGTATTCTTCCTGTTGGTTAAAAGCCTTGAATGACAGCAAACAAATTTAATGAACAAAATAAAAGCCACCTGATAAGGTGGCTTTTATTTTTTCACATTTTCAGATAATTATCCGATAATTGTTGTCCAATTATAAGCATCAGGTTCGATACCATACTGAATTCCCCGTAACTTTTCGTAAAGCTTCACGCAAACTTTTCCAGGTTCTGTTCCATAGATATACTCTTTATCATGGTCGGCGTCGTAAACTCTTTTAATCGGTGAAATTACAGCAGCAGTACCACAAGCACCAACCTCATCAAAATCGGCAAGTTCCTCAACTGAAATCTGTCTTTCTTCTACTTTCATCCCCATATCTTTTGCCAATTGCCTTAAACTCATATTCGTAATGGAAGGTAAAATCGAAGTAGATTTTGGCGTAATATAGGAATTCCCCTTAATGCCAAAAAAATTGGCGGGACCACACTCGTCGATGTATTTCTTTTCTTTTGCATCAAGGTACAATACCGCAGAAAATCCATTGTGATGGGCACGTTCACCTGCAACAAGACTGGCGGCATAATTACCCCCTACTTTATATGTACCTGTTCCAAGTGGTGCAGCCCTATCGTACTCACGATAAATCACCAAATCTGTTGGTTTAAACCCCTCCTTAAAATAAGGCCCAACAGGCATAACCATGACCATAAACAAATATTCCTCTGCAGGTTTAACTCCGATCTGAGGTCCAGTACCGATAAGTAATGGCCGAATGTACAAAGAAGCACCAGATTCATATGGCGGTACAAAAGCTTCATTTAACATCACCGCTTTTCTGACAGCATCAGTAAATAAAGCGGTCGAGACCTCTGCTAACATGATTCCCTGAGCCGAATGCTGCATCCGCTTTGCGTTTTCTTCCATCCTGAAAACCCGAATTTTACCGTCTTTGCCTCTGAAAGCCTTTAACCCTTCGAAGGCTTCCTGGCCATAGTGAAAGGCTGTTGCAGCTATATGTAATGTGACATTCTCTGAATCAGACACTTCAAGCTCACCCCATTGGCCGTTGCGATACCAGCAACGAATGTTGAAATCCGCTTTACTATATCCAAATCCCAGATTTTTCCAGTCTATTGTTTCCATATATTGATTTTGTCTTTTAAATTCCGACTGCTAAAATACAATTATTTTAATTTAAATTTCAATGTTTTACAACTAAAGGCAATACGCAGCAGTTATCCACAAAACTGGATGAATATTGATATTATTACAAGCTATATTTCTTATTTATATATAATTACGAAATTAACAATAGTTGAAAAGATTTGTTGATAACAAGTTCATAAGATTTTTTCAGCCTCCTGACTCTTTTGCTATGTGTAATGAATCCAAATTCATCAATAATTGATGCTATATAGCGGGTCGTGTGGGTAAATTTTGCAAACTACTTTTAAATGTTTGATGCAATGATTAGCTGGCTTTTGGCAACTTGCAGCTGGCATGACAGTGCTAACTATCAACCTCTAATCCTTAAAAAAAGATAATATCTAATTTTTTTGTAAGCGAACCTGCCAGTTGCCAGTATCTTAAAGCCGAAAGCAATCATTAAAAAATCCAATTACCCATACCAAACAACATAGAGCCATAATTCACGCTCTCCGGCAGATTGTTTGCGTACTATTGTAAGTAGAAAATGAATCATGACAAATAAAGTAAACCATTATTAACGGTAATACGATAAACAATAATTATCAAAGCAGGCACTGATTATCATCCCTATTTTTCAGTCAAAAAAATTATTAATCCAAACAAATAATTCTACCAGCAGACAATCACAAAAAACACTAAATTTCTGAAAAATTTATTAACAGCAATATTAACAACAGACTCAATATAATGCTCCTCAATATCGTTACTATAACAATGTATAGCAATTATTTAATCAATATAAACAGAAACCATATGTCTTAATATATTTATCATATTTTGGCAGAGAAATGAATTTTTTTTTATTCATTTCGCAGTTTGAATAAAATCTAAAAAATCTAACTAAATTTGATATACATTTGCAAAGTTTTACGGTTTGCGTTTTAAATATAAAATATTGATATATTGAGAAATGCAATCCTTTTTTCTTAACTTAAAACAGAGAAAAGCACCTATTGTCCATGAAATCAGGAATGACGATGACAACACCTTTAGTTTCTGAAGAAACTTCGGTACCAGATCCTCCGGTTCCCATAGCGTCCGGAAGTATTTTTTCAATTTTTAACAGGAGTATTCGTACATCATCAAACTTCGCATGTGATGATTCGGTTTACCATTTTATCAGGAAGAATTTCCCTAAAACCTCAATAAATGAGTGGAATAATTGGACCTGGCAAATAAAAAACAGTATTCATACAGCTGAAAGACTAAAAGAGATATTTGGAGAGTCTTACGAAAATGTGATTAGTACGTTGCCCGATAACCATTTACCTTTTCGGATTACGCCTTATTTTGCATCTCTTTTAAGCAGATTTCCAGCTAATCATCCGCTGTTCAGAACCATGATTCCGGCAAAAGAAGAGTTAATGATCGGGATTGGAGAGAAAAATGATCCACTCAATGAGGCCCACGATACGCCTATTCCGCATATCGTACATCGCTACCCTGACAGGGTATTATTTACAGTAACCGGAGTTTGTGCTGCATACTGCCGATATTGTACACGCAGCCATATGGTGGCTAAGAAAAATAAAACACACGTTTCGACAAAGAGCTGGGATACGGCAATAGAATACATTGCTGCCAACAAACAAATAAGAGATGTACTCATCTCGGGGGGTGATCCATTAACACTTTCAGACAACAGGCTTGAGTATCTTTTATCACATCTAAGAGCTATTCCTCACGTAGAAATAATCAGGATTGGGACTAAAATACCCGTTGTTCTGCCAATGAGGGTTACGAAAAATCTGATTAAAATTATTAAGAAATACCATCCGGTGATGATGAGTCTTCATTTCTCGCATCCCGACGAACTTAGCATCGAAACAAAGGAAGCTTGTAACCGGTTAGCAGATGGAGGAATACCTCTCGGAAGTCAATGTGTTTTGTTAAAAGGCATTAATGATAAAGTCGAAACATTTAAAAAACTCAATCAGGGACTTCTTCAAGTTAGGGTTCGTCCATATTACATTTATCAGTGCGATCCAATACCAGGTTCGGCCCATTTTCGTACGCAAGTAAAAAAAGGTCTTGAAATTATTCAGGGACTTCGGGGATTCACTTCCGGATATGCTGTTCCGTATTTTGTGATCGATGCTCCAGGTGGCGGCGGGAAAATCCCGCTTTTGCCTGAATCAATCAAAAGCATAGATAAAGATGGAATTACGCTGATCAACTACCTTGGTAAAGAGTACATCTATCCCGAAGAGAATAAATTTTAAGTTGGTAAAATGATTAAAGTTGGTTTGACCTTCGACCTGAAGGAGGATTATTTGCGTTTGGGATTTTCGAACGAACAAGTTGCAGAATTCGACGCTCCGGAGACCATTGATGCCCTGGAAAATGCAATAACCTCTTTGGGTTTTGAAGTAATCCGTATCGGGAATATATTCAGTCTTGTGAATTTTTTAAATACCGGCAATCGCTGTGACCTGGTATTCAATATTTGTGAAGGGATGTACGGAATTGCACGCGAAGCGCAAGTACCCTGCCTACTCGATGCTTATCAAATTCCATATGTCTTCAGTGAGCCTGAAATTCTGAATCTTACACTTGACAAAGGTCTGACTAAGCATATCGTAAAGCAAGCAGGAATATTGACTGCAGATTTTAAGGTGGTAGGTCAACTGGAGGATCTACAAAATATTGATATCCCATTTCCGCGCTTTGTAAAACCAGTTGCTGAAGGAACAAGCAAAGGAATTGATGGCTTTTCGCTTGTCAACGATCAAAGGGAACTCGAAGAATCGGTTGACTACCTGTTAAAAACCTTTCACCAACCGGTATTGGTTGAATCGTTTCTTCCAGGCAGAGAGTTTACGGTCGGAATTACTGGAAGTGGTGATTGTACAAAAGCCTTGGGAACGCTCGAAATCATTTTTAATGAGCATTCCCCCCACCCCATTTATTCGTATACCATCAAAAAAGATTGGGAAAAATACGCCAGTTATAAAATTGCCATTGATCCAGTTGCCATTAAATGTGCTGAAATGGCAGTCGAAGTGTGGAAATTGATCAAAGGGAAAGATGCCGGTCGTGTTGATTTCAGGTTAGATGCAAACGGAAATCCCAATTTTATTGAGGTAAATCCTTTAGCCGGTCTTAATCCAACGTATTCCGATCTTCCAATTCTGGCACGATTAATCGGGATTACCTATATCCAACTGATATCAGAGATCATGAATTCAGCTTTGAAACGCTCCGGCCTAAAGAATTTACAATGAAACATGCAATAATATTACACAACCCAGTCACAAATTCTTCGAAGGAAGATGAACTGGATGTTTTAAATCAGGCAATATTCATCGAAAACGCTCTTGAACAATTGGGATTTAGTTCCCAAAGAACCGTTTTTGATTTAAATACCAATGATTTGATAAACCTCATCAATACAAGTGAGGCATCTCTGGTTTTTAACCTGGTCGAAACAATCAATGAATCGGGACGCTTAAGTTTTACAGCTCCCGCAATGCTTGAATTGTTAAAAGTACCATTCACAGGATCGGAGGCTGCCGCTATTTTTACAACTACAGATAAAATTGTCTGCAAAACGATTCTTAGCTTTAATAAAATAGACACACCCTTCTGGGCAAAAGATTTTCAAGATGTCGATCCTGAATTATATTACATTATCAAGCCCATTTCAGAAGATGGATCGGTAGGAATTGATGACGCTCTTATAGTGCAAGGCAAAGAAATTAAAGAGATCCCGAAAGGGTATTTTGCAGAAGAATATATTCATGGCCGTGAGTTTAATATTTCGGTCATTGGCGGAAAAAAAGGATTTCAAGTGCTTCCTCCGGCAGAAATGTGCTTTTCAAATGATTATTATGAAACAAAACCTCGCATTCTTGGGTATAAGGCTAAATGGGATGAGACATCACTGGAGTACAAGAACACGACAAGAAGTTTTCAATTTAAGGATGTTGATGCGGAATTGATTGTGAGGCTAAAAGAAATTGCTGGAAGATGCTGGGATATTTTCAATCTAAGTGGCTATGCAAGAGTAGATATAAGAGTCGGCGCAGACAATATTCCTAAAATAATTGAAATAAATGCTAATCCATGCATCGCACCCGACAGCGGATTTGTTGCCGCGTGTGAGGAAGAAGGATTAACTCATATTGAAATTATTAAACGAATCATTGATGATACAAATCGAAATGAAGCAGGAATATAAGACGAAAGGATTTAGAAAAACTGTAGTACCAAGTGATACCACAAGCGTTACACAGATATTAAAATCGACAGGTTTCTTCAAGCCGCACGAGATTGATGTTGCGATTGAACTTGTTGAGGATCGGTTGAAAAATGGTGTAGGTTGTGGTTACCAGTTTTATTTTCTTGAACTCGAAGGTAGAACAGTTGCCTATGGCTGTTATGGTGAAATTCCATGCACAATTAAGAACTACGATCTTTACTGGCTTGCCGTTGATAATAATTTCCGAAATAAAGGACTTGGCAAATTATTGCTCGAAAAAATCGAAACTGACATTAAATCGCATGCAGGAAGAGGAATTTATATAGAAACATCGAACAAAGAGCAATATGCGCCAACAATCGCATTTTACGAAAAATGTAACTATCAACAAATAGCTGTGTTTAAAGATTTCTACGATATCGATGACAATAAAGCCGTTTATTATAAAAAACTCTGATTCATGGCGCCTTAAACCTCTTCATAGGTGATATCCTCAACAGGAGCACCCTTGTAGGTTTTAGGCTGATGATTCACTTTCCAGGCCATAAAAAGTTCTGAGAGCCCATTCAGAATTAATATTACACCAAGAAAAGCAAGAATCGCTTCTGCACTTTTGAAAGGGTCTGTTAACAGAAATATACCGCTTCCGAAGGTCATCAGTGCGATCAAAAAATAGATCCATCCCCAGGATGACCGCATTAGTGATCCCAAAGAACCCACCAGCTGGAAAAATCCCAATATCGATAAGATAATTCCCAGAAAAACGACAAATATTTTGACCATTACCGAAGGTGATGCCATAAATATAATCCCAAACAATATCGTCATTGTTCCCTGTGCGGACCAAAGACCAGATGTTGATCCACCTCTTTTTCTATTTGCCAAAATCAAAGTAACCAAACCGCTAATTACAAGCATAGAACCAATGATTATTACCACAGTCTGCATTGTTAATCCGGGAACAAAAAGTAATATACTTCCTAACGCAATGGTCAGAATACCACGAAACAAAGAGTTTCTTGAGTTTGGCACAAAAAATTTGATCATAATTTCAGGATGTAATATAAACGATGAATATCTTTAAAAATGCGTCCAATCGCAAACGAAGTTAATGCAAATATTCATTAATAAAAAATTATTTTGCGTTCCGAACGAAAAGCATTAATCTGACGCGTAAATAATAACGGAAACTCGGAACTCTCACTAATTTCCAAACTTAGGCACTTTAACGGGTCGTGTGGGTAAATTTTGCAAACTGCTTTTAAATGGATGATGCAATGAGCAACTGGCTTTTGGCAACTTGCAGCTGGCTTGACAGTGCTAACTATCAGACTTTAATCCTGTAAAAACGAAAATATCTGATTTTATTTGTAGGCAGGATGCCAGTCTCTTTATCCCATAGGAGTCTCAATAAAGGAGACATTAAAAAGAGTAAATTATAAATTTTTACTGAATTATCCCGGACTTCACCAAACCCGAACAACAGCAGATGTAATCAGATGCAATAGTGACCAATTGAATGCAAATTAAACAGAACATTGACAGTACTATTCTTTTAAGCAATATCTGTTTTTTTAGAAATTCAGTTTAAATTTGCAATCTGAAATAAAAAATTATTTAACACATATTATGGGACGCGCATTCGAATACAGAAAAGCCAGGAAGATGAAAAGGTGGGGATCGATGGCCAGAACATTTACCAAAATCGGAAAAGAGATAGCAATCTGCATAAAATCAGCAGGGCCGGACCCTACAAGTAACTCACGACTTCGCGTTTTAATGCAAAATGCCAAGAATGCGAGTATGCCTAAAGAGAATATTGAACGGGCCATTAAGAAGGCAACGTCAAAAGATCAAACTGATTATAAAGAAGTTGTATATGAAGGATATGCGCCATACGGAATCGCCGTTCTCGTTGAAACCGCAACTGATAATCCTACCCGCACGGTAGCCAATGTTCGAAGCTATTTTAACAGAACCGGTGGCTCACTTGGAACATCGGGTTGCGTTGAATACTTGTTTGAGCACAAGTGTCTTTTCAAAATAAAAAGTAAAGAAGGAGTTGATATTGAAGAACTTGAACTCGAAATGATTGATTTTGGCATTCAGGAAATCTTCGCTGAAGATGATAATATCATCATTTACGGCGATTTTGAAGCTTTTGGCCCTATTCAGAAATATATCGAAGATAATGGTTTCGAAATTGTTACTGCAGATTTCGAAAGGATACCTTCAGAGATCAAGGAGTTAAACGAGGAACAAATGGCAGAAGTTGAAAAATTACTTGAAAAGCTGGAAGATGACGAGGATGTTACTAATGTCTACCATAATATGAAGGATGAATAGGGTTTAATATTCTAATAATCTGAAAATCAATTTTGGTTTATACCGGCTTCGGTTAAACAGGTAAATGCGACATTAATGTATTCAATTCAAATTCAAAAGTTAATTTTCCATTACTATTTGATAATATTTAATTATATTTTACTAGTTAAAATTTCTAATATTGTATCAACAAATTAGGTCAAAAAAGAATACTCAAAAATATTTAATGCATCCTTTCACACTCTGAAAGGTTATTTAGGTTAGGTTTAGGTTAGGTAGAGCAAGGGGTTATCCAACCCCTTGCTTCTGTTTATACCACACCGTATTACTCTTCATCCAGCAGCAGCTGTTTTCCCCTTTCAAGATTTGCAAGTTGTTTTGCAGCTAATTTCGGATATTCAATGCCATGAGCTTTTAACTTTTCAATAATAATCTCACATACAGCAATTTGCATAAACCATTTATGATCAGCTGGTATAACATACCAAGGTGCAAGGGCTGTTGAAGTATGCTGGAAAGTTTGTTCATAAGCAACCTGGTAATCATTCCAGAATTTACGTTCCACAACATCACGATCCGAAAACTTCCAGTTTTTCGACTGATCATCAATTCGTTTCAAAAACCGCTTTTTCTGCTCTTCCTTCGAAACATTCAAAAAGAACTTTAGGACAATCGTTCCGTTATTGACAAGGTATTTCTCGAAATTATTAATGTCATTGTAACGTTGTAGCCACAATGACTGGTCAGGAGTTATCTCGCTGTAATCGACAGGAAGTCGTTGCCCGACAAGAATTTCAGGATGTACACGTGTTACCAGAACTTCTTCGTAATAGGAGCGGTTGAATATTCCGATATCACCTTTGGCCGGTGTAACCTTCATACAGCGCCATAAGTAGGCGTGATCGAGCTCTTCAACCGATGGTGCTTTAAAACTTGTGACATTGCATCCTTGCGGATTGATTCCAGACATTACATGCTTAATCGTACTATCTTTCCCAGCAGCATCCATCGCCTGAAAAATAATCAACACCGAAAATTTGTCCTGAGCATAAAGCATATCCTGGATTGCCGAAAGTTCCTTAACCCCTTCAATTAATTTGGCTTCAGCATCCTTCGGGTTGCTAAAAGATCCTGTATCATCTGTTTTGAAATCTTTTAGCTTTCCACTTCGGTCAGTCGGAAAAATGTATTTACTGTAATTCATAATTTATTTGTTTAATGTAAATCCATATAACTATAAAAGACTAAAACTAATCAATAAATACTGGATTTCAATATTATCAAGCAACAAGTTGCACGAAGTGATCAGCATAAATATTTAGGAATCGGGCACTCATTTTAGTTATCTTTGCACGAAGTTCGTAAAAAAAAACTGAATGTTAATTCAATCAACCATATGTGCCATTTCTACGCCTCCTGGAATCGGAGGGATTGCGGTCATCCGCCTATCCGGAAAAGAGGCAGTTTCAATTGCGGAAAAGATTTTTCAATCACCTTCAAGCGATAAGCGACTTGCTGACCAAAAGGCAAATACGCTCCATTTTGGGACCATTAAATCGGGTAATGTGTTGATCGACGAAGTAGTCGTAAGTCTCTTTAAAGCGCCTCATTCCTTTACCGGAGAAGACATTGTTGAAATCTCCTGCCATGGTTCGGTCTATATTCAGCAAATGATTCTACAACTTTTAATTTCAAACGGTGCGCGCCTTGCCAGACCAGGTGAATTTACACAAAGAGCATTTTTAAATGGCAAGATGGATTTATCGCAAGCCGAAGCAGTTGCTGATCTGATCGCATCGGGAAATGCCGCCGCCCATAAATTAGCCATTTCACAAATGCGCGGAGGTTTCTCGCGCGAGATTCAGCAACTCAGGGCTGAATTGCTCAGATTTGCGGCTTTGGTTGAACTCGAACTCGATTTTAGTGAAGAAGATGTAGAATTTGCAGACCGGAAAGCGTTAATTGAATTATCGACACGAATTGATGCACTGCTGAAGAAACTGACGGAATCATTTCGTCTGGGCAATGTGATCAAAAACGGAATTCCTGTTGCAATTATTGGTGAAACAAATGTCGGAAAATCAACATTACTCAATGCACTTCTGAATGAAGATAAAGCCATCGTTTCTGATATTCATGGCACTACGCGTGATGTTATTGAGGATGTTGTCAATATCGGAGGGACCCTTTTCCGATTTTCGGATACGGCAGGTATCCGCGAGACGACCGATATCATTGAATCAATGGGAATCGAACGGAGTTATAACCAGTTAGATAAAGCAGAAATCGTTTTGCTTGTAACAGATATCAGCCGATCAGTTCAACCGATTTTAGACCGCATTGTGAAAATCCGCAAGAAAATAGGTAATCAGCAGCTGATCATCATCGCAAACAAAGTTGATATTGCATCTGTTGACTCGCAAGAGCAACTCTCCAAATTCCCGTTACTTCCGCGTGAAGCGGTGGTTTTTATTGCGGCCAAAAGCCGTGCCAACATCGATGAACTTATTCAAATAATGAAGCAAGCCGTCGATTTTGAAACAATCGGACCGGAAGAGATCATCGTTTCGAATGTCCGTCATTACGAAGCCCTTTCGCACGCATTCATTGCAATCGAAAGGGTCATCGAAGGATTAAAGACAGGTATTTCGGGCGATTTCCTGGCCCTGGATATCCGTGAATGCCTCCATTACCTTGGAGCGATAACTGGTGAAGTGTCAACAGATGAAATACTTGGGCATATTTTTAAGCATTTCTGTATCGGAAAGTAATTTCTCCAAAATTTACATCGAAAGGTTTCCTGAATGGTAAATCAGGGCTACCTGTAGACCGCTGAACCTCGTATCAACGAAAAACGGCAAAAAAATATCAGTCAGTTCAACCCAAAATTTCTGATCATGAATGAACCCAATTTACTAAATAGGACTGTAGGAAAGTAGGATCGTAGGAATATTGCAGGAAAACCGATGGTAACTCCTGAACCACAGTAATTTATAAATAAAATAAACCGTAGGAAAACTGTAGAAATAAATCATTAAAATCGAAGGTATAATCTGAACCACAGACACTTATAAACTGAAAAAATATTGTAGGAAACGTAAGAATAACGTAGGAAGTTAGGAACCATATGAACCACAGAAACGATAGATACCGTAGGAAACGTATAAACCTCAGTAACCGCATGAACCATAGAAACATAGAAACTTCAGGAACAAAAGTAACCACAAAAATAATAAATACCGTAGGAAACGCATAAACCACAGTAACCACATGAACCATAGAACTATAGAAACTTCAGGAACAAAAGCAACCACAAAAATGATAAATACCGTAGGAAAAACGTAGGAAACGTATAAAACACAGTAACCGCATGAACCATAGAACCATAGAAACTTCAGGAACAATAGGAACCCCATAAACCGTAGGAAAAACGTAGGAAAACTTTAGCAACCATTTTAACCACTGTATCTACTTAAACAACAGAGACATAGTAACAATATAACCCATAGAACCATAAAAACCACAGCAACCATTTTAACTACTATATCTACTTAAAAAACAGAAACATAGAAACGAATTAAACCATAGAAACAATAAAAAAGTTCCTACGTTTCCTACGCCCTATATTTGTAAAACGTCATTTTCAATGTTGGCACCAAAAGACGGGGTCAAAATTAAAGTACTATTTTATTGATAATCTCTCCACAATGACCTGACAGATTTTCGAAATCTGTCAGGTTCGAGTCTTTAAAAATTTGTTCTTTGGTTTTTCAATATTTCAATCATTGGAGATGATTTACAATCAACCCCTGATTATAAACAAGATCACACTAATTTTTTATGATATACATTATTTATGTTTCTTAAAATAATATCTTAAACCAACACTTGCCCCAAGTGATTTCAATGATATATTACTGCATCCACCCATAATGCTGTTCATTTGATCAACATCCGAAGATAACTGGAATTTATCAGGTGGTTCATAGGCAGAAATTTTCGTAAGTGATTTGCTATAAGAGGCAGCAAAAACAAGTTGAAACTGTTTCTTAATAAACACATCAATTCCGGCAGTAGCAATAGCATTAATATTATACTGTTGCAGTTTTAAATCGCCGGATGCAGAAGTATTATGGTTGTTTGGAAAACCAAAATCCGGAAGATTTTCAAGCAAAACATTATAGGCAGAATAATATCCTTTATAAGTGAATGTTCCGCTACTTGAATAAGTCTTATTGATTGGAAATGAAATATTCCCACCTGCTTGTAAAAAAAATCCACAATTGTTTTTCAAAGGCATACGGAAAATAAAATTAACTGGAACACTTATATAACTAATATCCTGCATCTCTTTAATATTTGTCCCTGTAACCCTACGTTCATAATGTTCATTCTCTGAATCAATGGCATCAAACTTATTTTCATAGGAATTAAGATTCAACTTCGTTTTGTATGCTGCATAATCGATACCCATCGACAATCCGAAATGGCTTGTAAAAAAATATCCAATTTCCCCCGAAAAAGATAAAGAATTCATTTTTGAGTTTTGAAGTCCAGCAATAGAAAATGCCCCTTCATTTATGATATCTGTTTGATTTACTCCTCCACTGACCCCAATAAACCAACCTGGTTTATTAAATCTTGTCTTATTCAATCCTTGCGAAAAGATTTCACTTTGAAACCACATCACGAGGAGCATTGTGAGAAGAATTTGTTTGGTAAATATTATATGGATTTTCATGCTTATAGCCTTTTACGTTATGAAATTTACTTGAATACTACAATTTTTGTGAAGTACATATCTTGCTTGTTTACCAACACCTGAACAACATAGACCCCATTTGTCAAATTACTTACAGGTATTGCTTTGAGCAGTTCATCATTTGCATTCTTTGCCTGAAACTCAAGCACTTTTTGACCTGCAGCATTTATTACACTAACAATGGCACTCTCATCTGATTGATTATTTAATTCAGAGGTATCGATTAATCTGATTTCGAAGCTAACAGATGTTGGGTTTGGATAAACAGTGAGTGATTTTGTAGTAACACCTGTGATTGGAATTGTATTTGAAAAATTCTTACAAGTATTTTTATCGATGGTTTCTACCCCATAAATTCCTGCCTGCTTGCCAGCCGAATAATATTGACCAATGGCATTTTGAATTATAGTAGTCCCCAAATACCATTGATAATTCGTTATTAAACTATCAGTATTATAAGCAATCAATAAAGTGCCCCATTTAACTTTAATTTTTGGTATTACACCAGTTTTTACAATGGCAGACGATTGAATACTGAATTCACTTTCCGGCCCGTCATTATTCACCGCCGTTACACGGAAATAATAAGTCTGACCATTTGATAAACCTGAAATAATTTTTGAAGTATCTGAAATAGCTACAGAAGATGAATCTATTTTTTCAGTTGGATTATTTACCATACCACCGTAGATTCTGTAACGCAGAAAATAAGGGTCTGTACTCTTTTTCCATTTCAATGTTACCAGATTATTGCAAGATGAAGATGCCAAACCAGTTGGGGTTGCAGGCGGAATAGATAAAGTAGTTACGGAAATTGAAGAGGAACTTACACCTGTTCCTCCCGAATTATAAGCCCTGACACGGTAATAATAGGGTGTGTGAGGGATTAATCCGGTAACATTATAAGTTGTAATATTACCGATATCCTTATCGTTTAGGTCGGCAACGAATGATGTAAAACCAGCATCCAAAGCAACATCAAGCCGATAGCCCGTAGCGGTTGCCGTATTGTTCCAATTCGCGTTAAAACTAGTCTGCATGATAGATGTAGCGCGATTTATGGTTGTAGCTGCTGGTGGATTTGGCAAAGTATTGGAGGTTATTGTTCCTGAATTTACACTTGCCCCACATAAATTAGCGGCTCTCACCCGATAGTAATAAGATGTGTTTGCATTTAATCCTGTCACATCGAATGAAGTAACATTGCCTACATCTTTATCCGAATAACCTGCAACAAAAGTAGTAAATCCGGTATTCGTTGCAATATCTAACCGATACCCTGTAGCCATAGCTGAACTGTTCCAATTCGCAGTAAAAGCTGTCTGTGAAATTTTGGTTGAAGCATTTGAAGATGAACCTGCCGGAATAGTTGGTTGCATATTGATAACCACATTTGCCGACAAACCGGAGGTACATCCTGACACATTTGTAACTGTGAATGTAGATATTCCGGTTGCAAGTCCGGGAATTGCAGCACTTGTTCCAGATCCTGTTGTGGTTGATCCTCCCTGCGTCTTCGTTATAGTCCAGGTTCCTGTTGCCGGCAAACCATTTAAAACCAGATTTCCTGTTGCCAACGTACAGGTGGGATGTGTAACCTGGCCAACGATGGGAGGTACTGGTGTGACGGGTTGTTCATTAATAATAATATTTGCTGATGGAATGGAATTGCAACCTGATGCGTTTGTAACAGTGTAAGTATAGGCTCCTGCTACAAGTCCGTATATTGTCTTATTTATTCCCGTCCCTGACATTGATATACCACCTGGATTTTCTGTTAAAGTCCATGTACCTGTTTCTGGTAAACCATTTAATACAGCGCTTCCGGTAGTTAAAGTGCACGTTGGATGTGTAATTAATCCAATTGTAGGAGCAATTGGTGATGAAGCAAAGGGATTGATAACCACATTTGCAGAAGCTAATGATGTACATCCTGAAGCATTGGTAACATTATAAGTATATGTTCCGGCTACAAGTCCAACTATTGTTTTATTTGTACCTATTCCTGTTGTCGTTTCTCCGCCGGGTGATTTTGTTAATGTCCATGATGCAGTTGCCGGTAGACCATTTAACACCACACTTCCTGAAGGTAAAACACATGTTGGTTGTGTAATTAATCCTGCGTTTGGTACAGTCGGAATAACGGGTTGTTCATTTATTATTAGATTAACAGAGGTCGATGAAGAACATCCTGAAGAATTAGTAACGGTATATGCATATGTTCCAGCAGCAAGGCCTGATATTGTTTTACTTGTGCTTGTACCTGTCATTGTTTCACCACCAGGAGTTTTTGTTAACATCCATGTACCCGATGCAGGCAATCCATTTAAAACAACACTTCCAGTTGATAATGTACATGTTGGATGCATAATGTTACCAAATACAGGAGCTATTGGTGTTGAAGGTTGCTCATTAATGATAACATTTACTGAAGCCCCGGAAGAACATCCTGATGCGTCAGTTACTGCATAGGTATATGATCCAGCAACAAGTCCTGATATTGTTATGCTTGCCCCTGATCCAGTTATTGTTTCTGAACCTGGAGTTCTTTGTAATGTCCAGGTACCGACTATTGGTAGGCCACTTAGCATAAGCAAACCTGTTGATAATGTACATGTAGGTTGTGCAATTTTTTCAATAATTGGTGCTTTAGGTGATGAGGCATTCGGATTAATAACAACGTCAACAGATGCGTTTGATGTGCACCCCGTCGAATTGGTTATTGTGAAGGAATATGTCCCGGTTGCAAGTCCTGGTATAGTAATGATTGTTCTATTATCTATGATAGTCTTTCCATCAGGTGATCTTGTTAATGTATAGTATTCATTGTCTGGCAAACCACTTAAAACTAAACTCCCAGTTGCAACTGTACATGTTGGCTGCGTAATTATTCCAACTGTTGGTGCTTTGGGCATCAACGATTGAGCATTAATAACAACATCAGACATTTTGATTGATGTGTTACCCGCTGAATTGGTTACCGTTAATTTGACAGAATATGTTCCGGCAGCGCTATAAGTATATGTTGGACTTTCATCTGTGTAATCTGTTATTCCATCATTATCAATATCCCATGCCCATGTTGTTGGACTACCTGAGCTTTCGTCGATAAAATTTATTGTCAAAGGAGAGCAAGCACTTACCAAAGCTGTTGAGAAATTCGCAAATAGAAAATTTTCTTCCTTTGTTGTAAACACCTTATCTTCACCGTAGCCTGGACCTACGCTATTTATTGCATATGCTCTGACATGATATGTTAATCCAGCTTTTAAGTCCGTAATATTACTTGAAAACGCAATAGTTCCATCACCATCAAATGTTTTTGAATTAGCAATTGTAGGATTTACATCTGTATTCCAGCATAATCCTTTAGATATAATTGTAGCACCACCATCTGATATGATAATTCCCCCACAAGAAGTTGTTGAAGACGAAGTACCTATTACCGAATTGGTAGTTACAGTTGGCACCACAGCAATAGTTGGAGTAGTGATTTGAATATCTTCACCATACCCGGTATCCACATTATTTGTTGCATAGGCCCTGATGTGATAAGTCAATCCAGCTGTTAACCCACTTATATTACTTGTGAATGCAATTGTGCCAGTACCATCTGTCGTTTTTGAATTTCCAATTGTAGGATTCGTACTTATGCTCCAGCAAACTCCTTTGGCTGTTATGGTTGCACCACCATCAGAAATGATGGTGCCACCGCTTGAAGCAGTAGTAGCAGAAGTCGCTATTGAATTAGCGGTATTTAGTTTTGGTGCTACAGCAACTATTGAAGTTGTGAAGGCTATATCTTGACCATACCCTGTATCAACACTATTAGTCGCATATGCTCTGATATGGTATGTAGTACCAGCAGTTAACCCAGCAATATTACTGGTGAAGGAAACTGTACCTGTGCCATCTAAAGTTTTTGAATTGCCAATGGTTGGATTCATGCCTGTGCTCCAACAAATGCCTTTCGCTAATATAGTAGCACCACCATCTGAAATGAAATTTCCTCCGGCAGAAACTGTTGTACTTGTTAAAGCAGAAACAGCTCTTGTAGTAAGGCTGGGTTTGGCAACAATTGAAGAAGTAACTGAATAAGTTTGAACAAATTCTGCTAATTTTGAAGGATCATTGGCAGAATATAATATTGTATTTATTGTACCTGTGCTTCCTACGGCTAAATTAGTTGAAGAGAAACGAAAATCGAAAACAAGTTCAGCACCTGAATTGATTTGCGGAGTTGTTTGTATTTGTTTACCTTCAAAATAGAAAGCTCCTCCTGACGATGTTAGGTTGAACTGATCTGGAAGTGAACCATTGTTCCTAATTCTGAATTGCCAGATACCCACTGATTCTTTGGGAATCTTTGAATTTGTCGGCGATAAACACTCAGCACTAAAAGATGCATATTCTGAAGCTGCAACATCAAACTTGACGGACATTTCATCTTCCACAACATTAGTTGATGTATTAACAAGCCTTAATCTACCCTGATAATTGCCTGGAGCAAGATTTTTCAACTCAATATCTGAATTGAGTTGAAGACTATAAATATCTCCATCTAATTTAGTTTGACCTGGAATCTGCATATTTTCCGATTGTCTGGATATGACTATATTCCCAGCATTATTGAGGATGTCAATCATTACTTTACACCCAATAGGCGTTTTAGGGAATGATGAATTGGAAATAAAAGGTACTATTTCCAATATGTCAGCTTGTGTTGCTTTGTAGCCTAATTTATTATCAATAGGATACCAAGGATCAACTTGTTGACCCTGAATATATTTATAACCATCGTAAGGAGGTACTCCATCCCAGTCAAGGTTAATCCATCTCTTGTTTTTTGAATCGGTTAAGCCATAACTATTTGAAAAATAAATACCTCCTGGATTAATCTGAAATGATATTTTTCCAGAATTCTTTTGAAGATGTCCAGCATTTGGATAAAATACTTTCATGTCATAAAGAAATGAAAAGCTATTGTCAATAAAGGTCATAAAGTCTTTCCATGAAAGATGCATGTTTATACGCTCTTTTTGAGTTTTGTCAAAAACATTATCGGAATCATGAAAATAAACAAAATCATTTGCTTCTTCTCCGGTATAACCAGTTACAATAAAAGCGTGTTTAATATCAATGCTCATAACAATAACAGGTATTCCTGAAGATAAAATTGAGATTAATTTATTCTTAAAATTGTTGTTATCGATAAAAACTTCACTATTCCAGCAATTGTTTGATCCATCTCCATAATACGTTTCTAAATAATTTTTATATCCATTAACAAAATACGGGCTAAGACCAATATCTTTAGGTTTATCAAAATCAGCAGCAATTTCCCATATTTTTCGATTGAAACCATAATACTTCAAAATCATAGATGTGCTTGCTGCCCAACACCAATTGGTACTTTCTTGTGGGTAAAAAGGAACCTCTAAAATATGACTATTTGAACTTAAAGTTCTTGCAATTACACATGAAGTATATCCCGAAACACAGGTTGCACTCTTTTGTGCTTGTATTTTGTAAGAATAGTCTATGCCGGATGCTCTGCCAATATGTTTATATGTTGTGCCAGATGAAAAGGCAATATAATTGCCATCGCAATAGGAGATATCATATCCGATTGCACCTGAAACTGGACTCCAACTCAAATCAATCTCAGATGCGGAAACTGTAGTCGCTGTCAAACCTGTGGGTTTGGCAGGAGGCGTACAACTACTTGGAGTTGTAGCACTGGCACAAGTCGTATATCCGGAAACACATGTTGCTCTTATCTGCGCTTGAACTTTATAAGAATAATTTATATTTTCAACCCTACCAGTATGGCTGTATGCCGTACCTGATACAAATCCGATATATGTGCCATCACAATAAGAAACATCATACCCGATTGCTCCAGTCACAGCATTCCAGCTTAGATTTATTTGTGATGAAGAAGCAGCTGTGGCTGTCAGACCCGTTGGTTTAGCGGGAGGAGTACAACTGCTAAGTGTTTTTGCGCTGGCACAGGTAGTAAATCCGGAAACACAAGTAGCACTCTTTTGCGCCTGTACTTTGTAGGAGTAGTCCATATTTTCAACCCTGCCTGTATGACTGTATGTCGTACCCGATACAAATTGAATATATGTACCATCACAATAAGAAACATCATACCCAATTGCACCTGCGACAGCGTTCCAACTTAAGTTTATTTGTGATGAAGAAACTGCTGTGGCTATCAATCCTACAGGTTTAGCCGGAGGCGTACAACTACTTGGAGTTGTAGCACTGGCACAAGTTGTATATCCGGAAACACAAGTAGCACTCTTTTGTGCCTGTACTTTGTAGGAGTAGTCCATATTTTCAACCCTTCCAGTATGACTATAAGAAGTGCTTGATGTAAAACCAATATAAGTGCCATCACAATATGAAATATCATAACCAATTGCACCTGCGACAGCGTTCCAACTTAAATTTATTTGTGATGAAGAAACAGCTATGGCTGTCAATCCTGCAGGTTTAGCCGGAGGCGTACAACTATTTGGAGTTGTAGCACTGGCACAAGTTGTATATCCGGAAACACAAGTTGCACTTTTCTGCGCTTGAACTTTGTAGGAATAATTTATGTTTTCAACCCTGCCTGTATGACTGTATGTCGTACCCGATACAAATTGAATATATGTACCATCACAATAAGAAACATCATACCCAATTGCACCTGCGACAGC